>Ga0210384_10001577_pt1 | contig 30594 bp, 23 predicted proteins | sample IncBWH2MmetaG_FD_160574 | JGI IMG/M metagenome (GOLD analysis project Ga0210384, IMG submission 160574) | Forest soil microbial communities from Barre Woods Harvard Forest LTER site, Petersham, Massachusetts, United States - Inc-BW-H-2-M | ecosystem: Environmental > Terrestrial > Soil >...
CGCGCTCATAGTTTACGTGCCGCGTGTCGTCCTCTGGGGTTTGGTTGTTCCACAGATATTAAGCTGGGTCTTCGTCGCGGTGCTTTTATATTTCGCTGCCTTGCTGCTTGCAAAATCCTCACCTACTGCGCTCGCTCCTCGCATCGTTCTAGCTGTCATTTCCCTGCTCTGCTCCGGCCTCGTGATTCTCTTCTTCTCTCCTGCGCTTATCCACGATTTGGGATCCATTTTCTTCACGATGTTTTTCGCTGGACTCTTGGGTGCCGTCTATGGCTTCTTTTTGTTTCCGCGCGTTTGCAGCGAGTCTTCGAGCACCTCGCCAATGCTTTTGAGGCATTGGATGGTTGCCGGCGCCTGGGTCCTTCTCTTCTCCGCTAATTGTGGCCACGCCGAATATCAGCGATACAAAATTCATTCCATCAACGATCCGCAGCTTCAAGTATATTTTGTAAAATGGACGCCCGCGGAAGGCGACGTTCGGGAAGAACCCATAGGCAAATTTGCTCCCCCCGCTCACTCCCTTAAAGACGTAGAAATCGAGCAGCTTCGCGCCGCCGGGCTGACAGGGATACTTCAAGTGTGGGGCCAAAGTGGTAACACCTATCCACCGCCGCCTCCTGAAACCCGCCGATTTGTGATCGTGATGTCGCGCCCCGTTCGCGAGACGATTGACCTGCCTAAACAGGCCGCTGGAGATATTCTTTATCTACAAACAGAACAGGGATGGAAGGCCTTCCCACCATCGGCCCAATCCGTCACAAGGACGGTGCGACTTACTTTTTGTGAGCCGGAACCGCACCTTAACAGTCCAAGTACGCGCTACTCCGTGGATATCGGATTGGGTCACCCCACTGAAATTCCTTTTCTTGCTGCGGCCTTCTCTTGGCTTCCCGAGGAATTTCAAGCGCCCTTGCCTTCCCTACCCGATCAGCCCGGTTCTTCGTCTGCAGTACCGCTGGGTCCTGGTTTGTCGGCAAACCTGAAGTAATCCTCGGACCCGCCCACCAAGTCCCGGGAAGTCGCCTTACCGGAAACTGATCCACCACTCAATTTCTTCAAAGTCTCGAGGTGCCAATTCGAATTGGCACCTCCACTCTCTGCGCGGCTCTGCGCACTCTGCGCCTCTGCGTTATCTTTTCTCTTCTCTTCCCCCTTGCCTCCGCCCTAAATCACCACCACAAACTCTCGCTCCAAATTTCTCTCCGCCAACAATTCCGAAACTCCCTTGTCCATCGCGGCCAGTTTGCCTTTCTTGTGCATAGCCAGCCCCAACAAATAAGCATCCGTCACCTGCGGATGCCCCGTCAGCCGATGCTTAACCCTCACGTTGCCGCGACAAACCCAATCTCATCGCCCCAGAATTAATGTCCCTTGTGCTTCGTATTCGCATCGAGCAGCTTTACCGCTTCCCACGGTGTGACGGCGTTACTACAGCATGCGCACCTGACCGCGCTCAACAAATGATCCGCAATCCAAATCGACGCTCTTCAATGGTGTTCCGAGACGCTCAATACATTCCCGTCCGGATCCTTGAACCACGCCACCTTGCTTCCGCCCGGCGCCGTCCAAATTCCGCGTTCTTTGTCTTGCACGAATGGATATTTATCGAATGCGACGCCGCGTTTCGTCAGCCAGTCAACCATCGCTTCGATGTCGTCCACTTTCCATCCCAGTACTGTGCTCCGCAGTGGGGTAAAATCGGGAACCTTTACGATCCGGATGGTGCTCTTGCCTGCCTGCATAACCAGCGCAAACTGGTCCAGACTCACAAAATCGAATCCCAGATTGCCCTCGTAAAAGGCGCGCGCTTTCTCGTAATCCTTGGTGAGAAGGAAGCCAACCATTTCCATCGAAGCTAGCATTGTCTCTCTCCTGATCGCGATGTTTCGGCTCTAAGGAATAGCACTTGCGGGCGCAGTTTTCTTTCGCTATTGTGACAAGAAATGTCGGAAAAGTGCCATAGCATCCTTTTTGACCAGCGCGGCCGCCCGTTGGCCCAAGTCGCGAGCGTTTCCGCCGATCTTGCAGACGGACACACGATCCCAGTGCATTTCCACCCCGAGGATCAACTCATATTCGCATCCAAGGGCGTAATGACTCTGCGCACCAATCAGGGCATCTGGGTAGTGCCGCCGATGCGCGCCGTCTGGATCCCTGCCAAAACGCCGCACTCGGTAACCATGTCGGGCCCGGTCGCCATGCGAACTCTCTATTTTCTTCCCAGGTTCGTTAAAGGGCTTCCCCAGAAATGTTTTGTCATGAACGTGGCGCCGCTTTTGCGAGAGCTGATCCTTCACGCTTGCACATTTAAGAGGCTCAACAAGAAAACTCCGGTTCAAAAGCGGATTCTCGAAATCATCGTCGATCAATTGCAAGCCGTTCATTCCATTCCCTTGCAACTGCCTCAACCGTCGGACTCGCGCGCCATGCGAATCGTGCAAGCATTGCTTGCCGATCCCAGTGAGCAAAGCACGCTGAATAAACTGTGCAAAGACTGCGGTGCCAGCAAGAGAACTATCGAGCGGGTCTTCCTCGCCGAAACAAAAATGACGTTTGGCAAGTGGCGACAGCAACTTCGTCTGCTCCATGCCCTGCAATTGCTGGCTTCCGGCGAAAAAGTGACAGGCGCAGCCGTGGACTCGGGATATTGCAGTACCAGCGCCTTCATCTCCATGTTCAAGAAACAGCTGGGTGCAACGCCAACTCGCTATTTCGAAAGCTGGAGCGCGAACGGAAGCGGCAAAGGTGTCAGGGCAAGCGATAATGAGGACTGAATAGCCGATCACGGAATCAGAGAAGGGAACAAGAACGTGAGCCTTTTTGGAGACCTGGGAACGCGGAAGGAATTGGAAAACAAGGCTAAGGCCGAAGGCCGTCTGCCGCCGGGGCAGTCGCTCACGCTCAAGTGGCCCGTGCTTCATTACGGCAGCATTCCGCACTTTGATCCGGCGAAATGGGATTTCAAGATTTCCGGCGAAGTCGAAGAGCCGAAGCGCCTCACATGGAGTGACTTTCGCGCGCTGCCACAAACCGAAACCATGTCCGACTTCCATTGCGTCACGCGCTGGAGCCGCCTGGATAATCACTGGAAAGGCGTGCTCTTCACGGATGTGATGAAGCTGATCCAGCCAAAGCCCGGCGCGCATTTTGCTTCCATTCTCGCGGAAGAGGGCTACACCGCAAATGTGCCGCTTGAAGATTTGTTGAAGCCCAACGTGCTCTTCGCGTTCGAGCATGACGGCGAGCCGCTGACTGGCGAGCACGGCGGCCCGTTGCGCCTCATCGTCCCGCAACTTTACGCCTGGAAAAGCGTCAAGTGGGTCCGAGGTTTCGTGCTGCTCGATCACGACCGCCTCGGTTTCTGGGAACGCAATGGCTATCACGCTTACGGCGACCCGTGGAAGGAGCAGCGCTACTCCGGCCGTTAAATAGCATGAAAGCGGAGCAGTAAAGGCCTCCGACAGTTTCACAAAAAGCCGTCAGTTAGGACATTTGGAGAAATTTTAGAGAGGGAAAAATAGAATCAGCGCCAACGAAAAAGTTTTAGCGCGAGAACAAAACAAAAAATGAGCCAAGCGCTCAGGACACCAATCTGAGGCGCCAATTGAACGAGATTCGCGCCCTGTAACATGTTGGCGCGCAACGCGTCGATCGCCGCAGTCAAGGGAAGCGCTCTGATGATGGGTTGCACGACATCGGGAAATCGCTGGGCGGAAAAGAAAACGCCGGAAGCGATCCACATCGGAAGCATGACGGCGTTCATCAAGCCGGAAGCCGCTTCAATTGTTTTCGCGCGCGACGCGAGCAGCAGGCCCATCGCGCTAAATGTCAGCGAACCAAGCAGGCACACTAGGGCGAGGCTGAGCAACGAGCCGCGCACCGGTACATGAAAAATCCAAGCGCCGAATCCGAGCACGATGCCTACTTCGGCCACGAGCATCAAGATGCGCGAGAGAACGTAGGAGAGCAGGAAGTACTGCTTCGGCATCGGAGTAGCAATCAATCGCTTCAACAGTTTTTTGCGTCGCGCGTCGACGACTGTAAATCCCATGCCCCAAATCGCGCTGCCCATCAGATTCATTCCGAGCAAACCGGGAATAAGGAAATCGATATAGCGCGAGCCAGGTTCGCGCATCAACACATCGTTCGAAGCAACCGGATCGACGCGTCCCGCGGCTTGCTGCACCGCGCGGTCCGCAAGCATGCGCGCCGTGCGGCCTTCGGGATTCGTATCGTCGTAGCGATAGACGACAGCGCCGTTTGCTCCGGGCACGGCGAGCAACGCGATCTTGCCGGTGCGCAGCGCTTCTTCCGCCGCATTGGCATCGAGTTGCTGCACGGCGAGAAGCTTTTCCTTCTGCAGAGAGCGCGTTAATTCCGGTGTGACTGTCGCGATCTTCAGCACCTCAGCGGGCCGATTGCGGAACGCGATGCCGAGACCGCCCGCGAGAAGAATGGGAAACGCGAAGATCCAGAAGAGGGCTTCTGGTTCGCGGAGCGTTTCGAGGAAACGCACGATGGTCAGTTGCACCAGCGGATGCTCGGCGAACGTCTTTCCGCGCGGAGCTTTCCGCTCCGCTGCGCGGGCTTGAATATCGGGGATGGCGGTGGTTTCACTCATGTGGTTTGCTCATTCGTCGCGGAGGTGGCGCCCCGTCAGGGAGACGAACACATCCTCCAGAGTTGCGGAATGGGTGCTCAGCTCGGTGAGCGGAATATTTTGGCGCGTCAACTCCGCGAGCAATGCCGGCACGGCACGATGAAGTTCGGTGACTTGCATCTCCACGGTGCCGTTTTCGGAGCGAACGTCGCGAACGCCTTCGATCTGGCGCAAGGCGGCGACGTTCAGTACAGATGATTTGACTCCGGCGGAAAACGCGACCATGTGTTCCGCGCAGGTGGAAGCAATCAGCTCGCGCGGACTGCCAAGAGCGATTTGTTTGCCGTTATCCATGATGGCGACGCGTTCGCAGAGGCGCTCGGCTTCGTCCATGTAGTGCGTGGTGAGAAGGATGGTCCGGCCAGAAGATTTGAATTGCTCGATCAATTCCCAAAGCTGGCGACGGGCTTGCGGGTCGAGGCCGGTGGTGGGCTCATCGAGAAAAAGAAAATCGGGATCGCCGACGAGCGCGCAAGCGAGCGCCAGACGCTGCTTTTGGCCGCCAGAAAGATTGCCGACGCGAGAGTTCTTTTTTTCTTCGAGTTGCACGAGCGCGATGGCATCGGATGCGTCCGGGCCTTGATCAAAGAAACTGCGGAACAAGCGAAGCGTTTCGGACACGGTCAGCTTTTCCGAGAGCTGCGTGTCTTGCAGTTGAATGCCGAGACGTTGACGGAGTTGCTTGGCATCGGAATTCCAATGCATGCCGAGTAATTCCACTTCGCCTGAATCTGGCTCGGTCAGGCCTTCGCAAATTTCGACTGTCGTTGTTTTGCCTGCGCCATTCGGGCCGAGCAGACCGAAGCATTCACCGGCGCGAACCTCGAGGTCGAGGCCGTTGACGGCGACCACATCTTGGTAGGCCTTGCGAAGACCTGTTACGCGAAGAACGGGCTGGGCTGAACTCTCCGACATGCACCAAGTATCGTGTCAGGGAAGGGGACATGCAACCTTCGAATCAGTGGGGCTGGATATGATCCGAATTGTAGAAAGCCTTCACGCGATGGGCAGCATGAGTGATAATCACGCAGCCAGTTTGGGGGGACAGCCACGCAATGAGGAATTCTATTGGACGGATGGGCTTGGCGATTGCTGTTGCTTGCGCCATTTCGATTAGCGGAATGCAGGCACAGCAGGGGACGCCGCTTACGCAAGAACAAAAAGATCAGCGAGTACAGACGGAGAAGGAGCTCGAGTCGGTGGCCATCATCGAGCGAAAAGTGATGATTCCGATGCGGGACGGCGTGCGGCTGGCGACGGATGTCTATAGGCCGAAGAATGCCAGCGGGCCCGTGCCGATTATTTGGGTCCGCACGCCCTACAATTTTAATTTTTGGGACGTGCGTAACGGATTGCCAGCGGACATGAAGGCCGCACTGACGGCGGTGAAGCGCGGCTACGCGTACGTGGTGCAGAACGAGCGCGGGCATTTTTTCTCGGAAGGGAACTACGACATTCTTGGCCCGCCGCGGACGGATGGAACGGACATGCTGGATTGGCTGAAATCGCAGTCCTGGACAAACGGCAAAGTGGGCACGACAGGATGTTCTTCGACCGCTGAATATCAGATGGCGATTGCGGCGATGGGACATCCGGTGTATGCGGCGATGAATATTCAGAGTTTTGGCGCGGGAGTCGGACGCGTGGGCCCGTATTACGAGCAGGGAAATTGGTATCGTGGTGGGGCTGTGCAGATGCTTTTTATCACGTGGCTCGCTGGAGAACAGAACCAAGTGCGGCCGATGTTCCCGCCGAATACTTCGCAAGAGGATTTGATTCGCGCTTCGAAATTGTTCGATCTGGCGCAGCAGGCTCCGCCGGTGGACTGGTCCAAGGCGCTGTGGCATTTGCCGGAGCAGGATATTTTGAAAGCCGTGGATGCACCGCACGGAATCTATGCGGATGTAATGCCCGTGCCGACTGGCGGCCGAATGATTCAGCGCATGCCGAACGATCCTGCCTGGTACAAGGGTGGGCTCTATCACGATGACATGCCGCTGAATTTGCCTGGACTGTGGTTCATGACGTGGTACGACGTTTCCATGGGGCCGAACCTCGAGCTTTACAATCACGTGCGAAAGACGGCAAAGCCGGAGATCGCCGATGAGCAATGGGTGATCATCGCGCCCGTTGGGCATTGCGCGTACACGCGAGCGACGGAAGACACGATCGTCGGCGAACGAAACATGGGCGATGCGCGGCTCGACTATCAGGAAATTACGTACAGCTTTTTCGACCGGTTTTTGAAGGGTGAGAAGAGCGCGAAGATTGATTCGATGGCGAAGGTGACGTATTTCACGATGGGGATGAACAAGTGGCAGACTTCGGAGACTTGGCCACCTGTCGGCGCGCGGACGATGACGTTGTATTTGTCGAGCGCGGGGCAGGCGAACTCTTTGACAGGAGATGGGGCGCTGGTCACCTCTGCTCCGGCGGCGGACAAGCCGGATTCATTTACTTACGATCCGATGAATCCGGTTCCGTCTTATGGCGGGAATGTGTGCTGCACGGGAACTGCGGTGCAAGCCGGCGCATTCGACCAGCGAAAGATGGAAGCGCGCAACGACATTCTGGTGTACACGTCCGAATCGTTTAAGGAAGGCACGGAGTTGAGCGGGCCGATTACGCCGACGCTTTATGTTTCGTCGGACGCGAAGGACACGGATTTTACTGTGAAAGTGCTCGACGTTTACCCGGACGGGCGAGCTTACAACCTGGACGAATCGATCCAACGGCTACGGTATCGCGATGGGTACGATAAGCGGCTTGCGTGGATGGAGGCGGGGAAGGTGTACAAGGTGACGCTGCAGCCGCTGAACACCAGCAACTATTTTGAGGCGGGGCACCAGCTGCGGATTGAGATTTCGAGCAGCAATTTTCCGAGATTCGACCGGAACTTGAATACCGGCGGGAATAATTATGACGAAGAAAAAGGGGTTGTGGCTCACAATTCGGTGCATCACTCGAAGCAATATCCTTCGCGACTAGTGGTCACGGTAGTGAAAAAGTGATGATGGATGGCTGAATAATTGGGGGATTGAGAACCCCAAAACTCAACCTCGAAAACGAGGGTGGGTATTCCCGTGACACTTGAACAATTTTTTTAGTCTATGCGTATTGAAGGCAAGTGGTGGTGCGTCGCGCTCTTCGCTGATGCGGGACTCTGCGCTCGGGCGCAAATCATGGACTTATTTCTCCTTGATCTGAAGTACGCGGCGCGTTCGATGTAGCGGGCAAGTGATTTGCTCGGGCTAGGCGCGGTTGCGCAACTGCGCTGCGGGCTGGTAAAGTTTCGCCATAATTAGGGCCGGAAAATCCGAGCCAACACCATGGTTGCTGTATGGGCTTCTAGCCGGAGTTCAAATTTTCCGTGTTGCAGAGCATCCATCCTACTAACGAAGCAAGCTAGAAATAGAACTCGACAACAATGCGCTGGATGGCCTTGAAAGGGAGGACTTGCGTCATGACACGCCAAGCGAAGATATGGGGATTGCTGATTCTCACCGCCGCGATGATTCTTTCGGCTTTGCCCGGAAGGTCCCAAGAAGCGGCCAAGAATGCCAGTTCGAACACGCCCGCGTCGAGCGATGTGCCGAAGATTGTCTTCGAGAAATACACGCTGCCGAATGGGTTGCAGGTGATTCTGCACGTGGACCGCAAACTGCCGATGGTCCATGTGAACAACTGGTACCACGTCGGCTCGAAGAATGAACGCGTGGGGCGAACGGGTTTTGCACACTTATTCGAGCACATGATGTTCGAGGGCTCGAAAGACGCGAACAGCAAATACTTCGGCTTTATCGAAAAAGCAGGAGCGAATCTTTTTGAGGGCGGTGTGAATGGAACGACGAGCGAGGACCGGACGAACTATTTCGAAACCGTGCCATCGGCGAGCCTTGAATACGTGTTGTGGCTCGAATCCGACCGCCTTGCGACGCTCACCGACGTTTTGACCAAGGAGAAGCTCGATAACGAGCGCGATATCGTGAAGAATGAGCGGCGCCAAGGGTTGGAAAACCAGCCTTACGGCCGGGCCTTTATGCTCATCACGGAAAACGTTTTTCCCAGCGGCCACCCCTATTCCCACACGGTGATTGGCAGCCATGAAGACCTGACAGCCGCGAGCGTTGACGATGTGAAGGAATTTTTCCGAACGTATTACACTCCGAACAATCTATCGTTAGCGATTACTGGTGACTTTGACGTGGCTGAGGCAAAGCGTCTGATTGAGAAATACTACGGTCCGATTCCTCCCGGGCCGGCGCTGGATCGCCCCAAGCACTGGGTGGAGCAGCTAGACGCGGAAAAGATCATCGATGTAAATGATCATGTGCCACAGGAGCGCACCTACTTTGCCTGGCCCGCACCAGCTTTTTTTGACCCGGCGGATGCGGATTTGGATCTCGTCTCGCTGATCCTGACCGATGGACTGTCATCGCGCTTGAACAAGTCCTTGGTTTACGACAAGCAGATTTGTTCGGATGTCGTATCGTTCGAGAACTCCTCCGAAATAGCCGGAAATTTTATCGTGTGGGTGACGGCCCGGCCGGGAGCGGCGCTCTCGCAGGCGGAACAAATTACAACGGAAGAAATCGCGCGGCTGGCCAAAGAGGGCCCTACGGCCGCCGAGCTGAACCGCGCGAAGACCAAGTGGGAATTTAGCTATGTGACAGGCCTCGAGCGTATCGGCGGTTTTGGCGGCAAGGCTGACCAGCTCAATACATACAATACATATCTCGGCGACCCAGATAAATTCGCCGCGGACGTGCAGCGGCACCGGGCCGCGACAGCCGAAGGCGTGCGGCTGGCGACGGCGAAGTGGCTGGATACACGAAACCGGGTAATGGTGAGGTTCCATCCGGAGAATTCGGCGGCCAGCGCGCAAGCCTCGGTGGACCGCGCAAAGCAGCCGGAACTCGGGGCCGACCGGCCATTCCTGGCGCCGGAAGTGAAGTCAGCGAAGCTGGACAACGGAATGGAAATTCTGATTGTCGAGAGAAAAGACCTGCCAAAGGTTTCCGTAAGACTGATCGCACGCGCGGGCAGCGTCGCGGACCCGGCGGGGAAGGAAGGATTGGCAAGCCTCGAAGTAGAAGTGATGAAGCGGGGAACAACGACGAAAAAGGCCCTGGAAATTGACGACACGTTGGGCGATCTGGGGACCGCGCTCAGCGGTGGCGTTGGCCGGGAGTCCGCAACGCTGAATTTTGAGGTGCTCAAGAGGAATCTTGGACCAGCGGTGGCGGTTCTTGCAGATGTGGCGCGGAACCCAAGTTTTCCGGCGGAGGAAATAGAGCGAGAGAGAAAGTTGCGGCTTAGCGGCCTGGCGCAGGAAGAGAGCCAGCCAAACGCAATTTCAAGGCGAGTAGGGCCGATGCTGACGTACGGGCCGAATCATCCCTATGGCCGTCCACAGGATGGATTCCCGTCCACGGTCGAGAAGATCACAGCTGAGGACCTTACTAAATTTCATGAAAGTTATTGGAAGCCTGGAGGATCCGCGTTGATTCTCGTCGGGGACGTCACCGTTGCCGAAGCGGCGGAATTCGCCAAGCAGAACTTTGGTTCTTGGCGCGGGAACGCCCCGCCCGCAGTGACGGTCCCACCGCCGCTGGCGGTTGGACCTGGCAAAGTGTTTTTGGTGGACCGTCCGAATGCGGCGCAAACCGTGGTGGCGGTCCTTCTGCCAGGGCCGTCACGCAATGCGACGGACTATTACGCCTTGAGTCTGGCGAACACCGTGTGGGGCGGCGCGGCGGGGGCGCGTTTGGGGATGAACATACGAGAGGAGAAAGGATACTCGTATGGCGTTTTTGCTTTTCCCGCGCCCAACTCGAAATACGGAATCTGGAGAGCTTTCGGCGGAGTACAAACCAACAAGACCAAGGAAGCCCTGGTGGAGTTCGAGAAAGAGCTGAAATTCATTGCCGGAGAAAAGCCGGTGTCTGAAAAAGAACTGACCGATGCAAAGCACGCGCGCATACGCGGCTACGCGCAGCAGTTCGAAGCCATGGACCGGGTGGCGGGACAGATCGAAGAACTCTGGGCCTATGGCCTTGCGATGAACGAATTGCAGCGTGAGCCGGATGAATTGCAAAAGGCGACGCTCGCAACGGTCAATGCGGCCGCGCAGAAGTATGCGCAGCCGAGCGGGGCGACTCTCTTGCTCGTCGGCGATCTTTCGAAGATTGAAGCCGGGGTGAGGGAGCTCCAACTCGGTGAGGTGGTTATTCTGGACGTGGAAGGAAAACCCGTGGCGAAGAAGTGATGCGGGTGAAATAGAAATCTCAGGATTGAAAACACCAAGAGCCCACCTACAAAGTACGATGGTGGGGTACCCGCCGCATTGCTATGTTTCGCGAAGATGGACGTGGCGCGCGCCGAAGGCAATAAGTTTGGTGGGCAGATCCCGCAAATAGGGGATGCGAACAAGCAACCGCATCTGCCAGGGCACCTTTGGGGCAAGTTGCGAACTAAGCGCGCCGGCCACCAGCCGCCGCTGCATGATTGATTGCATTCCTTGAATGACACGCGTCGGCCACTCGCGCTGGCGTTGTACTTCCGCAAGTTCCGCTTCCGAGACTTTTCCGGATTTCAGCGGATTTGCCAGGAGGTTAGCGGCCACTACCGCGTCCTGGATGGCGTAGTTGATGCCTACGCCACCGATGGGGGACATCACATGGGCGGCATCGCCGATCAGGAGAAGGCCCGGCTTGTGCCAGATGGGGCAGCGGCTGGACTCGACGGAGAGCAGCGTTAGCTGCTGCCAGTCGGTGAGAGTGTCCGCGTTTTTCGTGAAGCGCGCGTCGATCTCGACGATACTGCGGCGTATGGATTCGACACCCTGCTTGCGAAGTTCCTGGTACGTGCCTTTGGGGAAGACCAGGCCAGCCTGCCAATAGTCATAGCGATCGAGAACGATAAACAGGCGCCCGCCGCCGATGCCGCCGAGGGCGCCTGTGGCGACGACAGGGTCAGTCGGGAGTTTGGGCAAGCGGAACCAGACAATATCCATGGGAGGAGAAGTCTTTATCGGTTCGATGCCGGCGAGACGACACAGCAGAGAGAAGCGGCCGTCGGCAGCCACGGTCAACGGGGCGCGAATTTCGTGGATTCCATCCAGGCCGAGATAGCGCACGCCGCGGACAATGCCATCTTCTTCGATGAGCCGCTGGACCTGGGCATGCATGAGGAGGCGGAATTGCGGATACTTCGCGGCTTCAGCGGTGATGAATTCCAGAAAGCGGGATTGCGGGATCATCAGGATGTAGGGGAAGCGAGTTTTCAGGCGCGAGAGGTCGAACGGGCGGAAAGGGCCGTCAGCAAATTGAATAGTAGGGCCAGAAATCTTGCCGTGAGGGATCTTGTGAAGAGCGTCTGCCAAGCCGATTTGATCGAGAATCTCCATCGTCGAGGGATGAACGGTGTCGCCACGAAATTCGCGATCGAAATCCTTGTGCATTTCGAGAAGTGTGACGGGGACGCCGCGACGCGCGAGCAGAAGCGAGAGCATAGCGCCTGCCGGCCCGCCGCCGACAACGCAGCAGGATGTTTGCGTAACGGTGACGACGGGATCCGAAGAAGTTTCGGGATGTGCGACGGAGGAGAGGCTCATGTGTTTAGTCCCCCGGACCTGAATATCGCTGCCCGCAATGAAGCGCAAGGTGATGCTTGGGGCAAAGTTTAACTCAAATAAGGGACGACGGAAAAGCGGGGAGAGAGGAGGAACTGCACGCGCAACGTTCTAGACGGTTGAACCTTTTCGTTAGTCATTACGTATCGAAGGACAGGTGGCGGTGTGTCCCGGTTGTGGCTACTCGCAGACTGCGCGCCGAGGGAGGCGAATCATGGATGCATTTTTCCTCGACCTTAAATATGCGTGGCGTTCTTTGTGGCGCTCGAAGGGATTTGCAGTAACGGTGCTGCTTACTTTCGCCGTGTGCATCGCGGCGAATACGGCGCTTTTTGCCATTGTGAATTCCGTCGTTTTGCGGCCGTTGCCGGTGCCGGAGGCTAATTCGATTCTGTTGATGGCGAACGAATACCCGAGGGCCGGGGTCACCGGAATCAATAGCAGCAGTTCGGGAGATTATTTCGACCGTTTGCGCGAGATGACGGCATTTGAAAGCCAGGCGATGTTCCGGCAGCGGGACCAAACGGTCGAACTAAATGGATTGCCGCAGCGGATGCGCGGGATGGTGGTTACGCCGTCGTGGTTCACGCTATTGCGAGTATCGCCCGCGCTGGGGAGGCCCTTCCTTGAAGAAGAAGGGGAGGTCGGGCGCGAGCGGGAAGTGATTCTAAGCCACGGGCTTTGGGAGCAGCTGTATGCAGGGGACAAATCGGCGATTGGGCGCGAGCTGAGGATCAGCGGGCAGCCATTTTCGATTGTGGGCGTAATGCCGGCGGGCTTTGATTTTATCGATCCGGAGGTGCGGTTGTGGATGCCGATCGCGTTCACGGCCGAAGAGAAGACACAGCACCACAGCAACAATTGGACGCACATCGGAAGATTGAAGCCGAGGGCGACGCTAGAGCAGGCTCAGGCGCAGGTCAACGCATTGAACAATGAGAATCTTGATCGGTTTCCGGAGTTCAAAGAAATTCTGATCAACGCGGGATTCCACACGGAAGTGAAGCCGCTGCAGGAAACGGTGACTGGCGGCGTGAAGAGGACGCTTTATCTGCTGTGGGGCGGGGCGATTTTGGTGCTTTTAATTGGCGGGCTGAACATCGCTAACCTGGCGCTGACGAGGCTTTCGCTGCGCCGGAAAGAGATGGCAACACGGATTGCTTTGGGCGCGGGGAGGATGCAGCTGATGCGGCAGCTGATCCTGGAGAACGTGGGACTGGCGCTGATTGGAGGCGTGAGCGGGGTCGCACTTGGCGCGGGTTTGCTGAAGACGCTGGGCGCCGCCGGGCTCGAACATTTGCCGCGAGCTCAGGAAGTTCATTTGGACGCGACCGTGGTTCTGGTTTCCCTGGCGCTGTCGATCGCCGCGGGATTGTTTGTGGGACTGTTTCCATTGGTGAGCGCTTCGAAGATTGGGATCAACGATGCGCTGCACGAGGATAGCCGCACTGGGACGACCGGAAAGAAAACGCGAAGCGTGCGCCAGCTTCTCGTGGCGGCGCAGATTGGGTTTGCATTTGCGTTGCTGATGGGCGCGGCGTTGTTTCTGACGAGTTTTCGGCGGCTGCTGCAGGTGGACCCTGGATTCAAGGCGGAAGGGGTCGTGACGGCGTCGGTGAGCTTGCCGCGCTCGAAATATGTTAAACGCGAAGATTGGGGCGGATTTCTGAAGCGTGCGCTGCCCGCAGTCCGGACAATCCCCGGAGTTACCCAAGCGGGGGTAACGGACGTAATACCGCTTAGCGGCAATCACAATGACGAAGTCATTCTGGCTGAGGGTTATCCGATGAAGCCGGGCGAATCGATCATTTCGCCGCTGCTGATGGATGTGTCGCCCGGGTACTTCGAAGCGATGGGCATCCCGATGTTAAAAGGGCGACGCTTCGACGAGCGCGACAACGAAAATGCGCCGCGGGTTGTGATCGTCGACGAGCGGCTGGCGCAACATTTCTGGCCCAACAGCGATCCACTGGGCCGGCGGATGTACTTTCCCGACGATCCTAAAAATCTCCTGAAGGTCGACGAACATACGGTGTGGCTGACGGTGGTGGGCGTGGCGAGGACGCTGCGCTACGAGCATTTGGAGGACAGGGGCGCTAACGTTGGCGCGTTCTATTGCCCCATTGCCCAGGATGCGGACAGCAATTTCACGTTCGCGCTGAAAACGGTTGGCGATACCGATTCGGCCGTGCGAGCGCTCCGCGCAGAGATTGCGCGATTGGATCCGGACCTGGCGGTGTTCGATGTGCATTCGATGTCGGAACGCATCGATCTGTCGCTCGCTTCGCGAAGAACTTCGATGCTGCTGGCGAATGCGTTCGGCGGAGTCGCGCTTTTCTTAGCGACGCTCGGGATATATGGCGTGCTGGCCTATCTGGTGGCGCAACGGACGCGGGAAATTGGGATTCGTGTAGCGTTGGGCAGCAGCCGGGCGGCAATTCTCGGCCTGGTTTTGCGGGAAGGGTTTGAGCTTGTTTTGATAGGCTTGATTTTGGGAGTGGTGGGCGCTGCCTCATTGCAAAAGCTTGTGGCTACCGAAATCTATGGTGTACGGCCGCTCGATCCGGTTCTATTGGCGAGCGTTATGGCTTTGCTGACGATCGTGGCGCTGGCGGCGTGCGCGGTGCCGGCGCGGCGCGCGCTACACGTCGACCCGATTATTGCGCTAAGAAGCGAATAGCTCAGCAACGCAATGAACGCACGCCTAGTCACTTTCGGGGTGCGCCACGATCGGACTCAAGAGTATTTTGAGAGTAGGCAGAAAAAAAGGGCGCAGCACATGCTGCGTCCCTGCATGAGAGAAAACTCGACAGCCTACTTGTGGCTCAGAGATGCAGGCTAGAGGCTTGCCCAACGCTTGAGCTTTTCGATTTTGTCCTCTCGCAGGCCAACCAAGTCTGCTTCGATCAGCCACCCCTCGCGAAGTAGGTACCCAAACTCCGAGAGCAGAACGGAGTATCCACTATTCTTCGCTGTTCGGAAAGATAATCGTGGATTTTCCGCAGGTCGGACGGAGCTGACGCACTCGCGGCCATCTTCTTCATACGCGCCGCGATATCAGCACATTTGCGGTGATAGGCCCGATCAAAGGCTTTGCGAGCCACTTTCTTTTCGGCTCCGGACCATACGGATTCTTCGGGGAACCATCTGGCAGAGGGCATGGAGGTCTGGCTCTCCCGTTCAATGAGGGGCGGTGGCAAGCTTATAAAGATTTGACTTGGGACACCAAGCTGTTTCAGCCGGCGGCGGCTTGGGTTTTGGCTGGGTCGATTTCGATGCGGCCTTTAAATTGGGCGCCGTCCTCGATGCTGATGCGCGCGGTGGAGATGTCGCCGATGACCGAACCGTCGGTCCTGATGTCCACGCGCTCGGTGGCGAAGACATTGCCGACTACCTTGCCGTAGACGATGACGGCGCCAGCATGAACTTCGGAATTGAGGACGGCGGTGGCACCGACGATGAGTTGATGGCCGTTGAGCGAGACGGGGCCGTCCACCTTGCCGTCAATGTGCAAGTCTTCGGCGCCGTCGATGTGACCGGTGATATGCAGGCTGGAGCCGAGAAGAGCTGAACCTATGGTGGTGGAGATGCTCGGGCGCGGGCCAGAAGGAGCGCCGAAAGAGACGGCGGATGCCGGGGGTGTCGAGGCCGGCAGCGGTGGCGCCACGGGGGCCTCGGTTTGCGTTTGCTGCTTGTTCCACATAGTTCCTCCCTTAGACAGTTGCGAAGAGCAGACATGGCCCCGACTGGGAGGGAGCGATGTGTCAATACTCTGATGGGCGGAGGGAAGCAAAGCAATGGAAATGTGTAGGAGCTTGCGATGCCAAGAACCTGCCCGCGGGGACAGGCCAAGTTGCCGGAGGATATTGCAAGGTCGAATCGGGGCAAGAGCTGGAACAGAGAGGGGCATAGCGTTCCGTGCCCCTCCGATCACGATTGAAGATATAGACAAAAAAGGGGCGGGGCAAGCTCCGCCCCCACATTGGCTAGAGAGCGTTAGTAGATGTCGTATTGCTCCCAGTGGAGCGTGGCGTCGGATTGGATGATGATGTGTTTGTGAGCGGTTTGCTCGAGCTCGTCCATTAGCATGGACTCGCGCGTTTTCAGGGCTTTGGCGATTTCTGGGTGAACACGAAGGGTGAGATTAGGGCCTTCGTGATCGGCCGTGGCCATCTTGCGGGCTTCGGCTTGGATTTCATAGCAGAGTGTGGGAATGGATTTGACCATGCCCGAGCCCGTGCAATAAGGGCATGGCTGGCAGAGAACGCGTTCGAGCGCTTGCTTGGTGCGTTTGCGCGTGATGCAGACTAGGCCGAACTCATTGAAGGACAGAGCTTTTGAGGGGGCTTTGTCTTGTTCGAGGGCCAGTTGCAGGGCGCTCAGAACTTTTTCGCGGTTGCGGCGCTCTTCCATGTCGATGAAGTCAACGACGATGATGCCGCCGAGGTCGCGAAGGCGAATTTGGCGGACGATTTCCTTTACGGCTTCGATGTTGGTCTTGACGATGGTGTCTTCGAGGCGCGTGGAGCCTTTACCGACGAATTTGCCCGTGTTGACGTCGATGGCGACGAGGGCCTCGGTGTGATTGATGACGATGTAGCCGCCGGATTTTAGCCAGACTTTGGCGCGCAGGGCTTTGTCGAGTTCGTGCTGGATGCCGAACTCCTCGAAGATCGGTGTTTCCTTGGTGTAGAGCTTGACCTTGTTGACGAGCTTCGGTTGGAAGCGGCTGACGAATTCGACGATCTTGCCGTACTCCTCTTCGTTGTCGATCCAGATGCCGGTGAAATCGTCGCTAACGTAATCGCGAAGAATGCGTTCGACTAGATTGAGATCGCGATGGAGAAGCGCGGGAGATTTGCGCTGTTCGCTGCGCTCCTTGATTTCGTTCCAGCTCTTGCCGAGGAATTCGATATCGGTGCGGATTTCGTCGTCGGTGGCGCCGCCAGCGGCGGTTCGAACGATGAAGCCGCCGGGATAGCTGTTGCCAGCTTCGCTGACGAGACGGCGCAGGCGAGAACGGTTTTCGGCGGAAATGATTTTGCGCGAGACGCCGGTGTGATGGACCGTGGGCATGTAGACCAGGAAGCGACCCGGTAGAGCGACGTGGCTAGTAATGCGGGCGCCCTTTTTGCCGAGAGGTTCCTTAGCGATCTGGACGACGACGTCCTGACCGGCTTTTAGCATTTCGGAAATTAATTGCGGACGGCGCGGCGGACCTGAATGGCTGCGGTGACCGCGGTCATGCCGGGGACCCCCAGGACCGCTCGGGCGGCGTTCGAATCGAGGACCTGAAGGACGTCCGCCACGATCACCACCGCGATCTGGACGACCGCCGCGGCTGTCTGGGCGGCCACCACGTCCGCGATCACGCCCTCCTCGTTGAGGGCGCTGGAAACGCGCGCGGGGATTGCCGCCGATACGGGCGGAATCACGAGGGAAATCTTCGCGAGGAGCAGCGGCGCCGCCGATGCGCGGGGCTCGCGTCTCACCGGGAAGCAGGATGACATCTTCTTCGATGACGACTGACTCCGCAGCGATCTGGCCTGCGTGCGCTTCGATCACTTCTGGCTCGGCGTGTTCGTGTTCGGCATGCTCGTGCTCGGTATGCTCGTGTTCAGCGTGTTCGTGCACGACATGCTCTGGATCACCGAGAGCGGCAGCGTGTTCGGCGCTTTCGTGCGCAGCGTTGGCTTCGAATTCGGCGCGATTCGCGGCGCGGTGTTCTTCGACTTCTTCGGTTTCGTCCTCGGAGAGTTCGGTTTCCGCGGCGGCTTGATCTTCGGCGGCGTCCAAGTGCGCTTCTTCCTGGCGTTCTTCCTCTTCGGCTTCTTCTTCCGTGAGTTCAGCTTCGCCAGCGGCGTGAATTTCCTCGGGCTCATCCTCTTCGAATTCGGCGCCACCAGAGAGGGCATCGACTTTGGCGTGATCGGAAGTTTCTTCGTGTTTTGCCTCAGCTAGTTCGAAAGAGAGTGAGGCGGTCTGCTGTTCACTCAGCTCCGCATCGCTGCGCGTGGCCGCGGAATCTGACCTAGCGGTAACGGGCGACTCAAGCGGAGAGGCTTCATGCCGTGGAGGATTCGCGCCATGGGCCGACAGGGAAGCGTCTTCGGCAACCCCGATATTTTCGTCGGCGGAGACGGGAGCAGCTTCCGATTCCGAACCAGCGTCGGCAAGGAGCCAGCGGGGAAGTCCACCGGAAAAGCGGCGGGGAACATTCCCGCCAGCAGGTCCTGTAGCAGGAACGGGAGCGCTCGGGTTGCTGGAAGAGCGAGGCGTTGCGTCTTCTATATCGGGTAGCGGCTCGTGAATTTCAGGCTCGGCAACGGGAGGCGGCGGCGCAGCTGCGGGCTTTCCACGATACTTGGCTAGAGACTCGCCGGGGAGAAGAATGGGTTCTTCCGCGACAGTGCCGGATGCGGAGGAACTGGCAGCTTCAGGCGGGCGATGATCAAAGCCACGCTGTGCGGGACCACGAGGTTCGAAACCGCGCGGCGCACCGCCGCGATTTTCGGGGCCTCGTTGGCCGCGGTTGTCCTGGCCGCGGTTATCGTAACCACGCGACTCGTTTCCGCGAGACTCGCCTTGCGGCGAAGCATATTTGGAGGGAGGCAGATTGCGTCCGCCCACGCCCGGGCCCTGAGGGCGCCCCCCGCCACTACGTTGACGTCCGCCACGGCGTCCCCAACGTCCGCCACGGCCACGGTCGCCGCCACGGTCTCCACCACGATCTCCGCCGCGGCCGTAACTCTGGCCACCGCGATCACCGCCACCGGAGGAGCGCGGCGCGTAGTTCTGAGTAGGATTGTAGTGGGGTGAAAAATTCTGCGGGGCGGAAGCGTTCGAATCGGGCTGGCGCTCTTCGGGGTTGTGGTGCGCATCGTCATGCACTTCGGCAGTGTGAGCGTCAGCGATTTCGCCTTCCGAAGCGTGCTCTTCGACGACGCCGGGTTGCTGGTCGTGAGAGAGGGAATCGTGATGAGACGGTTCGTCGTGAAACGATTCGTGCGAGGCTTCTTCGCCGTGAGCTTCGTGCGCGTGATCTTCTTCATGCTCATCCGAGGAAGCGGCGCGGCCAAGCGATTCACCGGGAAGCAATTCGACAACGTTCGAAGGAGCAGGAGAGAACGTGGGCGCCGGGGCCGGTTGATCGGTGTGTGCATGCCCGTGATCGTAGTCTTCGAGATTTTCAAAGACGTCGCTAACGTAGAGGAAAGCATCGCCATCGAGGCCGATATCTACGAAAGCGGACTGCATTCCGGGGAGGACGCGGGTGACTCTGCCTTTGTAGATGCTGCCAACGAGGGCGAACTCTTTTTCGCGCTCGATGTAAATTTCGACTAACTGACCTTCTTCAAGAATCGCGACCCGCCGTTCGTGGGAGGCCGCGGAGATAACCAATTCTTTTGACATGAAAACTCCTGACTGTTGGTGACGCCGGCAGTGCCGGGAGTCACGTTTCTGTACGGCCGCAAAGGGCCGACAGGACGCATCGCCGCGAGCTTTTGCCCGTCGGGGGTCCAGTAAATCGGGGCCGGCCCGGTTCGCACCGGGACACACGCTGGCCACACTGATATCGAGATGGCTTGACGTTCGAAGCCGGAGGGAAAGTTCCTCTTGCTTACGAGGCTGGTCCGTTGCCGGAGAGCTTCCAGGCTAACGGCGGACGATGCTGTCCTCACTCTAAAGATCCTTGTTCCTATGGCCCAAGCTTGCAGGGGCCACGATTACCGACCCGGCGGGATTTGCCTGAGCAAACACCCTGCACGGGACTGGCGGCGGGTTCAGTTAACGAAGCGGCGGAGCCGAACATTCATAACCAGACCAATCGCCAGGAAAACAAACAACGTAGCAGAACCCCCGTAACTCATGAGAGGAAGCGGGATACCGGTCACGGGCATAGCACCGATGACCATTGCCACGTTCACTAAGACATGAAAACCAAGCGCTGCTGCGACGCCCATTACAAGAAACATTCCGGCGCGGTCTTTTGCGCGCTGAGCATTCTGCACTAAGCGTAACAGAAGTGCCATGTACAGCCCAAGGGCAAGAAGCACGCCTTTGAAGCCCTGCTCTTCCGCCCAGGCCGACATGATGAAATCGGAATAACGGACGGGGATGTAGCCGAGCTGGTTTTGCGTACCGTTGCCAAACCCTTTACCCCAGAAGCCGCCGGAGCCGACGGCAATCTTCGATTGCAAGACTTGATAGCCGGAGCCTTTAGCGTCTTCTTCTGGATGCAGGAACGACGTAACTCTTTCTTTCTGATAAGGCTTCAAGACGCGCCATGCGACGGGGAGCATCAAGAGGCCAATGAGCGCAATTGCCGCGGCGTGTTTCCATTGCAAACCCGCAAGAAATGCGCCTACGACCAGCAAGGGCACCAGTACAAGCGCCGTGCCCAGATCGGGTTGCTTGAGAATTAAGCCAAGCGGCAACCCTATGATGAGCCCTGCTTTGATCAAATCCTGGAGAGAGAGCTCATCCGTGCGCACCTCCGCAAAGAAGCGCGCCATCACGATGATTATAATCAATTTGACCAATTCCGACACCTGAAGAAATTCGCCAAGGATGGGAATCCAGCGTTTCGCGCCGAAGCGGGTATGGCCGAAGGCGAGGACGGCAATGAGGGCTGCGATGCCGATGAGATAGAGAATGGGCGCCTGGTCGAGGATCAGGTGATAGTCGAGGCGGGAGAGCGCAAACATCAGCACGAAGCCCACGACCAGCCAGCGGAGTTGCTTGTTCTGCATGCCGGCGAGGGAGCTGCCGTGGGTGGCGGAATAGATCTCGATAACGCCGAGAGCACAGATGGAGGCGAGGATGGCTAGCAGCCACCAGTCGTAATCGCGAGTTCCGGGTGCGTCGTTCATTGTAAAAAGTCGACAGTCGAGAGTTAAAAGTTAAAAGTCAAAGATCTGGTCCCAAGAATTATTTTCGTCTCAGCAAATTTTTGTACTGCATAAAAATCCGTACTACTCACAAATGCAGGTGTAACCAACCCTAAACTTAGCGCTGCGGGTCCACGCTGGCAGCGTGCGCTGGCACTGCGGCTGATGCGGCCGCGGGCTTCACCACTGGGTGCGTCTGAACCGTTGCCGCAGCTGCTGCCGCGCCATGACTCAAATCATACTGTTTGTCGTCGGCGGTGAGCTGGCCTTGTGTCTTCTTTGCCTTTTTATCGTAATAGGCCTTGACGATGTCGCGAACGACCGGACCGGCCGCTTCGCCGCCATGCTGGCCGCTTTCCTGAACTAGAACGGCCACGCAAATTTCCGGATCGCGTTTCGGCGCATATCCCACGAACCAGGCGTTGTCGGCGAACTGCGAGCCTTTTTTCACGAGATTCATTTTGTCGTAGCCGATGACCTGCGCGGTGCCGGACTTGCCGCTAAGCTCGATGCCAGTGAGTCTGAGCTTACCACCGGTGCCGCCCGGTTCGTTGACGACACCGTACATAGCGTCCGTCACTTTTTCGATAGTGGAGTCGGACATGTGAAAACGATCTTCGCCGACGTTGGGCGCGTCTTTGAGCATGTGCGGCTGCTTGAAGACGCCGCCGGAAGCGATGCCACCAATCATACGGGCGAGCTGTAGAGGCGTAGTAGTAACGGCGCCCTGTCCGGTGGCGACGGAGATGACTTCGCCGGCGTACCATTTGCGATGAAAGGTGCGCTCGACCCACTCCTGCGTGGGCATGAGGCCGGGCTCTTCGGAGGGAAGGTCGATGCCGGTCTTGTGGCCGATGCCGAGCTTGATGGCGTAGTAGGAGAGGCGGTCAATACCGAGACGCATGCCGACGTTGTAGAAAAAGACGTCACAGGATTTCAGGATCGCATCGTGCAGGCCCAGTACGCCGTGCGATTTCGGTCCGGATTTCGCGTAGTAAACGTAGCAATGGTATTGCCGGCCGAAGAACGTGCCGTAGCCGGGACAAAACGTTGTGAAGCCCTCTTCGGGGACGTGATCTTCGAGCATGGCCGTGGCGGTGACGATTTTGAATACGGAGCCGGGAGCGAGCTGGGCTTGAATGGCGCGGTTCAATAGAGGATGCAGAGGATCGTCGTTAAGTGCTTTCCATTCATCCGCGGAAATGCGAATAGCAAAATCATTTGGATCGGGTGTGGGCCGGCTGACCATGGCGAGGACTTCACCCGTGCGAGGATCGAGTGCGATTACGGCGCCCGGACGAACACCTAAAGACTGCTCGGCGACTTGCTGCAAGTCGTAGTCGATGGTGAGCTGAATTTGTTTGCCGGGAATTGGTTCTTGCTGAGTTAGATGACCGAGCTCTTTGACTTCCTTGCCGACGCTGTTGACGACGACGCGGCGCATGCCGTCGGTGCCGGTGAGGATGTCGTTGTACTGGCGCTCGAGACCCGTTTTTCCGGCGAGGTCGCCGGGGCGGAGCCGACCGTTGCTGGCTTCGATTTGTTGCTCGCTGACTTCGCCGACGTACCCGCTGGCGTGGGACATGAAACCGCCGGGCAGATAACGGCGCCGCTGAACCATCAACATTTCTAGAAGAGGAATATCTGAGCGATGCGACTCGATGAAAGCGACGTCCGCATTGGTAGCTTCCGGCTTGATGACGATGGGCTGAAATTTGGGAAGATTCTTGGTACTTTCGAGCTGATCCTTGAGATCGCTGATTTGGATGCCGAGGCCATCGGCGATGGCGGGGAGATTCTTGTCAATGAGAGCGGGATCGTCGCGGAGAAGAAGGATGCTGAAAGACGGATAGTTATCGACCAGGACGCGGCCATCACGATCGAGCATGCGGCCGCGAGGGGCGATGATGGGAATGGAGCGAACGCGATTGCGCTCGGCCATTTGGCCGTACTTATCGGAGTCGACGACCTGGAGTTTCCAGAAGCCGAGAAGCAACAGTCCGACCATGCCCACGATGACGTAGGAGGCGATGGCCAGTCTGGCCTGTGGCAGACGATTGTCGTTGCGAAACCAGTACGACACGAAAACCCCGCGCGCGAGTGTCTTTTTTTGCTGCGCTCGTCAAACGGACGGCGCTGTCATCAGGGCGATTCGTCGCCCGTCCCGCGAGAAGCCGGGACATGCTCGCGTCACGAAAAAATTTGCAGCGTGGGTTTCGAAATGTCTGTCGAAAGCTTTTTTCGAAAAAAGAATTCGAAAAATTCCCTCAGAGATCCCGAATCACTGCCGGACTTTCGCTGCTTCAAGCCTGCAAACGGCAGCAAAGTCATTTTTAAACGTAGCACTTGGACAAGAGGGCCGCAAGCCGTCCTGAAGGACAGTTGCTTGGTCAATACCCTATCGAGAACTGGCGGGCCACTAAAGGGTTAGGACAGGCAGTCAGGCGAATGGGGTTACAGGAGATGCCCCTTATTCGTGGTGCAGGACGACCAGGGGGCTCCACAGCGGAGGCGTTGTGGCTGGAAAACAGGCAGCCGCCATCGCGAAGAAGAACACGTACGCTGCGAACTCGGACGAAACCGCGGGATTCCGAAGCTTGCTCCGCGGACGGGGCGCGCGTTATCGTATTTGGACTGTTCTCATGCAAAGCGAACCCTCCTCACCTCTGCGTTTGGCCCTTGTTGGAATGTCTGGCGCTGGAAAAACCTTTTGGACAAAGAAGTTAGCAGCCGAAGATTGGACCGCTATTTCTTGCGACGACCGCATCGAAAAAAAACTGGCTTCGCGGCTGGCAGCGGGCGGCTATTCCGGGATCAACGGCGTGGCGGCTTGGATGGGCTGGCCGGATAATCCGAAATATGCCGAACGCGAGTCACAGTATCTGGAGGAGGAAATCCACACGCTGGGCGAGGCGCTGACGGGCCTGGAGCGAGAGCCGGATAAACCGTTGGTGCTGGACACCACGGGGAGTGTGATTTACACCGGGAATAACTTGTTGTTGCGTTTGCGACGACGGATGACCGTGGTGTATCTGGCCGCCTCGGCAGAAGAGCAGCAGCTTTTGATCGAGCGCTATTTGAGCGACCCTAAGCCGGTTCTGTGGCGCGGTGCTTTTCAGCCAAAGGACGGCGAATCGCCGCGGGAGACTGTTGCGCGGTGTTATCCCACGCTGATTTCTGCGCGGCGGCAGAGTTATGAAGCTTTGGCTCATTGCACGCTGCAGGTGGCGGAGCTGCGGGATCCTGCGTTCGATGCGGCGGCGTTTCTCGCGAAAGTTTGCGGCCAGCTCGAGCGCGGACGATGAGATACCGGAGCACGGGGCGCAAAGCGCCGCTGACTTCTTTGCGCGGCGCCGTGCTGCGCGGGCTTGCGCCCGATGGCGGGCTCTATTTGCCGGTGGAACTCGCGCGGCGTTCGCCGCAGGAATTGGAAGAGTTTCGGCGCTTGCCGTTTACGGAAGTCTGTTTTCGCGTGGTGAAGCCTTTCGCCTCGCCGGATGTGCCGGAAGAAGTCCTCTGGCAAACCGTTGCCGAGGCCATTAATTTTCCGGTTAAACTGGTTTCGCTTTCGCCCGGTTTGCACATCCTGGAACTTTTTCACGGTCCCACTTTGGCGTTCAAGGATTTTGGCGCGCGGTTTATGGCGCGGCTGATGGGTTATTTTGTGCGCGGCGAAACGCGGCCGCTGACGGTTCTTGTGGCGACTTCCGGCGATACGGGAAGCGCTGTTGCCCATGGATTCCTGGGCGTGCCGGGAATTCGCGTGGTGATTCTTTATCCTTCGAAGCGCATCAGCGAAGCTCAGGAGAAACAATTCACAACGCTGGGCGAAAATATTACCGCGCTCGAAATAGCGGGGAGCTTCGACGACTGCCAGCGGCTCGTGAAGCAAGCATTCTCGGATGTGGAGCTAAACAAGCGCGCGTTTCTGACGTCTGCGAATTCGATCAATATCGGACGGTTGCTGCCGCAGATGTTTTACCACGTAGCCGCGTACCGGCAATTGCCAGTGGCTTCGGTGCCGCTGATTGTGTCGGTGCCCAGCGGGAATTTTGGCAATTTGACGGCGGGACTTTTTGCCAAGCGCATCGGTTTGCCGGTGGCGATGTACGTGGCCTCGACGAATGCCAACGATGTTGTGCCCGAATATCTACGGTCGGGAGAATTTCATCCACGGGCGGCGACGCAGACTTTCTCGAACGCCATGGATGTCGGCAACCCGAATAATTTTCCACGTTTGCTGGATTTGTGCCGAGGCCGCATCGAGTATGTTCGCCGCGAGATTTGGGGCCACGCCGCTACGGACGACGAGACGCTGCAGGAGATGAAGTCTCTCTACGAGCGCTTCGGCTATATCGCCGATCCGCACACTGCAGTTGGGGTGCTTGGATGGGAAGCTTACAAGCGCGACCATTCTGAGCCTGCGCAAGGATTGGTGCTCGCAACGGCGCATCCCGCAAAATTCGCCGAGGTCGTGAAGCGCGCCATTGGCACTGCGCCGCCGCTCCCTGATCGCCTCTCCGCCTACTTGCAGCGGGAGAAATTGTCCGTGTCGATGTCCAGCGCCTACGACGACTTCAAGCAGTTTCTGATCTGTCAGTAAGGGTTAGGAAGGTTTGCGGAGGCGGTCGAGGAGCATGAAGAGGAAGACGGCGACGAAGGCGTTGACGAGGGCGGCGATGCCAAGATGCATTGTGAACCACGGCTCGGGTTGAGAAAGAAGCAGGCGCCGCGTCAAAGCGATAATTCCCTGGTGAACGGCAAAAAAAGAAATCGTCAGGGCGAAACGCGCCGCGGGATGTTCCGTATCGAGGCGTGCACCAATCGAAGAAGCTAGATAACCGACCACGGTTTTCGCAATGCCGTAGAGACCAAGAGGAACGGTCGGTCCGCTAAGGCTGTCCTGCAAAATGCCAATTACCATTCCCAGAAGCAGTCCGGTAGAAGGATTTCGCCGGCTTAGGCCGAAATAGATGACGATGAGCAGCGGAAGATCAAGAATCGAAGTCTTCGGGAAATAGATCGGCAAAAAAGCCTGCAACACGAGGGCAAAGGCCGTAGCGAGGATGATCGCGCCCGCGCGGAACTTGTGAACCTCGATGTGCAGTTCGCTTCCCCGAATGTCGTAGGTGTCGTTCATGGTTTCTCGGGGGGGACCGGATTGGTTGCCGCAGCGGAAGGAGCAACTGCCGGCGGCGCTGCGGAGCTGGACGCCGGAGACTCTTGCTTCAACTCGAGAGGCTTCATGGTCAGCAGGACAAAGACCTCTTCGAGCCGTTCGAGGCTCGCGGCGGGCTTCACGCGAAGCTGTTTGAACGGAATGCCTGGTTTGATTTCGGCGATGGTCCCCACAGGCAGGTCGCGCGGAAAGATGCGATCCATGCCGCTGGTGACCACGCGCTCTCCGGAGTTCACGTTGTCGTCGTTGGGGATGTATTTCATGACCAGCAGTGGCTCGCCGGTGCCGCCAACCGGGCCTTGCAGGCGCGACTCCACCAGCATGGCGCCGACGCCGCTATGTTCATCCGTGAGCAGCAAAACCTGCGCGGTGTCTTTGTAGGATTCGATGACTTTGCCGACGACGCCGTCCGGCGTGATGACGCCCATGTTTTTGCGGATTCCGTCCCGCTCGCCGCGATCGAGATAAATAGTCTGGCTGCCGGAGTCGGCGCTTCCACTGATTACGCGCGCGCTTATCATGGGCACGTCCACATTCGTCTGGCGGAACTTCAATAGCGCGGCAAGGCGGTCGGCTTCACCGGCTTTGCTCTGGAGCTGTGTGATCTGTAGTTTCAGTGCGCCGTTTTCACGCTTCAGTTCTTCGTTTTCGCGCGAGGTGTTCTGTAGTGCGAAATAATGATTCCAGGTGTCGCGAATGTGGCTGACGCCGTGAGCGCCGGCGCGTTCGAACGGCGACACCGCGCCGACCGTCCAGACGCGGATGAGGCGGCCCTGCGAGTCGCGCTTGATTTGCACGGCGAGCAGCAGAACCTGCAGGAGCACGACGCCGCCGAGCAGGAAAATCGACCTATGACGAGAGGGGATGCCAACCATGGAGTCCAGTAGCACAGACCTTGCCCTGTGCGGTTCAAAATTTCTGCAATCGCGTCAAACCGGAAAATCCGTTAGTCGATGCAAACCTGCCGCAGCAACTTGAAATCGCTCAGCATTTTTCCGGTGCCAAGTACGACCGATGCCAGCGGGTCGTCGGCAATGGAAACCGGCAGACCGGTTTCTTCCCGGATGCGCTTGTCGAGATTTTTGAGAAGCGCGCCGCCGCCGGTCAGGACGATACCGCGGTCGCTGATGTCGGCGGATAGTTCCGGCGGAGTGCGTTCCAAAGCCACGCGCACAGCATTCAATATGGTTGCGACGCATTCGCTCAAAGCCTCGCGAATTTCGCTGTCGTCGATGGTGACGGTGCGAGGCACGCCCTCAATCAGGTTGCGGCCCTTCACTTCCATGGTCAGAGGCTTCTCCAGCGGATACGCCGAGCCAATTTCCATTTTGATTTGTTCCGCGGTGCGCTCGCCGACGAGCAGGTTGTACTTGCGCTTCAAGTACTGCATGACGGCTTCGTCCATCTCATTGCCCGCGACGCGCACGGAACGCGAATAAACGATGCCGCTCATGGAAATGACCGCGATGTCGGTGGTGCCGCCGCCGATGTCGACGACCATGTTGCCGGAAGGCTCTTCGATTGGCAGGCCCGCTCCAATAGCCGCAGCCATGGCTTGCTCCACCAGATAAACTTCGCTAGCGCGTGCACGATACGCGGAGTCTTGTACCGCGCGCTTTTCCACCGGGGTAATTTCGCTGGGCACTCCGATGACGATACGCGGATGAACCAAGACGCGGCGGTTGTGAGCCTTCTGAATAAAATACGTCAACATTTTTTCGGTGACTTTGAAGTCGGCGATGACGCCGTCCTTCATGGGCTTGATGGCCACGACGTTACCCGGCGTGCGGCCGAGCATCTCTTTTGCTTCGCGGCCGACGGCTACAACTTCTCCGCTGGATTTGTTGATGGCCACGATCGAGGGCTCGTTCACCACGATTCCTTTGCCGGCCGAGAACACCAGCGTGTTCGCCGTCCCAAGATCAATGGCGAGGTCGGAAGAAAACAAACTGAACACCGACCTCAGGTTGTAACCGTTCTTATTCATCCCCCCGCTCCCCGCGAAGAAAACCTCTCCGCCGTCCAGCCAACAACGAGCTGCCTAGCAGCATCACGGTCTAGAAGCACCGCCGCGTGGCCAACTAGACCATTGTCTCTGGACTTGGCGACGAGCGCAAAGTCGCGCCTGCATCTTTTTCATTCGTGACCGAAAAGCGATCAACGTTCGAAACTCTTACTTCGGCACAACGATCGTCACCGGCACTCGGTTCGTGCCGCCACGGCGGTTTTCGCCGATGATGACGATAGTATGCTGGCCGGGTTCAAGCGGCTCCGTAAAGTGGCGGAACGTGCCGTCCGCCGCAATAATCGGCACGGGCTGGCCGTTTACGATGAGCGCTGCGCCGGGTTCCGTCCGGCCGATAATCTCCACGACCCGTCCATGAATCTGCGTGCCGGTAATCTCCAGCACCATGTCCTGCGTTTTTCCCTGTGCGACAAGCGTAAACCGGAACGTTTCGCTGACCTCGCTGGTTTCCTTCTTGGCGTTCGTGGCGGTCACGTTCCAGAAATAGTCGCCGCCATCGAGCCCGGTGATGTCCACGCCGGTTCCGATAACTCCTGTCGCCTCTTTAGCGGTTCTTGTAAACATCGCCGTCGTGCTGATCTTTAGGTTGTAAGAAACCGCCTGCGACACGGGTTTCCATTCAAAATGTATCGACGCCGTTTTTGGATTTTCCACAATCAGCGGCTCGAAGTTGCGCGGCGAGTTCAGGTCTGGCGGGGCCAACACGTCGGATTTCGTAATTGTGCCGCCCGTCGCGTAACTCGCTTTCTGATACGCTCCGATCTCCACCTTTTCCTGGCCGCGCTGGACTTCCGCGCTTCCTCTGGAGACCACGACCTCGTTTTCCTTAGTCGTCGGATCGGACTTGACGGCCGCGCTGCTGTTCGAACCCAATTGCGCCCTTGAATCTTCCATGCTGACGGCAGCTTTCGAATCCGGCGAAGAATAATTTGGAGTATTGAGGTCGACTTGCCCGATGTTGATGCGCACCGCAGAACTGGAAGGCTGCTCATGCCCCATCGAATTTTCTTCCACGGTAATAAATGTTCCGGACTTCACCGTGTACGTCGTGCCGTCGGCGAAGGTGATACGCGCCGCGCCGTCCGTCGAAGTCTGGATTTGATCGCCCTTGTCAAGAGTGGTGTGGAAATCGGCGTCCACCCATTGCACGGAATTGACTTTTTTCACTTGCACTTTTCCGTCGAGGTTGACGAACTTGGCCTGCGTCTGTGTCATTGGCTCGGAGCCGGGGTCACCGTTTCCGATCGACTTGTTCAGCTTGTCGTACACGGCCGAATACAAATTCGGATTGATCAGATAGACCGCCGCGAAAATGATCGCCGCAAGCAGAATCGCGTATACGGCCACGGTCTTGTACGTCACCGTATGCCAATACACTTCTACTCGCTTTATCTTCGGGTGGTTCGGGTCGTAAGGTGTCTGTGTACTCACTGGTTTTTGCGCCGCTCTGCCGCCAATCTTGGAATCTAACACAGTAATTAGAACGCGGACGGCCGCTGGAGCTTGCGGTAGTTAAACAGCAAATAGCGGTTGCGCATACTAGACGTTGGGACAGGGAGTTTTGGCCGAAAGGACAGTGGGCTGTTCTCAAGACTCTCTATCGGTTATGCGCAACTTTTGGACGCACTCTCAGGAAGATTTTGCCCGGAGGAAGGCCAGCGTCAGCGGCCATGCCAACAGAGCCGCCGACGGGCTATAGCTGGCGCGCGCGTCGCAAAAGAACCCGTGATCGGCGTTGGAGATTTCGACGTTGACGAAATGTTTTCCCGCAGCGCGCAACGCATCGCTCACTGTGCGCACGTGCTCTGGCGGAATGTGCTTGTCGCGTCCGCCCCAGAAGAACAAGAGTGGAGCTTGCAAACCGCTCGCCCGGCCGAGCAAGCCGGGGCTTGTAGCGTTTGGTGCGATTCCACCGCCGTAGTAAGAAATTGCAGCTGCGAGCGGCAGTGTGATGGCCGCAAGAAACGCCGCGCGCCCGCCCATGCAATAACCGATCGCGGAGATCGGCAGGTTCTCTCCGATATAACCACGGAGCCAGTCAAACGCAGCGCGCTGGTCTGCCGCCATCGAGGCATCACTCAGGGCCTTCATGTGTGGCACCGAGCTGGGAAAATCGTCGTAGCGTATTTCGATCCCCGCGCCGGTGCGATGAAAAAGCTCTGGCGCCACAGCGACGAACCCTTCCCGCGCAAACCGCCCGGCGAT
>Ga0210384_10001578_pt1 | contig 30549 bp, 23 predicted proteins | sample IncBWH2MmetaG_FD_160574 | JGI IMG/M metagenome (GOLD analysis project Ga0210384, IMG submission 160574) | Forest soil microbial communities from Barre Woods Harvard Forest LTER site, Petersham, Massachusetts, United States - Inc-BW-H-2-M | ecosystem: Environmental > Terrestrial > Soil >...
AGGTGCACGCCGTAGACCTTTGTTCCCTGCAGGATACTGATGTGCTGGAAATTGGAGGCACTGTGAACGATCGGTTCCACCACGTTGCGGAGCATGGCGTAGTTGGTATCGACATGTTCCTTGCTTGACCAGCCAGCGACCAGGTGGGGCTCCTCGTGGAGAGCCGTGTAGGCGATGTGGGTGATGTCAGTCAGCGGCTTGAACGCGGCGCGGGCTGCTTCCTCGTCCCGCAGATCGACCGACAGAAACTCAATCTCTCGGCCGCTGGGCAGCTCGGGCTTGCGGCGTGAGATGCCGACCACGTCCCAGCCCGCGGAAAGAAACTTCTCGATCGCGGCAACCCCCAGCAGGCCGCTTGCACCAGTGACCAGCACCTTGGCCGGGTCGGAAGTGCCTGCACGAACAGCGGTAACGTTGCTACGGATCTCAGCAGGGGTCTTGTCCATTTTTGATTGACGGCGTCCGGTTACGAATTCCTGCGCGCCTTCGGCAACAATGCGTTTGGCAGCACCCAGGCCGATACCCGCACTGCCTCCATCAACGACGACAACTTTGTTCGTGAGTTTCTTTTCCATAAATTCCCCCTTAATCCACGGTTTCAGTGTTCTTCGGTAGCTTGGAAGCCTCGATTAGTTGTGCTGAAGCTGCGCGGCGACTACTGGAGAGGACTCTTTCGCAGACAGCGACACTCTCAGAACATCCTGCCGCAGCAGATACACGGATACAGCCAAGAGAACTAGATCTTTCAAAAGGAAAGCAACGGTCTCGGTCATCGTTGGAAACCCGCCGGCAGAGGCCGCCCAGCCGTTAGGTATAAATGGAATGATGGTGATGGTTGCAACGAACGCAAAGCATGAACCGAGGGCGCCGAGAATTCCCAGCTTTTTGTTCCAGAAGCCGAAGAACAAGAGCCCACCAAACAACCATTCGGCTACGCCTAAGAAGTACGTGGCCCCTCGAATGCCAAAAACGGGATACATCCAGGAGATCAGAGGGCCTTTGCCGATGTAGGGGATCAGCGCCTGCGCCTCATAGTCGAACCATTTCTGATATCCAAAGAACAAGAGGATGATGACCATCGAAGCGCGAACCAAATGGTAATCAAGGTTCTCTTTAAGGATGCCAAGCTTAACCAATATCTTTGTGACGAAGCTCATTGGCTTGCCCTCTCGCTGCAGAAGAAAACATCGCGCCGTAAAGAGTCACAGCCGTGTTGCGTATGCCCAGGCAAGGTTGTGTGGGCAACCCTTGCGGCTACTTCGCACATATAAGCAACTGATGTTCCATCGCGATTGCAATTGGATGATTGGGCTCTGCTTCGTTCTGCTGCCACGGATTCAAGGGGATAGCTTCGTAGCGAACCTCCTGGGCTGAGAAGCCGCAGCTCGCGACGCCCCGCCGACTCGTTGTCAAAATCGCGACGCACAGTGACGCAATTGCACTTCAGTGCCATCAATCTCTCTTGACTCAAGATTGCGGAAAGCCTCCGAAAACGCGACTTGCTCGAAGCACATGATGTTCGTGTGTTTGGCAATGCAAGTGCCTTACTCCCCATCACTATGAAAAACAAACACGTGCTTCGCAGTCTCAACCGTGCACTCATTCACACAGCAAATCGCCGTTGCAGCAACGCAATTGCTTTTCTTCAATGCTGCCGCAAGTTCTGGGCGCAACAACGAAACATTCCTTTGTGCTTCATTCTGCTGCTGCTGTTGGGCGCGCCGGCGGAGGCACAGAACGCACTACCGTCGGATGCCAGTACCTCGTCTCCCGAATTGTCATCGAGACAGTATCTCTTCGGAGGTTGGGGAGGCGAGAGAAGCGCCTTGGCGGAGAAAGGTATCACCTTCGACTTTTTCTACATCACCGATATGCAGGCCAATCCTAGCGGCGGAATACAACAGACCTATGCCGGGTGGGAACGAATTCGAGGAACCGTCGACATCAATTTCGACAAGATGATCCAGTGGCAGGGACTTAGCTTTCACGCAACGGGACTCTGGCAATCGGGAGGCAACCTCGGCGGCAAGATTGGGACTCTCGCCAATCCCAGCGATTTGGTAAGTCAACACACTACGCGCTTGGATTCCTTCTGGGTGCAGCAATACTTTCTCCACAACAAGTTGAGAATCCGAGCGGGACAGTTGGCCGGTTTGGATTTTTACGGCAATCAGGAGTACGGCGGCACCTGGCTTATCGAGCCCCTCGGCTACGCGTTCGGCAATTTGTTCAGTTCCGTCTACGAGTCGTTCAACCCCGCAGGTACACCCGGAGCAGAGATTCTCGTTGCGCCGACGAGCCATTTCTACGTCAAGAGCGCAGTCATGGCAGGCAACCGAAATCCCTATCAGCAGGATCCTACCGGCACCAACTTCGCGATACAAGACAGTCCGAACTTTCTGTTCGAAGCCGGCTATCTGACGGGAAAGACTTATCCGGGTGAATACAAATTCGGCGGTGTCTACAACGGCGGCAAGTTTCCCAGCCCCGCCGGCCTCGAGAGCAGCGGCAACTATCTGGTCTATGGGATGGCAAGTCAGGCTTTGTACCGCCCGGACGCCGGTTCGAACCGAGGACTGGATGCAACGATTGGCTTTGACTATAGCCCGGGCGATGTAAGCCGCGAAAATGTTCAAATCACGGCAGGGGCCCGCATCAATGCTCCGTTTGAAAGCCGCACTAAGGACCACATTGGCATTGGTTTCGTGTTTAGCAAGATCAGCGATCCTTTCCGAAATTTCGGAGCGTTGCTGGGTGGTCCGCTGCTTGGTTCTGAAAAAGCATTCGAGCTGAACTATTCGCTGCAGTTGACCCCGTACTTCTTGCTGCAACCCACATTTCAGTACTACGTCAGTGTAGGTGCAAACCCTATTTTGCCGAATGCACCTGTCTTGGGATTCAGGACCAAGGTCACATTTTAATCTGGTGGAAGTCATGAGGAGCAGAACCGAAGAGCTGAATAACATCGCTGGGCAGCAGTTCAATCTGTGCGTGATCGGCGGGGGAGCCACCGGTTCGGCTTGTGCACTGGATGCGCAGTTGCGCGGGATTCGGACGGTGCTCCTCGAAGCGGGTGACTTTGCCGGTGCAACTTCCAGTGCCGCCACCAAGATCATCCATGGCGGAGTTCGTTACCTGGAAGAAGCAATCAAAGGGGCCGATCTTCAGGAGTACCACGTCCTGGTGCGCGCTCTGCACGAACGCGTTCGGATGCTGGAAAACGCACCCCACCTCACCCGGAAACTGGAGTTCCTGGTGCCCAGCTACCACTGGATCGACGTGGCCTATCTCGATGTTGGTCTGAAAATCTACGACTGGCTTGCAGGACCAGGCCGTATCTCTCCGAGCAAATATCTTTCGCAAGAAGAAACCTTGAAGCGAATGCCCGACTTGAACCAGGAGGGGTTGCTCGGTTCCGTTGCTTATGCCGATGGCCAATTCGACGACGCCCGCTACAACATCACGCTGGTGCAAACCTTCACCGAAGCTGGCGGAAACACGCTGAACTACGCACGCGTTACGGATTTCAAGCGAGAAGCGGGCGGGAAGATCTCCGGCGTGGTGGTGAAGGACCAATTGACAGAAGAAACGTTCACGGTAAGCGCCAGGGTTATTGTCAATGCCACGGGCCCAGTGTCAGATTCCATTCGCCAATTGGCCACACCTACGGTGCACAAGCGCATGCGGCCGAGCAAGGGCGCACACATCCTTTTGCCTCTGGATGTGTTTCTGACGGAAGACGCCCTGCTCATTCCAAAAACCGAGGATGGGCGCGTCCTGTTTGCTGTGCCCTGGGGAGGGAGGTTGCTCGTCGGAACCACAGACGAGGAATTAGCGCCGGAAACCGAACTGGTGGTGACGAAAGGGGATGTTGAGTATCTCTTGCGCCACCTCAATCAGTATTTGGCGCGCCCGGTAACTCCCGACGACATCGTGAGCGGCTTCGCCGGCGCGCGGCCTCTCGTGGGCTCGGAAGACGGAGGCGATACGAAAAAGCTGGCCCGCGACGATGTGATTGAAGTGGATTCGGCCAGCGGGCTCATCAGTATCATGGGCGGTAAATGGACTACGCACCGTGCGATGGCCGAGGACACGATTCATCGCGTACAGCGGGCTCTGGGATTTCCCCATGCAGTTTCTCAGACCCGCAATTACGTCCTCTACGGCGGCAAAGGGTTCACGGATGACTACTGGAACAAGCTCTGTCGTCAGCACCAACTTCCCGAAGTGACAGCGCGCCATCTGGCCTCTAAATTCGGGACTGCAGCCGAAGAGGTTCTCGCACTCGCAAGTGAGAACGCCGCGCTGCTGGATCCAATTCTCAAGGGACGTCCCGCTATCAAGGTGGAGGTCGTTTATGCGGTTCGCCATGAAATGGCGGCAACCATTGAGGACGTTCTTGCGCGCAGGATTGGAATGCAACTCTATTCGTGGCGCGATGCAATTCAAGCTGCCCCGGTCGTGGGCTCACTGATGGCAGAAGAACTTTCTTGGACCAGTTCGTTCACCGGCGCGGCAATCACGCACTACGTCGAAAAAATCAACCACTTGCTGGACGCGGCAGGCTTGTCCCGGAAACGTTCTCCAGCCTCGATGACCCGCGAATCCGCGGCAGCTCAACGCTGAAAGATGGAGGAACAAAGTGTCAGACCATATCGGTGCGATTGATCAGGGCACAACCAGTACGCGGTTCATCGTCTTTGATCGCTCGGGGCGAGCGAAAGCAGTCGCGCAGAAAGAGCATCAGCAAATTTATCCCAAGCCAGGATGGGTTGAGCACAATGCGGAAGAGATCTGGCAACACACGCGAGAGGTGATCGCGGAGGGGATGGCGAAAGGCGGACTTCAGCCGCAGGACCTGTCCGCGATCGGAATCACCAACCAGCGCGAGACCACTGTCGTGTGGAACCGCAAAACGGGCGAACCTGTCGCCAACGCGCTCGTGTGGCAGGACACGCGTGTGGCGGACTACGTCAGCGAGATGGCAAAAGCCGGCGGGCAGGACCGGTTTCGCGGGAAGACCGGGTTGCCGCTGACCACTTATTTCAGCGGCCTGAAAATTCGCTGGATTCTCGAACACGTGAAAGGTGCGCGTGAACTGGCGGGGGCAGGCGAGGTGATCTTTGGCAATATTGACACCTTCCTGCTCTGGCACTTGACGGGCGGAAGCAAAGGGGGCGTTCACATCACAGATGTTACGAACGCCAGCCGCACGCAGCTGATGAATCTCGAGACCCTGTCTTGGGACAAGGAACTCCTCGATGCGTTTGGAATCCCCGAAGCGATGCTGCCGAAAATCCGCTCCAGCAGCGAGACGTATGGGCTGGCCAAGGAACCATCGATAAAGAATGTAGCCATCGCGGGAATTCTGGGCGACCAGCAGGCCGCCTTGGTGGGGCAGACCTGCTTCGAAGTAGGAGAAGCAAAAAACACCTACGGGACAGGCTGTTTCCTCCTGATGAATACCGGAACGCGCAAAGTCGATTCCAAGTCTGGTCTTCTTACGACGATGGGATACAAGCTGGGTGAACAGCCGGCCCACTATGCTCTCGAAGGCAGCATCGCCATCACCGGGGCGCTTGTGCAATGGGTGCGCGACAACCTCGGTCTGATCGAAAAGAGTTCGGATATCGAAGCACTGGCTCGGACAGTAACGGACAACGGTGGTGTCTATTTTGTTCCTGCGTTTTCCGGTTTGTACGCTCCCTACTGGAAGGACACCGCACGCGGAGTGATCACCGGCTTGACGCGGTACGCAAACAAGGGACACATTGCACGCGCGGTCCTTGAAGCAACGGCGTTTCAAACCCGTGATGTGCTCGAGGCGATGGAAAAGGATTCGGGTATCAAGTTGAACGTGCTGCGTACCGACGGAGGCATGGTCGCCGATGAACTGCTGATGCAGTTTCAGGCCGACATTCTTGACAGACCTGTTGTCCGTCCTGTCACGAAGGACGCGACTACCGCGCTTGGCGCGGCATATGCCGCCGGTCTGGCAGTCGGGTACTTCAAAGATCTCGAAGAACTACGCGCGAACTGGGCCGTTGACCGGACATGGCAACCGAGCTTCAACAACGGAAAGCGCGACGAAATGTACAACCTCTGGAAGCGGGCGGTCACTCGCTCATTCGATTGGGCTGCATAGTTCAAGCAACGTCTCCATCAGGAGTTTGATCAGAAGAGGAGCTCTTACATGCTTGCAAAATGCTTTGGCGAGTTCATAGGTACGCTCGTACTGGTATTGTTGGGCGACGGAGTGGTCGCGAATGTGTTGCTCAAGCGCTCGAAAGCTGAAGGCGCAGGCTGGATGGTGATCACGAGCGGTTGGGCGTTCGCAGTGATGGCGGGTGTGTTCACAGCCATTGCTTGTGGCAGCGGCGATGCGCATCTTAATCCGGCAGTGACGATGGGTTTTGCCGTTTCTTCCGGTGAGTTTGCGAAGTTCGCCCCGTACCTGGTTGCGCAGATGGCGGGCGCTTTCGTTGGAGCCGCTCTCGTCTGGCTTCACTTCCTGCCACACTGGAAGGAGACCCCTGACCAAGGCCTGAAACTCGCCTGTTTCTGTACCGCGCCCGCGATCCGCAGATTTGGCGCAAACCTGGTCAGCGAGATCCTCGGCACTTTCGTTTTGGTTTTTGTGGTCGGTGCCATCTTTTCGAAGGCCGTTGCTGCCTCGGGACCGGCGGCGGGTCTCGGCCCCTACCTGGTCGCTGCTCTGGTTTGGGGGATCGGGCTTTCGCTCGGAGGAACTACCGGTTACGCGATCAATCCTGCTCGCGACTTTGGGCCGCGCTTAGCCCACGCAATCCTGCCCATCGCGGGCAAGGGGGCCTCGGATTGGAGCTACGCAATCGTGCCGGTGCTTGGACCACTCGTCGGGGGCGGGTTGGCTGGCATACTTCTACGGGCCATAAGTAAGTAGCGAACATGGGAACGAAGAAAAGACATGCGCGCGATTGAGCGCCATGTCCGGAATCCAAGCAGCGTTATGAACAGGTTTATTGTCATTACCGGCGCGTCGAAGGGATCGGTCGCGCTGATGCTGCTGCGACGGAGGCGGACAAACACACTATTCCAAGAAAACAACAACGATGATACCGAAGCGCCCTCCGTCCCCGACCTCGCGGATATGGGGCCAACACCGGAACAAGCCCTCGCCGAAACTGAACGGCGCACCGCTGTGGCTTAAGCGATTTCACATCTCCGGGAAAGCTTGCGAATCGTGATTCTTCTTCGCGAATTGGAAGGGCTTACAAGTGCTGAAACCGCTCGACCGCTCGGTCTAACCGTGTCCGCTGTTCAAGCACGTACATTCCATGCGAGACGCTGTCTGCGGCATAACTTGGAACGGAGATACAAGGCTGCGTGCAGTGGCCTCCTGATCGGAACGCAAAATAAGGAATAGGGACATATGGGGAAAGTTGACGTGAAAAACGGAAATGGAAAACATGATTTGACCGCAGTGGCGACATTGGAGGATCGGCTCGAGCTGACGCCAGAAGAAATGCCTCTAGGTGTGTGCATTGAAGCGACGACTCCGAAGAGTGATCGCTTGGCGGAGATCGTGAAACTGTTGCTGCAGGAATTGGGCATGGACATTGAGAATCAACACTTTCGCGAGACGCCGGAAAGAGTAGCCCGATTCTATCGAGAGTTTACCCGGGGAGTGTGCGTAAAGCCCGAAACAATCCTGAAGACATTTCGGTCTAAGGCCCGCGAGCTTGTGGCGGTTTCGGCCATCGATTTCTTCTCCCTTTGTCCACATCATCTCCTAGTGTATGGAGGAAAGATTCATTTCGGCTATATACCCAACGGTCAAATCGTGGGACTATCAAAAATCCCGCGTCTCGTTCATGCCATGGCCGCGCGACCGATTGTTCAGGAGGAGTTGGTGACCAGCATTGCGGATGCGTTCATGTCCGTTGTGAAGCCCGCCGGCTGTATTGTGAAGGCAATCGGCAAGCATGATTGCATTGGTGTTCGAGGAGTGCATTGTCCCGCGGTGGCGATGACGACTGTGACGAAAAGAGGAATTTTCGAACAGGAGAGGATCTACAGCGAGGAATTTGATCGGGCCATCACGGAGGGCCAAAGGTGTGTCCGTTAGAAGCAAACTGGGTGTCGGAGGGATTCGCTGCTCCGGGTGAAGGGCAGGAAGAATCTCAGGAGGCCGGATCTCGGTCAAATGTAGAGCGTGCCGATCCGCGTGGCGGAACGGATCGCGCGAAGCACATGACTGCTTTGAGGAATGCCATGGATAGCCTCTCAATAGTCGAGGAGGAGGAAGTTTCTGGGAAGAAAAGGTGGGGTAGTGGAAAACAGGAAAAGAAAGCACGCATCTCATTAGATTCGTCATGCAAGTCATCAGCCTTGGAAGGGCATACGATGATCAAACTAACGAGCGTCTACGAACCTGCCAGTTCAGCCGACGGAGCCCGTTATTTAGTCGAGCGGCTGTGGCCGCGCGGCATGAAGAAAACCGCCCTGCACATTGATGCGTGGCTGAAAGACGTTGCACCGAGCACGGCACTGCGTCGGTGGTTCAATCATGATCCGAAGAAATGGGGGGAATTCCAGCGACGCTACCGCCGAGAACTCAATGCGAATCCGGATGCGTCGCGCCCGATTCTCAATGCAGCGCAGCGGGGCAATGTCGCGCTTGTTTATAGTTCGCACGACGCCGAGCACAACAATGCAGTTGTCCTGAAAGAATACGTGGAGGAGAAATTGGAAAAGAAATCTAATCCTCCTAGCAAGTCAGCTGCTTGAGGCGACCGCTGTTGGCTGGCATGCTTATAAGGACCATCAGTAGGTAGCGAACATGAAAGACATGCGCGCGATTGAGCGCCATGTTCGGGATCTGAGCAGCGTTATGAGCAGGTTTATTGTCATTACCGGCGCGTCGAAGGGAATCGGTCGCGCCGCTGCCGATTCCCTTGCAGACGACGGTTGGTCTGTCATCGGTGTCGCGCGCGGCTCACCCGACCATTTCCCAGGGGTTTTCATCGAAGCCGATCTCGCAGACCGCGACCGGACCACGGCACTTGCCACCGAGTTAGCCGCTCGCGGCCGCGTGCTGGGGATCGTCAATAATGTGGGCCTTGCTAGGCATGAGACTATCGGCGCCGTCGATCCGAATGTATTCACAACGGTCATGGACTTGAATGTGCGTCCGGCGCTGCAGCTTACTCAGGCTCTATTGCCTGGTATGCGGGGCGCGCGATTCGGCCGCATCATCAACATAACCAGCCTTGTGACTCGCGGCTTCGCCTTTCGTTCAAGCTACGCTGCGGCGAAGTCCGCGCTGGAAAGTATCACGCGCACAATGGCGATAGAGCTCGCGGCCGACGGCATCACTGCGAACGCCGTTGCGCCGGGCCCAACCGAAACAGAGCTATTTCGCGCCAATAATCCGCAGGGCAGTGAAGGTGAGGCCCGCTATCTGGGGAGAGTGCCAATACGGCGATTCGCGCAGCCAAGCGAGATTGCTGCGGCGATCGCGTTTCTTGCGGGTGAAACGGCCGGCTTCATTACAGGTCAGACGCTGTATGTGGATGGTGGCGCGAGCCTCGGGACACTCTAGCACGCTGACGTTCGCTCAAGGGTTATCGAAGGGACATAGATTTAGAACCAGGGATTCGTTGCACGGTGGGTGAAGGGTGGTCAGTGGTTGGATTTCATTCAGTTGTAAGTTGCCACCATTGCTCGCTCTTCCGGTTGTCGGTGAGGGGATTTACGTTGTTATTGCGGACCGGCCGTGAAATTCCAAGTTTCTTCATCTTGGCAATTAAAGTGGTCCGCTTCAGTCCCAGGCGGGCGGCAGCACCATCGGATCCTCCGATAACCCAACCTGCATCCCGCAATGATTGTAATATCAGGGCTCGCGTGGAATCTTTGAATGTGTCTTGTGAAGGAGTTACGGTCAGCGGATTCTTGTCTGATACAGGAAGAGGGTTGATTGCCACATTCATGTCAGATTTCGGCAGAGGATTCGGAAGCACTCCATGGTTCGACCGGATCACGGCTCGTTCGATCAGATTCTGAAGCTCCCGTACGTTCCCCGGCCAAGAATATGAAATGAAAGCAGTTAGCGTTTCCTCCGGAACATGATTGATCTGCTTGCCCATGCGCCGCGAAAAGACTTCGACAAAATGCGATACCAGTAGGGCAATATCCTCGCGACGTTCTCTCAATGGCGGCAGCACGACAGGAAAAACGTTTAGACGGTAATAGAGGTCACTGCGGAACTCCTTCCGTCGTACCATCTCTGCCAGATCCCGATGTGTCGCCGCAACCACACGCACGTTGATGCGATGCGTGCGGCCACTTCCCAGACGCTCGAATTCCTGCTCTTGCAGTACCCGTAGCAGTTTAGGCTGCAATGCCAAGGGAATATCCCCTATCTCATCGAGGAATAGTGTCCCTTTGTCGGCCATTTCGAAACGGCCGATTTTTTGCGCGAAAGCTCCGGTGAACGCGCCCTTCTCATGCCCAAAGAGCTCGCTCTCCAGCAGGTCGAACGGAATGGCGGCACAGTTCAGCTTTACGAACGGATGTCCGCTGCGTGAGCTGATATTGTGAATGGCGCGCGCGATGAGCTCCTTCCCAGTTCCGGTCTCGCCTTCGATTAGAACAGTCGAATCAGTGGGCGCGACCGTCCGAACCAGGTCGAGTACAATTCGAAGCGAGACACTTTGTCCGACAATGCTTTCAAAGCCATCGTTCGCAGTCTTGCCCTTCATTGCCTGACGGCCTCCGGATGCGACAGTTGAGAGCCGTGCTGAGGAAGTCGATTCTGCTGTCGCGCACGTGGGAATCTCGGCCCCATATCGTCGTTCGGTGACACCGGCCTCGGCATCATTTTGATTTTCCGAAAGAACTACATTCCCCCAAGCCATGTCCCCTCCTCTCATTGTCCGTTTCGCAGCGCTCGAGAAAATTGACAGCTAGCGACTAGCAAAGTTCTCGGAATCGAGTTAAGATTCCCTCAACCTCGAACTTCCGAAGTCTCACATGCTGCATCGAACGACGCCACAAAAGGCAGTTGTGCATAGGAAGACCGCTGTTCCATGTCTATTAAGTAAGAAGGCCACCCATTTTTCGCCGGGATGTCGATCGATAAGAAGCACATCACCTGGGCTCACTTGTGCCGTGTCCACTAACTTCATCGCCGTTCTCCCGTGATCCACTCGCGGATGTATGCTGGGCAATTCTTGAGCGTGATGCTGTCCGCTTCGCAGCGCCTAAGAAAATTGACAGCGTCTTGATCCACAAGCTTTAGGTCTTTTAAGTCCAAGACGGTGCGGCGACCGTCCGCTTCTGCGCTGATCAGCTTTTCCAACTCGCCCAGGTTTTCTGCCCCCATCCGACCGCTCAACTTAATAACCACCTCTCCGTTCGCTGCTCTCGTGATCCTCAGCATCCATCCACTCCTGAGAATTTTGATCCCTGTGACGTCCGTCACACACTCTTGGAATAGCAATCACAGTGCCAAGCGTAAACTACTGAAATTACGGCAATTGAAGCAAGGCAAAATTGACGAAGTTCGCCAATTGGCGAAAGCTGTACAAAGATCCTGTTGTAAAGCTGTCGAAATTCATGAACGAAAGAGGGCTAACTGTTCTTTGAGGAATCTATAGGTTTGAAGCGACTCTTGCTTATGTTCAACGACCTGATTTTCGACTCCAGAGTGGATCGCGGGATACCGAGCTTGGAAGCCGCACCGGACGGTCCGTACACCCGTCCTCCGCTTTCGCGCAAGGCAGCCTCAATGATCTCTTTCTCTTTGGCAGCAGGCTTTCGAGCCAACTCCAGCTGGGTTTTCGGCTCGCTTGCAAGAGGCTGCCACGAAAGCCAACTCTCATCGACCGAGAAATTCTCCGTGTCGCACAAGATTACCGATCGCTCGATGACATTCTGCAATTCGCGAATGTTACCCGGCCAGGGGTACGACTGAAGCAATTCCAGGCTCTTTTTGTTTACCCCGCGGATGCTCTTTCCTGCTTTACTCGCGTAACGATCGATGAAGTACTCAACCAGGACGGGAATGTCTTCCTGCCGTTCACGCAGAGGAGGCACCTCAATCGGGAAAACGTTGAGCCGGTAAAAGAGGTCACTCCGGAACGTGCTTGCAGCGATAGCTACCTGCAAGTTACGATTGGTAGCAGCAATCACACGAAGATTCGCTCGGATGGATCCAGTTCCACCGACACGTTCGAATTCATGTTCCTGCAGAACGCGCAACAGCGCGATCTGAGTCTCGGCGGGAAGCTCTCCGATTTCGTCGAGGAAGATCGTGCCTCCTTCGGCCAGTTCAAAGCGCCCTAAGCGTCGCTGAGTTGCCCCCGTGAAGGCGCCCTTCTCATGTCCGAATAATTCTGACGCGATCAGATCGCGTGGGATGGCCGCGCAGTTGACACTGACAAACGCTCGCGACGAACGCTGTGATCGTTTGTGAACGGCACGCGCGATCAGTTCTTTGCCCGTTCCCGTTTCACCGGTGATCAGAACAGTGGAATCTGTGGGAGCAACTTTGGATACACGAGAGAGAACCGCGTGCAGGGCGGGAGAAATCCCCACGATCTCCTCAAACATCGATGCCTTATCGATTTCTTCGCGCAACGCAACGTTCTCTTCCTGGAGTCGCTGCTCAGCCTGCTTGCGATCCTCGATATCGGTCGCCGCGGCATACCAATGTGTGGGGCGTCCTTGTTCATCCAGCGTCGGATTGTAGCGGATGAGAAACCAGCGATACTGCCCGTCTCTTCTCCTCAGCCGCACTTCAATATCAAGCGAGGACTCGCTCAGGAATTTGCTATAAACTTCTCTCGTTACGCGTTCCCAATCCTGTGGATGAAACAATCTCTCTGGTTCAGCGTTCCGCCACTGCTCAAGAGTAAGGCCGTGATAATCGAGCGCGGCTCGGTTGTTATAAAGACGACTTCCGTCTGGTCCCAGTACGGTGACGTGCTGTGGCGTGAAATCAAGGAGCTGTCGGAGCTCCTTTTCGCTTTGCTGGATCTTTTCTTCCGCGCGCTTGCGTTCGGTCACATCTATCGCCGTGCCGACCACTTCAACAAGCTCTCCATTGAGACTCAAAACTGGATGGGCCAGGCCATGAATGTGTTTGATTGTTCCATCGGGCAACACGATTCTGAACTCGACGTCGGAATCTACCTTCTGGAGGAACATCCTATCACTGGCCTGCCGCTTCACCTTGTCACGATCTTCTGGGTGTATTCGCTGCAGCCATTGGTCGCGCATTGGAAGGCCCTGTTGCGGATCGAAGCCGAAAATTCGGAACATTTCCTCGGACCAGTACAGGGCCGCGTGGGTTGTGCCATCGCTGGCCCAACTGCCTGTGTGGGTCACCTTCTGCGCCTCCGCCAAATAACTCTCGCTTCGCCGCAACGCTCCTTCTGCCCGCTTGCGCTCGGTGACGTTCGTCACGGCACCCACATATTCGAGGTTGCTAGTGGCAGTCTCCAATGCGCGAGCCAAAACGTGGAGGTACTTGACCGAACCGTCCGACATCAACAAACGATGCTCAAAATCAAGATTTGCTCTTGCCTCGGACGCGCGGTCGATAGTTTGATGCACGAGATCTCTGTCGTCGGGATGAATTCGTCGGAATGCCGACTCCAACGTAGGTTTAACCACTCGATCGTACTCAAAGATCTTGTAAGTTTCCTCCGACCAGTAGATCTCTCCGCTCGCAACGTTCCAGCCGAAACTGCCAGTGCTGCTCAGGCGCTGCGCCTCGGCCAAATAAGTCTCGCTCTGACGGAGCGAGTCCTCGGCCCGCTTACGTTCGGCCTTTTCTGTGGCTTCACGCAGCGCGCGAACCACCGACGGCACCAGCCTCGATAGCCGCGTCTTCAGAACGTAATCCGTTGCGCCAATTTTGAGCGCTTCAATTGCCACTTCTTCGCCGAGCGTTCCGGAAACAAAGATGAACGGCACGTCCGGGCAGGCTTTCATTGCGAACTTCAATGCGGAAATGCCGTCGAACGAGGGAAGGCTGTAATCCGCCAGAATCAGATCAATTCGGCCTCGCTCGAGGGAGGCCAACAGGGCAGCTTGGGTATCGACCCGTGTTACCTCGCAAACGATGTCTTCCGTCTCGAGCAGGTTCTGAATCAGCTCAGCGTCCTTGGGATCATCTTCGATGGACAGAATCCGCAAGGATTCCGCATGCTCATTCCTGACGATACTCACTTCCGTACGCTTCCCGGTGGCGGCTCGTTGATGACGGCCCAGAAAACGCCCAGTTCCTTGATGGCATTTACAAACTCATGAAAGTCCACCGGCTTTACTACATACGCGTTCACTCCCAGCCTGTAGCTTGCCACCATGTCCTTTTCCTCTCTCGATGAGGTCAGCACCACCACCGGAATCACACTCAGCTTCTCCACGGACTTAGTTTGCTTCAACACCTCAAGCCCGTCGACCTTGGGTAGTTTTAAATCCAGCAGCATGACTGCGGGGTTGCCGCCGGACCGTGTCTTGAATTTCCCCCGGGAATAGAGGTAATCCAGGGCTTCTTCGCCATCGCGAGCGACAATGACCTCATTGGCGAGGTTGTATTCCTCAAGGGCTGTTAGGGTAAGTTCCACGTCTTTAGGATCGTCTTCAACCAGCAAAATACGTCCTAGTTTGTTCATGGTTTCCATAAGTGTCCTCGTGGTTTCGGAGCTGAGAAATAGAAAGTCGCGCCGCCATCAACGATGCCCTCGGCCCAGACCTTGCCTCCGTGACGATGTATTATGCGCTGAACCGTAGCCAGCCCGATGCCAGTGCCTTCAAATGCATCCGTTTGGTGGAGGCGTTGAAACACTCCAAACAGTTTATTCATGTACTTCATATCAAAGCCCACCCCGTTGTCTCTAACGAATACTACCAAGTCCTCTGTGTTTCCGTTGGCCCAGCCGATCTCGATTTCGGCTTGCGTGCGCGTGCGCGTGAATTTAATCGCGTTAGAGATAAGGTTAACCAGTACCAGTCTTAGCATCGAACGGTCCCCATAGAAATCGGGCAATGCGCCGACTTTCCAGGCGATGTTGCGTCCCTCTGTGTCGTCCCGAACTTCGGTGAGAGCTTCTCTTACGAGCTGCGTCAGGCTAAATAGAGTGTTTTGCGTTTCAGCTCGCCCGATTCTCGAAAAAGCCAGGAGATCGTCAATCAGATTTCCCATTCGCTTGGCCGAGTCCAGCACCATCAGGATGTAGTGGCTGCACTTTTCATCCAAGGTGGAAGATGCCTTCTTTTGAAGCAGCTCAGTATAACCAGCCATATGGCGGAGGGGCGCACGCAGGTCATGCGAGACGGAATAAGCAAACGCTTCCAGTTCCTTGTTGATGGCTTCGAGTTCCGTTGAACGCTTCGCAAGCTCCTGATTGAGACTTTGGATTTCTTGCTCCCGGCCCTTGCGCATGGTGATGTCATTGTTCGTTTCCAGGACGGCAATAGGCTGCTCCCGCTCGTCTCTTCGTAAGGACCACCGACTCGCCACGATTACCTGGGTTCCGTCCGCTTTCGTGTGCTTGAGTTCACCTTCCCAACGCCCAGTTCGTAGGAACTCTGCCTGGATGTCGTCGAGCGGCGACGGAAAAACGGTCCGCAGAAGTTCATGAGAGCGCTTTCCAATCGCCTGCTCTAGCGTCCACCCATACAACTCCTCAGCCCCTCGATTCCAGTACCGAATGCTGTCACTCATATCACGGACGAAAATCGTGTCATGTGTGAGATTGAGCAGGCTGCTTCGTTCCGACACTTCGATTTCCAGCTTGTCGCGGGCTTGAAGAAGATCTGCCTCGACGCGGCGTCGAACAGAGCTAAACCAGCTGACCAGCCAAGCGAAAAAGGCAAAAAGAATAAAGTAAGGGATATCAGAACGTGAGATGTAAAGCGTGTGAGAAGGTTCTACGAAGAAGTAAGCGAAGCTTATGCATGAGAGCAGAAGCGCCAGCACGGCAGCCCCAGTCCCTCCATACCAGGCTGCCACGGCGATGGCAAACAGGAAGAGCGTTATATTGCGGAGCTGTAAGCGCTCAATGAGAAGCGCCCCGCCGAGCGCCACGAAGACGCAAAGCACTGCAAGACCGTAGCGTAGGACGGGGGACTGGGCAATCCGTAATTGGAGCTTTAACCGGGCCATGGCCCCTTCACTTCGACACTTTGCGCCATTTATCGACGCTAAGTTTAACGCGTATTGGTTCGCTCCATGCTGCCCAACCTGTCCCCCATAGAGCACCGGCTCGGCTCACCTGCCGTAAAAACGCAGGATCCCTCATTTGTAGGTATCACCTTTGAGCTTGAATTGATACCTTCTGGGTGATCTCGATTTTGTCGAAGCCCCGCCACTTGTAGACCGCCATGGACACTAGCCAGCTCAGAGCAAAGAGGCCTACAATCGCATAGCCAAGTTCTGCAAAGCTGTCGTTCAGACGGGTCACCACGACCCAAAATCTTCCGTTTGGATGGAATTGGCCGGCCAACAGTCCCAAGGCTTCGATCCCTCCTACTGCTAGTGCAACAATTGCGGAAACGCACGTAATCGTCATGTTGTAGTACAGCTTGCGAACAGGCTTCACAAACGCCCATCCATATGCACCCAACATGAGGATGTTGTCTGTAGTGTCGATGAGCGACATTCCTGCCGCAAAGAGTAGTGGGAAAACTAGGATCGAGTTGAATGAAAGGCCTTTCGATGCTTCAGCCGCCGATATACCCAGTAGGCCGATCTCCGTTGCAGTGTCAAAGCCCAAGCCAAAAAGAACGCCGAGCGGATACATGTGCCAGCTGCGGCCGATCATTCGAAAGATCGGACGAAATATTCTTGAGAGACAGCCTCGATTACCAAGGAGCATGTCAACGTCTTCGTCCTGATAACAGCCACCAGAACGCACCGCTACGAAGGCGCGATAAATCGACCGCAGAACGATCAAGTTAACCATCGCGATCGCGAAAAGAAAAACAGTTGATACCAGAGTCCCAACTACGCCTCCCACTGTCTTAATGGCACCTATCCGATCTTGCAGTGTCAATGCCGTGCCAGCGATTGCTGCGGCGCCGACTAGCACAATCGTTGAGTGACCGAGCGAAAACATAAATCCAACCCCAACAGGTCGTTTGCCAGCATGTATCATTTTTCGAGTGACGTTATCGATTGCCGCAATATGATCCGCGTCCACCGCATGGCGTAACCCCAGGCTATACGCGAGGAACGCCGTTCCCAGCAGGACGGGATGTCCACGGAAAACCATAGCTGCCCAGAACCATGAACCTGCGTTGAACAAAAACAGGAGACAATACATTCCGAAGATTCTGCGGCGAAGACTGCCGGGACCATCCTCGAACAAGCCGCTCATCTTGAATCGCACAATCTCCCCTGCAGACCGTATGACCTCGACCGGCGGACAGAATCCTTGAGCCACAACTATTTAAATCGCAGGCAAGCATCTAGAAATCGGAACTGTTCTGGCAGCGAAGGCTGTGTTTCATCCCTTTCAGTTTCGCTTGATGGTCGGCACGACCTTAGCTTCGATGCGGTATTGCTCGCCGGCCCGCTATATGTTCGGCGGTTCCGAGCAGATGGCGCTCCGGCAACTTACGCCTTCTGAGCGGCTGCCGCCTTGGTTTGCATTGACTTGACAAGATCGACGGCCGAGGCCCCTTCGAGCGAGAGTCCATACCCAACCTCTCGGACGATGCGTTCCTTCAACGGTTGAATGAAATGTGCCCGGGTGTTGCGCCTCGTCACTTCAGGAGCCCTTAAATAGAGCGCAGCCAGTTCGCGCGCTCGAGAGAGAGCCTTGCCGGTCGGTACGACCTCCGCCACCACTCCCCATTCCTGTGCGGTACGCGTGGTCAACACCTGTGGATTCAGCAGGAATGCCTCTGCTCTTCCTGACCCCGCCCGGTAACTCCAGGTCGTAAAAATTCCGTCGCCGGGCACAATTCCGCCCGCGAAATGCGGCAGGTCGTGGAAGGTCGCTCCTTCCCCTGCCACGATCACGTTGGCCAGCAGCGCATACTCGGAATGTACATGGGCGCGTCCTTCGACCGCCGCGATCACCGGCACGCGAATGTTGGCGAGATTCTCGACAATCTGAGCGCCTTCGTCGTGGACTTGGCTCCAGACAGCAGGATCGGCGACGTTGCCGAACGATGAAAAGTCGATCCCTGGGATGAACTCTCCGCCCGCTCCCGTTAGGATCACAATCTTGTTGCCCCGATCTTGCGAGATGCGGTAGAAAGCCTCGACAAAGTCGGTATGATCCTGCGCCGTAAACGTGAGGGGACCGTTGTTGGTGTGGAACTCGGCCACCAGTACCCCCTGAGGGTCCCTGCTCAGTCTTAAACTACGGTACGCCGTGAAATAGGCGCTTTGCGTCGTTTGCATGGCAATCCTCCAAGATCAAGAAAATTTCACCTGCATTGTGAACAAGGACGTCGAGTTTGCTATACGCCTTTTTCGTTTCAGCGAAAGAACATTCAACATCTTTCATTGCTGAGACACTTTCTTACCTCTGCGATGGAAGCTCCGATCCCCTTTGAAGCTCCAATCACTACTCCCCCTTTACCGCTTAGGTATAAGCCGCTCTCTGGACTTCCTCTGCAAGATTTTGGATAGCCAAACGCGTTTCCTGCATCATCATTGCGCATCCGGCAACGAGACCCGCCACTCCCACGCGTTGGTGCCAGGCCGGAGAACGCGGAACTCGCCGCCGGGCGATGACGGCCAGTCGAGCACGGTTGCATTTTGCGTGACAAACTTTGGCCCCGCCTGAATCGCGGACGCGATCTTCTCCGCGTCAGACTTCATCGTGCGCGATGCAGGCATTCGAGCGTACGTGACAGCCGTGATGAATATTAAGAAAGCAAAGATCTTCATCGAATTCTCCTTTCTACGGGCGAACACGTCCGTATGTGATCAAATTGACAGCTTGGCTAATAGCCGTGCGGAAGTTCAGATTGCTGCTCGACGTGAGCCTCAGACGATGGGACTGAGCTTGTGGTCGAACGTAACACTCTGATTAGGTCCTGCCGCAGCAGATACAGAGACAGGGCCAGAAGGCCGATATCCTTCATAAGGAAAGCGACCATGTCAGTCATTGCGGGAAATCCGCCAGCAGATTTTGCCCAGGCGTCTGGCAGAAACGGGATGATCGAGATAGTCGAGATGAACACAAAACAAGCCCCAATGGCTCCGAGGACGCCCAGCTTTTTGTTCCAAAACCCCGAAAATAAGAGCCCGCAAAACAGCCATTCAGACGTTCCCAGAAACCGACCGGCGCCCCGAATGCCGAAAACAGGGTAAAGCCAGAAAATAAGGGGTCCGTGGCTGATAAGAGGGATCAAGCCCTGAGCCTCATAGTTAAACCATTTCGAATATCCAAAAAATAGGAAAATGATCACCATCGATGCACGGACCAGGTGGTAGTCAAGATCGTTTTTGAGGATACCGAGCCTAACCAGAATCTTAAAGAGCGGGTTCACTGTCGTCTACCTTCCGTGTTCAGGCGCTGGTTCACTCCATTCGTAAGCTGACTCAGTTGTACCTGCACGTCACATTCCACTGAATCGCAAGCATCCTGGGATCGATAACTACCCACTGCAGGTTCATTTGTGCACTAGAAATGTGTTGCAGGGCCATTTGAAAGCGTGAGAAGGGTGGCGCCACCATGACCTCGCACAGCCGTTGCCCCGATTGTCGGCGTCGAAATAACAACACCGAGACGTGCGCTCGACACGCCCACGACGGGTCCAACGCTCGCTCAATACTGCGCAACGCCGCCATCCGCAAACAGTTCAACGCCGTTCACGTAGGCACTGTCGTCGGATGCGAGAAATGCCGCAACTCCACCCATGTCATCTGGCGTACCCAAGCGGCCGAGAGGAACATTGGCAAGAACGCCGGCCTTTTGCTCGGGAGTCATCAGGACAGACAAGCCCGGGGTATCGATATGGCCGGGACTCAGAACGTTGACTCGGACCCCATGGCCTCTGAGATCCACGATCCAGCTGCGTGCGAAAGAACGCACTGCCGCCTTCGTGGCATCGTAGATTGAGAACGCTTCGAAACCCTTGATCGACGCAATTGACCCGACGAGGATCACCGACGAACCCTTAGAGAGCAGCGGCAATGCCTTTTGCACCGCAAAAAACAAACCGCGCACATTGGTATTGAACGTCTTGTCGAAATGCTCTTCGGTTATTTCACCGAACTTTCCGAGTTCATAGAATCCCGCGTTGACGAATAGGATGTCGATGCGGCCCGCCTTCGCCTTGACGATCTCGTAGATCCGGTCAATATCGGCAAGCTTCGAGCTATCTGCCCGAACGGTGTGAGTATCGCCCCCGATCACAGCCACCGCCTTGTCTAGTTCCGGCTGCCGGCGCCCAGTAATAAAGACCTGCGCGCCTTCAGCGGCGAAGCGTTTAGCGGCGCCAAGCCCAATGCCCGCGCTGCCGCCCGTGACAACCGCAACTTTGTTTTTGAGTTTCTTGTCCATGAGCCCCCCAGTTGTTTGCTCTCGATTCCCAGCGTTTGCTAACAGCCCTGCAGCAAACGGCTCGCACTCCTTGCCAGGTCTCTTCGTTATGGCGCACGGCAGATATCGTTGCATTTGCCTTGCCAGATGTGACCCTAGGCCGCCTTCGCCGCAAAATACGTTGCAGAAGATTGCCGCGCGGCTTTTGTTCACAAAAAGTTGACGTCGGCGGAGGTACCCCGTGACGTCATGCGTCGACATTTTGACAAGAAGTCGCCCGGGCGACGGCGGTGAGCACTCACTCGCTGTTCGCGGCCGATCAACTGCACCATCAGTAGGCGTGCACACATCTTGTACCAATTCCAGCTCAGATCGCACGAACACAAGCGGGTGAGTTATGATGCAGTTGCAAAGTGATCGGGGTTTTGCGTGTTCTGGGGTTGGGTCGACGTATGGCATGGCCTAGGCATGTGTGAACCACTATGCGGTGGCGGAGCAAAATGATGACGGTGGGGATCGAGCAGTCCCGACTCTGTCCAGCGAAGTGGAAACATTTACGTGAGAGCTGCGAATGGAATCCGCGAATATTCCTACGGTGTTCGTCATCGATGATGATGCCGACATACGCGCATCGATACGCGGCCTGCTGAAATCTGCGGGCTTGAGGTCCGAAGGCTTCGAGAGGGCGGAACAATTTCTGCAGACAAAGCTTTCGGATAGTCCCAGTTGCCTGATATTGGATGTGAAACTACCCGGAATCAATGGACTGGAATTTCAACACCAACTTGCGAAAGCCGGTCGGCAGATTCCGATCATTTTCGTTACAGGCTATGGCGATATTCCGATGTCAGTTAAGGCTATGAAGTCAGGCGCGGTAGAATTCCTGACCAAACCGCTTAAGCGCCACGCCCTCCTGGACGCCATTCAGCAGGCTCTGGCTCGAGATTCCGTCCGTCGTCAAGAGCAGGCAGATATTGCTCTCTTGCAAAAACGCTACGACATGCTAAGTCGGCGCCAGCACCAAGTCATGGCCCTAGTGGTGTCCGGACTGTTGAATAAGCAGATCGCGTCGGAACTTGGGACGACCCTGGTCACGGTCAAGCTTCATCGTGCTCAAGTGATGCGTAAGATGCAGGCTCGATCTCTCGCGGAGCTAGTGAGGATGTCAGAGAAGCTGCGGCTTTTCCCGTCGACTTAGAAACGCGGGTACCGACCCTTTTGCGTTTCCGTCTCGAATCGTTCGGCAAGGGCAGGAACGATTCCACAGTAGCTGGTTCGATCCGATGCTCGCAATTTTTGCTTTTTCTGGCTCGTCCGATGATTCTATTGGCGGCCGGTCAAACTCATCACCCCCCTGACATAGAAACGTGCCCCGATTTGCCCGTTGTGTGCCTGGATATTCACCCGCAGCACCGATTGTGGGACCTAGACCAAGGTATAGGTTGCGCTTTGTGCTGTACGGATTATCTTTGGATCGTGGCCTCAGGGGAGAAACCAACCTTGATTGCAATTGTCGACGATGACGAGTCGGTCCGAAGCGCGCTGCAGGGCCTTATGAAAGCGGCTGGCTTCACAGCGCTGGCGTTCGCATCTGGCGAAGAATTCCTGAACTGCGGCAAACTGGAGCGGACTGCCTGTTTGATTGCGGACATCCGAATGCCGGGAATGTCAGGATTGGAACTCCAATCCAAGCTAAGTAAAGACCATCACAAAATTCCCGTCATTTTTATTACGGCACAAGGTGACGAGAAAATGCGCATGCAAGCTTTAAGAACCGGAGCAGTGAAGTTTCTGACAAAACCCTTAGACAGGGGAGTCTTACTCGACACCGTACGAGCCGCATTGGATAACTAAGCTGCTCACTTCCAGAAGGAAGGTCATCGGTGGATGCCGCCAAGTCAGTTCGGTCGTATGAAGATGGTCGTCCCGAGAATGGATTTGACGAAATCATAGGTAACAGCCCTGCCCTGGAATTCGCGCTGGCGGAGGTGGAACGAGTGGCACCGACCAATTCCACCGTGCTAGTTCTTGGAGAGACAGGTACGGGCAAGGAGTTGATCGCCCGCGCCATTCACAATATCAGCCCACGCTGCGGACGCCCCTTTGTGAAGCTGAATTGCTCCGCCATTCCTTTTGACCTGTTGGAAAGCGAACTCTTCGGTCACGAGAAAGGTGCGTTCACTGGGGCTGTCGCGCAGAGAATTGGCCGCTTCGAAATGGCCGATACAGGGACCCTCTTTCTCGATGAGATCGGAGATTTGCCCCTAGCTTTGCAGCCGAAGCTCCTGCGCGTGCTGCAAGAACAGGAGTTCGAGCGTGTGGGGAGCGGCCGGACACATCGCATCAACGTCCGTCTAGTTGCGGCGACTCATCGAGATCTGGCGGAGATGGTCAAGCGAACCGAGTTTCGCAGTGATCTGTACTACCGTCTGAACGTGTTTCCTGTTGTGCTTCCACCCTTGCGGGAGCGCCGCGAAGATATTCCACAGTTGGCAACGCATTTTGTGGAAGTCTTTGCCAGGCGGATGAGCAAGCGAATTGATCATATACCGGAAGTCGTGCTCAATGCGTTCGTCTCATATTCCTGGCCCGGAAATGTGCGGGAACTTCAGAACTTGATCGAACGAGCCGTGATCCTGTCGAACAACGGAGTGCTTCCCAATTCCTTACCGGACAAAAATCCGGTGACGGTAACTCCTTCACAAGCTACGTTCGAGGGTTCTACCCGAGCCCTGATTTTGCGATCGTTGCAGGCGGCAGGGTGGCTGATTGGAGGACCAGGTGGCGCCGCCGCTCGGTTGGGACTGAAGCGCACAACTTTGATCGCCAAAATGAAGAAACTCGGGATCACACGGCCGACGCAGCAAACCGAGACAATTGACCTGACTGAGAACGGCGAAGGCGAGGAAGTGGCAACCGGGGCATAAATGACATCTGTCCGCCCACTGCCGTTTGCTACGTTGACCGATTACGCGGAATGACGTGCAGCGGCTTCGACAGGCAAGGTGAATTTAAGGGTTACGCCTGCCCCTGGGTTGGAAGTTGCCCATAGCCGACCGCCGTGCGATTCGATAATCGAGCGGCTGATCGGCAATCCCATACCAATGCCTTGGGGTTTGGACGTAAAGAACGCATTGAAGATTTGCTCCGCCTGCCCGGGCGGTAGCCCCACTCCTGTATCGGTTACCGACACGACGAGTTGACGATTCTCCTCCTGGCGCGTCCTGATCATAAGCTTGCCCGGAGCGCCCGTCTCCTTCATCGCTTCGAAGGCATTCAGCATCAGGTTCATCAAGACTTGTTGCAATGCCACCCGGTCCGCCATGATGTTGGGTAGACCTTCCGTAAGCTCGGCGTGAATGGAAATTGAACACCGGCTCGCCTCGCTGTGTAGCAGGCTGATCATCTCTTGAATAACTCCATTTACGTCAATTAACTCGCGCTGCGGAACGTCTTTCTTGAATAGCAAAACAATCCGATTGATGATGTCAGACGCGCGGGCGACGTCCTTCATGAGTCTCAGAGCGGCTTCCTGCGCCTCTGCCACGTCGGGCTGATCACGCTCAAGCCACCGCAGGCAGGTTTCAGCATCCGTTGCCGCCGCGAACATCGGCTGCTTGATTTCGTGCGCCAGCGAAGCTGTGAGCTCTCCCATGGTAGTCACGCGATTGATATGCGCAAGGTCTGCCTCCAGCTGATGCAGCTTTTCGCGCTCCTCTTCCACCTGTCTGCGCTCCGAGATATCCACCATAGTGCCGACCACTTGAACAAGCTCTCCATTGCGATTTAAAACTGGATGGCCCGTGCCATGAATGTGTTTGACCGTTCCGTCGGGTTTCACGATTCTGAACTCTACGTCGCACTCTACTTTCATTAGGAACGTCCTATCACCTGCCAGCTTGACCTTGTCACGGTCTTCAGCGTGTACCCGCTGCAGCCATCGGTCCCACATTGGTAAGCCCTGTTGTGGATCAAAGCCGAAAAGTCGGAACATTTCCTCGGACCAGTACAGAGTCTCACGAGTTGTGCCATCAAAGGCACAACTGCCCGTGTGAGTCAGTCTCTGTGATTCGGCCAGGTAGTTTTCGCTTTCCCGCAGGGCTTCCTCGGCGCGCTTCTGCTCGCTCAAATCAAGGGCGAAAGCAACGCCCTCGTTGCCACCTTCTTCGAACAGCGCCCCGGCGAGCAGCACGGGCAGGCGGCTGCCATCTTTCCGGAACAACTCTGACTCAAAGGGCTGTACGCTCCCGGTCTCCATTACTCTTTCCAAGGCGCGTTCAACGCGCTCGCGCCAGTCCGCAGGTGTCATGTCCCTCCAGCGCACGCGACCCGCGGCGACATCCTCATGATCGTATTGCACCATGCGGAGAAAGGCTTCATTGGACGCGAGGATGGCACCCTCGACATTCCAGGTCGTGATTCCCAGAATGTTGGCGTCGACCAAGCGCCGGATCTTCGCTTCACGATTTTCGAGATCGCGGTAAAGTCGCGTATTCTCAAGCGAGATGGCCGCTTGCGACGCAAGCATCTTCAGAACGGTGATGCGGTCGGCAGTGAAAACGTGGGCGGTTATGTTGTTTTCGAGGAAGATGATTCCGTTGAGCCTGCCCTGGTTTACCAAGGGCAAGCACACAATGGAACGCGCGCGACGCTGGGCAATGTACGGATCGCCTGAGAACGGGTTTCCTGCAGTGGCATCGTCAAGAATAACGTCCTTGCGTGTGCGCGCCACGTAGCGAACGACGGACTCTGGAAACACGGCTGCTGTCTCCGAGGCATCTCGCAGATGCACCGTGACATCGTTTCCGAGAATCGTGGCCTCGGCCTCTATTTGCAGTCCATCACCCAGGGGAAGGATCAGGAGACCCCGCTCAGCGCCCGCGTGCTGGATGGCCGCGCGCATGATTCTCCCGATGAGTTTTTCCAAAACCATTTCGCCCGAGACTGCTTGCGAAACTTTGATTACGGTCGATAGATCCAGGAGTTCCGCCGGGGCCACGATCGTGCTGGTCGCGCTCCGAGTTGGCTCCTCCTTCCTGAGGTGGGGATAGAGCTGGTCGAGCTGCCTGACTTTGCCGTCAGCCCCCCAGCGGAGATAACAATAACGGGCCTCCTGCAAATACGTATCCGCGATCTTGTCGAAGCCTCGCGCTGCGTAGAACCGCGCGGCGGCCTCGTAGGCTACTGCCTCATTGTGAATGAATCCGTTTGCGCGCGCCGAGCGCATGGCCTTCTCATAAAGACCTTCGGCGTCGAGGAGGCGGTCCTCTATGCGTGCGATTTCGGCACCTATCAATGCAACACGGTTTTCAAAATTCGCCGGGCAATGCTCCGCCCATGTTTCGAGCTGTTTGTGGTGAGCCGCTAAAGCCCCTAGGTGCTCTTGCTTCTTATCGGGAGCAGCGGAATCACATGCGGCCGCGTGTGAAAGGGCGCTGAAAAAGCGGAAATTTGCCGTCTCGTGTAGTGATGGTGCCGACCACAGAAGCGGCAGCGCCTTCGCTGAAGCGTGAACCGCCGAATCATAGTCCATGGCAAGGAAGCGAGCCTCTACCTTGAGAGCCCAATACCCGAATTCAGGATCGGCTAAAACCGGGTTGCTTGCCAGATGCCGTTCGAATTCCAGTTCATCAAAATGGTCATCGTTGAAGCATCCAAATTTCGGAGTCAACTCACGGAGGGTGCGGATCAATTGGACCTGCGCCGTCAGTAGGTCAACGACGAGACCGAAGCCTGCCTTCTTCGCGAACGCGAGACCTTTTTCTCCTTCGGCGAGAGCCTCCGCCAGGGGATCCCCTACCACCAGCAAGTTTGTAATCAACTGGTTCCAGCTATAAGCGGCGAAGGTCAGATCCCCGTTTCGGAAGGCGGCATCGAACGCCCGACGTACCATATCACGCCCCTCCAGGGCGTGTTTTGCGGTTGGAATGACAAGATTTCCAAACGACATCAACGTTCGGGCCTCATAGCTCCTCAGCCCACGTTTTTCGACGAGTTCATAGCCCAGACGACCGAATCGAAAGGCGTCTTTGTAATTACCGAAGCCAGATCGAGCGACAACGGCAAACCAGACGTAGGCGAAGGACGACGCGTCCGTGTTGCCATGCTCGAGGCTCAGAAGCACCATCCGGCAAAGAAGAAACGACGACAATTTCTCATCGAAGAACACCGCCGGCGTCACAACCTCGGTCAGAACGTCCATGGCGTCCAGGACTTCCGGGTCAGTCATAACGGGCAGGTCCAGGAAGTCCTCAATTTGACGACTTCCAACCAACGCCCAGACTCGGTCATACTCGCTGTGGACTTCGTCGATCGTGGGATGCAGTGGCCATGTCCTGCCGTCCCGGCGCAGGTAATCGAGGCAGACTTCCACGCCGCGGTCGCTCCGATCCAAAGCCGTATAAACCGTGAGTTGAAGACGCGTGACGACCGCGAGATCGTGTCTGGTCATGGCATGTTGTGCCAGTTTCAAGAGGCGATCTTCGGACGCCGCCAGATTTCCGGTCAGTAGCTCGCACTCCGCTAAGAGACTTTCTATCGAGAACGTGAGATCGTAACTGTCAACAGACGTATTTTCCGGCAAGAATCCGCGTGCAACGATAAGGTAGCTCAGCGCCGAGGCATACGCCGCCGAACTCTTCGCGCGCCTGGCGGCGACTAGATTCAATTCAGCCAAACGCCCACGTTCCGCAGCGGATGTAATCAGGTCGGATCCGCGATTCAGCTGATTGACGATCTCAAAGATCTCCTCGTCCATCTTTTCGGCTGGCGTCTGTGCCACAAGGAGCCTGCCTATGCGGAGATGAGCTTCGGACCGAAATTGCACGGGTATCAACGAATACGCCGCTTCCTGCACACGGTCATGGAGAAATCGATAGGAATCTTCCGAGCGGAAGACAAGACCTGCTAGTACAGCTTCCCAGAGTTGACGGTCAATTTTCTCGCTCGTGTCCTGGTAGACCATCTCGAGCATCACGAAGTCCGCACTGTTACCGAGACAGGCCAGGTGCTTTAATGCGTTTTGGGTGCTGGCGGGCATGCGGTTCAACTTGCCAACCATCAAGTCCACTACATTATCGGTGTAATTCTTCGCGCGGATTCGACTCAAATTCCAGGTCCACCGCCCTTCGCCATGATTGAAAGCTAGCAATCCTTCATCGGCAAGCTCGGAAATGAACTGGATTGCGAAAAATGGATTTCCTGTCGTTTTTTCATGGACCAATTCTGCGAGGGCACGCGTTTCGTCCGGCTCACAATGAAGGGAATGCGCAACAAGTTGTTCCAAGTCTTCTCGAGTCAGAGGTGCAAGCACGATGTCCTGGGGCATCACTCCTGCTCGACGCATCGCTTCGAGCTTGCGCATCAGAGGATGAGCGGGGTCCACTTCGTTGTCCCGATAAGCGCCGATCAACAGCAAGTGCTTCGCGTCGGACTGCGTCAGCAGATCCTGCAGCAATTCCAACGTCGCTGCGTCCAGCCACTGCAAATCGTCGAGGAACAGCGCGAGAGGATGTTCCCGCCGCGCGAATACACCGATGAATCGACGAAATACCCGGTGGAACCGGTTTTGCGCGTCCCGCGCGGGAAGTTCGGGAACAGCCGGCTGCTCGCCGATGATCAACTTCAATTCCGGGACCAAGTCGACGACAAGCTGTCCGTTCGGATCTAACGCCTCGTGAAGGGCGTCCCGCCACTTGCTCAACTGTTCTTCACTCTTACTCAAGAGGGGGCGAATCAGGCTCTGAAACGCTTTTGCCAAAGTCGCGTATGGGATGTCCCGCTTGTATTGATCGAACTTGCCCGATGCAAAAAGACCGCGCGGAGGAATCAACGACTTATGCATTTCGTTGACAAAGGCGGATTTGCCGATTCCGGAGTATCCGGAAACCAACACCAACCGCGGCCCATCGCCGGCTACCACACGCTCGAACGCACCGAGCAGCATCTTAATCTCACGTGCTCGCCCATACAGCTGCTCGGGAATAAGCAGACGATCTGGAACGTCATGTTCGCCCAGGGGGAATTCGGCGATGCACTCGTGCTCTTCCCATTCAGTGAGGCAGCGGCGAAGATCGCTCTCCGCGCCTGACGCCGTCTGGTAGCGTTCCTCAGGAGTTTTAGCGATCAGTTTCATCACGACGTCGGAAAGACAGCGCGGTACGGTTTTTACTCGCTCGTGAGGCGGCACCGGATGGCGTGCGATGTGACAATGAACCAATTCCATCGGATCCGAAGCCGTAAAGGGCAGGCCACCGGCTAATATTTCGTAAAGGGTTACCCCTAAGGCATAAAGGTCAGTCCGCGAATCAATGGACCGATTCATTCGTCCGGTTTGTTCTGGCGCCATGTAGCTGAGTGTTCCCGCGATGAACTCGGGAGGTTGGGGCGATTGACGCTCGCGCGGAAGGCGCGAGGTGATACCAAAACCGGTAAGCCAAACCCGGCCAGTCACTGATTCAACCAGGACATTGGAGGGCTTTACGTCCTTGTGGATCAGCTTTCGCTTGTGCAATTGCCTGAGCGCGGCTGCGAGACCGACGGCAATCCGCAAAAATTGCCGTATCTCCATCGGCCCCTGAATCAGACGATCGAGAGGCTCGCCACCGGGGTCTTCAAGAACAAGCGCCTTCTTTCCGTCGTACTGAGAAAGAACGAGGGGGCGAAGCGCCCATGTGGCATCCAAATCGTCCCGGAACGAATATTCGTTGTCTATCTTCTTGAGGCTTTCCGGTGCGGGCCGTGACGAGGCAGGCGTCAGAAGGAGAACCGAAGGTACCTCAGCCTCACTCGCACGTCCTCGGTACAGGATGAACTCCCCATCCTCACGGAGACATTCGCGCACATATTTTGAGATATCCACGATGTCAGGCCTCTGGTTGACCGGGACAGTTTATGGATGCTCCCTGAGACCTCGGATCTTGAGAAAAATGGCGAATATGCGCGGCCGGTTAGGTCTCGAATCCCGGCAGAACGCAAATTGTCCGCTCGTCACATTCGGTTGGCAAGCGTGTTTTCGAAAGCTACCGCCGGCCAGCGAGCTGACACGGCAGTGCGAACGCAGGCGCGACTTTACAATCAGTTCAGAAGCTTACCAGGGAATGTGCGCTTTCGCGTCTAATTTCCAAGCGTAAATGCCCTTAGAAAACGAACCGAACCCCTAGTTGAATCTGACGCGCAGCGTCGACAGTCGAGAATATCCGACCCACGTTATCGGCGAAGTCACCGGCTCCATTCTTGAAAATGGCGTCTCCGTTGCCCCCGAGTGTAAGAGGGCTTTGTGTGTTGCTTGGAACGGCGAAATTCGGATGATTCAGAAGATTGAAAGCATAGGCCCGTAACATGATTTTCAGGCCCTCCCTTAGCGAGAAACTCTTCTGCGCGGCCAGATCGAATTGCGCGAAGCCTGGGCCTCGCAGGATATTGCGTCCGGCAGTGCCAAACTGACCGGGCGGCGGTAAGGCAAATGCGGCCGGATTAAACCAACAGGTCGGACTGCCTACCCTGGCGCCGTCCGGACAAGCGCCGACGTACGGATTTCCGGTGATGTTGGGTCTTTCCGTAATCGTTAGCGACTGCAAGTCTGCGTTGTCAAAGGCGAGCACGGGAGTAAAAGGCACGTTGCTGTGAACGCTGGCGATACCGGAAATCTCCCAGCCGCCGAGCCAACTCCCCTGTCCAAATGGGAGTTCGTAAACCACATGTCCGACAAAATTGTGCCGGATATCGAAGCTGGAGCGCCCTCTGCTTCCCTTACGATCGAAGATGTTCTGAGACCCAGGCGGTTCATTTACAGCTTCTATGAGAAAGCTATTCGAAGCGTCATCGACGGAGTGGGCCAACGTGTAGGACGCCTCCCAAGAAAGGTTCTTACCGGAATGGTTCGAGACGGACAGCTGGAATGAATTGTAGAAAGATTGTGCGTCGGTCAGCACGGCCTGCAGCGGCGAAGGTAAGTTTGGATTGTAGCGGTGCCCCAAAGCTGGTTCGAAAGGGTTTTGTTCTCCTTCCCGGGTGAGATGATTGCCGCGCGCGCCAAAGTATCCGGCACTCAGAA
>Ga0210384_10001579_pt1 | contig 30548 bp, 32 predicted proteins | sample IncBWH2MmetaG_FD_160574 | JGI IMG/M metagenome (GOLD analysis project Ga0210384, IMG submission 160574) | Forest soil microbial communities from Barre Woods Harvard Forest LTER site, Petersham, Massachusetts, United States - Inc-BW-H-2-M | ecosystem: Environmental > Terrestrial > Soil >...
AGCCTGGCCGGCCTCAGCATGCCCTCGTTCTGGCTCGGCATGGTGATCATCCTGACCCTGGTCGCTTGGTTCGGCTGGATTCCGCCGGTGACCTACGTGTCGCCGAGCCAGAACCTGTGGCTGCACGTCGTGCAGTTCAGCCTGCCCGCCCTCGCGGTGGGCTACCGCTCCTCCGCGCTCATCATGCGCATCACCCGCTCGTCGCTCCTCGAGGTGATGCGCGAGGACTACATCCGCACCGCGCGGGCCAAGGGCCAGTCCGGCCGCGTCGTGATCTGGCGCCACGCGCTGAAGAACGCGATCCTGCCGGTGGTCACCGTGATCGGCATCGAGTTCGCGTTCCTCATCGGCGGGCTCGTGGTCACGGAGACCGTGTTCAATCTGCCCGGGCTCGCGCGCTTCCTGGTCGAGGCCATCCTGTGGCGAGACTACCCGATCGTGCAGAACCTGGTGATGTTCATCGCGATCGTGGTGATCGTGTCGAACCTGGTGGTGGACATGCTCTACGGCTTCCTCGACCCGCGCGTCCGCTATGGCCACTAGGCCGCTGGGGGTCGAGGTGCCCGGGGCGCCGGTGGCCCTGCACCGGCCCGGAGCGTGGACGGTGCTCGCCCGCTTCTGCCGCAAGAAGCCCCTCGGCGCGGTGGGCGGCTTCCTGATGCTGGTGATCCTGTTCACCGCGGTGTTCGCCGACCAGCTCGCGACGTACGATCCGATCGCCACCGACGCGGGGCAGAGCCTGGCCCGTCCCGGCCCCGAGCACTGGCTCGGCGCCGACCACTTGGGCCGCGACATCTACTCGCGCATCGTTCACGGCGCGCGCGTCTCCCTGATCGTGGGGCTCGCCTCCACGCTGCTCGGCTCGGTGCTGGGCGGCGTCATCGGACTGCTCTCCGGCTACATCGGCGGCCATACCGACCTCGTCACCCAGCGGGTGATGGACATCCTGCAGGGGCTGCCGCTGCTCGTGCTGGCCCTCGTGATGTCGGCCGCGCTCGGGCCCTCCATCCCCAACGTGGTCATCGCGATCTCGATCCCGATCATCCCGCGCGCGGCCCGGGTCATCCGGGCGAGCGTGCTCTCGATCCGCGAGATGCAGTACGTGGAAGCGGCGCGCGCGCTCGGGCTCAGGCACCTGCGCATCGCGTTCCGCCACATCCTGCCGAACACGATCGGCCCCTTCATCGTACTGTGCACCGCGCAGCTCGGCAGCGCCATCCTGGTGGAAGCCGCGCTCTCGTTTCTGGGGCTGGGCATCCCCGAGCCGTATCCGTCGTGGGGTCGTATGCTCTCGGTCTCGGCGGCGGAGTACGCCCAGAAGGCGCCGTGGCTCGTGCTGTTCCCCGGCCTGGCGATCAGCCTCGCCGTCTTCGGCTCCAACCTGCTGGGTGACGCGCTCCGCGACACGCTGGACCCCCGCCTCCGCGGCGGGTAGGGGAGGACCATGGCCACCGACGATCTCTGCTGGATGTCCGCCGCGACGCTCGCTCCCGCGATCAAGCGCCGCAAGATCTCGCCCGTCGAGGTGATGAACGCGGTGCTCGCGCGCGTCGAGCGCGTCAATCCGCGCCTCAACGCCTTCGTGACCCTGACCCCGGATCAGGCGCTGAAGGACGCGCGCGCGGCCGAGCGCGCGGTCATGAAGAGAGGGGTCACCCTCGGCCCGCTCCACGGGGTGCCGTTCTCCACCAAGGACCTCGTGATCACCAAGGGCATCCGCACCACGTTCGGCACCCGGCTCTTCGCCGACAACGTGCCCATCGAGGATGCGCCGATGGTGGAGCGCCTGCGGGCGGCGGGGGCCATCCAGCTCGGCAAGACCAACACCCCGATGATGGGTTGGATCGGCGCCACCCACAACCTGCTCTTCGGGATCACGCGCAACCCGTGGAACCTCGACCGCACTCCCGGCGGCTCGAGCGGCGGGGCCAGCGCGGCGGTGGCCGCGGGGCTGGGTCCGCTCGCCATCGGCACCGACGGGGGTGGCTCGATCCGCATCCCCGCCTCGCTGGCCGGCATCTACGGCATCAAGCCCACCTTCGGGTTGATCCCGATCTATCCCTTCAGCGCGGCGTGGGGGCTTTCCCACATCGGCCCGATGACGCGCACGGTGGCCGACGCCGCGCTGATGCTGAACGCCGCCGCGGGGCCGGACGCGCGCGATCCGTTCTCGCTGCCCGGCCCGCGGATCGACTACGTCCGCGCGATGCGGGGCGGCGTGAAGGGCCTCCGCGTGGCCTGGACCGCCGACCTCGGCTTCGCCAAGGTGGTCGACCCCGAGGTCAAGGCGCTGTGCGAGCGCGCGGCGCGTCGCTTCCGCGAGCTGGGCTGTCGGGTCGAGGAGGTCGCGCCGAAATGGCCGTCGCCCCATCAGGCTTGGCGGACCATGTTCCTGGGCGGCATCGCGGCTCGGCTCGGCCCCGCACTGCGCGAGCGGCGGGAGGACGTCGATCCGGGCCTGGCCGCCATCGCGGACGAGACGGCGCGGTGGGGCCCGACCCAGTTCGTCCAGGCCTGGTTCGACCGGCTCGCCTGGGAGGAGCACCCGCGCCGGCTCTTCGAGCGCCACGATCTCCTACTCACGCCGACCATCGCGTGCACGGCCTTCAAGGTCGGTCTCGACGGTCCGCCCGAGATCGCGGGCACGCCCACCGGGATCTACGACTGGATCCCGTTCACGTATCCCTTCAACATGACCGGCCATCCGGGCGCCTCGGTGCCCTGCGGGTTCACCCGCGACAAGCTGCCGGTCGGGCTGCAGATCCTGGGGCGTCGTTTCGAGGACGCCACGGTGCTGCGCGCTTCCGCGGCCTTCGAGCAGCTCGCGCCCTGGGCGGATCGGCAGCCGCCCCTGTAGCCGCCCGCCGCGTCCCGCGTATCCCCGGCGCGGCGTCTCGAACACTGGGCATTGTCCCGCCCGGCGGAGGCGCGCGAGGCTTCATGGGATGGCGCCGGAACGCGGTTACTCGCTCATAGACCTGCTGGTGGCCCTCGCGCTCGGCGGCGCCCTCATGGCCTCGACGGTCACGCTCCTGCATCTGGGCCTGCGCGCCTGGGTCTGGGGCGCGGCGCGAGTGGAAGCGCAGCAGTCGGCGCGCTACGCGCTCGAGCGCATGGCGGGTGAGCTGCGCGAGGCCGGCTACGATCCCACCGCGGCGGGTATCGCGCCGGTCGTGGTGGCCGAGGCCACGCGCATCGTCTTCCAGCGTGACCTCAACGGCAACGGGGTGGTGGATGAGACCCGCGAACGGGTGACCTACCTGCTCCGGACGGGGGAGACCATCCTGCGCCGTGACGCGGGTGGCGGGGCCCAGCCGGTGATCGAGGGCGTGCGAGGCTTTCGCTTGACCTATCTCGATCGCGCCGGCGCGGAGACGACGGACCCCGCGGCGGTGACCGCGGTGCGCGTGCGGATCGAGGTAGGCGCCGCGCGGTCGGCGGAGTCCGCGGCGGTGGTCGAGACGCAGGCCACGCTGCGCAACCTACTCTGGTAGAATGCCGACGTGCGCCGCCGGAGTCTCCTCGGCACGGCCTCACTCCTGCTCCTGGTTTCGATCCCGATGGGGTGCGAGACCGTGCCCTACACTGGACGTAGCCAGATCCAGCTGGTGTCTCCCGCCGAGGAGGCCCAGATGGGCATCCAGTCCTATCAGCAGATCGTCGGCAAGGCCACGCTGTCTACCGACGGGCCGTCCAACGTGCTCGTCCAGCGCGTCGGCACCCGGATCGCCGCGGTCACCGGCCTCGACAACAAGTGGGAGTTCCGCGTCATCCAGGACGATAAGCAGGCCAATGCCTTCGCGCTGCCCGGCGGCAAGGTGGCGGTGTACACCGGCATCCTGCCGATCACGAAGGACGAGGCGGGGCTGGCCGCGGTGCTGGGCCACGAGATCGGGCACGTGGTGGCGCGGCACGGCGGCGAGCGGGTCAGCCAGCAGATGGGCGTGCAGAGCGTCACCCAGATCCTGGCCGGCATGGCCAGCAGCAACCCGACCACCGTCCAGATGGTCAGCACGGCTCTCGGCGCGGGAGCCCAGTACGGCGTGCTGCTCCCGTGGAGCCGCCAGCAGGAGTCGGAGGCCGATCACATCGGGCTGATCCTGATGGCCAAGGCCGGCTACGACCCGCACGCCTCGCTCGAGCTGTGGAAGCGCATGGCCGTCGCGGCCCAGGGCCAGCGGCCGCCCGAGTTCCTGTCCACGCACCCGGCCGAAGCCACCCGGATCCAGCAGATCCAGGAGTGGCTCCCCGAGGCCCTCAAGTACTACAAGCCGGCCCAGTAACCGGGGCCGGTCTCCCCCCGGACTCCACCCCGCTCGTCTACCCGCGGTAGTCCTGTCGGGTTGTCCCCCAACCGGGTGGGGGAGGGGGGTGGGTCGGAACGCCCCTGAAAATCTAGAGTTTTCGCTTGACACCCCCTGGCACCCCTTCTAGGATAGGCCCTCGAAGTGGGATGAAATCCCATGAAGTGCCATCAAGGGGTTGGCCGGGGCTGATTCAGCCGGCCGGAGGGGATAGTGTTTCGGGGACATTTCAGGCACACGATCGACCCGAAAGGGCGCCTCAGCATCCCGGCGAAGTTCCGCGACGTGCTGCGGGAGGGCGGCAGCGACCGCCTCGTGATGGCGCCCAACGGAACCGCGCTCGACGTGTACCCCGAAGACAAGTGGCGCGAACTCGAGGAGCGCGTGAATCAGCTCCCGAAGCTCGATCCGGATCGTCGCCGCTACCAGCACGTGTATCTGTCCGCGGGTCTCGACGTGGTGCTCGATCCGCACGGCCGCATCCAGATCTTGCAGGACTATCGCGAGCGGAGCGCGCTCGCGAAGAACGTGGTGATCATCGGGATGATGGATCACTTCGAGATCTGGGACGAGGATCGCTGGTCGCACTACGAGCGCGAGAACGCGGGTCCGCTCGACGATCTCCGCGAGCGCCTCGCGGCGAAGGGCGTCTAGCGATGCGCGCCGCGCACGTGCCGGTCCTGGCGGACGAAGTGACATTCCTCTTGCGCCCTCGACGCGGGGGCTGGGTGGTCGACGGGACGATCGGCATGGGCGGACACGCGGAGCGGATTCTGGAAGCGGCGGGCGGCGACACGCGCCTGCTCGGCATCGATCGCGATCCCGAGGCGCTCGCGCGCGCGGCGCGCCGGCTCGGGCGTTTCGGAGGCCGCGTGGTGCTCTCGCACGGCAGCTTCCGCCACCTCGGCGCGCTCGCCACCGAGGCGGGCGTCGATCGCGCGGTCGCGGTGCTCCTCGATCTAGGGCTCTCGTCGTATCAGCTCGACGAGTCGGGCCGCGGTTTCTCGTTCCAGGGCGAGGAGCCGCTCGACATGCGCTTCGATCCCACCGAGGGACTCACCGCGGCCGAGCTGCTCGGCCGGCTCCCCGCGGAGGAGATCACGCGCCTGCTCGACGACTACGGCGAGGAGCGGCACGCGCGGCGCATCGCGCGCGCGCTCGTCGAGCAGCGCCGCCGCGCCCCGGTGCGCACCGCCGCGGATCTGGTGTCGGTCGTGAAGCGCGCGGTGCCGCGCGCGGCCTGGTCCAAGCGCACCCACGTGGCCACGCGCACCTTCCAGGCGCTGCGCATGGCGGTCAACGACGAGCCCGGCGCGCTCGCGGAGGCGCTGCCCCAGGCGGTCTCGCTCCTCGAGGACGGCGGCCGGCTCGGGGTCATCTCGTTTCACTCGGGCGAGGATCGCGTGGTCAAGCGCGCGTTCCGCTCGCTGCGGGGCCGTGGCTACGTGGAGCTGGAGCCCTCGCCGGTGACGCCCGGCCGCGAGGAGACGTCGGAGAATCCGCGGGCCCGCAGCGCCAAGCTGCGCGTGCTCGAGCGTCAGGAGGCGGCATGAGCACCCGAGGGGAATCGACTCGCGCTTCGTCGTCCACGTGGGGGCCGGAGCAGCGCGCCCGGCAGCGGGAAGTGGTCCGTCGCCATCGCCAGAGCGACCGGCGGCGGCTGCGCTCGATGGCCACCGCGATCGTGGGCGCGGGCGTCATGGTGACGCTCGTGCTCGGCGTGGTGGGGTTGCGCGTGCAGCAGGTGCGCCTGTCGTACCGGCTCGACGCGCTCCGGCAGAGTCGCGCGGAGCTGGAGGAAGCCAACCGGCGCCTCCGCGTCGAGATGGCCACCCTCAAGTCGCTCTCGCGCATCGAGGGCAAGGCCCGCTCCGAGCTCGGCATGGTGGCGCCCGCGCGCGACCAGGTGCGCCTCGCCCGCGAGTTCGTCACGGGCGGCGGGGGGGCCGCCGCCGCGCTCGATCGCCGGGCCGTGGTGGCCGAGCGCGCCGTGCCCGCCGCGGTCGGGGTCCGCTAGCGTGACCACATGACCGAGCTCCGGGCCGAGGGGCTGAGAAGCCGGACGCTGATCTTCGCGGCGTGCCTGGCCTGTGCCTTCCTCGGTCTCCTGTTGCGGCTCGGTTACCTGCAGGTCTGGAAGCACGACGAGTACTCGCGCCTCGCCGACAACCAGCACGCCAAGACGGTACCGCTCCGGGCCAAGCGCGGCCCCATCCTCGATCGCGCCGGGCAGCCCCTCGCGGTCTCGTCCCGCGCCGACACCCTCTACGTCGCCCCCGCCAAGGTCGAGAATCCCGCAGGCCTGGCCGGGCGCCTGGCCCCGATCCTGGGCGAGCCCGCGCGCGACATCGCGCGGCGGCTCACCGTCGCGAAGAAGTTCGCGCCGGTACGGCGGCGCCTGACCCCCGAGATGGCCCGCGCGGTGCGCGAGCTCAAGGACCCGTCGCTCGCGCTGATCGACGACAGCCTGCGGCTCTATCCCAACCGTGAGCTGGGCGCCCAGCTCGTCGGCTTCGAGGGCGCGGAGGGCAAGGGACTGGCCGGCATCGAGCAGACGTGGGACGCGCACCTGGCCGGCGTCGACGGCAAGGCGGTCGTCGAGCGCGACGCGCTCGGCCGCGAGGTGACCGGGGCGCCGATCGTGCTGAAGCCGTCGGTGGCCGGGCAGGGGGTCGTGCTCACGATCGACGCCACCCTGCAGTATCTCGCCGAGAAGGAAGTCGACGCGGCGTGGCGGCGCACGCAGTCCAAGTCCGCGATGGCGGTGGCGATGGATCCGCGCACCGGCGAGATCCTCGCGATGGCGATCCGGCCGACCTACAATCCGAACAGCTTCGGCAGCGCCACCGACGACGACCGCCGGGTCCGCGCGGTCACCGATCCGTTCGAGCCCGGCTCCACCTTCAAGGTGATCATGGCCGCGGCCGCTCTCGAGGAAGGCGTGATCCACCCCAACGACCGCCTCTACGCGGAGAACGGGGCGATCACGGTGGCCAACGCCACCATCCACGACTGGAAGAAGTACGGCTGGCTCACCTTCACCGAGGTGCTGCAGAACTCCTCCAACGTGGGCTCGATCAAGGTCGGGCTCTCGCTCGGCAAGGAGCGCTACTACAAGTACATGACCGCGTTCGGCTTCGGGGCGCCGACCAACCTCGGCCTGCCCGGCGAGAGCCGTGGCCAGCTCCGCGCCCCCGCGCAGTGGTCCGGCCTGTCGCTCGCCACCATGTCGATCGGCCAGGAGATCTCGGTGACCGCGGTGCAGATGGTGGCCGCGTTCGGGGCGGTGGCCAACGGCGGCCGGCTCATGCAGCCGCAGATCATTCGCGCGGTGCTCGACGCCCAGGGTCGCGAGATCCGCGGCTTCGAGCCCAAGCCGGTCCGCCAGGTCATCAGCCCGGAGATCGCGCGCACGCTCACCGAGATGATGGTGAACGTGGTGAAGAACGGCACCGGCCACAACGCGGCCATCCCCGGTTACGACGTGGCGGGCAAGACCGGCACCGCCCAGAAGATGGACCCGGCGACCCGGCGCTACTCGCGCGCTCCGGGCGTGCTCTCGTTCGTGGGCTTCGTCCCCGCCGACGATCCGCGCCTGGTCATGATCGTGCTGCTCGACGAGCCGAAGAACGAGAAGTGGGGCAGCGAGGCGGCCGCGCCGATCTTCTCGGCGATCGGCCGGGAGGCCCTGCGCTATCTGAACGTGTCCCCGCGCGACAGCAGCCCGGTGCCCATCGTGCGCGGCGAGTTCGCGGCGGCCACTCCCTCGGGCGCGCGGCCGGGCGAGACGCCGCCGTCCACCGCCGTGCCCGGGGAGGTGCCCGGGCCGGCCCCCGCCGCCCTCGTGGAGCCCGCGGCTCTGGGGGCCGACGGGCAGCCGGTCATGCCGCACCTCGCCGGGCTCTCGCTCCGCCAGGCCATGGGCGTGCTGGCTCCGCTGGGGGTGCGCCTCGAGATCAGCGGGCGCGGGGTGGTGACCGCGCAGTCGCCCGCGCCCGGGGCGCCGCTGGCCGCCGGCTCCGTGTGCCGCTTGACGCTCGCGCCCCCGGCCGCTCGATTGCGCGCGGCCGTGACCACCGCGAGCCTGCAGCCGTGAGGACATGAGCGGAGCCGCCGTGACCACGACCATGCTGCTCGACGCGCTGCCGGAGAAGACGGTGCTGGGCGCCTTGCCCGGGACCGTGACCGGCGTCGCCTACGACTCCAGGAAGGTCGAGGCCGGCGACCTGTTCGTGGCCATCCCGGGCTTCAAGCAGGACGGCCGGCGTTTCGCCGCCGACGCGCAGGGCCGCGGCGCGGCGGCCATCGTCGCCGAGGGCGGCGACCCGCTACCCGGAAGCCCGACCGCGCGCATCGTGGTGCCCTCGTCTCGCGAGGCGCTCGCCCGGCTGGCCGACGCCTACTACGGCCACCCGTCCCGGCGGCTGACCGTGATCGGCATCACCGGCACCAACGGCAAGACCACGACCTCGCTGTTGGTCGAGGCGTTGCTCGCCGCGGAGGGTCGACCCACCGGGGTGATCGGCACCATCCAGTACCGGGTGGGTGCGGCGGTGGAGACCGCGAGCCAGACCACTCCGGAGGCGCTCGAGCTGCAGACCCTGCTCGCACGGATGGTCGAGGCGGGGGTGGCCGGCGCCGCGATGGAGGTCTCCTCGCACGCGCTCACCCTCCATCGCGTGGAAGGCATCGAGTTCGACGTGGCGGTGTTCACCAACCTCACCCAGGACCATCTCGACTTCCACCGGACGCTCGAGGCCTACCGCGACGCCAAGGCCCGACTCTTCGCGCTGCTGGCGGGCGGGCGGAAGCCGCGGCGGGCCGCGGTGGTGAACGTGGACGATCCCGCGGGTGCGGCCATGATCGCGCCGGCGGCCGCCGACCGGCGGGTGCGCGTGATCTCGTTCGGGCTACACGGGGGGGCCGAGCTCACGCCGCAACGCTGGGAGTCCGGAGCGAGCGGGATCCGACTCGAGGTGGCCACCCCGCGCGGCGCGATCGAGATCGCCTCCCCGCTCGTGGGCGAGCACAACGTGATGAATCTCCTGGCCGCGATCGGCGTCGGACTGGCTCTGGACATGGAGCCCCAGCGCATCGGTCTCGCCCTCTCGCGCGTGGCGACGGTGCCGGGACGGTTCGAGCGGGTGGAAGCCGGTCAGAACTTCCTGGTCGTCGTCGACTACGCCCATACTCCGGACGCGCTCGAGCGCGTCCTGACCACCGCGCGCAAGCTGGTCGGGCCCGGCGGGCGGCTGGGGGTCGTCTTCGGCTGCGGCGGCGACCGGGATCGCACCAAGCGGCCGATCATGGGCGGTATCGCGACGCGCATCGCCGACCGGGCGTGGGTCACGTCCGACAACCCGCGGACCGAGAAGCCCGAGGCCATCCTGGCCGAGATCGAGACCGGGATCGCCGCCGAGGCGGCGGGCCGGCACGAGTCCATGGCCGACCGGCGGCGGGCCATCCAGACCGCGGTGGCGTGGGCCCGGCCGGGCGACGTGGTGGTGATCGCGGGCAAGGGACACGAGACCTATCAGATCGTCGGCACGCAGGTGCTGCCGTTCGACGATCGGGAGGTGGCCCGCGCCGCGCTCGTCGAGCGGGGCGGCCCCGGAGGCAGCGCATGGCGCCGCTGAGCGTCGAGGACGTGGTGCGCGGCACCCAGGGCGCCCTCGTGGCCGGCGATCTGGGCGTGGCGGTCACCGGGGTCAGCATCGACAGCCGGAGCCTCGCCATCGGCGAGGCCTTCTTCGCCATCCAAGCCGGCCGGGACGGTCACGACTTCCTGCGCGACGCGGCGGCCCGCGGTGCCGCATGCCTCGTCGTCCACAACCTGCCCGACGATCTGCCCCCCTCGGTGCCGACCATCCTCGTGGACGACACCACCCGGGCGCTCGGCCGCCTGGCCGCGTATCACCGGGCGCGCTTCACCCTGCCGGTCGCCGCGGTCACCGGCTCCAACGGCAAGACCACGACCAAGGAGATGATGGCGGCGGTGCTGGCCGCGCTCGGGCCGGTGCTCAAGCCCGAAGGCAGCTTCAACAACCAGTGGGGCCTGCCCCTCACCCTGCTCAAGCTCGGGCCCGCGCACCGCGCGGTCGCGCTCGAGCTCGGCGCCAACACGCCCGGCGAGATCGAGGCGCTCGCCGCGATCAGCCGGCCCACGGTGGGCGTGGTGACGGTGGTGCAGGGCGCGCACACCGAGCGGTTCGGATCGCTCGACGGGGTGGCGACGGAAAAGAGCGCGCTCGTGCGCGCGATCCCGCCCGACGGGGCGGTGGTGCTGAACGCGGATGACCCGCGGGTGCTCGCGATGCGAGAGCAGAGCCGCGCGCGGGTGTTCTACTACGGCACGCGCGCCGGGGGTGACGTGGCGGCGGTGGGCCCGGTGGCCGACGGGCCGGACGGGCTGCGCTTCACGCTCGCGATCGGCCGGGCCCGTCGGCCGGTGCGTCTCGCCTTCGCGGGGCGCCACAATGTCACCAACGCGCTGGCCGCGGCGGGGGCGGGGCTCGCGCTCGGGCTCACCCTCGAGCAGATCGCCCGCGGCCTCGAGACCGCGCGGCCGGTGAAGGGCCGCTGCGTCTGGCGCCCGGCCGGCCGCCTCCGCATCCTCGACGACACGTACAACGCCAATCCCGGCTCGGTCGGCGCGGCCCTCCAGACGCTCGCGGACACCTCGGAGGGACGCCGGCGCGTGGTCGTGCTGGGCGACATGCTCGAGCTGGGCGAGATCAGCGAGGCGGCGCACCGGGAGATGGGGCGCACGGTGGCCGCCTCCGGCGCGGCGGAGTTCGTCGGCATGGGCCGCTGGGCGCAGGTGGCGGTGGAGGCCGCCCGCCAGGCGGGGCTCGCCGAGAGCCATCACGTGACCACCTTCGAGGATGCGGTGGCGCTGCTGCTCAAGCGGCTGGCGCCGGGCGACGCGGTGCTCGTCAAGGGCTCCCGTGGCATGCGCATGGAGCGCGTGGTCGACGCGCTCGTGGCCCGCTTCGGAGGAGAAGATGCCTGATGCTGTACGAGCTCCTCGTGCCGCTGGCCCGGTACCACACCGCCTTCAACGTGTTCCGCTACATCACGTTCCGGACCGCGATGGCCACGGTGACCGCGCTGGTGATCTCGTTCATCCTGGGCCCCTGGCTGATCAACCGGCTGCGCGAGATGCAGCACGGGGGAACGTCCGTCCGGGAGGACACCCCGGAGCGGCACCAGAAGACGAAGGCGGGTACGCCCACCATGGGCGGCATCGGCATCCTGGTGGCGATCCTGCTCTCGACGCTGCTCTGGGCCAACCTGCGCAACCGCTACGTGTGGGTGCTGGTCCTCGCGACGGCGGGGCTCGGCCTGATCGGTCTCAAGGACGACTGGAAGAAGCTCAAGACGCGCAAGGGCATCTCGGCGCGGGAGAAGTTCGGCGCCCAGATCCTGCTGGTCGGCCTGCTGATGGCGTGGCTCTACTTCTGGCCGACCGACGGTTTCACCACGAGCGTCGTGATCCCCTTCTTCAAGGGGTGGCTGCTCACCTTCGGCTGGTTCTGGATCCCCTTCGCGATCCTGGTCATCGTGGGCTCGTCCAACGCGGTGAATCTGACCGACGGGCTCGACGGCCTGGCGATCGGGCCCATCGTGACCGCGGGCGGGGCCTTCGCGGTGATCGCGTACCTCACCGGCAACTTCCGGGCCGCCGAGTACCTGCGCATCCTGAACGTGAAGGGCACCGGCGAGCTGACGATCTTCTGCGGGGCGCTGGTGGGCGCGGCGCTGGGCTTCCTCTGGTTCAACAGCTATCCGGCGCAGGTGTTCATGGGCGACGTGGGCTCGCTGGCGCTGGGCGGCTCGCTCGGCACGCTGGCGGTGCTGACCAAGTCGGAGCTCCTGCTGCCGCTGATCGGCGGCATCTACGTGGTCGAGGCGGCATCGGTCATCATCCAGGTGGCCTCATTCAAGATGACGGGACGGCGGGTCTTTCGAATGGCCCCGCTCCACCATCACTACGAGATCAAGGGGTGGGCGGAGCCCAAGATCATCGTGAGGTTCTGGATCGTGTCGATCATGCTGGCGCTCCTGGCTCTCACCACCTTGAAGCTCCGCTAGGGTGACATGACATGGCGACGACGGTCATATTGCGGCGTGACGTCTCCTACTCGTATCAGACCGGGATCTTCGTGAGCGGCGACGGGACGCGCGGCGTGCCCTACCGCGACTCGCTCGCGGGCAAGACTACCGCGGTGGTGGGTCTGGCCAAGAGCGGGGTCGCGGCGGCCCGGCTGCTGCGGCGGCTCGGAGCCCGCGTGCTCGCCTCCGACTCGAGCCCGCTCGAGGCCCTGACCGCGGAGGCGCGCGCGCTCGATCGCGAGGGCTGCACCCTGTGGGCGGGCGGGCATCCCGACGCCGCGTTCGTGGGCGCGGATCTGGTCGTCGTGAGCCCGGGCGTCCCGCTCGAGCTGCCCGCGCTCGCCGCGGTGCGCGCGCGCGGGGTGCCGATCATCGGCGAGCTCGAGCTGGCGTGGCGGGTGATGGAGGCCGACGTCATCGCGATCACCGGCACCAACGGCAAGACCACCACCACCACCCTGACCGGCGAGCTGCTGCGCACCCAGGTGCGGCCGGTGCTGGTGGGCGGCAACATCGGCACGCCGCTGGCCGAGCACGCGCTCGAGTTCCCGGGCGACGGGATCGTCGTAGCGGAAGTGTCGAGCTTCCAGCTCGACGCGGTCGATCGCTTTCGCCCGCGGGTCGGGGTCGTCCTGAACATCACCCCCGACCACCTGGACCGGCACGGCACCTTCGAGCGCTACGTCGAGGCCAAGGCGCGGATGTTCGCCAACCAGACCGTGACCGACTGCGCGGTGCTGAACGCGGACGATCCGGTCACCGCCGGCCTCGCCGGGCGGACGCGGGGCCGGGCGATCTGGTTCAGCCGGCTCACCCCGCTCCCCCACGGGGTCTTCCTCTACGACGGCTGGATCGTGGCCAAGCTCAACGGGACCACCGAGCGGATCTGCCCGGTGGGCGAGATCACGCTGCGCGGCCAGCACAACGTGGAGAACGTGCTCGCGGCCACCGCGTGCGCCCTCTGGACCGGCATGTCGCCCTCCGCGATCCGGCGCGGCATCGCCGCCTTCCGCGGGGTGGCCCACCGCATCGAGCGGGTCCACGACGATCGCGGAATCGTCTACTACAACGACTCCAAGGGCACGAACGTGGACTCCACCATCAAGGCCCTCGTGAGCTTCACCGAGCCGGTGGTGCTGATCGCGGGCGGCAAGGGCAAGGGCCAGGACTTCGCCCCCCTCGCGGAGGCCGCGCGCGGCCGCGTGCGGCGGGCCATCCTGATCGGCCAGGACCGCGACCAGATCGGGCGCGCCCTCGAGGCGACGGGCGTCCCGTCCGAGAACGCGGAGTCGATGGACGAGGCGGTCCGCCGGGCTCGGGACGCGGCCCGGGTCGGCGACGTGGTGCTGCTCTCGCCCGCGTGCGCCTCGTTCGACATGTTCCGCAACTACGAGCACCGCGGCGACGTCTTCAAGGCCGTGGTGCGGGCGCTGGTCGGCTGATGCCCCGGAAGCTCACGCCCGACCTGCCGCTCTTCGGAGTGGTGGTGACGCTCGTGTGCGTGGGCGTGGTGATGGTCTACTCGGCGAGCGCGATCGTGGCGGCCGACCGCTTCCACGATCCGTTCTTCTTCCTCAAGAAACAGCTCTTCTGGGCCGTGCTCGGCCTTGGCTGTCTCTGGGCCGGGATGCTGCTCGACTACCGCAACCTCGAGCGGCTCGTGATCCCGCTGCTGGTGCTCTCCTTCGTGCTGCTGGTCCTGGTGCTGGTGCCGCCGTTCGGGCAGTCGATCAACAACACCCGGCGCTGGTTCCACGTGGGCCCGGTGTCGTTCCAGCCGGTGGAGCTGGCCAAGTTCTCCCTCGTCCTCTACCTAGCCTCGTTCCTGACCCGCCGCCAGGAGGTCATCGGCCGCTTCACCGAGGGGCTGCTGCCGCTCCTGCTGGTGGCGGGCAGCATGGCCGGGCTCACCCTGCTCCAGCCGGACCTGGGCAACAGCCTGGCCCTGGTGATCCTGACCCTCGGGCTCGCCTACATGGCGGGCGCGCGGGTGCAGCACATGGCGGCCATCGCGGGCGCCGCGCTGCCGGTGGTCGTGGCCCTCGTCGCGCTCAAGCCGTACCGGTGGCGCCGCATGGTCGCGTTCATGAATCCCTGGGACGATCCGCAGGGCAGCGGCTTCCAGATCATCCAGTCGTTCCTGGCGCTGGGGTCGGGCGGCTGGCTGGGCCTCGGACTCGGGGAGTCCAAGCAGAAGCTCTTCTACCTGCCCGAGCCCTACACCGACTTCATCTTCGCGATCATCGGGGAGGAGCTGGGCCTGCTCGGCGCCACCGTGATCGTGGCGCTCTTCGCCCTGCTGATCTGGCGCGGCCTGCGCGTCGGCCTGCGCGCGCCCGACGCCTTCAGCGCGTATCTCGGGCTGGGCCTCACCATCATGCTGGCCACCCAGACGGTGGTGAACCTGGGCGTGGTCACCGGGGCCCTGCCCACCAAGGGGCTGCCGCTGCCGTTCATCTCCTTCGGCGGCTCGGCGCTGCTCATGACCATGTTCTCGGCCGGCGTGCTGCTCAACATCTCGCAGCACGCTCGAGCGGCGTGATGTTCAAGAAATACCAGCACATCCATTTCGTGGGCATCGGCGGCGTCGGCATGAGCGGTATCGCGGAGGTGCTGCTCACGCTCGGGTACCGCGTGACCGGATCGGACGCCCGGCGCAGCGAGACGGTGGAGCGGCTCGAGCGGTTGGGAGCCAAGGTCTTCGCGGGCCACGAGGCCTCCCACGTGGAGGGCGCGCACGTCGTCGTCTACTCCTCGGCGGTGGCGCGCGACAACGTCGAGGTGGCCGCGGCGCGGCAGCGTGGCGTCCCGGTGATCGCGCGGGCGGAGATGCTCGCGGAGCTGATGCGACTGAAGTACGGCATCGCGATCGCGGGCACCCACGGCAAGACCACGACCACGTCGATGGTGGCGGCGGTGATGGGCGCGGGCGGCTTCGATCCGACGGTGGTGGTGGGTGGGCGCGTGCACGGGCTCGGCACCAACGCTCGGCTCGGCCAGGGGGAGTTCCTGGTCGCGGAGGCCGACGAGTCCGACGGCTCGTTCCTCAAGCTCTCGCCCACGATCGCGGTGGTCACCACCGTCGACGCCGAGCACCTCGATCACTACGCGGATCTCGACGCGATCGTCGCCGCGTTCCTCGCCTTCGTGAACAAGGTGCCGTTCTACGGGGCGGTGGTGGTGTGCCTCGACGACGCCAACCTGCCGCGGATGATCCCGAGGATCGAGAAGCGCGTGATCACCTACGGGCTCGAGGCGGGCGCCGACCTCACCGCGCGACGGCTGCAGTTCGCCGAGATGCGCTCCACCTTCGAGGTGGTGCACCGGGGCGCTCCGCTCGGGCCGGTCACCCTCCAGGTCCCCGGCCGTCACAACGTGCTGAACGCGCTGGCCGCCGCCGCGGTCGGCCTCGACCTCGACATGCCGTTCGACAAGATCCAGTCGGCGCTCGCCGCCTTCGCGGGCGTCCAGCGCCGCTTCCAGATCCGGGGAGAAGCCCAGGGCGTCCTCGTCGTCGACGACTACGGTCACCACCCCGCCGAGATCCGCGCGACCCTCGCCGCCGCCAAGGCGGGGTTCGATCGCCGCGTGGTCACGGTGTTCCAGCCGCACCGCTACTCGCGCACGCAACACCTGCGGAACGACTTCCTCACCGCCTTCTACCAGTCGGACGTTCTCATCGTCATGGACATCTACGCCGCGGGTGAGGCGCCGATTCCCGGCGTCCACGCCCGCGATCTGGCCGACGGCATCGCGGCCCACGGGCACCGCGAGGTGCACTACCTGGGCGCGGATCGCGCGGCCATCGTCGACTACCTGTGCGAATCCACCAGACCGGGTGATCTCGTGCTCACCCTCGGAGCCGGAGACGTGGGGCAGCTGGGCGGAGACCTGCTCAAGCGGCTCGACGACGGTTCCGTCACGCCGTCCAAGAGGAGATAAGACAATGCTGGGAGAGATCCGAGGCGAGGTCCGGTTCAAGGAGCCCCTCAGCTTCCACACCTCCTTGCGCATCGGGGGCCCCGCGGACATCTTCATCGTGCCGCAGGACGTCGAGGACATCCGGCTCGCGCTGTCGTTCGCGGAGCGGGAACAGCTCTCGCTCGACGTCATCGGGGGGGGCAACAACCTGCTGGTGAGCGACCGCGGGGTGCGCGGGGTGGTGCTCAAGCTCGAGGGTTGCCTCGGCCGCGCCGAGTTCAACGGCGAGGAGGCGGTGGCCGGCGCGGGAGTCAGCCTGTCCGCGCTGATTCGCGAGGCGGCCGCGCTCAACCTCGGCGGCATCGAATGCCTGGTCGGCGTACCCGCCACGGTCGGCGGCGCGGTGGCGATGAACGCGGGCACGCCGGACGGCGGCATCGCCGATTTCATCTCCGCGGTCTACTTCCTGCACCCCGACGGCACCCTGGGCGAGTTCAAGCCGGGCGCGAGCTCGTTCAGCTACCGCATGTTCGCCGCGCCGCCGGGTGCGGTGTTGATCGGGGCCCGGCTGCAGCTGCACCGACGGCCCTTCGCGGAGATCCAGAAGGACATCAAGCAGCGGCTCAAGCAGAAGAAGGCCACCCAGCCGCTCGCGCTGGCCTCGGCGGGCTGCGTGTGGAAGAACCCGCCCGGCGAGACCGCCACCCGGCTCATCGAGAAGGTGGGACTCAAGGGCAAGCGGCTCAACGGCGCCGAGATCTCGGCCAAGCACGCCAACTTCATCGTGAACCGGGGCGGCGCCGCCGCGACCGACATCAAGGCCCTGATGCAGCTCACGCTCGATCGCGTGCGGAACCACTTCGGTATCACGCTCGAGCCCGAGATGAAGACCATGGGGGAGATCTAGCGGGATCGGAGCCGATGCGAACGCATAGCTCGGTGATCTCACCGCGGGGTTCCCGGGCTCGGCTCGAGGACCTGGCCGAGCGGGGGCCGGCCATCTCACGGCAGCGCGTGTCGCGGGTGCGGCTCGCGCGACGGGTCACCCGCCGCGCGCGGTGGGTGGTCGCGCGGGCGGTGCCGCTGGGCGCGGGGCTCGCCGCGCTGGCCGGGACCGCGCTCGTCGCGGGCTGGCTGCTCACGTCGCCGCGCTTCGCGGTCACCGAGGTGACGGTGACCGGCGCGAGCCGGCTCCGGCCCGAGGACGTCGTCGCCGCGTCCGGCATCGGCTCGGGGACGAACCTCTTCCGGCTGGACCGCGGCCGGGTCATCGCCCGGCTCGAGGCGCTGCCGTTGGTGCGGCGGGCCGAGATGGTGCGGCGCTTCCCCAACCGGGTCACGCTCTCGGTGGAGGAGCGGCGGCCCTTCACGCTGGCCCACGCGGGGCGGCTGCACTGGATCGACGAGCAGGGGGTGAGCCTGGGCCCGGAGACGCGCGCGGTGGATCCGCAGGCGCCGGTCATCACCGGTCTCTCGCCCGCCGACCTCGCCGGGCCCGACGGCGCGCCCACCCCACGGGTGGCCGCGGGCATCTCGCTGCTGCGGGTGCTCCTGCGCTCGGAGACGTCGCTGCTGCGGCAGATCTCCGAGATCGACGTGAGCCGCGCCGACGGGCCCGTGCTCTACACGGTGGACGGCATCGAGGTGCGGCTCGGATCCGAGGACTGGGAGTCCCGTCTCGGGCGGCTGCAGGGCGTGCTGGCCCAGACGCGCGCCGGCGGTGAGCCGGTGAGCGCGATCGATCTGCGCTTCCGGGACCAGGTGGTTCTCAAGACGGGCACGAGGTAAGGAGGCCAATGGCGCGATCCCGAGTTCGTCAGGTCATCGCCGGACTGGACGTGGGCACCACCAAGATCTGCTGCGTGATCGCGGACTGGTCGCCGGTGGGCAACCTGGACATCGTGGGCGTCGGCATGAGTCCCTCGCGGGGCTTGCGCAAGGGCGTGGTGGTCAACATCGACTCCACCGTCGAGTCCATCAAGCACGCGGTGGCCGAGGCGGAGGAGATGGCGGGGGTGGAGATCACCTCGGTGATCGCAGGGGTGGCGGGCGGGCACATCCGCGGCATCAACAGCCGGGGCGTGGTCGCGGTCTCCGGCAAGCACCGCGAGGTGAGCCAGCCCGACATCGAGCGCGCGCTCGACGCGGCCCGCGCGATCAACCTGCCGCAGGATCGCGAGATCATCCACGTGCTGCCCCAGACCTTCCTGGTGGACGACCAGGACGGGGTCAAGGAGCCGCTCGGCATGTCCGGGGTGCGGCTCGAGGTCGAGGTGCACCTGGTGACCGGGGCCACCACCTCGGTGCGCAACGTGGTGAGGAGCGTCAATCGCGCCGGGCTGCAGGTGCAGGACCTGGTGCTGGAGCCGCTCGCCTCCGCGGAGGCGGTGATCTCCACGGAGGAGAAGGAGCTGGGTATCCTCCTGGTGGACCTGGGCGGCGGGACCACCGACGTGGCGCTCTTCCGCGACGGGGCGGTGTGGCACACGAGTAGCCTCCCGCTGGGTGGCGATCACATCTCCAACGACATCGCGGTCGGGCTGCGCACGCCCACCGCGGACGCCGAGGAGCTGAAGAAGCGCCACGGCTGCGCCCTGACCGCGCTGGTGCGCGAGGACGAGGTGGTGGACGTGCCGAGCGTGGGCGGCCGCAAGGCGCGGCAGCTCTCGCGGCAGATCCTGTCCGAGATCATCCAGCCACGCGTGGAGGAGATCTTCACCCTGGTGGCTCGTGACCTGGTGCGGGCCGGGCTCAACGACGTGGCCGCCGGCGGGGTGGTGGTCACCGGCGGCAGCTCGATCATGCACGGCGTGCCCGAGCTGGCGGAGCAGGTGTTCGACATGCCGGTCCGGCGCGGGGTGCCGTCGGGGCTCTCCGGGCTGGCCGACGTGGTTCAGAGCCCGATCCACGCCACCGCGGTGGGCCTGGCCCTCTACGGGGCGCGCGGCCACGGCGCGGGCGGGCCCACCGAGGTGGAGGACGGCACGCTGGTCGGGCGAACCAGCCGGCGTCTGAGGGACTGGTTTGCGGAACTCTTCTAGGAGAGGCGGCGAGGGCACCCCCTCGCGCGCCGCCGGACAGGCGGAGCTGTTCTCGACCGTGCCGCCCGTCCGGGCGCGGCATTCACGTGCTCATTCCAAGGAGGTCTCGATGGAGCAACGAGAGGGGCGGCGGCCGGTGTTCGAGCTGGAGGAGGAGCGCGCGGCGGCGAAGATCAAGGTCATCGGCCTCGGGGGTGGCGGCTCCAACGCCGTGAACCGGATGATGGCCGCCTCTTTCACCGGGGTGGACTTCATCGTGGCCAATACCGACTTACAAGCGCTCCGCTCCTCGCCCGCGCCGGTGAAGCTCCAGCTGGGAGCCCGGCTCACCGCCGGGCTCGGCGCCGGCTCCGATCCCGAGGTCGGCAAGAACGCCGCGCTCGAGGACCGCGAGGAGCTCAAGAAGGTCCTGGAAGGCGCCGACATGGTCTTCGTGACCGCGGGCCTGGGCGGCGGCACCGGCACCGGCTCCGCGCCGATCGTGGCCTCGGTGGCCAAGGAGCTGGGCATCCTCACGGTGGCGGTGGTGACCAAGCCCTTCGCCTTCGAGGGCCGCAAGCGCGCGCTCCAGGCCGACGCGGGCATGGCCGAGTTGCGCGCGGTGGTGGACACCCTGATCGCGATCCCGAACCAGCGCCTGCTCGCGGTGGTGGACCGCGGCACCCCGCTGCTCGAGGCGTTCAAGGTCGCGGACACCGTGCTGCTGCAGGCGGTGCAGGGCATCTCGGATCTGATCCTGGTGCCCGGGCTCATCAACCTCGACTTCGCCGACGTGCGCACGATCATGTCCGGCATGGGCATGGCCCTGATGGGCACCGGCACCGGCAAGGGCGAGCACCGCGCGCTCGACGCGGCTCAGAAGGCGGTGGCGAGCCCGCTGCTCGACGAGACCTCGATCGAAGGCGCCCGCGGCATCCTGATCAACTTCACGGGCGGTCCCGATCTGTCGATTCATGAAGTGGAAGAGGCGGCGCGTATCGTGCAGGAGGCCGCCCACGAGGAGGCCAACATCATCTTCGGGGCGGTCCTCGACGAGACCCTGCGCGACGAGGTGCGCATCACCGTCATCGCCACCGGATTCAGCGAGCGGAAGGAGCAGCAGAGCCCGAGCGCCGGGCCGAAGGTGGTGCCGATCCCGTCCGGCCCGCGCAACGCGGCGCCCGCCAAGGATTGGCGGCGCCGGATCGCGGACCTGCGTGCCGAAGGAGAAGAGCCGACGGAGGAGGACCTGGACGTGCCGGCCTTCCTCCGCCGCCAGGCGGACTAGGCCGGTCGCGGGACGGGCGGCGCCAAGGCATAGAGGATGGCTTGCTCGCTCACTGGGCCTTTGGCCCGCGCGGGTCCACGGTGTCGGGGAGACACTGCCCGCGCATGTCCCGATCGGCATCCGCGCCGGCGAACGATCCGCCGGATACATCCTCGGTCACCTTGAGTCCCAGCTTCTCGACTGCCTGCGCTTCCTGGTGGAGGGCCCCCACGCACTCCTCCCGCGTGGGGAAGGTGCCAACGGAATCCCACGGCGACGAGGCGCCCATCATCCACAGCGTCCAGGCGCCCTCGGCCGAGGCCGTCGTGGCGAGGGCAAGCAGGCAGAGCAGGGCGAGCAGCAGACGCCATCCGGGCAACACGCTGGTGTAGTAGGCGGTGATCATCGTTCAGGTCTCTCCGTCGTGCCCATCGCGCTCTCGTGCAGGGAGTAACCGACGAAAATGGGCTCGGGCGCCGTCTCGCACCCGAGACAGGTATCGAGTGAGATGAGCCAGATCAGGAGTCCCGCGAGGGCCCATTCGAGTTTCAGGGTCCGCTCCGTGGAGAAGTTGGCCCGCTCGCGGGCTACTTGGCGGCCGTGGGGCGGCTCGGTCAAGATCCTATTCCTTGCAGGGAATCTACCACCGCGGCCGGGGAAGTGTGCACACTGTTCGATCGTGCGGCGCGAGACTGCGCCAACCGCACGCGACTCCGCTACTATCGTGGGGGATGGACTACGTCCGTGATTCTGCTGGGCCTTCCTGGAAGTTGGCCGCAGGCTCGCCCAGCGACTCGCCAGCGTGACACGACTGGCCGCCCTCTCCGTGGTCGCCGGCCTGCTGTTCGGCGGCTGCGCCTCGACTTGTCGAACCGAACGGACCGGCGGATGGCTTTCGAGTTGGGGCAATAGTGGCGGGAGTGCCTTCGTCATCGGGCTGCACCGGGCCTGGGGGGAGTGCGCGGACCGTACGCCGGGGCCCTCTCAGCGCCCCTCGGACGCCCCTCCGCCTCCCTCCGCGGAGCCGGCGTCAGGGCACTGAGGAGCCGGACCCGCTACACGTCTAACTCGCCGAGATCCCGGATCGCCTTGCCCAGGTTGACCTGGAGGATCTCCTCCACGGCCGTTCGCGTATCTTTCAACCGGCCCGACGCGCCACCAGATACGCCGCGAGCCCGATGACGCTCACGACGGCGATGCCGACGCTCGTGTTCGGATAGCGGTCGCGCAGGGCCCGAAGTCGATAGAACATGCCGTGTGTCTCCTCAATCTCATGCTACATGTGCCTGCAAGGGGACACTCGGCGGAGAGGGGTCGACACGGCCGGTCGAGTGAAGGGCGATCTCGGCGGTCGGGAAGGGCCGATAACGTTCTGGTCGCGTCGTCGAAGTCTGATCAAGGGAGAGAGGCCGATGGACGGATGCCGATTCTGCGCGTTGGCCGAAAGTTACCTGGCGAGTCCGCCGCTGGCGAAAGCTGCCGAAGAGGAGATGCGCTACGCGAACGTCGCCAAGGTCATAGGCGACCATCGCGTGCAGATCGACGACCTGCTCCGGCGCCTGGTCCGGCGCAACCTCGGTCAACAGCAAGACTGACTACGCATTGAAGCACAGTTCGGACGTCGCGGGCTCGTACAGCCCGGCACCGGTTCCCCGGTCATCGTCCAATAGATCCACAGACTGAAGAAGAGCGCAGGGGCAGGGCGGGGGTCGGCCATGAGCGAACACGGGAAGAAGACGCCTCCGCGATTTCTCCGATTCTATCGGGACGGAGTTGGCGGGTAACTCACGAATGGCCCGTCTCGGCTATGCGTAAGTCCTTGTGCGATGATGCTTCGTGGTGCGGGACGGAGACGCGCAGAGCGCATGTTTCCGTTGTGAGAGAATGACGGGGTGACGGCCACCGATCCACGCCTGCACGGCGCCCCCCCGCGCTTCGTGACCTCGGCGCTCCTCGAGGCCGCCGGGCTCCCGCACCTGTTCACGACCCGGCACTTCCCCGGTGTCGCCCGGCCCACCGAGTCGCGGCCGCCGCTCGGAGCTCACGCGGCGGAGGTGCTGGGCCCCCGAGGCCTGGCCGTCGAGCCCGTCGCCTACGCACGGCAGGTGCATGGCGCCGACGTCATTCGCGCCGAGAAGGGCGGATTCGCGGGGGCGGCGGACGCGCTGGCCACGGATCGGGCCGGGCTGCCGCTGGCCATCTCGACGGCGGACTGTCTCCCGATCGTGCTCTACGACCCGCGGGGGCGCCGGCTCGCCGCGGTGCACGCCGGCTGGCGGGGGACCGTCGCGCGGGTGACCGGTGCGGCCGTCGGGGCGCTGGTCGGGGCGGGTTCGACCGCCGCCGATCTGTTCGTCGCGGTCGGACCCTCGATCGGCCCCTGCTGCTACGAGGTGGATGTTCCGGTGGTCGAGCGGCTCGAGGCGGCCTTCCCGGGCGGGTGGGGCTCCTGGGTCACGCCCCGGGGGGCCGGCAGGTGGATGCTCGACCTCTGGCGTGCCAACCTGGACCAGCTCACGGGCGCTGGGGTGAGGCCCGATCGCATCGACAATCTGCGGCTTTGTACCGGCTGTCGCCCCGACCTGCTCTTCTCCTATCGTCGCGAGCGCGGGGCCGGCCGGCTGGTCACCGTGGCCGCGCTCCCGTGCTAGAATCGCCCCCACTCATGCTGGACATACGCGCCAATCTCGGGCGGGTCCAGGAGGCCGTCGTGCGCGCGTGCGCGCGGGCCGGTCGCTCCCCCGACCACGTCTTGCTCATCGCGGTCTCCAAGACCATGGACGCCGAGCGCGTCCGGCTGGCCGTCGAGGCCGGCGTGGCGGCGCTGGGGGAGAACCGCGTGCAGGAGGCGAAGGAGAAGATCGAGCTCCTCGGTCACCCGGTGCCGTGGCACCTGATCGGATCGCTGCAGTCCAACAAGGCGCGCGACGCCGCGCGCCTCTTCGACTGGATCCACTCGCTGGACCGACTCGAGCTGGCCCAGGAGCTCTCGCGTCGTGTGTCCGGTGAGGGCGCGCTCAACGTGCTCCTGCAGGTCAATCTCGGGGACGAGCCGCAGAAGGGCGGCGTCGCGCCCGCGGAGTGCAAACGCCTGAGCGAGGCGGTGGCCACGCTCCCCGGACTCCGCGTGCGCGGGCTGATGGCGATCCCGCCGGTGGCGGAGACCGCGGAGGCCACGCGTCCGCACTTCCGGAGGCTGCGCGAGCTGCGCGACGAGCTCGGGCTCGAGCACTGCTCGATGGGCATGAGCGCGGACTTCGAGGTGGCCATCGAGGAAGGCGCGACGATGGTGCGGGTGGGCACGGCCATCTTCGGCCACCGCGCGCCCCGGAGCGCCGCGCCGTGAGCATCAAGGACAAGAAGGTCGGTTTTCTCGGGGCCGGGAACATGGGCGAGGCCATCATCAAGGGCCTGCTCCAGACCGGTCTCGTGCCGGCCTCCTCCATCGCCGCCACCGACGCGCGTCCCGATCGCCTCGAGCAGATGACCAGGCAGTACGGCATCCACGCGGCCGCCTCCAACACAACGCTGGTCGCCGAGGCCGACCTGGTGATCCTCGCGGTCAAGCCGCAGATCATGGGCGCGGTGCTGAAGGAGATCGCGGGGGTGGTGGATCGCAGCAAGCTCTTGATCTCGGTGGCCGCCGGGGTGCCGGTGGCCTCGCTGCGCGACGGGCTCGGCCGGCCCGCGCGCCTGATCCGGGTCATGCCCAACACGCCCGCGCTGGTGCTCGAGGGGGCGACCGCCATCGCTCGCGCCGACGGGCTCGAGGCGGGCGATCTCGAAACCGCGCAGGAGCTGTTCGGCGCGGTCGGGCGCGTGGTGGTGCTCGACGAGGACGCCCTCGACGCGGTCACCGGGCTCTCCGGCTCCGGGCCCGCCTACGTGGCCATCGTCATCGAATCGCTCGCCGACGGCGGGGTGAAGATGGGCCTCGATCGCGCCACCGCCATGATCCTGGCCGCCCAGACCGTGCTCGGCTCGGCCAAGCTTATCATCGAGACCGGCACCCACCCGGGGCAGCTCAAGGACATGGTCTCCTCCCCGGGAGGGACGACCATCGCGGGGATCGCCGCACTGGAAGAAGGTGGCGTGAGGCGGACCTTCATCAACGCGGTGGAGCGCGCGACGCAGCGATCGCGCGAGCTCGGAGGCAGACGCTCGTGATCGAGTTCATCGGCTTCGTCGGCTGGCTCCTCAACCTGTACTCGTGGGTCGTCATCGCGGCCGCGCTCATCACGTGGGTGAGCCCGGATCCGCGCAACCCGATCGTCCACTTCCTGCGGCAGGTCACCGAGCCGGTGCTGGGTCCGGTGCGGCGTCTGCTGCCGCCGTGGAAGACGGGCGGCCTCGACTTCTCGCCGCTGATCGTCATCATCGCCATCCAGTTCGTGGAGCGCGTCATCTTGCCGGGCGTGGCCCGGACGCTGTACTGAGGAGGTCCCCGTGCGCATCACGCCGATGGATATCCGCCAGCAGCAGTTCACCGTCCGGACCTTCCGCGGCTTCGACGTCCAGGAAGTGGATACGTTCCTCGAGGACCTGGCCTCCGACTACGAGGCGCTCCTGAAGGAGAACACGCTCCTGAAGGAGCACCTCCAGACCGCGGAGGAGCGCACCCGGGGCCTCGAGCAGCGCGAGCGGATGCTGCAGGAGACGCTGGTCACCACCCAGCGGATGGTCGAGGAGATGAAGGACAACGCCCGCCGCGAGGCCCAGCTCCTGATCAAGGAAGCCGAGATGCAGGGCGAGAAGACCATCGAGGCCGCTCGCACCGCGGAGGGCGCCATCCAGGCGCAGATCAGCCAGCTCAAGCGCACGCGGCGACAGCTCGCCGAGTCGCTGCGGGCCACCGTGGACATGTACCAGCGCCTGCTGGATCAGGACCTCGAGGCCGACGCCAGCCATGACGGCGGCACCTAGGCCGGAGGGAGAGCTGCTGCACGTCCGGGTGGACCCTCGGGCCCGGCGCGACGAGGTGGTGGGGTGGCGGGGATCCGCGCTGCGGGTGCGCGTCACCGCCGCGCCGCACGACGGTCTGGCCAATCAGGCGGTGACCGGGCTGCTCGCCGAGGCCCTCCGAGTGCCGCGCACGCACATCGCCCTGATCCGGGGCGCCGCGACCCGTAACAAGCTCTTCCGCATCGGCCAGCTCTCGCTGGCCGACCTGCGCGCGCGCCTCTCGGCGGGGCACGAAGAGCGGGCTTCGCGATGACGATCTCCCCGGTGCGCTGGGAGGACGGGCGCCTGGTCCTGCTCGACCAGACGCGCCTTCCCACGGAGGAAGTCGAGCGCGGCTACACGACCTGGCAGGACGTCGCCGACGCGATCCGCACCCTCGTGGTGCGCGGGGCCCCCGCGATCGGCGTGGCCGCCGCGTTCGGGGTGGTGCTGGCCGCGCGCGGGAGCCGCGCGACCAGCCATCCGGCGCTGCTCGCCGATCTCGAGGACGCGATCAAGGGGCTGGCCGCGACGCGCCCCACCGCGGTCAATCTCTTCTGGGCGCTCGACCGCATGCGCGCGCTCGTCGTGGCGAGCGCGGCGCTCCCGGTGCCGGCCCTGCAGGCGCGCCTCCTGACCGAGGCGCAGGCCATCCTGGCCGAGGACCTGGCCGCCAACCGCGCGATGGGCGCGCACGGCGCGGCCCTCGTGCCCGACGGGGCCCGCGTGCTGACCCATTGCAACGCGGGCGCCCTGGCGACCGCGGGCTACGGCACCGCGGTCGGCGTGATCCGCGCCGCGCACGAGCGCGGCAAGCTCGCGATGGTGTGGGTGGACGAGACGCGGCCGGTGATGCAGGGCTCGCGGCTCACCGCGTGGGAGCTCGTCAAGGAGGGGATCCCGCACCGGCTCATCTCCGACGTGGCGGCCGGCTTCGTGATGAAGCGGGGCGAGGTGGACCTGGTGGTCACCGGAGCGGACCGCATCGCGGCCAACGGCGACACCGCGAACAAGATCGGGACGTACAGCGTGGCGGTGCTGGCGCGCCACCACGGCATCCCGTTCTACGTGGCCGCGCCGTCGTCCACGATCGATCCGGCGATCCCGAGCGGCGCGTCGATCGTGATCGAGGAGCGCGACGCGAGCGAGGTCCGGGGCGTGGCGGGGCGGCAGACCGCGCCCGCGGCCTCGCCGGTCTTCAACCCCGCCTTCGACGTCACCCCGGCCGAGCTGATCACCGCCATCATCACCGAGCGCGGCGTCTTCCGCTCGCCCTACCGCTTCTGACCACCGGCGCCCGGCAGTATCACGATCGCACCGCGCACTCGCCCGAGTCGGTGCGGCGCAGCGGCCACACGCTCGACTGGGAGAACAAGCCGCTCCCCTTCAAGATCTACCCGACGCTGCCGCCGCTCCGTCTGCCGACCGATCTTCCCGTCCTCGCCGCCGACACGTTCGCCGCGCTCGCGCCGGAGCCTCCGATCGTCCGGCCGGCTCTCCTCGACCTTGAGCGCCTCGCCGCGCTGCTCTTCTTCTCGGCCGGCGTCACGCGGGTGAAGACCTATCCCGGTGGCGGGCAGATCCACTTCCGCGCCGCGCCCTCCACCGGCGCGCTCTACCAGACCGAGGTGTACGTGGTCGCGGGGGACGTGGCCGGCCTGGAGCCCGGCCTCTACCACTTCAACCCGGGCGACTTCAGCCTGCGCCGCCTCCGCGCGGGCGACTACCGAGGGACCGTGGCGATGGCGACGGCCGACGACGCGGTCGCCGAGCAGCCCGCCTCGCTGATCCTCTCCGGCCTCTACTGGCGCAATACCTGGAAGTACGAGGCGCGCGGCTATCGGCATCTCTTCTGGGACTCGGGTACGCTCCTGGCGCAGCTCCTGGCCGCGGGGCGGGCCCTGGAGGTCCCGGCCCGCGTGCTCGAGGGCTTCGTCGACGCCGAGCTGAACGGCCTGCTTGGGCTCGAGGCGGAGAAGGAGGGCGCCCTCGTGGTGGCACCTCTTGGCGCGCCCGTCCGCGCCGCCGGCCCGCCCCCGGTGGTGACCCCGCTCCATCCTGAGGTCATCCCCCTCTCCGCTCACGAGATGGACTACCCGCTGCTCCGCGAGGCCTACGCCGACTCCGAGCTCGCCTCCGAAGCCGAGGTCACCGACTGGCGCGACGGGGGTCAGGTCTTGCATTCCGGCATTGTCGGAATGCAGGACCTGACCCCACTCGTCGCGGCGCGGGAGGTGGCGGGGCGGTCGGTGGGGGAGACGATCGCGCGGCGGGGATCGACGCGCGAGTTCTCGGGGGATGGGATCAGCGAGGAGGAGCTCTCGAGCGCGCTGTTCCACGCGACCCGGGGGTTCGCCGCCGACGTGCCGGGCGGCCTGGTCGATCTCTACGTCACCGTGCACGCGGTGGCCGGGCTCGAGCCCGGGGCCTACGCGTACCACCGCGAGCCCCACGCGCTCGAGCAGCTGGCCGCGGGCGACGTGCGGGCCACGTCCACGTTCCTCTGCCTCGAGCAGGCGCTGGGCGGGATGTCGGCCGCGACGGTGTTCTTCCTCGCCGATCTCGGGCGCGTGCTCGGGCGCTGGGGCAATCGGGGCTATCGCGCGGCGAATCTGGAGGCGGGGCTGATCGGCGGGCGGCTCTATCTCGCCGCCTACGCCCAGGGCTTCGGGGCGACCGGGCTCACCTTCTACGATCGGGCGGTGGTGGAGTTCTTCTCGCCGCACGCGCGGGGGAAGGACGCGCTCTTCGTCACCGCGCTCGGGCGGGGACGCCGCCGGGGGTGAGTCCGGCGCCCCGTCCCGCGCGGGGCGTTGATTGCAACGCATCGCGCGGTTCTGGTACCGTGGTCGGGTCAACCTGATCCCCAAGGAGCCGGTAATGAAGAAGTACTACCTGATGGCCCCGGGCCCGACCCCGGTGCCCGCCAACGTCCTGCTGGCGATGGCCCAGCCGATGATCCACCACCGCACGCCCGAGTACGAGGCCCTCTTCATCGAGGTGCGCGCCGGGCTCAAGCGCCTGTTCCAGACCAACGAGGACGTGGTGCCGTTCACGTCCTCGGGCACCGGGGCCCTGGAGGCGGCGGTCGTCAACACCCTCTCCGCGGGCGACACCGTGCTCGTGCTCCGCGCCGGGAAGTTCGGCGAGCGCTGGGAGGAGATCTGCCGCACCTACGGCGTCACCGTGATCCCGCTCTCGGCGCCGTTCGGCCAGACGGTGCCGGCCGAGGCCTTCGCGGCCGCGCTGCGCGAGCACCCGGACGTGAAGGCGGTGCTGGTCCAGCACAGCGAGTCCTCCACCGGCGTGCTCCACGACGTCAAGGGCATCGCGGCGGCGGTTCGCCCCACCGGGGCGATTCTGATCGTCGATGCGGTCTCGAGCCTCGGCATCGCCGACCTGCGCATGGACGAGTGGGGCGTGGACCTGGTGGTGGCCGGCTCCCAGAAGGGTTTGATGCTGCCGCCGGGCCTCTCCTTCTGTGCGCTCTCCCCGAAGGCGTGGGGACACGTGAAGGCCTCGCGGCTGCCCAAGTACTACTTCGACATCGCCACCGAGCGGAAATTCGTCGCCCGGAACGAATGCCGCTTCACGCCCGCCGTCTCCATCTTCGTGGGCCTTCGCGAGGTCTTGAAGATGATCGAGGCAGAGGGGCTGACCAACGTCTTCCGACGCCACGAGCGGCTGGCCCGCGCGACGCGCTCGGGCGCCGAAGCCCTCGGCCTCGAGCTGTTCGCCAAGGCTGGGCCCAGCCCGGCGTTGACCGCGGTGGTCGCGCCCCGGGGGGTGGATAGCGAGGCGGTGCTCTCGACCTACTCGACCTCCCACAACATCACGATCGCGGGCGGCCAGGGCGAGATGAAGGGCAAGGTCTTCCGCCTGGGTCACATGGGCTACGTGAGCGACTTCGACGTGATCGTGGCCCTGGCCGCGCTCGAGCAGGTGCTGCACGAGCTGGGGCAACCGGTGGATTTCGGGGCCGCCGAGCGCGCGGCCCAGAAGGTCTTTGCCGAGCGCTGAGGCATGCGGATCCTGTTGCTCCGTCACGCGGAGACCGAGTGGAATCGCCAGCGCCGCTTCCAGGGCTGGCAGGATTCCCCGCTCTCGGCCACCGGCCGGGAGCAGGCCGGGTCGGCCGCCCGCCTGCTCGCCACCACGTCCCTGGCCGCGGTCTGGTCGAGCCCGCAGCCGCGGGCGCGCGAGACCGCCGTCCTGCTCGCGGCCCCGCACGGCCTGCCGGTCCGCGAGGCCGAGGCGTTCAAGGAGATGAGCTTCGGGTCCTGGGAGGGGCTCACCCGCGACGAGGTCGCCCGGCGGTTCCCCGCCGAGCTCGCGGCCTGGGCCGAGACGCCGGAGCGGGCCCGCTGGCCGGGCGCCGAGTCCCTCGCGACCGTGCGTGATCGCGCGCTGGCCGGCCTCGGCGAGCTGCGCCGGGAGCACAAGGGCCAGACGGTCTGCCTCGTCTCACACGGCATCACGAGCCGCATCCTGATCCTGGATGCGCTCGGGCTCGGCCTCGACCGGCTCTGGTCGCTGCAGCTGTCCTCGACCGGTATCTCGGAGCTCGAGCTTCGCGACGACTGGACGACGCTCCACCGGATGAACTCGTCGCTCCACCTGGCCGACATCGCCCTCGCCTGAGGGGTGCCGTGAGCGTGCCGCGAAAGAGCCAGCCGACGCAACTGCCCAAGGGCGCCAAGATCTACCTGCCCGACGAGGCGGCCCGGAAGCGGGCGGTGGAGGACCGCCTGTTCGAGGTCTTCCGTCGCTGGGGCTACCGGGAGGTCGTGACGAGCGCCTACGAGTACTTCGACGTGCTCGCCCAGGGGACGGATCACGAGCTGCAGGAGCGGATGTTCAAGATGGTGGACCGGGAGAGCGGCCGCCTGCTGGCCCTGCGCGCCGACGTGACGCCGCAGATCGCCCGGATCGTCGCCACCCGGATGCGCGAGGAGCCCAGGCCGCTCCGCCTCGCCTACG
>Ga0210384_10001580_pt1 | contig 30542 bp, 16 predicted proteins | sample IncBWH2MmetaG_FD_160574 | JGI IMG/M metagenome (GOLD analysis project Ga0210384, IMG submission 160574) | Forest soil microbial communities from Barre Woods Harvard Forest LTER site, Petersham, Massachusetts, United States - Inc-BW-H-2-M | ecosystem: Environmental > Terrestrial > Soil >...
CCACTGGATCGGCCCGCACTACGAGTTCCGCGGCGGCCATCACTACTACCACCCCGGCCACTGGGACCGCGGCGAGCGTCGCGACCACCGCGACCACGGCTGACCGGGACGCACCGGCGGCCGGTCTCGAGCCTCCTGGCCGGCCGCCGTCCTGCCAGCCATAGCCCGCATCCTGTGGCACCGCGGATCTGACCGCGGCCACCAGGAGGGCCGGGTTTCTTTGCGTCGAAGCATCCGGTCAGCAGCCCTGCTGGCCGCCTGGCCGAGGACCGTTCCCCAGCGTCCCTCGGACACCGGGCCGCAGACTCTTCGGCCCGACGCGGGCCATTGACAGCCTCGGCTCGGACCTGCTCTAACTAGAGTCGTTAAATGAGCGACTCCGAGCGCACCGAAACGGTGGAAGCCGAAGCGGTCCCGCCGTTCGCCACTCGACAGCTGACGCCGGGGAGCGTGGTCGGCGGCCGGTACGAGCTGCTCGCCATGCTCGGCAGCGGCGGTTACGCTGCGGTCTACCGCGCCAGTGACCTGGAGCTGCGGCGAGAGGTGGCGCTGAAAGTGCTGCACCCGGACCGCCACACGCCGGGAGCCCTGGTGCGCCTGCGCCGCGAGGTCGCTGTCGCGCGCGATGCCTCGAGCCCCAGGCTGGTGCGGATCTTTGACATCGGCACCGCGCCGGAGGGGATCTACCTCACCATGGAGGTCCTGGGCGGGTCGCTCAAGGACCGCCTGCGGGAAGGCGCCCTGCCCATCGCGGAGGCCGTGAGGATCGCCACCGAGCTGCTCGAAGGGCTGGCCGCCCTGCATGCGCTCGCCATCGTGCATCGCGACGTCAAACCGGCCAACGTCCTCCTCACCTCGACGGGCGAGGTCAAGCTCGCCGACTTCGGGCTGGCGCGACATCTCGACCGTGACGAGACCCGGGCGACGCTGGATCGCGCCCTGATCGGCACCGTGGACTACCTGTCGCCCGAGCAAGCCCTGGGAGGCGAGGCCGACCCCCGCAGCGACCTCTACTCTGCCGGGCTCGTGATGTTCGAGATGCTGGCTGGGCGGCTTCCCTTCTCGGCGAAGTCGGACCTCGGAGCGCTGCTCGCCCACCTTCGCACGCCGCCGCCGGACCTCCGCCGCCTCCGGCCTGAGGTGCCGCGCTGGCTGGCGCGCATCGTCGGGCGGCTGCTGGCCAAGCGGCCGGAAGACCGCTACTCCTCGGCCACGGCGGCGCTCGCCGACGTGCGCAGCCGGCACTCGGCCCTGCGCCCGCGGCGGGGCTTCGTGCGCTCCCTCGTTGCCGGATGCGGTGTCGTCGCGGTGGCCGGCGGCATCATGGTCGGCGCCCGCTCCTTCTCGCCGCCGCGGGTGGAGTACTCCCATCTCGTCCAGGAGCGCGACGGCTTCGCGGCGATCGGCAAGCGCGGCCAGAGGCTCTGGGCGATGCGCGGCTTCGATTCGGAAACCATCAATCGGACGGCACGGGCCCGGCTCGATCCCGCCGGACCCAAGCTCCTCGCCACGGTGCTGCAGCGACCGGCGCAATGGCGGCCAGACCAGGTCTCGACCCTCTCGTACCTGGACCCCGAGACCGGCCGCATCGTCAAGCAGGTACCGCTGCCGCTGGCGAGCACCGTGTTCCCGAACGACCCCCAGCGCTTCAGCGTCCAGCACGTGGTGGCCGTGGATCTCGAGGGCGACGGGATCGACGAGATCCTGGTCAGCTACGGCCACGTGCCGGAGGCGCCCTCGTTCACCGTCCTGTATGCGCCACGCTACGAGCACGCGGGCATCGTCTTCTACGCCCGCGGCGGCCATCGCTTCGAGGGCGCCTGGGACATCGACGGCGACGGCAAGCCAGAGCTCATCTTCTCGGGCATCAACAACGCCTACGACTGGGTGAACGTGCTTGCCGCGGTAAAGATCGACCCGTGGTTCTCCGTGCCCGGCTGGCCCGCCTCCAGCGCCGCCGCCTCGCCCGACTCCATCTCCGGCCCGGACCAGGAGAAGAAGCTCCTCTGGTATGCCCCCCTGCCGCGCGGCAGGATGCCCTCCGTGGCGAGCATCGTCACCGCCGACACGCGGGCGCGCATGTTCGACGTCCACTACGAGTCCGGCCGGATCTGGAAGGTCGGCTTCGACGGGTTCCCGCCGGCTCCGCCCGGCCGGCTGCCGGTGGCCGAACGCCAGGGGCAGCGGCGAGAGGCCTACCGGCAGCTCCGCGAGGCGGCGCGGCTGCGCGCCCTGGGGTCGGTGCCGCTGGCCCTGGCCGCGGCGCAGGCGGCGCAGCGCGCCGCCGCCGCGGCCCAGGAGAGCTGGATCGAAGAGTATGCGGGCCGGGTCGAGGCGCGAATGCTCGCGGCCGAGAACCGTATCCCCGAGGCCGAGCGTCGCTTCGCGGCCATCGCCCGCGGCGCCGAGGATGCGACCGAGGTCTCCTACGAGGCAGCGGTGGCCTTTCACCTGCAGGGCGACCTCCCTCGGGCCGTAGCCTGGTATCGCCGGGGGCTCGACGGCGGTGCGATCTACGACGGCGGCAAGAGCAAGCACGAGTTCGTCAAGGGCGAGGTGCTCGCGCTGCTCGAGGAGAGGCGGTACTCCGACGCGCTGGCGGCGATCGACCAATTCAGCAGAGCCTTCTATCCCGGGTGGGGACAAGGGGAGGTCTACCGGGAGTTCGTGAGGTCGCGCGCCGGCGAGATGCCGAACGACCCCTCCTCCGGCGTGGGGCCCAATGGGACGGATCTCGATCACTACTGGGTCGCGGAGTGCCGGTTCGCCCGCGGGGCCGATCCGCGGCAGCTGCTGGCGGAGGTCGAGCGTATGCTGGGCGAGAAGCCGGAGACGCGGGGCGAGCTGCTATCGCTGCAGGCCGAGCTGCTGGCGCGGCTGGGCGATACGAAGCGTGCCGCCGAGACGGCGCGAAGCGCTTTCGAGGTCGTGAACGCCGAACGCGGGAACAGCATCATCGCCCGCGGCCACCTCGAGCTGGTACGCGAGCGCATGCAGCGGCTGGCGGGAAGCTCGGCAAGCAACGACGGCGCCGCGGGTCTCGCGGCAGGGGCGCGCCCGGCCGGGCGCGCGGCCAAGTCGACCGCAAGGCAAGGGTGAGACCGGGTGCTGCGCCTAGAGATGAGCTACGGCGGCAAGGTCCGCCACTTCCACGTGCGCGATGGCGAGCTGCGCCTGGGCAGCGCTCCGGACAACGACCTGGTCCTCGCCCTGCCGGGCATCTCGCGGCACCATGCGCTGCTGCGGCAGGGAGGCCGCGGGCTCGAGCTCCTCGACCTCGGCTCCAAGAACGGCCTGGTGAGCGAGGGGCAACGCCGCGAGCGTGTGTTGCTCGCGCCCGGCGGCGAGGCCGTGCAGATCGGCAAGGCCTTCCTGCGCATCGAGGAGATCTCCACCTCGGACGCCGAGCTCGAGCTGGCGCTGGCGCCCGATTCACGGACGTCCAACGCCCGCGCCGGATCCTCCCCGCGCTCGCCCACCACCGCGGAGGTGCCCACGCCCGGCCGGACCTCCTCGGCGGATGCGGCGCTCCACCTGGTGCGCCGGATCGAGCGCACCGGCGTTGGCGCCGCCGGGAGGCGCGGACGCTTGCTGGCCGACGCGTCCAGGACGCTGGGAGCGGAGGCGCTGTTCGCGTTCCGCCTCGAACGAGAGGGCGAGCTGATCCTGGTCGAGTCCGCGGGCCGGTCCGGCGACGAGGAGCTGCGAGCCCTCGAGAGGCTGGCGCGGAGCCCGGCGGCAGTGGCGGCGAGCGCCGCGGACGCGGGCGCCGAGCGGCACGGACCGTATCTCCTCTCCGGCGGTGGCAGCCGGGGACCCACCTTCCTCGCGGCTTGCTTCGCCACCTCGGCCTCGGCCGGAGCGCCCTGGCGGGCGGATCTGATGGGCTACCTCTACGATCGGCTGCTCGGCGAGGAGGCAGGCGCCGGGCCCGGCGCGCCGCCGCCCGAGGACACCGAGCCGCTCAACTTCCCCGCGGAGATGGTCCCGGGGACCTCGCCGGCAATCCGCACTCTCTACGAAGAGATCAGGGCGGCGGCCAAGAGCCGCCTCGACGTCTTGCTGCTCGGCGAGACAGGCACCGGCAAAGAGCTCTTCGCCCGCCTCATCCACGCCTCGGGGCCGACCGCGAAGGGACCGTTCCTGCCCTTGAGCGCCCCGGCCATCCCCGCTGAGCTGCTCGAGTCCGAGCTGTTCGGCATCGCCGGCCGCGTGGCGACAGGCGTCGATGCTCGGGCAGGCCTCCTCGACCTCGCCCAGGGCGGCACCGTGCTTCTCGACGAGATCGGCGACCTGTCGCTGACCCTCCAGACCCGCCTCCTCCGCTTCCTGCAGGAACGCGAGATCCGACCGGTAGGGGGGCTGCCCAAGAGCGTGAACCTGCGGGTGATCTCCGCCACCAATCGGCCGCTCGAGCGCATGGTGAAGGAGGGCACCTTCCGCGAGGACCTCTACTTCCGTCTCCGCAGCCTCTGCTTCCGCCTGCCCCCATTGCGCGAACGCCCGGAGGACATCCCCTCTCTCGCCCTCGCGTTCGCCGCCGAGGCCGCGGAGGTCCACGGCAAACGCATCCGCGGCATCAGCCAGAAAGCCGTCGCCACCCTGCTCGCCCATCGCTGGCCAGGCAACATCCGAGAGCTACGCCACGATATCGTGCAGGCAGTCCTTCGCTGCCCGAGCGGCGGCCACCTCGAGAGCCGCCACTTCTCCCAGCGTCCCGCCGCCGAGCAGCCTGACTCTTCCACGCCCGGCCAGGATGCCGGCGACGCTGTCCGCGAACCGAGTGCCTCCGCGAGCACCCCCGGCCGCAGCCTCCAGCACCAGATCGACCAGCTGGAGACCTCCGCCATCGCCGCCGCCCTCGCCGCCTCAGGCGGCAACAAGACGAAGGCCGCGGAGCTGCTGGGGATCAGCCGCTACGGGCTCAGCCTGAAGCTCAAGCGGCTGGGGTCAGAGAAGCGCTGGGGGTTTGAGCAGAAGTTGCCACCATCTTGAGGGGAGGGGGCGCGGGGGGTGGCGTCGAGCGCGGCAGGTAGGCGAGGGAGATCTCAATCTCGTCCTTGCCGATCGTCACCCGCTCCACGATGGCCTGCACGATTGTCCGGCGGTCCTCCTGGGACAGGTCTTCCCATCGGCGGTAGAGGTCGAGGGCTTCCTCTGCGACCTCTTCCCCGGAGAGGTGCTCAATTTTCAGGAAGTCGATCTCGCCTTGAAGGCGCGGGATCTCTTCATCGATCTGCACCCGGCGCTCTTCGATGGGGCGATTGCGCTCCCCGAAGCCGCGGGAGGTGAGTTCATCGTTCAGGTAGAGGGCATAGAGCTTGTCCGCCTCGGCCTTGAGGCGGCCCGCTTCAACCCGGAGGCCCTCAAGGAGCGCGCTCTTCGCCTGTAGCTCCTCGTCCTTCTCCGCGAGGCTCGCGGCCACCTTTTCGGGCGAGAGGGCGAAGTGATGGAGTTGCTCTTGAAACACCCGCTCCAAGTCCGCCTGGGGCACCTTGTTGCGGCAGCTGCGGCAGATGTACTTGGGGGGTGTTCCGGCCGACGTCGTGACCGAGATCTCGCAGGCGAGGGAGTGCCCCTCCCGGCGCAGGGCCACGTCCACTTTGCCGCCGGATGGCAAGGGCTCTTCGACCGTCGCCCGGTAGCCCCTTGGCTTCCGCCCACCGCTTCACGAGTTCCTGAAGATACTGATGCTCCGGCCCACCGCGGCCGAGGGGCGCCGGCGCTTCAGGCGATGGGCGCCGCTCGCGGGCCGGAGGCGGCTGCGGCGGGGCGGCCGGTGCCACCTGGGGCGCCCGCTCGGCCTTCACTCCTTCCTCCCACTGCCAGCCCCGACCGCGCAGCTCCCAGGCGTAGAACTGGTCGGTCAGGCGCTCGGGGAGGGTGGGCCCGCTCGTGGCGCCCGAGCTCGGACAAGAGGCGAGAAAAGCCGACTGTCGGCGACCCCTGATGTCGCCGACCCTCTTGACAAGCTTTTTCGGACCCCTGCACCCGTTTTCCCAAGTCCGCGCTGGAATGGCATCCCTTGACCCGCGGGAGGGGCGCCCGGGCAAGATCTCGCGGTGAACCTCCCGGACCCCTTCGACGATCGGCGATCGGCCCTGAAACGGGCCGCACAGGGCTTGAAAATCATGGGTTTACAATGGCCGTTGGAGGGAGTGAGATGACCATTGACGAACCCGTGCACCAGGAGAATCAATGTCTCGCGACGACGGGTGGAGGCGCGAGCACAGGCGCGGAGATCGAGGAGCTCGAGAAGCTCGGCGAGCGCATCGCCGAGCTTTCGGCACAGATCTCGGCCGCCACCTACGAGCTGCTGGCCATGATTCGCGACTTCGACAAGCGCGGTGGGTGGGGTGGCGGGTTCCGCTCGTGCGCGCACTGGCTGTGCTGGCGCGTCGGGCTCGACCCGGGCGCGGCACGCGAGAAGGTGCGCGTGGCGAGGGCGCTCGGCGCCTTGCCCCTGCTCTCCGCGGCCATGCGTCGCGGCGAGATCTCCTACTCGAAGGTCCGCGCCTTGACGCGCATTGCCACGCCCGCCATCGAGAAGGACCTGCTGAGCTTCGGGCGTGCGGGAACGGCGGCTCACGTCGAGAGGCTGGTGCGCGGCATGCGGCTCGTCGACCGCATCGCCACGGGGAAGGTCGAGAAGCGCCGCCATGCCGCGCGGTACCTGCACGCTTATACCGACGAGGACGGCATGGTGGTGGTGCGGGGGCGCCTCGCGCCGGAGGCCGGCGCGGCCCTGCTGCGTGCTCTGGACGCCGGCGTCGAGCAGCTCTACGGGCCGTGGCGCCACAGCAAGCCGGCCGGCACCGGGCAGGAGGGGGCAGAAGCGGCAGCAAAGGCAGAGGCGGCGGCAGCGGTAGAAGCGGCAGAGGACTTCTCCGCGGAGCAACGCCGTGCCGATGCCCTGGGCCTGGTGGCCGAAAGCGCCCTCGCCGCGGGCCTCGATCCCGGCACCCGCGGCGACCGCTACCAGGTGGTCGTGCACGTGGACGCCGAGGTGCTGGCGCCCGGCGGCAAGGGAGGTTCGTCCTGGCTCGCCGACGGCACAAACGTTCCCGCGGAAACGTCTCGGCGTCTGGCCTGCGACTCGGCGCGGGTGGTCATGCGCCACGCCGCGGATGGCCGCGTGCTCGACGTCGGCCGCCGCACCCGCGCCATCTCGCCCGCCCTGCGGCGCGCCCTCGAGCACCGCGACGGCGGCTGCCGCTTCCCGGGCTGCGACATGAGGTTCTGTGACGCCCACCACGTCGAGCCCTGGGCCGAGGGCGGCGCCACCAGCCTCGAGAACACGGTCTTGCTCTGCCGCCGGCACCATCGAACGGTGCACGAGGAGGGATTCTCGATGGAGCTGGCGCGCGACGGCGAAGCACGCTTCTATCGACCCGACGGCCGGCCGCTCCTCGAGGCGCCGGCGCTGCCGCTGCCGGCAGGAGAGCCGGTCACGGCCTTGGCCGCGCGACTTGCGGGCCACCGCGTGGCCGTGGATGCCCGCGCGACGCTGCCCGACTGGTGGGGCGGGCCGGTCGACTATTCCTGGGAGATTGATTGGCTGCGGTGGCGCGACCACCGGGACCCGGAAGCCGCCGCCGGATGACGGACCGGAGGAACGGTCGCTTGGTGAAGCTGGTGCAAGCGGAGAATCGGGAGGATTCCCTCCAACGTTGCCTTCCGCCCCAGCGGCGTTTCGACCAGCAAATAGTGCCGCGACAAACGACAGGCGGAGCCGCGGCCGCTCCTGCGGAACAGTCTCTCGCCATGCCTCAGCGCGCCCTGCTGGGATGGCGGGCTCGGCGCCCTCGATGCGACACCGTATTTCCGGTGGGGAGTACTAAGCCCTCGATCAGGCTATGCCAGTGGCCTTGGACCTGCGGACTCTTGAACATGACTTAGCCTCACTGTCCCGCGAGGCTCACTATTTTCACAGACACAGCGCCGAAGAGCGTGAGGCCATTCTTCAGCCGGGCTTCCAGAGGCAGAGCAACCACATCTCCTGGAGTTGGTGGCTTACTCGGTTGCGCCTTGGCCAAATAGCGCAACACTCCCCGGCGAGGAAGCGTTACCTCGATAAAGCTTCCGTCAAAACCCAGCGCCTTTCCTTTCGACGCACCGATTACCTGAATTGACAAGGGCTTCAGGTTTCTGCCCACGTACACGGAGCCGAAATCAATCTCCGACACATCTGTACCCGAAGCGTCGGGGTCGATAGGCGCCAAATTTCCAAATCTGAGCACTACATCGTCGCCGCTCCGGCTACCCGTGGCGTTGGCAAGAATCTCCTCTGCACTGAACTGGCTCGGCCGGACCGTCACCAAGCCAGGCAAGGGTAGGTTAGAGCCTGGCGGCGGTGTGAGGCCGGTTGGATCGCTGGTCGAAGTGGCTGTTAGGGCATAGAGACCTGTGTTCTTCAGCTGATAGATCGCGAAGTTGCCAGTACAACCATCCTGGTCGCAATAGGGGGGATTCACGACCTCCGGCACTCCTGTTCCCTTAGGGTCGGCGAGGTAGCTGTCCTCCATGGTCGCGCTATGCGGAAACATCGGGACGAGACTCGTTCCGGTCCACCGGAGCAGGTCGAACCCGTAGTGCTGGCCGTTAACGCCAACGCTTTGAACCTCGATGGCTGGCACTCCGCTGTTGTCGACGTAAACTGGCTCAATGAGGGTGCCGTCGGAGTAATCACGGCCATCACCGATGCTCATAGTTCCCGCCAATTGAAGACGACCGTTGATATTTCTTAGTACAACCACCTTCGCGCCATAGGCAGGCGCTTGGTACTCAGCCACGACGTAGTCGTATTTCCCGGTATTGCCAAGGTCGGCATCGAAATACTGGACCTGAACGGCGCCTGCACTGGCAGCGGCCCGCACCATCGCCGTCGGGGCGAAACTGCGAACCTGCGCGTCAATGCTGGAGATAGGAGCTCCGGTGGTCGGCGGCGTAGCACGGAGTGCGCGCACACCGAAAAGCGCTGCAAAGAGGCCAACTATGAGTGCCAGGATTTTTCTCATGGTGCCTGCCTTTCTATCTTCTATTGACGAGGGAAATACTTGTCGCTCGTGGTCATAACCATCGTACCATAGGTTGTCGGCAGCGTCCCGGTTGTCGAAGCACCATTGTAGAACGACAACGCGTCAGCCCATAGAAGTCTCATCTCGCCGGGCGTGGAGAACGCCTCCCCCAACGGAAGAGACATCGCCTTTGCGGCGAGTATATTCGTCCCGGCATCGACGCTGGTTTCACCTTCAAGCAAATCAGTTGGCTGCCGCAAGACGCCACCGCTTGTAAATCCGTAATCTATGCCTGTCACGGGTGCCACTTGCATCAGGCCGTAGCTGGCCGCCAACACTGTTTGGGCGGTAAATGGCTCTTTCGTGCGCAGGAAGGCGTCGAAGCTCTGCACCAGCGCGGGGCTTGCCTTGCTCAACCAATTATATTTCCCATAGTGCCTGTTGCTCGTGCCTGTAAAAAGAATGTTCTCCATCGGAATCGGCCCGTCGGAGTACTCGATGGGTCTCGCGGGGCTGTTAGCGGGGGGAATGCTGGCGAGCGCCGGCAGCGGGTGGTGGTGCGAATCAGTGGTTACATAGTATTGCTGCCGTAAGGCGATATCGGTAGGCGTAAGGTCCTTTCCGGGGACCAGCGCTCCGTTGAGCGAATCGGGTATGGTCGCCACGGTGTAACCCATGTATCGCGGATCGTTCCGAAGGTTCTGTCCGTGCGAAAAGTACCGGTAATCAAAACCCAGTGGCTCATACCGGTAGGCGAGTTCATCAAAGTTGCGGCTGGCTTCTTGATCGATGACAGCTTTGACAACCTGCGGCGGCATGCCATGAAGGTCTGCGAACCCCAATACAAGCGCATCAACATCATTGCCCTGCTTGTCAGTGTAGTTACTGGAGCCAAGGTGGTATCCAGCGGCTGCGACCTGTATCTGAAGCGAGAGGGTAGCCGACGCCGTCGTAACGGTAAGGGTAGCTGTGCCGGAGTGAACCGGAAAGAAATCCTTCGGTGCGGAGGAAAACGACAGAAGCACCGTGTCTCCGAAGAGAACGACGGGGGGAGTCGAAAGACTAGAGGATGCAGGCGGCTGCGCTGGGCTTTGAGCGCTCAGGGAATAGGTGGCAGAGACAGCCGGACCCTCAGAGCCGTCAGGATTAAGAGCGAACACTTTGAGCATGAAGCCTTCACCGATCGCAAATGAGAGTGGCGTACTCGAATTGTGAAGGGCGATCCGTTGAATGCGAGTCGGTGCCGGGTTGGTGCTCATAATATTCAAGCTGGTAGCGACGAGACGAAGAGCCGGACCGCAGGACGCCGATTGACCACGACTCCCAGCCTGGTTGCATGATGCCGGTGTGACGTTTAGCGTCACATTGTAAGTGTTGCTCGTTCCCACGGTTTGAGTCGCATCCGGAACGAGCTGTAGGGAATGACTACCCACACTAAGAGGGCCGAACTGATAGTCTTTGAGCGCGACATAGGTTCCGGGGTTCACGGGCGGGTTGTCAAACCAGGTCTGCAAGACCGCACCGTCGAGGACGAGCTCGGTGTAGAAGAGGACCGAGGTCGGAACGGAGCCGACGTTCGCTACCGCCCAGCTCGCGTAGAGGGTGTCGCTGCTCGTGATCGTCGGGCTTTCGGCCTGAGTGCCAGGAGTAGTGCTTACGACGAGCGGCCCCGACCAGCCGGAGGGCTGGTACGGCACGAGCACAGGCGCACCGGTCTCTACCACCGTGAAGGTCTTCGTATAGTTATCGCTCGGCCCCACGGTTGCCGTCTCGTCAGGTACCAGTTCCAACGTATGCGTCCCTGGCGCGAGAGATCCGAACGCATAGTCTTTGATAAAGGCGTAGGAGCCTGCGTTGAGAGGCGGGTCCGTGTGCCAGCGCTGCAAGAAAACGCCGTCGAGGTAGAGGTCGCTGTAAAAGATCAATGAAGTAGGCTCGTTGCCGTTGTTCAAGACTGCCCAACTCGCGTAGAGCGTGTCGCTGCTCGTGATCGTGCCACTATCCTGCTGCGTGCCGGGAGTGGTGCTTATGACGAGCGCATCAGACCAACCGGACGGCTGATACGGCACGAGGTTGGGCGAGCCGCTCGGGGTGGAACCGGACAAATAGTATGTAAAACCGCTCAGGGTAAGGTAGTCGGTAAAGGTTCCCTGGTTGGTCGGCGAAAAGTCAATGTTGAAGGTGAGCTGCTGACCGACATCCACGAACACTGGCAACTGCGCTGGCGAGCCGGCATAGCAATCAACGCCGTTCCCATAAGGTTGGATTCTGTAGTTGTAGGCGCTAAACGGTTGCGCGAGGTCGTGGACCAGCGTCTCAGTGCCCGAGCGATCGCATGTGCAATTGCTAACGTCACTGCAGAAGCACAGCGCGTTACAGGTACCAGAGGTCTCGCCAACGGGTGTGACCGGGAAGGTATAGTTTGTGTCCTGCACCTTAACGGGAGGCGAGCTGGCGCGAGCCCGCGAGGTCGAGGGTACTGATAAGGGGATCTTCGGGTTCGTTGCCGCCAGCAGTCGGCTCGAAATAGTGCAGAGCAGGACGAGGAGGACAAGAGCGCTGCGCCGGGCGTCCGCCATGCTCCTCGCATGACGGGAGCGTCGGAGCGGGCGGCGCGCGGCAAAGGCGGAACAAGAGTTCGAGTCACTCATCAGCTCTCCTCGTGAATAGCAGCTTGCGACGACGGTTAGAGTGTGCCGTACCTCAATCCACTCCGAACGAGTAGACCCGCTCGCCAGCCGAAAAGAAGCCGACGCTACCTTGCGGCACGAAACCGTACTCTCCGGACTTCAAGGGGTAGGACGGCGTGATCCTGAAGTAACCCTCCGGCGTCTTCTCGAACTTGAAGGGGACAAGATCCTCTTCCGAGATATGGAAGGAGATGTTCCATGGCGTTATGCGGCCTACGGAGGTGTTGCGCTCGTCGCTGCCTTTGTCGAGGCTGAAATGGACGAGAGGCGCATCCGTGGGGTTGATGCAGCTCAGGAACTGCGCCCGGCCGGTGACCCGCGCGCCTGCTCTGATCGGGTGGAGCACGAGGAGGCTTGAGCCGAACCCGGCGAACCCGACGTGACTGATGGTGCCGCGCTCGTAGTTCACCTCCACCCGGTCGCCCTTCTCCGGGTCGGAGTACCACATGGCCGGGGAGGCGCCTGAGAGCCAGGGAGCCTGCCCGCCAGGCGGCGCCTGGCAGGGTGCCGGCGCGTTGGCGTTCCCCCAGGGAGAGGCTCCGCCAGTGGGCTTCGAGTCGGCTGCGGGGTTCACCATGACCCGGATGATGTCGCCGCCGACTCCGGCCTTCTTCAGCGCCACCAAGGCGCCGGTCGAGGTATCGAAGGCGGTCTTCGAGGTCTTGATCTTCTCGACAATCACGTCTTGCGGCAGGCCCGCCTGCACCATAGTCACGATGTCGTCGTTTGTGAGCGGCTTCTGTGTGCCTGGCGCCGCCGCAAGCGCAGAGCCAGCGAAGAAGAGCGTCAGTAGTATGAATAGAGAAAAGCTGCCTTCCTTTCGGCGCATCGTTAACCCTCCTCAGGGGACCGATTCAAGAAACTTGTCGCGCTCCACCCCCGGAGCGAGATACGCTTTACGGGGTTCCTGTAAAGCACGCCGTTCCTTCCGAAGCAGCTAGCCAGAGCATCGGCCAGCCGCCGATCACGATGCCGCCCTTCTCCTGCGCCCCCTTCGTTTCGGCCAGCGGGGCCAGCGTCGGCAGCTTGCAGCTGAGATCCACGGCCTCGGGTGCCGGCGGCGGCGCCGTGGCGCAATGCAAGCAGACGCTCAGCGCGAGGCTGGCAAGGCCCGCGGCGAGCGGGCGCATCGCCGCACGGATGAAGCTCGGTCCCGGCGGGGGTTGATGACGGCTGGCGGTGGAGGGGGCGTTCATCGCGTCTTCCTTTCGAAGGGCGCGCCTCCGGCGTTGCTGCATGGTGCAGCGGTTCCGAGCTTCATGCCCGGTCCAGGTGGCGGCTGTTGATGGACGGCCTGAAGCAAGGGCTGTGCCGCCCGCGGAAAGCCCTGTTCCCGCGGCGCTGGGAGCGAGGGGCCGTCTAGCGGCTTGTCAACTTGCGGCAAGTCGCCGCACGAGATGTCAAATCATTTGACGGCGGAAAGCGGAGAGGCGCCAAGAGGACTTCGAGCGAGGTCCGAGGGTCACGAAGGGATTGACGGGCCTCACGGCGACGTGGCAAACTCGAAACTCAGCACTCTACCAAGCCGTCAAGGACGCGAACAGCGATCCAACGTGAACGCGGGAGGAGGTTGGGGGGTCCCATGAGAACGCGGCGCCTGCTGGTCTTGATCCTCGCGGCGCTGGCGCCGCTCACCGCCGCGCCGGCCCGCGCGCAGGGCACGACCGGCAGCCTGATCGGCACCGTCAAGGACACGCAGGGCGGCGCGTTGGCCGGCGTCGCCGTCACCGTCTCTTCTGCCTCCCTCATCGGCGGTCCCAGGGTGACGCATACCGGGCCGGACGGCAGGTTCGCCTTCGTCAAGCTGGATCCCGGGGCCTATGACGTCCGTTGCGAGCTCGAGGGCTTCAAGAGCGAGGAGATCAAGGGAATCCAGGTCGCGCTCGACCGCGCCGCCGAGGTGCTGCCGAAGCTGGAGGTCGGCAGGCTCTCCGACGCGATCACCGTCACGACCAACCTGCCGGTGATCGATACGACGCGCGCCGGCGTGAGCGTCGTCTACCCGCTCGACTACCTCGAGCGCGCCGCGCTCGGGTCGGGGGGCCGCACCTACCAGTCGGTCATCGGCAGGGCCCCCGGCGCCGACGGCGGCAACGGCAATACGCACCTCTTCGGTTCGGTCGACAACGAGAACGCCTACTATATCGACGGCATCGACACGACCGACCCGGTCACCGCGACGTTCAGCACCAATCTCAACTTCGACGCCATCCAGGAGATCTCCTTCCAGACCGCCGGCTATGCCGCGGAATACGGGCGCGCCACGGGCGGCGTGGTCAACGTCGTCACCAAGTCGGGCGGCAACCAATTCTCCGGCACCTTCGACATGCGCTACAACGACACCACCTTCGACGAGAATGGCCGGCACTTCAACCGCGACCGGGACAAGACCGAGCTGCTGAAGCCGTCGGCGACCTTGGGTGGACGGCTGCTGCGCGACCGTCTCTGGTTCTTCGCGGCCGGCGAATATATCGAGCGCCAGTCGACCCCGACCGGCTCGGTGCTGACCGCGGACCGCAAGGGCGGCGACTATCTCGGCAAGCTCACCTGGCAGATCGATCCGAGCTGGCACGGCGTCGCCAAGTACTATGCCTTCCCCTTCACGATCGACAACTTCAATGCCAACCTGGGCGTCACCCCGGCGACAGCTTCACAGCAGCGCCAGCCCATACGCCTCTTCCAGGCCGGGCTCAACGGCGTGCTCACGCCGCGGTTGCAGTTCGAAGCCCAGGGCGGCGTCCACCGCGCCGAGATCGACCTCGTGCCGCAGAGCGGGAACCTCGACCTGCCTGGCATCGTCGATCAGGCGACCAGCACTTCCTCGAGCAACTATCCGAACTACCAGTTCACGCACCGCGATCGCGACGAGCTGCAGGCCGCGGTCACCGAGTTCCTCGACCGCTTCGCCGGCAGCCACGAGGTGAAGCTCGGCGCGGGCTACAGCAACCTGCGGTCGCTGATACAGAACAACATCACCGGCGGGGCCGAGTACTTCGACTACAACGGCCCTGACAATAGGAACGCCACTCTCCAGCTGCAGCAGCCGCTCCCCTTGGCGGCATTCACCGGCAAGCTCTATACCGGTTTCCTCCAGGATGCCTGGCGCGCCTTGGAGCGCCTGACCTTCCAGCTCGGCGTCCGCTTCGACGAGGTCAGGTTCCGCAACAACGCCGGCGTGCAGATCGCCGACCAGCACTACTTGCAGCCCCGCCTCGGCTTCGCCTACGACCTGACCGGCGACGGCAGGACGGCGCTGCGCGGCAGCTATGGCATTTTCATGTCGCCGAACGAGCTCACGCTGCCCTTGTACACCCGCCCCGACACCGCGCCGCTCTTCATCTATGCGCCTTGCTCCGCGTTCTTCCCGACCGCCGCTGCCTGCGCCGCCGGCGGCCGCTTCGGTCCGGCAGGCTATCTCGCGAACGACCCGCTGCACCGCGATCCGCTCGGCTACTACGAGACCAACGAGTTCAGCTCGACGCCCGAGATCATCGAGCCAGGCATGAAGCCGATGACCAACACGCAGTACACCCTGGGGATCGAGCGCCAGCTCTGGGACCGCAGCTCGCTCGAGCTGGACTACATCCACAAGAAAGCCAACGACATCTTCGAGGACACCTGCGCGGAGAACGTGCCCGCTCCCACCTACGATCCGGCCGGGAACCATTGCTCGACCTTCGAGCTCGCCAATCTCCCGGCGGCCAGGCGCGACTACCAGGGCGCGCTGCTGACTTTCAACAGCCGCGCCCGCGACTGGTTGAACGTCAGGGCTTCCTACGTGTACTCGCGGTCGCGCGGCAGCATCGAGGATACGCAGAACGCCGGCACCGACTTCGACTACTACCCGACGCTGTTCGTGAACCGCTACGGCTATCTCTCCGACGACCGCCGGCATCGCGTGCGCCTGGACGGCTACGCCCTCCTGCCGCTCGGCTTCAGCCTCGGCATCCAGTCGGACTACTCGTCGCCGTTCCCCTACAGCAAGACCGTCCCGACGACTCCCTACGGTGTGATGTACGTGGCGCCGCGGGGCAGCTTCCGCGGCACCAGCGCGTACAACATCAACCTCGAGGTCCGCAAGGCCTTCCCCGTCGGCCCGGTCCGCACCGAGCTGATCGCGACGGTCCTGAACCTGCTCGGTTCGGAACAGATCACCGGCGTCTGCGAGAACGCCACCGGCTGCAGCGGGATCTACCCCTGGGGCACGCCCGACTCGTTCGCGCAGCCGCGCCGCTACGAGGTCGGCGTGCGCCTCGTCTTCTAGAGGAGCATCCGGGATCGCACCGCGGGCTACAGCTTCACCGCCGCCGCCTTGCGCCGCAGCTGCAGCACCCGGGCATCGGGATCGACCAGCACCGTGTCGGGCTCGAACGGGCACCGCAGGCTGACCTGCCGCTCCTCGCCGGCGCCGAGCACGACCGTCGTGCGCGCCTCGCGGTAGCCCAGTTCCGGCTTCCCCGCCGCGTCGAAACGCCTCCCGCGCACCGCCGCCACCTCGACCGGCATGCGGCCGCTGCCGGTGTTCTTGACCTTCACCGAGACCTCCCACGCGCCGACGGCCACCGCGGCGGCGCCTGCCTCGCCTCCTGAGCCACCGGTGCTGCCGGAGCCGCCGGAGACGCCGGAGCCACCGGGGCTGCCGCCGTTGCCCGCCGCTCTCCGCCGCGCTGCATCGCGCAGCTGGTACTCCGGCACGACCACCGAGAAGAACCACTGCCGCACGAACTCGTCGTAGGCCGCCGCGTCCGCGGCGAACGGGCGCATCGCGGCGACGAAGTCTTGCAGCACCGGGTGGTCCGGGCCGTCCTTCCAGGCGGCGATGAAGTGGCGGAGGCCGGCGAGGGCCCGGTCTCGGCCCAGGTGCTGAAGGAGCATCCAGAACACCCAGCCGCCCTTGTCGTAAGTCACGGTCGTGTCGCCGGAGCGGGAGCCGTCGGTCTCGACCAGGGGGTGCTCGGCATCGGGGTGGCGGTTGCGGCCGTACCTCTCTTCCAGGCGCTTGGCGAGCTCGATGCGGGCGGCGACGCCGTTCACCTGCTCGATCAGCAGGAGGGTCGAGAAGTGGGCCATGCCCTCGGACAGCAGGTTGCCCCCCGGACCCTTGCCGGGAGTGATCAGGTTGCCCCACCACTGGTGCGCCGACTCGTGGGCGGTGACCACGAAGACGGCGTCGGTCTCGAGATCGGACTTGGTGAGGAAGCCGATGCCCTCGGAGAAGCTGATGTCGGTCGGAAAGCCCTGCGCGGAGAAGGTGTGCGCCGCGAACTCGGAGAGCTTCAGCTCGCGCCAGGGGTAGGGATAAAACCACCGGGAGTAGTAGAGGCGCGCCGCGTCGAGGGTTCGGCTCATCGCCGCGATGTTGTAAGCGTGCCGCCGATCGTAGTAGATCGCGGTCCCGTTGCCGCGCTCCACCCGCCAACGTCCGGCGACGATGTTGAAGAAGCGCACCGGCTGGTCGCTGCGCCAGACCACGGTGCGCCGCCCCGCCGCCACCTGGTCGCTCTCCAGCACGCCGACCGAGTTGACGGTGTAGGCGGCGGGCGCGGTGACCCGGATGCGGGTGGTGAACGGCGAGTTGCTGCCGAAGGCGGCGTCGGTCCTCCCCAGGTAGAAGTCCGGCGGGTAGACGCGGGGCTCGTAGCGGTTGTCCTTGTCGACGCCGATCTCCTCGACGTAGCCGAGCAGCGGCGTGAAGCTCGGGATGAAGCTGGTGAGGACGACGCCCGACGGCAGGATGAACTCGCCCACCTGGCCGCCGTTCTTCGAGATCCCTTCCGGCAGCACGCCCTCGCAGTCGAAGCCGACCGTCAGGCGCCCGCCGGGCGCGAGCGGCCTGGGCGGCGCGATCACGTAGAGACCCGTGCGGTCCTCGGGTTTGTAGGGCCTGCCGTCGAGGGTCCAGGTCACCTTCCGCCAGTGCGGGCCCGCGGTCATGGCGAAGCGGGGCAGCGCGTCGCCACGGTCGTTCCAGAGCCGGTAGCTGCCGCGGGTATGGAACCAGCGGCGCGCGGGCTCGAGGGTGACGTCGAGGTCGACCGCCGCGAGCGCCGGGATGGGCGAGTCCTTCCAGGTGCCGAGGTTCTGCTTCCAGTAGTCCTTCTGCCGCTTCTGGGTCACCTCCCCCTCGAAGCCGTGGAGCACCGCGGTCCAGAGCAGCGCGCCGGCAAGGAGCGGCGCCGCCGCGAAGGGCGCCAGCCGCAAGGCCTGCCGCGCCAGCGGTCGCGGCGCCAGGCGATGGAGGGTGCCGATGGCGTCCGGCTCGCGCCGCCGCGAGGCGCGCACCGCGACGGCGGCGCAGAGTGCCGCCAGCCCGACCGCTCCCAGGCGCGACAGGACGAGCGCCCGCCGGTCGATCTCGAAGGGGCCGAGGTCGCTCCAACGGACCGCGTTCCACAGCGGCCAGTTGCCCAGCCAGTTGATCCTCCCGGTCGCGGCGCGATAGCCGGTGTAGGCGAGCGCCGCCAGGCAGACGCCGTAGGTCACCGCCCGCCGCGCGAACAGGGTCTGCACGGCGACGACGAAAGCGGTCCATGCCAGCAGCGTCGGCACCAGCAGCAGGCCCCAGACCTCCAGGAAGGGGCCCACCGCCAGCGGCACCTTCCGCTGGACCAGCAGCACGGCGGCGCAACCGGCGAAGGTGATCGCCATCACCGCGGCCGCCAGCACGCCATTGGCCGCCCCCTTGCCGAGCAGCAGCGAGGAGGTGGAGGTCGGCGTCGCCAGTGCGATCGCAGCCAGCCCCGTCGAGCGGTCGCGCTCGATCGACTCGACGGTGTAGAACATCAGCAGCGGGCAGAGCAGGGCGCTCAGGTACCCCAGCGTCTTCGCCGCCAGGTACCCGGGCGTGACCAGCACCTCGGTGTCGAAGGGGCCCAGGGCCACGGCGCTGTCGAGGACCGTCTCCAGCAAGATGAGGACGCCGAAGACGTAGACCCCGGGGCTGCCGAACAGGTTCCGCAGCTCGGCGCGCGCCACCGGCAGGCTGCCCGACCACAGCCCGGGTTGCCGGCTGCGCATGCCGAGGCTGGCGAGGGGCGGCACCGGGCGGCCGGCGGCGCCCGGGAGCGTGGCGGCCGCATCCGCCGTCGCCGCGTCCGAGGTCACCGCACCCGCCGTCACCGCACCCGCCGTTACCGCATCCAGCGTCGACGTGCCCCGCGCCACGGCCTCCGCGCCGCGCCGGCGCCGCGCCAGGCCGCGCTCGGCGAGCCAGACCGCGCCCAGGCCGAGCCCGAGGAACACCGCGCGGCTGGCCAGGAAACCGGCGTCCAGGGCGATGCGCGCCGTGTTGTAGAAGCGGGCACCGCGGTCCAGCCTGAACCAGGTCTCGTTCAGCCAGCGGAAGCCGCAGGGATCGACCAGCATCAGGGCGCGGTTCAGCCTCGGGTCGAGCCAGCTCGGCGACCACTCCCAGAGGAAGAAGATCGACAGCAGGAACAGCGCCAGCGGGAACAGGAACACCAGCAGCGGCCGCCGCGTGCGCTCGCCCAGGTAGAAGGCCACGCCGCCGAAGAAGACCAGCGCCGGCGCCGCGAAGACCAGCGCCGGGCGCAGGTAGTTGGCGAGCTCGAAGGGGCCGCGGATCTCCGCCGTGTGCGGGTTCGGCACCAGCTGGTTGAAGACCATCGCGAACAGCAGGTGGAGGCCGAGCGCGACGCCGAAGCCGCCGAGCACCGCCAGGAACTTCCCCCAGGCGTACTCGCGCGGCGACAGCGGCGTCGATTGGAGCAGCTCGGTGACGTTCCATTCGTCGTCCTGGACGACCGCGAGGCCGCTGGCGATGGCGAGGAAGAAGGCGTAGATCACGCCCACCAGGGTCGACAGCACGAACGCGAACGCGAACTCGGAGGTGATCCAGGCCTTGGTGCCGCCCACCGAGGCGTCGCCGGAGGCGATCGCGACGCTGCCCCGGGACAGGCCGAAGCTCAGCAGCAGGAGCAGGACCACCAGGAACAGGAACAGCGGCCGCGACAGGGTGTGCGCCAGCTCCAGGCGGAAGACGGCCGCCGCCCGCTGCGGGTAGCGGGTCACTCTCCTCTGCCTCCCTTTGGGCGAGGGTCGTGGGTGTGGGGGCAGGGGCGGAGGACCCTGGTGCCTCGCCCAAAGGGAGGCAGAGGAGCTTGACCCACGACCCGCTTCATGCAGCCTGTCCCTGTCCCTGGCCCATCCGCAGCAGGTAGGCGTCCTCGAGAGTGGCGGCGACCGGCCGGAAGCCGGCCGGCGGCTCCCCCTCCGGCAGGTGGACCCGCACCCGGTTCTCGCCCTCGACCAGCACCGCCTGGATGACCTGCCGCTCCCGGCGCAGCGCCGCGAGCTCGCCGCTCGCCACCCGCCCCTCGAAGATCCTGCCTTCGATGGCGGCGCGCGCCGCGCTGGGAGAGGTCTCCGCCACCAGCCGTCCGGCGCGGATGATCGCGAAGCGCGGGCAGAGCACGGCCACGTCCTCGACGATATGGGTCGAGAGCAGCACGATGCGGTCCGCCGCGAGCTCGGCGAGCAGCCGGTAGAAACGCATGCGCTCCTCCGGGTCGAGGCCGGCGGTGGGCTCGTCGACGATGAGGATGCGCGGATCGCCGGCGATCGCCTGCGCGATGCCCAGGCGCTGCCGCATCCCCCCCGAGTAGCCCTTGAGCTTGCGCTTCGCGGCGCCGGCCAAGTTGACCCGCTCGAGCAGCTCGGCGGCCAGCCGGTCGAGGCCGCCGGGGGCCTCCACACCCTTGAGGCGCAGCAGGTAGATCAGCATCTTCTCCCCGGTGAGATGGGGGTAGAAGCCGAACTCCTGCGGCAGGTAGCCCAGCCGCCGGCGCACGCGGCGCGGGTCGGCCACGACGTCCTCGCCGTCCAGGGTGACGCTGCCCGAGGTGGGCTCGAGCAGACCCGCCAGGATGCGCATCAGCGTCGTCTTCCCGGCGCCGTTCGGCCCGAGCAGCCCGAACATCCCGGGCGGCACGTCCAGGTCGATGCCGGCCAGGGCGGTGACCGGTCCCGGGTAGATCTTGATCAGCGCACGCAGGCTCAGCATGGCGGCTCTCCTCGCGGGTTCTTCATGCCCCCGCCGGATGGCGGCTGAGGGCGGGCGGCGGGCAGGCGGCGGGCCACGCGGCGGGCCGCGGGCCACGCGGCGGGCCACGGGCCACGCGGCGGGCGACGCGGCGCGCTCGGCTCCTGAGCGAGATTACGCCGCGAGGCGGCCGCGTGTTTCAACGCCGCGTCCAGCAAGAAGTGCCGCGACTGGCGACAGGCGGCCGCGGCTCCGGTTGTCGCCAGTCGCGCCACTAGTCGCTGGTCGGAGCCGCGGCCGGAACGCGGGAGGCCGCGGGAGGCGGGGTACCGCGGACCAGCCTCCCCCGCGCACGGCCTCCCGCGAGCGCTCAATTGATCACTTTTTCCGCGTATTCGGCGTACCAGCGGCTGCGATCATGATGAGCAATGATCTATTCTCGCCACGTGCCGTCAGCCGACGTGCACACCGCGCGCACGCCATCCGCGCGCACGGTATACTTATCGACGACATGGCTTCATCCCGGGAGGACGGCGAACATCCGGCGGTACCGCCGGATGCGCGCGCGCTCGACGCCCTCTGGCCGCAGGTCTACGAGGAGCTGCGCCGGCTGGCGCGCCGCTCGATGCGCGGCCAGGGCCCGGAGCACACGCTCGAGCCCACGGCGCTGGTCCACGAGGCCTACCTCAAGCTGTCGCGCTCGCCGGGTCTCGACGCCAGCGACCAGGCGCGGTTCCTCGGCCTGGCAGCCCGCGCCATGCGCCAGATCCTGGTCGACCACGCGCGCGGCAAGGCGGCGGTGAAGCGCGGCGACGGCGGCATCCGCGTCGAGCTCGCCGACGACCTCGGCGCCACGCCGCCGCCGGCGGTGGACCTGCTGGCGCTGCACGCGGCGCTCGACCGCCTGGCGACGTACGACGAGCGCAAGGTGCGCATCGTCGAGATGCGCTATCTCGCCGGCCTCACCCTCGAGGAGGTGGCCGAGGTCCTCGGCCTGTCCGTGCCGACCGTCAAGCGCGACGCGGCCATGGCCAAGGCCTGGCTGTTCCGTGAGCTCGAGCGCTCCTGACTCCGACCGCGCCGCCCGGCTCTGGCGGCGTCTCGACCAGCTCTTCGGCGAGGCCAGCGAGCTCCTCGCACCGGACCGCGAGGAGTGGCTGAAAGCTCTGCCGCCCGAAGACCAGCCGCTGGCTGCCGAGCTGCGCTCGCTGCTGGCCGCCCACGACCGCGGCGGCGACTTCCTGCAAGCGGCGGTGGAGCAGGCCGAGCGGGCGCTGGGCAGCGGGCCGGAGCCCGAGCTCCTGGGCAGGCGGATCGGCGCCTACCGGCTGGTGCGGCTGCTGGGGCGTGGCGGCATGGGCGCGGTCTACCTGGCGGAGCGCGCCGACGAGGCCTTCCGCCAGCGCGTCGCGATCAAGCTGCTGCCCTGGGCCCTGGCGACGGCCGAGGCCCGCCATCGCTTCCAGCTCGAGCGCCAGACCCTGGCCAGGCTCGAGCATCCCCACATCGCCCGCCTGCTCGACGGCGGCGAGACCGCGGACGGCCTCCCCTACCTGGTCATGGAGTACGTGGACGGCGAACCGATCGATCAGTTCTGCCAGCGGCAGGACCTCGATCTCGGGCGGCGCCTGCGGCTCTTCCGCGAAGTCTGCGGCGCGGTCGCGCACGCGCACCGCAACCTGGTCGTCCACCGCGACCTGAAGCCGGGCAACATCCTGGTCACCGCCGACGGCGCAGTGAAGCTGCTCGACTTCGGCATCGCCAAGCTGCTGCCCGGGGCCGAGACCGACGAGACCCTGCCGCTCACCCTCGCCGGCAGGCTGCTGCTGACGCCGCTCTTCGCCAGTCCCGAGCAGGTCCGCGGCGAGCCCGTCACCACCGCCACCGATGTCTACGCGCTGGGGCTGCTGCTCTTCCGGCTGCTGGTGGGCGCGCATCCGTACCGGTTCGCGACCGAGAGCCCGGTCGAGGTGGTGCGCGTGGTCTGCGACCAGCCTCCGCCGCGGCCGAGCGTCGCCGCCACCGCCGGGACGGCGGGACTCGGCTTGCCGGCACTGCGCCGCCGCCTGCGCGGGGACCTCGACAACATCGTCCTGAAAGCGCTGCGCAAAGAGCCGGAGCGCCGCTACGCTTCGGTGGAAGCGCTCGCCGAGGACCTGCGCCGCTACCTCGAGCAGCTGCCGGTGCGGGCGCGCCCGGACACGCCGGCCTACCGCGCCGCCAAGTTCGCCCGCCGCCACCGGCTCGGCCTCGCCGCGGCGGCCCTGATCGCCGCCAGCCTGCTCGGCGGCCTGCTCGCGACGGCGCGCCAGGCGCGCATTGCCGACCGGCGGTTCCAGGACGTGCGCGCGCTCGCCGACTCTCTGCTGTTCGAGGTCCACGACGCCATCGCGCCGCTGCCCGGCTCGACCCCCGCGCGGCAGCTGCTGGTGCGCAACGGCCTGGCCTACCTCGACCGCCTGGCCGCCGAGACCGGCGGCGACCCCGCGCTCGAGCTGGACCTGGCGGCGGCCTACCAGAGGGTGGGCGACGTGCAGGGCAATCCGAACCAGCCCAACCTGGGCGACATCGCCGGCGCGCTCGCGGCCTACCAGAAGGCCCGTCACATCCTCGGCCGGCTGCTGCTGCGGTCGCCGGCGAGCCCGTCCGTGCGCGCCGAGACGGCGCGCTGCGAGCGCCGCATCGCCAACGTCCTCGACTCGAGCGGCACCGTCGGCGCGGCCCTCGAGCACTACCGGAATGCGGTGGCGCTGCAGGCCGCGCTCGCCGCGGAGGCGCCCGGCGATCCCGGGCGGGCGCTCGAGCTCGCCCGCAGCCACGTCGCGCTCGGCGACCTGCAAGCCTGGAACAGCGACCTGGCAGGCGGCCTCGCCGAGTTCGCCACCGCGCGCCGCATCCTCGTGAACCTGCGTCCCCAGGAGGCCACCGCGCCCAGCCGTGGCGATGCCGGCAGCAGTGGCGCTGGCGGCAGCGGCGTCGCCGCCGGCCCTTCGAACACGCCCGCCACCGTCGAGGTCGAGCGCGAGCTGGCCATGACCGAGACCAAGACCGGCGACGCCCTCTGCTGGCAGGACCGCTGCCGGGAGGCGCTGGCCTGGCACACCCGGGCGATCGCCGCCCTCGAGTCCCTGTCGAGCGCCCATCCGAACGACGCGGACACGCTGCACGCGCTGCTCACCGCCTACCTCAAGCTGGGAGAGGCGATGGAGGGCCTCGGCGACGCCGGCGGCCGCCTCGCGGCCGGCGAGAAGACCCTGGCCGTCGCCGAGCGGCTGCTGGCCGCCGACCCGCGCAACGCCCTCGCCCAGCGCACCCTCTCCATCGCGCACAACAAGCTCGGCGACGCCCTGGCCACCCAGCGGCGCTTCGTCGAGGCGCAGGCCCGCTATCGCGCCGCGCTCGCCCTGCAGAGCGCGCTCGCCGACCGCGATCCGGCCAACATCGAGTACCGCCGCGACCTCGCCAACACCTACAACCGCATCGGCGAGGCGCTGCTCGCCGAGGGCCGCCCCGGAGCCGCCGCGGAGAGCCTCGGCCAGGGCTTGCGCCTGCGCGAGTGGCTGGTCGCCCGCGATCCCCAGGACGTCTTCGCCCGCCGCGATCCTGCCATCTCCTACGCCAATCTCGCCGAAGTCCACCAACGCCTGGCGCAGGCCCCGGGCACCGCCGCCGCCGAGCGCCGCGCCCACTGGCGCGAAGCGCTCGGGCTCTACCAGCATGCGCTGTCCCTGTGGACCGACATCCAGCAGCACGGCGGCCTCAAGCCCGCCGACCGCTCCGAGATGCAACGCGTCGAGCAAGCGGTGCAAGCCTGCTCCGCCGCGCTGCGCCAGGCCGCCGGCGTGGGCGGCTGAGCGGGCGGAGTCGCGTCACGCCCGTGCGCGACCGGTCCACGAGGGTCGCCGAGGGGATCTGCTGACCTCCGCAGCGCTATCCGGGGGTAGAGCGACCGGACGCCAGCAGCCTGGCGGCCCGGTCTGCGATGAGCCGGAAGCCGTGGCTTCTGGCCTCCTTCTCGAGAGCGGCAAGGCCGCCGGCGGCGCGCCGCCGGTTGCCGCGCGGGCTTGCCATCTCGATCTCGCCGATGGCGAGGCGCAGCTCGAGTGCTCTTTGCCCGAGTCCCGCCGCCTGCGCCTGGCCGAGAGCGCCGTCGAGGATGCGCAGCGCCTCCTCGGGCCTTGCCGCCGCGACGACGCGGGCCTTGGCGAGCGCCACCGAGGCCTTCACTGCCGGCTCGAGGCTCTGTGCCGCGAGCCTGTCGGCCCGATCGATCGCGCTCTGCGCCTGCGCCAGCGAGCGCTGGGCGAGGAGCGCCCGTGCCAGCAGCGCTTCGGCTTCGGCCTCCTGATCCCGCATGTGCGCGCCGTGAAACTGCGCGATCGCCGCGCTGGCGTAGGCCTCTGCCGGCGAGGGACGACCCTGTTCCAGCTCGAGCTCGGTGAGCGGCAGGCGCAGGGTGGCCGCCGTCCCTTTCTCGCCCGCCCGGTCGGCACTGGCGACTGCCGCCTCCAGCAAGCGCCCCCCTGCCGCGAGGTCTCCCCGCTGCACCAGCACCTGGCCGATCGCCGCCTGGGCGTCGGCGACACCTCCCGCCTCGCCGATCTCGCGATAGATCGCCAGGGCGCGCGAGCAGAGCGCTTGCGCCCCCGCGAGATCCGCTTGCTCGAGCCCCAGGAGCCCGAGGTTGAGGAGGACGGTCGCCTCTTCGCTGCGCTGGCCGAGCTGGTGGTAGATCGCCAGGGCCTCGCCGTGGCGCGACCGCGCCTCGGCGCCGCGGCCTTCCTGCGACAAGATCATCGCCAGGTTCTCCAGCACGGCAGCCTCGTGGCCCCGGTCGGCAACCTGGTGGAAGACAGGCCGAGCCTCCTCGTAGCTGCGGCGGGCCCCTGCCAGATCGCCCTGGCGGCCGCGGCAGACCCCCAGGTTGACGAGAGCTAGGCCCCGCAGCTTCTCGTTGCCGATCTGGCGGCTGAGGTCGAGGACCTTCTCGAGCGTCCTCTCGGCACCTGCCACGTCTCCCCGGCTGAGCAGGACGGTGCCGACGGCGTTGAGCGCCCGGGCGGCCGAGGCGAGGTCGCCGGCCTGGGATGCAATGCGGCTCGACTCCTCGGCGGCAGCCAGGGCTTCCGGCAGGCGGTCCAGAGAGCGCAGGGCCTTGCTCTCGTAGAAGCGGCTCGAGGCCACCACGACGAGCGCCCTCTGCGCGGCGCCTTTGCCTGCGGCGCGGACCGCGGCGTCACGCGATCGCTCGAAGCTGGAAAGGGCAAAGGCTGCCTCCGCTTCGGCGAGGTCGATGAGGGGGTCGCGGCCGACCGGAGGCGGCAGGCGGCGCAGCTGGTCGGCGGTGCGCAGAGCGTCCGCGGCATGGCCTGTCTGGACCTGCGCGTGCGCCAGCCGCAACCCGTAGTCCAGGTTGTCCGAGAAGTAAGACGCGAGCTCTCCGTAGATCGTCGCCGCTCCCGCCCAGTCGCCCAGGGTGGCGCGGGATTGAGCCTCGATCTGCCGTCTCTCCTCGAACGAGAGACCCTTGGCGAGCGCCACGGCCTGCTTGATCTCGTCTGCCGCCCGCTTGTCGTACCCCAAGGCCGTCCAGGCGGCGGCGAGACGGGCATGGAAGAGCGGGTTCTTCGGATCGTGGAGCAGGGCCCGCTCGAAGAGGCCGCGGGCGGCCACGGCGTCGAGGCTGTTCAGCTGCTCGACGCCCTGCGCATAGAGCCGCGCGGCCTCCGCGTTGGCGGGGAGAGAGGCCTTCACGGCGTCGCTCTCGGCAACAGAAAGGGGACCCGTGCGAAGGCGCGCGCGGAGATCCTCGCCGAGCCGGGGAACCAGATCGAGGAAGCCGGCCTCGGTCCCGGTCTCCTGCAGCGTGGCCACGGTCTCCCCGCTCACCGCGTCCTGGATCTGCAGATCGCAGCGGATCTTGCGGCCGCCGGCCGGCTCGGAGACCGCCAGATAGGAGCCGGCGATCACCAGGTCGGCGCCCAGGCGCTCGCGCAGCTTCGCCAGGGTGTCCGGGGCGAAGCTGCGGGCGGTATTGATGCCGAGGTCACGGCGCGCGCGCTCGGTCTCCTCGCTCGGCACGACCCGCAGGTGTCCCCCGGCGGCCAGCTCTGACGGCAGCATCTGAACCAGGGAGGCCTCCAGGTAGGAGGTCGCCGGACTGCCCGAGAGGTTGTCGAATCCCAGGACGGCCACGGCCCTGCGTGGCGAGGAGGGCGCGCTGGCCGGCGGGCCGCCGCCCTGGCTCCGTTCGTGCCCGTGCCGGCCGGTCCACAGCCAGACGCCGGCGGCCGCGAGTCCCACCAGGAAAGCGATCGCCAGGGCGCGGCGGCGGCGGCGGCGCGGCCAGGGCGCCTTCTCTCTCTCCTCTCCCGCCATCGCCGCCGCCACGTCGCGGGCCTGGGAGAAGCGGTCGGCCGGCGAGCGCTCGAGGCAGCGCAGGATGGCGCCCTCCCAGGCGGGATCGAGGCCGGGTACGCGCAGGCTCGGCGGCGGAGGTGCCTCCTTGAGGCGTTTGAAGGCGACCGAGAAGGGATTCTCGCCGACGAACGGCGGGCTGCCGGTGACCATCTCGTAGATCACCGCTCCGAGGGCATAGATGTCGGTCGCCGCCGTGACCTCGCCGCCGCTGACCTGCTCCGGAGCCATGTAGGCCGGCGTGCCAAGGATCTCGCCGAGCACGGTCAGGTTTCCCCCGCGACCCTCTCCCTCGGCGTGGGCGCGGGCAAGGCCGAAGTCAGTCACCACGGCGCGCAGCCCGCCCGAGGACGGGACCAGCATGACGTTGGCAGGCTTGAGATCGCGGTGGATCACTCCGGCATCGTGCGCCGCCGTCAGCCCCTCTCCCACCTGGCGCACGATCGGCAAAGCTTCCTCGAGGCGCAGCTTGCCGTCGCGGCGCAGCCGCTCCTCGAGCGTCTCGCCGGCGAGCAGCTCCATGCTGAGGAAGCTGATCTCCGCCCCCTGTCCTTCCGCCTCCTCCAGGCGGTGGCGGAACAGGTCGAAGATGCGGCACACATTCGGGTGGGTGACCTTGCGGGCCAGCTGGATCTCGCGCCGGAAGCGGTCGAGGGCGCCTTTGAGGTGGGCGATCTCGGGGCGAACCGTCTTCAAGGCTACGCGCTCGCCCAGCTCGAGATCCTCGGCCTCGTAGACGTCCCCCATGCCGCCGTGGCCGATGAAGCGGACGATCTCGAAGCGCCCCGCCAGCACCTCCCCGGCTGCCAGATGGACCGGCGCCGGCCCTGGCGCTCCACCGCGGGACCCGCCTGCGCTCGGCGCCGCCGCGGGTGACCAGATCTCCGTGCCGTGGCTGGACCCCAACCCTGCGGTCGGCCTGCCGGCGTCATCTGCCTCCAGGCCGCCGCTCGATTCCGCAGGCTTGGCAGGGGGATCGGCGGGGCGCCGGGGATCGCGGCTGTCCGTCACCGGAGCGCCTCCTGGCGCCGGGTAGCGCGGCAGCCGGTCACCGGTGGTGCGTCTCGAGGCATGCCGCTGGAGCTCGATGAAATCGACGGTCGTGGAGCCCGGGTCGCACGGCCGCCCGCCGCAGTCGGCTTCAAGGTGGCTCGGTCCGCGCGAGTTGCCACTACGCTACTACAAGCGAGCCTGCCCGGTGGGAGATTCGCCGGCTGGCAGCACTGATCCGACCCATCGCCGCCACTTGACGGCAAACGCCACCTCACGTATCCTCGACCAAGGTTGACCAATGTTGGTCAACCTAGGGCCGCGTCGATGTCCGAGACCATCTACAACCTGTACGAAGCGAAGACCTCCTTGTCGCGGCTGGTCGATCGCGCCGCTCGCGGCGAGGAGATCATCTTGGCCAAGGCGGGCAAGCCTCTCGCCAAGCTGGTACCGTTCCATCAGCCCTCCCTGCCTCGCCAGCCTGGCGGTTGGGAGGGGCGTGTGCGCATCTCGGAAGACTTCGACGCTCCGCTGCCGCCGGAGATCCAATCCGCCTTCGAGGGGCGCGAGTGACCCCGGCGCGTGCGGCGCGCCATCTGCTGCTCGATACCCACATCTTCCTCTGGTGGCGCGGCGAGCCCTCCCGGCTGATCCCTGCCGTGGCGAGCCGCATCGCGAGGGCGAACCTGGTCTTCGTCAGCGTGGCGTCGGCCTGGGAGGCCGCGATCAAGCGCTCCTTGGGTCGCCTGGATCTACCCGACACCATGGAAGCCGGAGTGCTCGCCAGCGGCTTCCAACAGCTCCTCATCAGCTTCTCCCACGCCGAGTGTGCCGCGGCCCTTCCTCCCCACCACCGGGACCCGTTCGATCGCATGCTGGTCGCCCAGGCGCAAGCCGAAGACTTGACGCTGGTCACCCACGATCGGCTCCTGGAACCGTATGACGTCGAGATCCTCTGGGCATGAGCTGATCGCAGATCCCGCGTGATGTCGCTCACCCGCCTCCGCGCACCCCCTGTGCTAACGTCCCCGCGGAGCGCGCTGACGCCATGCTGAGGCGGGTCCTCGACGACGCACAGGAGGAGTTGCTGGCCGAGGAGCGGCGGCTGCTGGCCGCCCTCGACGAGGCGCTGGCGCGCTTCGAGGAGGCCGCCGACGACCGCAAGATCCTGCGGCGCGCGGCACTCCAGCTCGACGAGCTCTTCCTGCTCGTCGTGGCCGGCGAGTTCAACTCGGGCAAGAGCGCCTTCATCAACGCCCTGGTCGGCAGCCCGCTGCTCGCCGAAGGGGTGACGCCGACCACCACCCGCATCCAGCTGCTGCGCTACGGCCCCGCCCCGGCGCCACCCGCCCCGGCCCCGCCGCCCGCCCCCGCCGCGCCACCCCCCGCCGCGCCCCCCGGGTTCCCCACCGACCCCGCCCTCGACGTCGTCACCGCGCCGCTCGAGCTGCTGCGCGAGATCCACATCGTGGACACCCCGGGCACCAACGCCATCCACCGCGAGCACGAGGCGATCACCCGCGACTTCGTGCCGCGCTCGGACCTGGTGCTGTTCGTGACCTCCGCCGACCGCCCGTTCACCGAGAGCGAGCGCGCCTTCCTGCAAGGCATCCGCGAGTGGGGCAAGAAGGTCGTGCTGGCGATCAACAAGATCGACATCCTCGACTCGCCGGCCGCGGTCGACGAGGTGCGCGCCTTCGTCGCCGAGCACGCCGCCGCGCTGCTCGGCGCCGCCCCCGACGTCTTCCCGGTCTCGGCGCGCCTGGCGCAGCGCGCCAAGGCGGCCGGCGACGCCGCGCTCGCCGCCGCCAGCCGCTTCGCGGCGCTCGAGGACTACATCGTCGAGACCCTCGACGAGCGGCAGCGCCTGCGCCTGAAGCTGCTGAACCCGATCGGCATCGCCGGCCGCCTCGCCGCGCGCTACCGCGAGATGGCGGCGACCCGCCTGGCGCTGCTCGCCGGCGACGTCGCCGCCATCGACGACGTCGAGCGTCAGCTGGCGCTCTACCGCGAGGACATGGCGCGCGAGTTCCGCTTCCGGCTCGCCGACGTCGCCGGCGTGCTGCAGGAGTTCGAGGCCCGCGGCATGCAGTTCTTCGACGACACCCTGCGCCTCGGGCGCGTCTTCGACCTGCTCAACAAGGCGCGCGTCAAAGCCGAGTTCGGCAAGCAGGTGGTCGGCGACGCGCCGCAAGTCATCGACCGCCGCGTCCACGAGGTGATCGACTGGATGATCGCCGCCGACCTGCGCCAGTGGCAGGCGGTGATGGAGCACGTCGGCCGGCGGCGCCGGGAGCACGACGACCGCATCGTCGGCCAGGTCGGCGGCGCCTTCGAGCTCGACCGCGAGCGCCTGCTCGCGAGCGTCGGCCGGGCGGCGCAGGACGCGGTCGAGCTCTACGACCAGGAGGGCGAGTCGACGCGCCT
>Ga0210384_10001581_pt1 | contig 30535 bp, 29 predicted proteins | sample IncBWH2MmetaG_FD_160574 | JGI IMG/M metagenome (GOLD analysis project Ga0210384, IMG submission 160574) | Forest soil microbial communities from Barre Woods Harvard Forest LTER site, Petersham, Massachusetts, United States - Inc-BW-H-2-M | ecosystem: Environmental > Terrestrial > Soil >...
TGAGGAAACGTCTCCGGGAAAGGGCTGTAGCGGTTTCAAACATTTTTCCTCCGGGCGCCGGCAGCGGCAAAAACGCCTTTAGTCTAGCAGAGGGCGGTTAGAGCAGAGTAGCGGAGAGCATGTAGGACACAGGCGGCGGAAAATCTTATGTAGGGCCAAGGATGCGCTGCTGAGATAATCCATGATTGGCTGATCTTCGCATTGGATGAAGTAGGTTGAGAGTGATGACTGCTTTTGCCCTGGAAGTGGAAAATCTCTCGAAAGTTTACGGCGGTCGCGGAGGATTACTCGGCGGGCCGAAGGAGCCTCTGCGGGCGGTGGACAGTCTCAGCTTCCGCGTGCCGCGGGGGACTATTTTCGGGCTGCTGGGCCCCAATGGCGCCGGCAAAACGACTACCCTCAAAATTCTGACGACTCTGCGGCGGCCCACCAGTGGCAGCGCGAAGATAGAAGGTTTTGACGTGGTCAGCCAGTCTTTGGAAGTTCGCAAGCGCATTTCCCTAGTGTTGCAGGAGACTGCGGTTGAGCTTTTCCTTTCCGTGCGCGACAACTTGTTAACGTACGCGCGTTTTCATGGAGTGGATTCGCGCGAGGCGGCCAAGCGAGCCGACGAAGTTATGACCCTTTTTGAGTTGCGCCCGGAATCCGAACGCAAGGTGCAGGATTTGAGCGGTGGCTTCAAGCGCCGTGTTCAGGTGGCCAAAGCTTTTCTGATTCAGACGCCGGTGCTGTTTCTCGACGAATTTTCTACCGGGATGGATCCCATTCTGAAAAGATCCGTGATGGACGCATTGCGCAGGGAAGCAGCGCGCGGCCGGACCATCGTGCTTACCACGCAAATTCTGAGCGAAGCGGAAGAGCTGTGCGAGGACATTCTGATTCTGAATAAGGGGCGAGTGATTGCGCGCGGCAACCTGAACACTTTGAAGCTCCTTTCGCAGACGGCATATGAAATTGTGATGACTTTCGAAACGCTTCCGGAAGGCATTCAGGAAGAAATCGCGAAGCTGAACCCGCTGCACATGAGTATCGACGGCAATACCGTGGAATTTGGTCTGAAAACGGGCGAGATACAGGCTTTGGACGCTGCCGCGGTCTTGGCCAGAAAGGGGCGCGTGCTGCGGGTGGAAATAGGTGGAGCAAGCCTCGAAGACGTTTTTGTGGAATTGACGCAGAAAACTCCGCCAGCTGGCTAATTCGTAGCCCCCAACAAGAAAACTCCATGTCTGCAATTTCCGCCATGCTGTATCGAGAAACCAAGATCCGCGCAACCAACGTGATTTTCGTGTTCTGGGACTTTTTCTATCCGCTCTGCTATCTGCTGGTGTTTGGTGTCGGCGTATCGGCAGCTTTGGGAACTCCGGCTTCGATCCCAGGGGTAGATTACAACTCGTTTTTTCTCGCGGGTGTTCTGGGGATGGCCAGTTTCGGAATTGCCTCCAATAGTTCGTGGGCTTTTTTCATGGACCGCGACAACGGCATTTTTTTCGAGATGCTGACGTATCCGATGAGCCGCACCGACTATCTCCTCGGCAAAGTCGCGTTCAACCTGCTGATCGCACTAGCACAAGGAATAATTACGTTGTTGCTGGGAGCATGGTTGCTGCACATCCGGCTGCGGGTCGATCTATTTCCAATTCTTTTCGCTTCCATTGTTGTCGGCACTTCCGGTTGGTTTTTCTTCTACACCATCTTTGCGCTCAGAATCCGACGGAACGACGTATTCAATAGCGTAACTTCCGCATTGTATTTCGTATTTCTATTGGCCAGTTCGATGTTCTACCCGCTGGATCCATTGCCAAAGATTTTCCGGATTGTTGGAATGGCAAATCCGATCACCTGGCAGGTGGATTTGATGCGCTATGGCACCATCGGATTTGGCGAGTCACACACGCTGCTCTGGGAGGCTGCGGCCTACACTGCGTTCACTATCATGTGCTTCGTGATTGCGGTGCGCAGCCTCAACGAGGAATAGCGCGTGTCACTTGCGAGGGCCATTTAGGCGTGGGACAATTTAGAGAGTCTGCAAGCGGCTTTGTGCCGCTCTCTTCCTTTGGCGATATCGTCTAGGGGTCTAGGACGCCGCCCTCTCACGGCGGAAACCCGGGTTCGAATCCCGGTATCGCTACCAACGTTTTGACAGTTAGCTAAATCTCAGGGAAAGCGCGCACGATTCTCTTATGGAAAGCCGTTGCCGCAGACCGGGTAAGGACATTTAATTTGCCACGCCATGACTTCTTCGTGACAACTCTGTTTTCGTGATTATCTACACTCTTGCATCGGCCGGAAGTGGCCTTGGCTCTTACCAACTGCGCGGGTGGAGGAGTTAGGGTTACTTCCGGCTGATCTGCTTTCCGCACCCAAGATGTCGCTTGTCCTTTGCAAAGATCACGCTTCCGAAGCAGCACCTGGCAGTTGTCGAACTACAACGCGGATAGAAGGCGTCGCACACCTTCCCGAAAGTCTGCGACCGGTGTGAGCAGACTGAGTACCAGAAATCCGTCGGAGGAGAGATCGTAAAAATGTCCAGGATGAACGATGACTTGGTGCTGGCGGAGAAGTTTGATTGTGAATTCTTCGTCTGAGGTACCGGATGAGGTGCGAAGGACCGCAGTCCAGCCTGCGTCTGCGTGCAGTAACTTGCAGGCGGACTGTGTCGCGAGAAGTTCCCGAAGAACGTCGCGGTTTTCTCGGACACGCTGCAAGATCTGCGGCTGAATCGACTGCCGTTGCTCCAACAAAACCGGCAGCGCGTATTGCGCCGGAGCGCTAAGCGACAAAAAGGTATCAGCTATAACTTCGAGGCGCTCCAGCGCGGAGGTGGTTAGTGCGGGAGGACCGCTAGTGACCACCCAGGCGATCTTCATTTGGGGCAGCGCGGATATTTTGGACAGGCCGCTAAGCGTGAATGTCAGCGCGTCGACATTTCCTGCAAAACTTTTGGCGGGCTTGCTATCGAACGGAAAATCGAGGAAAACCTCGTCGGCTATCAGCGCGAGGTTGCGTTCGCCGCAGATGGAATTAAGCTGCTGGACTTCCTCGTCGCGAACATAGGAACCCGTGGGATTGTTCGGGTGCACCAGCAAAATCGCTTGTGTTTGCGGTGTGATTGCGCGGGTCAGCGACGGGAAATCGATAAACCAGCCGTCCGCATATTCCAGCGGATACGGCACCAGCCGCACGTCCTGCAAGTCACCAAGAAAGTCGAATAGTGGGTAGCTGGGCTTTGGAACAAGTATGTCGTCGCCAGCGTTGCAAAGCAGACGGAACACATACGAGTAGGCTTCGCTGGTGCTGGCGGTCAGAACAATTTGTTCCGGATCCAGGGAGACTCCGTGATCGTGCTGATAGTAACTGACGATTTCGCGGCGCGCGCCAAGCAAGCCCTTAGACTGGGGGTCATACAAAAGAGAATTGGAGTTCTGGAACGCGCCGAGAATGGATTGCGTGTGGTATTGAAATCCAACGCGCGTGGGGTTTGAAATCGTGAGGTCTAATAGCTCCGTCGCGGAGGCACGGACTTCCGCCAGTGCTTGCGTCAGGCGGTTCGGACTAAGTTGCCAATTTGTGCGCCGCGAAAACATTGTAGAGACGTGACGATAGCACAGGTCAGACACAACTTCCGGCAGCGGTCCACAAACTACGTAGATAGATTCGAATGGCTTGCCCGGTAAGTTAGCGGGTTCCGTATTTTCTGGCGGAGGTAACGCCCTTGCCTTCTGTAACCGTTACGGTCTGACCTGCGGGCACCGCCGATAGCTTGTCCACTTGCCCGCTGGGCCAGCGGATTTCCACGGACTCAGCCTGCTTTTGCTGCGCCAAGCCGAAGGTAAGCACCAACTCGCTGGCAGAAAGATAGCTGGAACCGCTGCGCAGCATCTGCGTTTGCGTTCCATCGCCAGCAGTTAATTTCACGACAGCTCCAATACCGTCCCGATTTGATTTCGTGCCCACCAATTTTATGCGAAGGCTTTTGTTGGCAGCGCCTGCCGGCGAGCTTTCGTTCTGAAAAAGATACGCCGGTCCGCCATTCGTCGTCAGCGCAACGTCCAGGCGGCCGGTGTTGTTTATGTCTGCATACGCCGCTCCGCGGCCAACGCGAGGCGTCGCAAACCCCGCGCCAAGTGATTTGGTAACTTCCTGAAAATTTCCCTTACCCACGTTGCGGAAAACATGGGGAGGCATCGCGTATTTTACGTTCGGTTGTACGCGTTGAATATCGGCGTCAATGTGGCCATTGGCGATCAAGATGTCTGGCCAGCCGTCGAGATCGTAATCGAAGAAAAAACAACCGAAACCCAAAGTGAGCAACGAAGTACGCCCTACGTCCGAACGTGGCGCTTCATCAACGAATAGTCCTTTTCCTTCGTGGTGATACAACGAGATCATCTGATTCGAGAAGTTTGTGATCAGAATGCCCGGAGCACCCGAACGATCGTAGTCCGCGGCGTCCACTCCCATGCCGGCACGAGCCACGCCATCTTCGCTAAAGGCCACGCCCGCTACGACCGCCTTTTCCGTGAACGTGCCGTTGCCATTGTTGCGATAGAGCTTGTTGGGCTGCGTATCGTTGGAGAAGAGCAGGTCCGGCCAGCCATCGTTGTCGTAATCCAGGATGGCAATTCCTAATGTTTTGGACGTAGGTTCGCTGAGTCCAGCTTTTTTGGTGACATCCTCGAAGGTTCCGTCGCCGCGATTGTGCCAGAGCCGTACGGATGTGCCTTTATACGATTCTGGAGTGCAATAGGATTTGCTCTTCCCGTCTAATGTGCAGTACAGGTCTGTTTCAGCGCTCCACTGCACATAGTTGCCAACGACCAGGTCGAGCTTGCCATCTTTGTCGTAATCAACCCACGCGGTACTGGTGCTGAATTCCTTGACCCCGCCGAGCCCGGCTTTTTCGGTGACATCCGTGAAGGTTCCGTTGCCGTTGTTATGAAAAAGGTGACTTTGTCCCAAGGCGGTGACAAACAGATCGTCGAAGCCGTCGTTATCGTAATCGCCCACGGCGACACCCAAGCCGAATATCTGCACATCGAGGCCAGCCTTGTGCGTGACGTCCGTAAACGTTCCGTCGTGATTGTTGTGGTATAGCTGCGGCGTGCTGCGCTTTCCGGGATGGCCCGGCCAATCCATGCCATTTACAAAAAAGATATCCGGCCAGCCGTCGTGGTCATAGTCGATGAAAGCGACGCCAGGGCCCATCGTCTCCGGAAGGAATTTCTTTCCAGACGCCGCATTGTTATGCACGAAATGGATGCCGGCCTTCTGGGTGATGTCGCGAAACGTGACCGAGGTCGCGGGCGTCACTTGCTGGGCCTCGGCCGAAGTCAGCATCGTTATCCAACAAACTGCTGCCATGACTAGCCAATTCCTCACGCGCCCTCCGACTTTCCTTCGCGCCCAACCCCGAGTGCATCCGCAACCCGATTGATGTAATTAAACCAGGACGCAATCAGCGTGATCTGAAGTATGCCGCGGTCATCGAAACCCGCCGCACGCAATTTCGTGTGATCCGTGGGACTGCACTGCGTTGCGTCTTTGGTGAGTTTGACGACGTATTCGAGCATAGCTTTGTCCTGCTCTGAAATTGGAGCGCTGCGAAAATCCTTGCGCAGCGCCTGCACCATTTCCTCTTGTAAAGTTACCCGACGCAGAAACTCTGCGTGCGATTCGATTCAATAGAAGCACCGGTTGGTGACCGAAACCATGGTGGCGATCATTTCGTGTTGATCGCGGCGCAACGGCAGCTCGGGAGAAAGCAAAGCGCCATAGGTCGCGAAAGCGTGGTACAAAACATCCGGAAAAAGGCTATGGGAGCCGACAATACTGTTCTCGACGCCATTATTGAGGATCGGAACGGGCGTGGCATACTCCAGGGGATACAGCTGGCGCTCGTCCATGATGGCCTTGCGCACACGTTCGTCATCTTCCATTCGAATCGTTTTGATCCAGGTCATGCGGAGTGTCCTTTGAAAATATCGTTAGCGCCCGGCGTCCGAGGCGGATGTGGGACGCTGTTCAACTTTTGCAGTTTTTGCGGCTTTTGCAGGTTTTGTCGATGGCGCTCCGACGTGTATGGAGTCATGCTCGTGAATTGGCTGGCGCTCATTGTTGTCGGCGGGATGGCCTTGCCGGTACGCACCGGTCAATGCCTGCGCCGATTCGTCCGCCTTGAAGCGCAAGTACAAATCCTTGTGGTAATTTGCGCGCGTTTCATCGCCCAGTCCGGTGTAGCAGAGCATCAGGTTGTAATTCGCCTGCAAATCTTCCGGATCAATGGAAAGAGTCTGTTGGAACTCCTGAACCGCATCCGCGTAACGTCTTTGCAGGAAGTAAACGCGGCCTAACTCATTGTGAACCACTCGATCGCGCGGAAATTGTGCGAGCGCTGTTTTCAACGCCGCGGCCGCTTGATCATACTGGCCTTCTTCTTTCAATACGCGAGCATAAAAAAACTCAGCTCTCGGCAGACCAGGCTTGAGCGCAAGCGCCTTCTCCAGCACTTGCTTAGCGTTGCTGGTGCCGCCTTCCTGTACCCGAACGCGCCCGACGTTGGTCCAGCCGTCGGCGTTCTGCGGATCGATTTCTGTGATTTTGGAAAAAGCCTGCTCGGCGCCCTTCAAATCGCCTTGTAGGAAGAGCCCGATGCCGTAATCGTTCCAGCGCGTCCAGTCATCTTTGGCCAGGAACACGTCCGGTTTGGGGGCGGGATCTTTATGCGATAGCACCCGCAAACTCTTGCTGTCTTCGGCCATGACAATGATCGGCAGAACCGGAATCGCCTTTTGCTTGCTGGAAACGTCGGAAAGTTCGCCATCGAATCCCCATTTGCGGTCATCGTAGTCCGGGCTCATATGCGATCCCGATTCGCCCTCCGCCAACTTCCCTGCAAAGGAGAACTGCGTGTTCCACCACTGAAACTTGCGATAGTTCACCTTTGCATGGAGCGTGATTTTCTCGCCGCAATTGTCCGGAATGTGCAGACGGAAATGCGCCGTGTCCGCTGCTCCGGGCGGAATGAGGCGCACGTACACGACCGCGCGGCTGGCCCAGGCATTGCGCTTGTTGATCGGATTGCCGTGACCGTCGATCTGCAGGGATTTGTAGAAATGCGCGCCAGGATCCACCGGACCTTTGCCATCGTCAGCGACTTTGCCGCTCCAATAAATCACCTGGCCTTTTTCGTCGGTAGCCTGCAGTTCCAGCCAAACGTCGAAGGCGTCAATTGTGCCGCCAGGAAAGAAATGGCCGACTTTGCGCGTTCGAACGACCGCGTCCACCAAGACGTCGTCTCCGCGGCGTACCGCCGCATCCATGCGCCCTAACGGCGCCGTGATGGCCCGGGCCTCTCCCGCCGGGCCGTGCGGCAGCGAGACGTCGGCTTCATCACCGACTGCGAATGCCGTCGACAGTTCCTGCTTGGGCAAGTCGCTCGGCTTCTGCTCGGAACCTTTTCCGGCCGGCGAAATCGCAAATATGTCCACGGTCACCTGTTTGTCTTGCAAAAACTTCTGGCTTGCCTCTAGTTGTGCCAGATCCTGGTTGGAGGTGGGCACCGCAGTGTTTGCACCGGGGAATCGATGCGAGTGTACGTAGCCTTCCACGTTGCCTTCATCCTTTGAAGGCGTCATGGGCATGTGGCAATCGGCGCACATCATGGACGTCGCAGGATAGTAAAATGCGCGCGCGCCCTGGCCGGAAACGCCGCTGGCCTGCCAGTTGTCGTACTCATTCAATCCGCGAAGCCAGCGATAATGATTAACCGGCGAATCGAGGTGAACTTTATGGCATCCGGAGCAGAACTCCGCAACCTGCTCGCGCATGAACGGCTTCAGGAATACCCGCCGATGCGGCTCCGGGTTCAGCCTCACCATGAAATCGTGCAAACCGCGAAGGACCGGGTTCTCACTCGCGGCCAGCGCGTGCAACCTGGGATATTCCAGAAGAAAATCGCCCTGGCCCATAGTGCTCTTTACCTGCACGATGCTATGGCACATCAAGCAACTGAGGCCCGCATTTGCCTCTGGCTTGTGAATATTTTCCGCGATGGGGCGATCCATCATCCCGCTGAAAAGTAAAGCGGGGTCATGACACCCGGCGCACCATTTGGAAGGCTGCACACCGGAGACGCCCTGCATGTACTCGATACTTTTCCGATACCACTGATTATTGAACGACGAGAAGTGGTGTGCGGAACTTTCCCACTGCTTGTAAATATCCGCGTGACAACGCTGGCAGGCTCGGGACTGCAGAAAATAGTCGGAGGGAATGTAGTTGCCGTCTTTGGTCTGCGCGGAGCTTGGGAAAAACTTCCCATGTGCACCATCGCCCTCTTGGTCCATTGAGAGCGGTGCCACCATGGGATTTTTCACAAGGTAGGTATTTTTCCAGGCGACATTCCGGACCCACCACGAACCAGCGGCAATCCCGACCGTAACAACACAGACCAGTGCGACACGCAGCGCCTGCGGAACAAATCCAGTCCCTAGAAATTTCCGACTTGCTAGCCACGAGGCTGCCAACAAGATGACGCCAACGGTACAAAAAGCGATATGCGCATATAGCCAGAACTTCAGACGGTGAGGTGTCCCGATGCGGATCAAGGCGGCGCCAAGCACGGCCCCTGGAGCAAGAAGAATCCAACCGATTCGCGCCAATAGCGCTTCGCTACGTAGATTAAAAAAAAGAAGAAACAGGGCAACGGTGGCTATTATCCCGAAGGCTGCGTGGGCCAAGACCGTTAATGCATAAAAAACGGTGGCGGAAGGGAAAGCGTAAAGATAAATGGCCGTCAGTGCTAGGAGAAGAACCAACAGGTAGCGCAGACGATTCATCTTCGAGTCCCTATTCGACCACGCGGCACTCACTGTCCGCAACAACAAGTAAAATGCGGCCGGAGGTCGTTGGTCCGGCCGCAATTAGGTTGGGGTGCTCCCGCGGCAAGTGAGGATACCTGTGTGGAAGCGATTGCTAAGTGCTCTCTTTATAAAAGATGCGTGAATGGGTGACAATAATGCGAAACTACTATCGCAATTTATCCTCAGTAAGTCCCTTTGATTCAATTACTTGATAGGCTTTACCGGACTGCAGATTCCTGAACTCTTCGGTTCGGCCGCTCGGCCAAGTTACGGTGATGCGGTCGATCTTGTCCGCTTTTCCGACGCCGAACGTAGCTGGCAACTCCGACTGCGAGAGGTAACTCGAACCGCTGTGAACCAAGCGCGATTGTGTTTCCCCGCGATTGTAAAGCCGAACCAGTGCGCCAATGCCGTCGCGATTGGAAGTTGTTCCCACCAGGCGAATCCGTATGCTGCGATTGCCGCCGATCTGCTCGTTGCGATAAAGAAACGCGGGACCTTTATTGGTGGTCATCAGCAAATCCAAATTTCCATCGCGATCGAAATCACCGGCAGCCAGACCACGGCCGACCTTAGGGCTCTCGAAACCGCCACCCAATTCGGTTCCTGCTTCGCGAAACTTTCCGCCGCCAAGATTCAAGAACAACTGTGCAGGCTGTGCGTAGCCAACGTTACCGCGAATATTGCGCACCGTTTCGTCGATGTGGCCGTTCGCGACGGCAATGTCCAGCAACCCGTCCAGGTTCGCGTCGAAGAACACACAACCGAAGCCCAGGGTGTTCCTGGAGGGCGCGCCGACGCCTGCAACGAGAGCTACGTCATCGAACGCATTTCCGTTCGCGCGATACAGGCCGATCATTTCGTTATCGAAATTGGTGATGACCATACCTGGCTTCCCGGAATTTTCGTAATCGGCGGCATCCACGCCCATGCCCGCGCGGGCTTTGCCTTCGCTGCTGAAGGCCAGGCCCGCTTCCACTCCCACCTCTTTGAATTTTCCGTTGCGCAGATTTCGATAGAGCTTATTGGGCTGAGTGTCGTTTGCGACCAGCAGATCCGGCCAGCCACTTCCGTCCGGATCGAGCATGGCCACACCGAGAGATTTAGAGCTGGTATCAAAAATTCCGCTGGTGGACGTAACATCCTCGAAGGTGCCGTCTCCGCGGTTGTGAAAGAGCCAGCAGGTGTCTCCGCGATAGGCTTCCGGCGTGCAATAGGCTTTGGTCTTTCCGTCGAGACTGCAGAAAACATCGTGATCCGCGGACCAGTGAACATAGTTGCAGACGAAAAGGTCCAGGCGACCATCGCGGTCGTAATCGAACCATATCGCGGAAGTGCTTAGTCCTTGTCTGCCCAGCAAACCGCTGCTTCTGGTGACGTCTTGAAAGGTGCCCTTGCCGGTATTGCGGAAGAGATGGCTCTGACCAACGCAGGAAATGAAAATATCAGGGAAGCCATCATTGTTGTAATCGCCGACGGCCACGCCCATACCATAGAGTTCGATATCCAGGCCAGCGATCTTAGTCACATCCGTAAAAGTGCCGTTGCGATTGTTGTGATACAGCTTGGGTGTCGATCGCAGTTTCTTGTGGCCCGGCCAATCCATTCCGTTTATCAGAAGGATGTCTTGCCAACCATCCGCGTCGTAATCAAGGAATGCGCAGCCGGAGCCAAGGGTTTCGGGAAGCAACTTGCCGCCGTAGGCGCCACTGTTGTGGAGGAATTGCAGCCCGGAGGGCGCGGTAACGTCCACGAAACGGAATCCTGGGCTTGCCGCCGATACCAGAGAAGGGACGGCCCCGGAAACCAGGCCCGCTCCGACCGATTGATACAGGAATTCGCGGCGATTCACGGAAGGCTAACCAAACCATTGCGAATTGCATACACGACCAGTTCGGCGGTTTTGTGCATGCCGAGCGCGTCCATGATGTTTGCGCGGTGGACGGAAACTGTGTTGACGCTGAGCTTCAACTCCAGCGCGATTTCCTTGTTGGATTTTCCGCCGACGATATGTTGAAGAATTTCCAGTTCTCGGGGAGTCAAGCCCGCGTCGCGCTCGCCTTTTAGCGCGTGACTTCGGGAAAGTTGCGGATCGAGAACGGTGTGGCCCGCCGCAATCTTCTTGATGGCACTTACCAGGTCCAGATCCATCGCGTTTTTCAGGATGTAACCCTTGGCCCCAGCCTGGAGCGCCTGGCGCACCAGCGTATCTTCGCTGTGCATGCTCAGCATCAGGATCCCGATATTCGGCTGCTTCTCAAGAATCTGGCGTGATGCTTCGATGCCACTCACCTGCGGCAAGGCACAATCCATCACGATCACGTCGGGGCGAAGCGCAACCGCACGTTCGATCGCTTCCAGGCCGTCGCTTGCTTCGCCGACGATCTGGAAGGAGGGTTCGTCTTCCAGCATGCGGCGGAAGCCGCGGCGCACCAACGCGTGATCATCCACCAGCAGGACTTTCAGTTTATTCGCCATGTACTTCTACCTTATCGCGAGGGATACACAATTGCACCAGCGTGCCTCCTGTAGGGGCCGGCCCGACGCTCAACGTTCCACCAAGGATGCCGGCGCGTTCGCGCATGGCAATTAAACCGATGCCGCTCTGGCCGTTGGATGGAGCAAAGCCCTTGCCGTGGTCCTCGACATCCATTTCCAACTGGTCCGCGCCAAAACGCAACCTGATCCAGGCTTCTTTTGCTTCGGAGTGGCGGCTGACATTGTTCAACGCTTCTTGCAGAACTCTGTAAATCTGCACACCCGCGGCGGTGTCGACGGGATAATGTGCACTGGATTTTTCGTAGTGCAACAGAAGACCGGTTTGGTGTGCAACCGTCGGGATGTACCAATCCAGCGTGTTTTCGAGCCCTGCTTCTTCGAGCAGTACGGGATGGAGAGCCTGCGAAAGGCGACGAATATTGTTCAGCGTGGATTGGGCGATTTCCCGAACTTCCTGCAAGTCTTCGCGCAGGGACGTGTCTTGCGGTAACTGTTTTTCCGCGCGGCCCAGGAGCGAGCCGATGGCCGTAAGCACTTGCCCGAACTCATCGTGGAGTTCACGCGAAATGTGGCGAAGCGTGGATTCCTGGGTGGCGATCAATTTCTGCGCCAACTCGCTGCGTTGCCAAGACAAATCCGCGACGTGCGCGAAAATACGGCGATTCGCACGGATCAGATAGAGGCTGGTGACCACAATGGCTAGCAAAATTACCGCGAGAAAGGCATATAGCTGGCGCTGCACTCGATCGTAAATTACGGTAATTCTCGCGCCCGCCTGTTCTTGGCCTTCGTTGTTTTGCACCAACAAGCGAGAGACCGCCGAACTTAGCGTCGCCTGACGAGGTTGCAGCGTGTCGCGGATCTGCTCGCGAGCAAGGCGTTCTTCGCCATGTTGCGCCAGCGCGAACATGCGATCAGAAGCGTCCCAGAATTGCGCCAATGATTGGCTCAGGTAACGGCGTTGATCATCGGTTCTGGCCGCGTCCGCGAATCCTTCCTCTTCCTTGAAGGCAGCGTCAAGGTCGGTGTGCAGCCGTTCAAACTGCGCAGTCCACGCAGGAATCTGGTATGGCTCATTTTCGTCCAGCATGTCGCGCATGGCCAGGCCGATGGAATTGAGGTCGTTCTGAATGCGCAGGAGCCGCAGCGAATCTTTGCGGTTGCGATCGACCATCTCGCTCTGCAGCTTGCGCAGTCCTGCGAACTGCCGCGTGATGTAGCCCGCATATGCCAGGACCGCGACAATGGTAACGAAAAGGCCGAGATAAAGTCCGCGCGCCGGACCTTGCTTTCCTGCACTGTTTCCCACGGAAAAGAGGATATACCTGCTGTGCGACGAGAGACAAACTTGAGCGGATGCCCTTCCAACAGAAGTTCCCGTTGGGGTGTTACACTTTTTGCGAAATATTGCGAAACATTTTGCGAGGCGTCCTGTGATTGAAGTGGGGCTGGTCGGGTTCGGTCTTGCGGGAAAGTCTTTCCACGCGACAGTAATCGGGGCAGTGCCGGGCTTGCATCTGGCGGCAATTGTGCAGCGCACGGGAGACGAAGCTGGGGAGCTCTACCCGGGTGCAAAAATCGTTCGCAAACTGGACGAGTTGCTGGCGATAGACACCATTCAATTGGTCGTCATCGCCACGCCCAACCAAACGCATTTCCCGTTTGCGGCAAAATGCCTGCAAGCCGGCCGCGACGTTGTGGTGGACAAGCCGTTTACCACCACCCTCGCCGAGGCTAAGGAGCTTTATCAAATCGCAAAAACGTACGGGCGCCTTTTGACCGTCTATCACAACCGCCGTTTCGACGCGGACTTTCACGCGGTGCGGGGTGTATTGGCCTCCGGCGAACTCGGCCGCGTGATACGCTTCGAATCGTTTTACGACCGGTTTCGGCCGGCGGCGAAACCCGGAGCTTGGCGCGAGAAGCCGGAGCCGGGTAGCGGCGTGTTGTTTGATCTGGCGCCACACTTGATTGATCAGACCCTAACCTTATTTGGAACGCCGATCTCGCTCTGTGCGGACATTCGAACGGAGCGAGAGGGATTTGCGACCGACGACGCGTTCGATTTGTTTCTGCGTTATACAGGCGCCTTGCGCGTCCAGCTCAGTGCCACCATGCTCGCTGCCACGACGCGACCGCGGTTACGGATACTTGGCACGCGCGGCAGTCTTGTGAAAATGGACTTCGACCCGCTGGAACCCACTTTACGCGCCGGGCCGATTTCTCCGGGCGGTTCCTGGGCACTCGAAAAGGAGGAAAATCTGGCGGAATTGACGATCGTGGACAACGGTCAGACCGTCACGCGAAAAGTGCCCTCTGTAGGAGACTGGCGCGATTTCTACGCGAATGTTCGCGATGTGATCTTAAAGAAGGCAGAACTTGTCGTGACCCCCACGCAAGTTCTGAACGTCATGCTGGCGCTCGAACTGGCGATGCAAAGCAGCAAGCAACAAACATCCGTGGCCTGGCCCCAAGAGACTTTCTCCGGGGTATAATTGGGCGTTCGGGAAGGAGCCCGCAGCGGCCCATGAGAGTAGAGCTAGTCCCTTCCATCCTCTCTTCGAATTTTGCGCAACTCGGTGCCGATGCGCTACAGGCGATCGAGGGCGGCGGAACCGTTCTGCACGTGGACGTGATGGACGGCCATTTCGTTCCGAACATCACAGTTGGACCACCTATCGTGAGATCGCTTCGCAAGGTAATTCAGGTTCCAATCGACTGTCACTTGATGATCGAAAATGCCGATTTGTTTATTCCGGAGTTCGCTGACGCCGGCGCGGACTGGATTTCGGTTCATCAGGAAGCCTGCGTGCATTTGGACCGCACGCTGCACTTGATCTCTTCACATGGCTGTAAGCCGGGGGTGGTGCTCAATCCAGCGACTCCCGTGGAAATGCTGACGGAAGTGCTCGATCTGGTTCATCACGTTCTGGTGATGAGCGTCAATCCCGGCTTCGGCGGGCAAAAATTCATTCCAAATTCCTTGAACAAGATTGCGGCGCTGGCACGGATGCGCGCGGAACGCAATCTGGAATTTCGCATCGAAGTGGACGGCGGGGTGGACCTGGAAACAGTAAGTGATATTGTGAAAGCCGGCGCGGAATTACTAGTGGCCGGGAATGCGGTATTCGGGCACGGCGATATTCGAAGCAACGCGAGGCGCCTGTTGGAAGCGGCTCAAGCGGCGACACTGATGCGTATTTAGACGGCTTCCACTCAGGCGGCAATCGAAACGACTTTGCTCTTTTTCCGCGCTGTTTTTGGTATCGCGGAAAGTTCCTGCTCGGCGCAAATCCAGTCCTGCATGGGATCTCCTGGCGCGCCATTGCGTTCCAGATAAATTTGAAAAGCCCTTTCGGCGATTTCGTCGTGCGTGGGCTTCGCTGCTTTCACTTTCGCCGGCTTCTTCTCCGATGACGAAGAAGTTTGTTTCGTTTTGGCCATGCCTACTCCTTTCAACCACCTATTCCTAGTTTAGACACTCGAAAAGAAGCGGTCATCCGGGATTCAAGGATATGTTGGGGAAGTGTTCAAAGACTGCAATGCCGTTCCAAGGAGAATAAGGCGACGCTAGGCTGAGAACGATGTGGCTTGCACGCAAAAGTGTGATGGTTGGGAACTGGTTTTCTTATTGTTCCTGATAGTTCCAGAGCAAGCCACCGTCCACGAAGAACGTGGTGCCGGTGACGTACGAGGATTCGTCCGAAGCGAGAAAGGCCGCGACGGACGCCACATCCGACGGTTGTCCCAGCCGGCGGAGAGGGATGTTTTGCAGAAGGGCATTCAGCTTCGCAGGATTTTCAAGCAGTTCGCGGTTAATGGGGGTTTCGATGGCACCCGGCGCAATGGAATTGATGGTGATACCGAGCGGTGCAAGTTCAACGGAGAGATCCCTGGTGAGCATCTTCACGCCGCCTTTGCTGACGCAATAGGAAGCAAAATGCGGGAAGGGAAGTTCTTCGTGAACGGAACTGATGTTGATTACTTTCCCCCCCGATTTGGCTTGCATTCGCTGGCGGACAAACGCTTGGGTGAGGAAAAAGAGCCCCTTCAGGTTCACATTGAGGACTGCGTCGTAATCCGCCTCGGTAACCTCCCAGAAGTCCGCGCGGCGTTCGAGGCCAGCGTTGTTCACGAGAATATCCAGCTTTCCCAGTTGTTGCGCGCATCCCGCGATGAAGCGCTGGCCATCGGCGATTTTTCCAACGTCGCATTGCAGCGCGATGGCCCGGCGGCCTGAGGCCACAATCCCGTTCACAACTTCCGTAGCACCGGCCTGATTTGCACGGTAGCAAATGGCCACATCGGCGCCTTCTTGTGCCAGGCGTTCCGCGATAGCGCGCCCAATACCCTGATTGCCGCCGGTAATCGCAGCGCATTTTCCTTGAAGACGAAGTGTCATGGAGATGAGACGCCGGGCGCCGCAATTGGTCGCAGCGCCCACAGAATCGGACAAAAACTAGCTCAGGCTACGGTGACTTCCGGCGAGAGATAGACCTCCTGGATGGAATGCAGCAGTCTCACGCCCTCCGCCATCGGCCGCTGGAAGGCCTTACGGCCGCTGATCAGTCCGGTGCCGCCCGCGCGCTTATTGATCACTGCCGTGGTCACCGCATCCTCAAAGTCATTCGCGCCAGACGCGCCTCCGCTGTTGATCAATCCTGCGCGACCCAGGTAGCAGTTGGCCACCTGGTAGCGCGTCAGATCGATCGGATGATCGCTACAGAGGTCCGTATAGATGCGCTTGTCGAACTTGCCGTAGCTGGAATCGCCTATGTTCAACGCCTGGTAGCCGCCATTATTTTCCGGGAGCTTCTGCTTGATGATATCGGCCTGAATGGTCACACCCAGGTGATTGGCCTGGCCGGTCAGGTCCGCGGAAAGGTGGTAGTCCTTGTCCTTCTTGAACGCGTTGTTACGCAGGTAGCACCACAACACCGTGGCCATGCCCATCTCATGCGCTTCCGCGAAAGCCCGGCTGATTTCGATGATTTGCCGGTCGGCCTGCTCCGAACCGAAATAAATCGTGGCACCCACGGCCGCGGCCCCCATGTCGTAGGCTTCCTGCACAGTCCCAAACAAAATCTGGTTGAACTGATTCGGATAGGTCAGCAATTCGTTGTGATTCATCTTCACGATGAACGGAATTTTGTGTGCGTACTTGCGTGCGACGGATCCGAGAACCCCGTAGGTGGAAGCCACCGCGTTGCAGTTACCCTCGATGGCCAGCTTCACGATATTCCCGCCATCGAAGTAAATCGGGTTCTTGGCGAAGCTCGCGCCCGCTGAGTGCTCGATGCCCTGGTCCACCGGCAAAATCGAGAGATAGCCGGTGCCGCTCAACCGCCCGGTATTAAAAATCCGGTAAAGATTGTTTAGCACCCGCTGGTTTCTGTCCGTCGACGCGTAGACGCGATCGATGAAATCCGGTCCCGGCACGTGCAGAAGATCTTTCGAAATCTTCGGGGACTTAAAGTTCAGCAGGGAGTCTGCCTTGTTCCCCAGTAGTTGTTCGATGGTGCTCAAACTTGCGGTTGCCATGTCCTTCTCCTCGGTTATTGTCGAATTCCAACGGAAAGCTTGCTGCCAGCGTCCGGGTCCACCAACCAGAGTACTTTGCCGGATTCCGGCTGAATCAGTTGCGAAGGCAATTGCTCGGGCTCGTACGGACCTTCCAGCACGGCTTTCAGCGCCAGTGCCTTGTCCGCTTTGGTTACCGCGAAGATCACCTGTCTGGCTTGATTCGCGACCGGCGCAGTCAGGGTGATTCGCTCGGTGTACAACTTGCCGACCCAATTCCTGACCACCAGCCGGTTGCCAGGATGCAGAGCCTTGGTTCCCGGGAACAGTGACAGCGTGTGGCCTTCATCACCCATGCCCAACAACACCAGATCGAAGCGGGGCAGTTGGCCTTCCTTCAATTGAAAGTATGCGCGAAGAGCCTGCTCATATTCCAGTGCCGCTTTCCCCGTGTCGGCCTGTTCGCCTTTGATGCGGTTAATCTGGTCCGCTTTCAGCGGCACCTTGGAGAACATCGCTTCGCGCGCCATGTTGTAGTTGCTGTCCTTGTGATCGGGCGGAACGTGACGCTCGTCGCCGAAAAAGATGCGCAGTTTTTCCCAAGGCACCTGCCCGCGCAAAGTCGGATCCTCGGCCAGCAAAGCATATAAAGCCTTTGGAGTAGATCCGCCGGCGAGCGCAACGGTGAAGACGTCGCGAGCTGCAACCGCCGCGCTCGCCGCCTTGATGAACTCGTTCGCGGTGCGTCGCGCGATTGCGGCGGCATCTGGGAGGATGCGCACTTCCCCTTGGACCGTTTGCGTCATCAGGCCCCGACTTTGTCCGTTGCGACGATTCGCCCGCGCTTTTCGAATTCTTCCTCGCCGATTCGGTGCCACGCCCGGCCATCTCTCTCCAGAAGCTCTTCAGCCTCTGCCGGTCCCCAGGAGCCGGCGGGATAGTTCGGAAAACCGCGCGGTGGCAACGCATGCCAGACATCCAGGATAGGCTGAATCACTTTCCAGCCTGCTTCCACCATGTCCGCGCGCTGGAAAAGCGTGGCGTCGCCAGCCATGCAGTCACGCAAAAGCCGCTCGTATCCGGTGCCATGCTCGGCTCCGAAATAGGTTTTGTAATCGAAGTCCATGTTTACCAGGCCCAGCTTCATGACCGCGCCGGGAACCTTGGCACCAAAACTCAGGGAAATGCCTTCATCGGGCTGAATGTGGATGACCAACCGGTTGGTCTCCACATTACGCACACCGGTATTGCGAAAAAGAACGAAAGGAGTGCGCCGAAATTGGATCACGATTTCCGTCGCTCGCTTCGCCAGGCATTTGCCGGTGCGCAGGTAGAAAGGAACGCCAGCCCAGCGCCAGTTGTCCACCAGCAGCTTGAGCGCTACGAACGTCTCCGTGTTGGAATCGGGCGCGACATCGGGTTCTTGCCGGTAACCGGGTACGCGTTCTCCGTCAACAACCCCCTCGCCATACTGCCCGCGCACCATACTGGTGATCACTTCTTCCGGGCTAAGCGGTTGGATTGCGTGCAACACTTCCGCCTGTTTGTTGCGAACTTCATCCGCATCGAACGAAATGGGCGGCTCCATCGCGGTCATGGTCATCAACTGGAAAAGGTGATTGGGCACCATGTCCCGTAGTGCGCCCGCGGTTTCATAGAACCCGCCGCGGTGCTCCACGCCCACCGTTTCCGCCGCGGTGATCTGAACATGGTCCACATAATTGCGATTCCACAGCGGCTCGATGATGTTGTTGGTGAAGCGGAATACCATGACGTTCTGCACAGTCTCTTTGCCCAAATAGTGATCTATGCGATAGATCTGTTTCTCGCTGAGAACCTTTTTTAGCTCGGCGTTCAGTTGTTTCGCGGATTCCAGGTCGTGGCCAAACGGTTTTTCCACGATCACGCGGGTCCAGTGCGAATTGTCCTCCTTGGTGAGGCCCACGGTGCCAAGCTGCTGCACGATTGGCGCAAAAAATCGCGGCGCCACTGCGAGATAGAAAAATTTATTGCCCTGGCATTTATGCCTTTCGTCTACTTCTTCAATCTGTGCCTTCAGCAGCTTGTACGCTTCGGGATCCAGAAAATCGCCCTTTACGTAGTAAATCCGTTCAGAGAGCCAGTCCCACATTTTCAAATCGATGGGGTCAGGGGCGAAGGAAGGAATTTCCTGGCCCAGCGATTTGCGGAACGATTCAGTCGTACAGTCGTTGGAAGCGAATCCCACGATGGCGAAGTTCTTGGGCAGGACATTTTCCTGAGCGAGATTAAGCAACGCCGGAATGAGTTTCCGCTTGGTCAGGTCACCGGTCACGCCGAAAATGACCATGACGCAAGGAGAGGCCACCGAGGAAGTTTCCACGTAATTGAGGCTCATCGAGGTTGTTCCTATCCTGGCGCGCGAGAGGTTCGCGTGCCGCTTCAATGACCGGCTTTTTTCTCGATATGTCCGCCAAACTGGTAACGCATGGCGGATAGAACTTTGCCCGCGAAGTCGTCCTCACCGCGCGAGGCGAAGCGCTGGTACAGAGCCGCGCTCAACACCGGCGCGGGAGTCGTCGATTCGATGGCGGCGATCAACGTCCAGCGGCCTTCGCCGGAATCCGAGACTCGCCCGGAGAAACGTTCCAACGTCGGCTGCTCGAGCAAGGAGATCGCGGTCAGGTCCAACAACCACGAAGCAATCACGCTGCCACGGCGCCACAGTTCCGTCACCTCCGCGAGATTGAAATCATACTGGTAATGCTCCGGATTGCGAAGCGGCGTGGTCTCAGCATCCACTTCGCGCTTGGTATGTCCGACGTTCGCATGCTTCAGAATATTCAGCCCCTCGGCGTAAGCGGCCATCAACCCATATTCGATGCCGTTGTGCACCATTTTTACGAAGTGGCCTGCGCCGGAAGGCCCGCAGTGCAGATACCCTTGCTCCGCCGTTCCGCCCACTTTTTCGTGGCCAGGAGTGCGCGGGATATTTCCGATACCCGGTGCCAGTGTTTTGAAGATGGGATCGAGATGCTGCACCACGGCGGTTTCTCCGCCAATCATCTGGCAGTAACCGCGTTCCAGCCCCCAAACTCCGCCGCTGGTGCCCACGTCGACGTAATGTACGCCCTTTGCCGAAAGTTCCTTGGCTCGGCGAATGTCATCGATGTAGTAGGAGTTTCCACCGTCGATGAGAATGTCGTCCTTGGCCAGCTTCGCGAGCAGTTGCGCGATTGTAGAATCGACCACCGCTGCGGGGACCATTAACCAGATGGCGCGCGGCTGCTGCATCTTGGCAACAAGATCGTCCGAGGAACTCGCCCCGATCGAACCTTCCGCGACGAATTGCTTCACGGTATCCGGATTGTGATCAAAGACAACGCACTGGTGGCCGGCTTTTTGCAATCGTCGCACCATGTTGCCGCCCATTCTGCCGAGTCCGATCATTCCAAGTTGCATCGATGGTCACCCTTCGCAAAGAGATTTCGTTTTTTGGCTGCAGCTGCCGCCGCATGTTTCCAGAGACACCCAGGATTAGTTACAACTCCGCGAGATTTGTTTGCTACCAGATTTTAGTCAGGCGTGTTTCCCAGCGGTTTTGCCCGCCGCTTCCAACAAGGTCTTGAAAGCGCCCGCGAACAGTTTTACGCCGTCGGTTAGCAGTTGGTCCGTAACTTCCTTCATGGAGATACCAGCTTTGGCAAGATTCTCCATGATCTTGGCCCCTCCGGGGACATCTTCGGTCAGGCTGTTGCGGAGTCTTCCATGGTCCCGGAACGCGTCGAAGGTGGCCGGCGGAATGGTATCCACGGTATCCTTGCCAATCAGTTCTTCCACATAGAGTACGTCGCGATATTTCGGGTTTTTTGTGCTCGTGCTGGCCCAAAGCAGACGCTGCACGTGCGCGCCCTTAGCCGCCAGCGCATTCCAACGTGGCCCGCTGAACAATTCCTGAAATTTCTTGTACGTCAATTTGGCGTTAGCAATGGCCACTTTGCCGTGAAGACTCTCCAGCAGTTCCTTTTCGGCGCCTTGCGCAGTTTTCAACTTCTCATCGATTTTGGAATCGATCAGGGTGTCAATCCGGCTGACGAAAAAACTGGCTACGCTGGCGATATGGCCGATGTCGTCGCCTTTTGCCGCCCGGGCTTCCAGCGCCGCGAGATAAGCTTCCGCTACTTTTTCATATGCTGATTGCGCGAACAGCAGCGTGATGTTGATATTCAGCCCTTCTTCCAGGAGCTGCCGGATAGCTGGAACGCCTTCCGGCGTCGCGGGAACTTTGACCATCAGGTTCTCCCGGTTAACGGCTTTCCACAGGCGACGCGCTTCCTCGAGCGTCCCGTTGGTGTCGTTGGCGAGTAACGGAGAGACCTCGAGACTTACATAGCCATCGCGCCGCTTCGTTTCGGCGTAGACCACCTTGAAAATGTCGCATGCATCCTGGACGTCGCGAATCGCAATCCTTTCATACAGCTGCTTCGCATCGAGCGACTTCGCTTCCGGCGAACCAAAAATGTCGGAGTACAGATTGCTCCCGGTGATGGACTTCTCGAAAATCGAGGGGTTGGACGTCATTCCCATCAGTCCGTCCTCGGCGATCATTTTCTTTAGTCCGCCGCCGGTCAATAGATCACGCCGGATGTAGTCCATCCACGGCGATTGGCCATAATCCAGAAGAGCCTTCAAAGGATTCTTGGCCGATTTAGATTCGACATTAGGGATAGTCGCTGAGGTCGTCATGGTGCTTCTCCTTTACCGCTTTACGGGCCTAAATCTACTATACGCCCCTGCCGGGAAGGGTGGCGCAGATTTCAACTTTTTAACAAATGTTGCTCGAGCGTCTTGACTTTGTTCAGCCCCCCGTGGCGTGGCTCGTTGCTGAAAGCCGCACCGATATTCGCCTTGACTAGATCTTCGGCCAGCTTCTTCACCTATCACCCGCGAGCCCATCACCAGGACATTCATATCGAGTCCGGGTAGTTGGAAGGTTCTTCATTGAAGGCGCCAACATCCAGTACCTCGTGCCCCAAGCTCCACAACGAGGTGTCCATCGATTCCTTCAACTGAAAGCCGGCGTGGAAACGATTTTCACGCGAGGCTCACTTTCCAAGAACCTGCTTTGCCGCGGCAACGACGTTGTCCACTTCGAACCCGAATTTCTTCAGCAAGTCTTTCAGTGGAGCGGAGGCGCCGAAGGAATGCATCCCGATGCTCTTTCCCTTGGATCCCACATAGCGATCCCACCCGAACGTAGAGGCCATCTCCACGGAGACGCGCGCCGTCGCGCTCGGCGGCAGAACACTGTCTCGATACGCGGCGTCCTGCCTTTCGAAAAGTTCAAAGGAAGGCAAGCTCACTACACGCACCTTGATCCCTTCGGCCTTGAGCTTCTCCGCAGCGGCAACGCAATGCTGCAGTTCGGTGCCGGTGCCGATCAGGATAACGTCCGGCTTACCGCCTTCCGCATCCAGGAGCACGTAGCCGCCTTTTGCCACCCCCGCCACAGACGCATATTTCGTGCGATCCAGCGTGGGCATCGCTTGCCGGCTGAACACCAGCGTAGTGGGCCCGTGCAAGTTCTGCATGGCCACTTTGTAGGCTTCAGTCACTTCGTTGGCATCGCCCGGACGAATCACCGTCATATTTGGCATTGCGCGGAATGCGGCAAGCTGCTCCACGGGCTGATGCGTAGGACCATCTTCACCGACTCCGATGGAATCGTGCGTAAAGATGAAGAGAACCGGAATTTCCATCAGCGCAGCGAGCCGCATGCTGGCCCGCATGTAATCGCTGAAATTGAAGAAAGTGGCGCAAAAGGCGCGCAGGGTTGAAAGCGTCAATCCATTGGTGATTGCGCCCATGCCGTGCTCACGCACGCCGAAATGTATGTTGCGGCCGCCATATTCTTCGGGGAAAAAATCATCGGCGCCTTCGAATACGAGATTGGTTTTGTTGGATTTCGCGAGATCGGCAGAGCCGCCCACCAGCCACGGAATATTCCGCGCCAGAACGTTTAGCACCTTGCCGGAACTTTCTCTAGTGGCCATGCCTTTCGCATCTGCGGCGAAAACGGGAAGGTTCTTGTCCCATCCGGCGGGCAGTTCGCGATGCTGCATCTTGTGCAAGTGCTTCGCCAGATCCGGATATTTCTTGGAGTACTCGGCCAACATTGCCTTCCAGTTGGCGTTTTGTTCGCCGCCACGAACACCGATACCGGAACGGAAATGTTCGTACACTCCGTCCGGCACCAAAAATTGCGAGTCTTCCGGCCAACCATAATTTCTTTTCACGAGCTTTACTTCTTCTTCGCCGAGCGGTTCGCCGTGCGCTTCGTAAGAATCCTGTTTGTGCGGTGATCCGTAACCGATGTGGCTGTCCACGACCAACAACGTTGGCCTGTCAGCGGTCTTCAGAAAGGTTTTGTAGCCGCGAGCTAGCATCATCAGGTCGTTGGCGTCGGCCACTCGGGTGACGTTCCACCCGTAACCCATAAATCGGGTCATCACGTCCTCACTGAATGACCAGCTTGCCGGTCCGTCCAGCGTGACGCGGTTGTTATCGTAGATCCAACACAAATTGTTTAGTTGCAAGTGGCCGGCAAGAGAAGCGGCTTCGCTGGCAACGCCTTCCATCAAGTCGCCATCCCCGCAAATCGCGTAGACGCGGAAATTGAAAAGTTCGAATCCGAGCCTGTTGAAATTTGCGGCCAGCCACTTCGCCGCCATCGCCATTCCCACGCTGTTCCCTACGCCTTGTCCAAGCGGCCCGGTGGTAGTTTCCACTCCAGTGGTAATGTGCGATTCCGGATGCCCAGGCGTCTTGCTGTCCAGTTGGCGGAAGCGCTTGATCTCGTCCATCGATACCGCGAGATCCTTTTGCACCTCTCCTTTTTTGTTTACTTCCAGAACGCCCGCCAGATGCAACGTGGAATACAGCAACATGGACGCGTGCCCGGCGGAAAGAACGAAGCGATCGCGATTGGGCCAGAGCGGGTCGGACGGATCGTAGTTCAAGAAGTCATGCCAGAGGCAATACACAACGGGCGCGAGTCCCATGGGAGCACCGGGATGACCCGAGTTGGCCTTCTGAACAGCGTCAATGGAGAGTGTTCGGATGGTGTCGATACACAACTTATCTAAGTTAGGCTGGCTCACTGTATCTCCCTTGCGGGTAGAGGGGTCCCGCAAAACTTGGGCAAAGCGAGAAGAACCGCGCTTCGCGAACGTGGCATTGTACTGCAAAACACTCTTTTTCGCTTCCCTCGGCGCACAACTCCACCGTGCTTACTTGGAGTTACGGCAGGCTCGTAAAGTTGCAATAATTTTCACTGCATTCGTCGATGCGGCAAATTGCCGATTGACAAAACGAGGCAGCAAGAGGGTCCGCCCCGTTGAGGCCGAACGGGTCTGCACAACTTTGCAGCCCCATGCCGGTTTCGCGCTTCACCGATCTAATTAGCCGAGAAGTACCACATGATTTCGAGCATGAGCCGACCGGCGAACCGCTATGATAAATGCCAGTTGCGAAAGCTTCATCAAGACGCTGAAGCGGGAAGAAATCTACGCTAACAAATACGACGACCTGGAATATTTGCGGACCATCATCGAAGGGTTCATAGAGGAGTATCACAATCGGCAGCGGTTGCACTCAGCGCTGGGTTGTCGCCTCCGGAAGAATTCGAGCGCAACGCCGAGTGCTAGGCCGAAAATCGAGGCGCAACGATCGAGGCTTTTGTGAACAAAGAGAACGACGAAAAGAAAGCGGAAACTGGGTCCCAAAAATCTGTGCCATCTTAGGGGTTCACCCCAGTGTCCTAAAGTCCAGATTGTCCTATGTTGTGCATCGTGCTGCGCCCGTACCGCGCTGAAAGAGTAAGAACACAGCTCACATCCGAAGAAGAGAAGAAAGCAGGGACAGTCGTTCTTTCTATTTCGATCAGCGTGGATTTTCCGCGGGCCTAGTCGCCAAACTCCCCGATGGTCGCAGGCAGTAGATTCTCGTTCTTGACGATTGAAACGACAGCAACCGCGGTACCGGAATCCAAGAAGGTCTTCTGTAAGACTCCTTATCCGACCACATTGATTGCAGTTCTCCCCTGAACGCTTCCTCATTGCTTAAACAAGCCTGCCTCATAATGTCTAAACGCGTCAAATATGGTCTCTATGACAACTATAACGTGTTTGTGGTTGCAGAAGCGGCGTGTTATGATGGTTTTCACAACTATGAACCTACAGGCCAGGGTTGACAGGTACAGGCAGCGCGACTTCCAACAGTCCGACGCCGAGATCCTGGTTCTCATCGAAGAAAGTGCAGTGGCGCTCTTTACGTCGTTTCCCGATCACTTCATTTTATTTGGGGGAGCCACCCTCGTCCTTTTTTATGGGAGCCCGCGACTGTCCCGCGACTTGGATCTTCTGGCTTCGGCGGGGCGACTACCCAAGACCGAGGACGTTCAAGCCGTTGTTCGCTCCAGAATCCAGCCTCTTGCGGAAATTTTTGGCCTTGGTCAGCTTGAGCTTCGGCAGGACAACGCAAATCCAGATTTCATCAAGCACTGGGTCCTCGCCAATCAAAAACCCCTGTTCAGCATCGATCTAACTAGAATTGGTGGGAATGTTCTCGAAACCCAGATAATCAAGAAGACTATTACCGACACGCCGGAAATAACAATACTAACTCCGAATGCCAACTATCTTCTGTTTCAGAAATGCGAGACTTTCTTTGGTCGCCGCAACGTGAAAGCTAGAGATGCCTTCGACATACATCTTTTGCTTTCGCGCGGAGCACAATTAGACAAGACTCTCCGCCCGCATCTCGAAGACTTCATCGCCATGAACGAACTTGACGAAGAATCCATCAAAGCACGCATTGAGGCTATTACGGCAAAGCTCTGCACGGTGGAACTGCGCCCGGTATTGCCGCTACCTTTGTTCGAACAACTTGAGAAAGAAGGATTCGAACCAATTCGTCAATCGTTGCGAACAGTCTTCTCACACTGGGTCGCTTAGGGACGCCTATGAACTGGACAACCATTTTGACTGAAGAAGCGCGCCGAAACTGCATCCTACGATCAGATGAATTGGCTCGTAGGCACAAACTCTCCGAGGTAACGGTGCGCAATGCTTTACGGCGCTACGAAACGCAAGGACTTGTCGAACGTGTTTCCACGAAAATCTATGTCAATCACCTGAATCAGCAATTCTCACCACGCGACCTGGTCAATGTACTTCGTCCAGAGTCTTACATTTCCCTTGAGTCAGCTATGGTAGACAAAGGGATCACGAGTCAGAGCCCATCCGTGCTCACTTGTGTCACGCCCGGATACCCGCAATCATTTCGAACAAAGTCAGTCAGCATCGTATATCGCAAGATCTCTGCCAACCTTTATTGGGGCTACGAGGAGAAGGCGACTCGCTACAACAGATACTTCATCGCGGAACCTGAAAAGGCACTGCTCGATTGGATCTACTTGATTCGTCAAGAGGGGCTCCCTACGCCCTTCGATGAACTACGGCTCCAGTTCCTCAGTCCCGCAAAGCTTCGACAGTACGCAGAGCGGTTTCCTCGCACGGTTCAGGCAGCGATAAAGGATCTGTTGCTTGAAAAAGCTTTCCCATTGAACGACCCCGATCACCAGCAGCGCAACAGGAGACGCGCGTCACTCACGTGATGCGTGCTCAATGAACAGTATTGCCACAACTAACGATGCGAGCCCGCAGCGAAATGGCGATAGGGTAGATACTAGATTGAAAGAGAGTCTTACACAGCGTGTACGATGGCGAGATCCAAAAGAGAAACTACAAACAATGTTGAAGGAGCATGGGCCTACTGCGCCTCCGTTGACTGCTCTTACGACGGAACTTTCGCAGAAAGCGTGAGGATCGCCACGATCCTCCATGTCCTCGTGCATGAGACTGGCAAGAGCAAACCTCTACTCAAGCAAGCACAGCCCAATGGCCTTGACCTTCCGATCTTGGACGCGCGTGTGTCGTCACTGCCCCGTGCGAGGGCACCTTCATCAGATTCTGGAAGATTATGCACACCTAGCCGCGGAACATCAGCTGGGTGCGGTTCAGAAGCTCTGTTCGGCCAGTCAAACACAGGCGGCGGTAACTGACACCGCACATGCTGACACGACGATTGCCGCCACGGCGAAACTGCAATAACTTTCGATTGTGCTATGTTTTAAGTATGCCTGTGCCCGGGTGGCGGAATGGCAGACGCTGAGGACTTAAAATCCTCCGGGGATTTTTCCTCATGTGGGTTCGACTCCCACCCCGGGCACCACTCTTTCTTATTGAAGATGAATGAGTTGTTGGGCCGCTCCTTTCCGTGTACCTCTGGTGTACCCCACTTTGCGAAAGAACGAGCGGATCGCGGCTCCAGGCGTTAGCCAAATCCGCTTCCAGTTGTTCCTGTCGCGAACGCACCCACGGTGCGTAGTGCTTCTCGGTAATTCTCACGCTTTGGTGGCCCAGCAAAATCGAGACTCGTTCGATGGGAACTCCAGCAAGAAGCAATTCAACAGCGAACGTGTCGCGGAAGCGGTGCGCATGTCCATTCGGAACGTTTGCGAGTTTGAAGAGTTTGCGCAATCGCGTTTGCCAGCTCCGCACGATGCTTTCTAGCTTTCCCCTTCCGCTCCAGAAGAAAAACTTCTCTGTGACTTTTGGCGTTGCTTCCAACGCCGATAAGACAAATCCCGGAAGGATTGTATTCACTGGGACACCCGTCTTCTGCGTGTAGAGGAAGAGACGGTTGCCTTCGAGCCTATCTGTGCTGAAGTTGACCGCATCCCCAATTCGCATCCCGCTGTAACGAAGTAGAAGAACAAGACTGCGAATGCGCCGCCCGTTCTCGATCCCGTGGCTCGGCATCTCTTCTTTGTATTGGTCAGCTGCTGCGAGAATTTTCACCATCTCTTCGCGGCCAAATGGGAGGGTAGGACAGAGAGTTATCTTCGGGGCCTTCAGATCGAGTGCCGGATTTTCGGTTACCCATTTGCGTTTTTGAGCGAAGCGAAAGAATGCGCGCAACCGTTCGAGTTTCTTGGCGCTCGAACGGGGACCATCTTTCCATTCGGAGCGAAATTGACTCACCTTCGACAAGTCAAAGTCGGCAAGGACACGAAGACCGCGTCGTTGGGCGAACTCTTCCATTTGGCGGTTCAACAACTTGTATTTTCGTGCCGTTGAGTCGTTGAGTTTGCGAGCCTCGATGTCCGCTAGGAATTCCTTCCATGCTTCCTGCGTAGATTTCCTTGTCAGCTGGGATGTGCGGCGATTCTCGATCTCCCATTCTCGTATGATTTCTTGGGCTCGCTGCCAGTCCCGGACCTTCAGTGATTCACGTATCTCCGCGCCGCCCAGTATTCCGTCAACCCAAATGGGGCACCTGCAGTTGCGATAACTTCGGCCTTCACCACGCCGTCTGCACTTTGTGAGATGTCTTCGATAGGCTGTGAGCATGAGGTAGACCTCCTACCGCGATACTGATTTCGATGACAACCGAGCGTGAACGCGTTCGACGACCGATTGCGGAATGCGCAAAGTAAGATAACGCCGCTTGCGGCGCGGATTCGATTCCCCAATCACAAGCACACCAGCTTCACGCTCGAAAAGCTCACGGACTTTATCAGGGCTCAAGCTCCACATTTCGGCGATTTCCGTAACGGCATAATGCCGCTCGATGTGCACCGAGGTCTCGATTTGTGAGGATACAGCCATTGCGTCGAAGTGACTCCTACAGGTTTAGAAGATCGACGAGTACCTCGTCGATTCAGCTCTCCAGCTTCCGAGAGTGCTCTCAAGAAGATTCCTCTTGCATCCAGTCGCCGAACGAGCTACGATTACGTAAACACTGTACAACAGTGTAGGAGAATATGTCAACATGATGTCGCTCCTCAGAAAGAAGCCTCGCTACGAGGTCATTTCGATTCGCCTCAACGAAGACCGCCTGAAGCTCCTAGAGCGCTATCAGAAAGTCCTCGGTGATCAACTAGGACGCGAGGTGTCTCTGGGAGAGGCCGCCTTTCTTGTTATTGAGGAGCGCGGCGCTGGCTTGGACCGCGAGACAATGCGGCACGAGATGCTTAGCACTCCGACCTCTTCTCTCTATGACATTCGCAAGAAGTGGGAATCGCAACACACACTATCTGCCGCTGAGTGGGATGTCCTCACTCATTACGTTCAGATCGCGGCAGAGGAAGAGAGGCAAGAGCCACCGCTGCTCTGGCCCGCCATTCCGTCCAGGGAATCATATCTGGCGTTGCTCAACGCCTTCGAAGCAGTTTATCTGAGCCGGAAGAATCCCGCGTCGAAGCACGACTGGTATTACTTTCGCAATCTCGGAGGCCAATCAACTGATTCCAAGCTCTCTGATAAGGGCGACGAGAAGGTACACGAAGCAGTTCTGAAGCAAATTTCCACTCGGAGAGAGCTCCTGAAACCAGCCGAGAACTGGCAGAGTCCTGGCGCTGTCGGAGCGTGCTTACTTATTGCAGTTCGGGATGAAGGAGTGGACAGCACCAAACTCGATCAGGCGCTTGCCCCTTATTGGCCGACCATTTGGGGCCTCGCTGCGAGGGGACATTGGGTGAGGCACGACCACCAGCCCGTCCGCCAGTCTGCCCCTGATGAGGATGACTTTCGCCGCCAAATTATCCTACCTGAACCGATCAAGTTGGAGGACTTCAAGCTCTCGTTTACGTCGATAGGTTGCCCGGAGCTGGGCGTGTACATCGACTTCGGCCCCACCCGGCGCTTCAGCTATCTGATGGCTCGCTACCCTGCCTTGGCTGAGTTTCGAGCGTTGCTCGAAGGATGGTCGGCAAAACTTTCGTGGAGTGGTAGGCACTTCCGCATGGCGGTCTCCAAGGAAAAGAGCGGTACAAAGTTTTCGCTTGATCTCCGACAACACGATGTTTCTATCAACTTCACCGAAACTGAATGGGATGCCCAGTGCGAGCTATTTCAGAAGGGGTTGGCAATCCCGGAGATTCAGCGCTGGTTGCAGGAGCTGCAATTGGAGTATGGCGAACAGGGTTGATTGCGTGAATCGGTGTCCGAGCCGCGTTTTGCGAAGAGCGGTGCCTACGGCACCGGGAGTTGGACGGACACGTCACCCCGTTTCGGGTGCTGTACAGCACCCAAGGTTGCTATACGGGAACTTGTTGCAAACGCGGCAGCTCGCCACTTTTCGTTCACTGCGCTTGGCTCGCAACAACTCTTGGTTCCCGTAGGGGAACTTGTTGATTTTGTTGAGCGTCACGCCGCGCCCAATTGCTTCCCTGTGATTCAGAACTATGGAGTCCGCAATGCCTACACTACGTACCAAGTCCATCAGCACCAAAGTCACCGAAGAGGAGTATACGCATTTTGAAATTCTCGCGGGCGATCAGACGATCAGTGAGTGGGTGCGAGAAACTTTGTTGAAGGCAGTTGAGCCAAGTCCCGCCGAGCTAACCATCGTGGCGGAATTGCTGGCTCTCCGAATGATTTTGATGAATATCCTGTTCACTACTGCCAATCGGGAGCAGCTCACAAGCACGGCTATGGACGACATTATTAAACGGGCCGACGCGGGCAAGCTGGCGAAAGCGATGGAACGGCTGACGAGTGCAACTACGTGCCACAGAGAGGCTGAGAGATAACCCAATCGGAGGAAGGCCA
>Ga0210384_10001582_pt1 | contig 30532 bp, 31 predicted proteins | sample IncBWH2MmetaG_FD_160574 | JGI IMG/M metagenome (GOLD analysis project Ga0210384, IMG submission 160574) | Forest soil microbial communities from Barre Woods Harvard Forest LTER site, Petersham, Massachusetts, United States - Inc-BW-H-2-M | ecosystem: Environmental > Terrestrial > Soil >...
CATCAACCTCGGCCTCGAGGGCGTGCTGGTGCTCGCCGCGATGGCCGGCTTCGCGGGCTCCTACCTCACCGGCGTGTGGTGGCTGGGCGTGCTGCTCGCCGGCATTTCCGGCGCCCTCCTGGCACTCCTTCACGGCGTGCTCTGCTCGCTGCCGCGGGTGAGCGACATCGCCACCGGCATCGCGCTGATGCTGCTCGGCACCGGCCTGGCGTTCTACCTCGGCAAGCCGTTGATCCAGCCGCAGGCCGCGCAGATCCCGTCGATCCCGCTGGGCGCGTGGAGCGCGTCGCAGCAGGTGCAGTCGGCGTTGTCCATCAACGCGCTGTTCCCGCTGGGCGTGGCGCTGGCGGCGCTGCTGCACTGGGGCCTCGCCAACACGCGGCCCGGCCTGGTGGTACGCATGGCGGGCGATTCGAGCGACGCGGCCAGGGCGCTGGGCTACTCGGTCAACGGCGTGCGCATCGCGGCCACCACGGCCGGCGGCTTCATCGCCGGGATCGGCGGGGCGTCGCTGTCGCTGTACTACCCGGGCAGCTGGAACGAGGGGCTGTCCAGCGGCCAGGGCCTGATCGCCGTGGCGCTGGTGATCTTCGCGCGCTGGCGCCCGTGGCGCTGCCTGGGCGCGGCGTTGCTGTTCGGCGGCGCCGGCGCCATCGGTCCCGCGCTGCAGAGCGTGGGCATCAGCGGCGGCTACTACCTGTTCAGCGCGGTGCCGTACGCGCTGACGCTGGTGATCCTCGTGGCCACGTCGTCCACCCGCGGCTCGCTGCGCGGCGCGCCCGCCGAACTGGGCGTCTCGCGCTGACCTTCCTGGAGTTCCCCGCATGCCCACCATCCGATCCGAGCCCTACGCCTGGCCTTACGACGGCGCCTTCACGCCTGCCAACACGGCGCTGATCATCATCGACATGCAGACCGACTTCTGCGGCGTCGGCGGCTACGTGGACAAGATGGGCTACGACCTGTCGCTCACGCGCGCGCCGATCGCGCCGATCAAGCGTCTCCTGGAGGAGGCCAGGCGCGCCGGCCTGCTGGTGATCCACACCCGCGAAGGCCACCGGCCCGACCTGAGCGACCTGCCGCCCAACAAGCGCTTCCGTTCGCGCCAGATGGGCGCGGGCATCGGCGACATGGGCCCGTGCGGCCGCATCCTGGTGCGCGGCGAGCCGGGCTGGGACATCATCCCCGAGCTCTACCCGATCGACGGCGAGCCCATCATCGACAAGCCCGGCAAGGGCTGCTTCTACGCCACCGACCTCGACCTGCTGCTGCACAGGCGCGGCATCCGCAACATCATCTTCACCGGCATCACCACCGACGTGTGCGTGCACACGACCATGCGCGACGCCAACGACCGCGGCTACGAGTGCGTGCTGCTGTCCGACTGCACCGGCGCCACCGACCGCGGCAACCACGAGGCCGCGCTGAAGATGATCCAGATGCAGGGCGGCGTGTTCGGCGCGGTGTCCGACTCGCTGGCCGTCGTCGACGTGCTGAGGGCGATGCAATGACGGCCTTGACGCTCGACACCTACCAGCTGACCAAGCGCTTCGGTGCCTTCACCGCGCTGGACGGCGTGACGCTGAAGGTGCGGCCCGGCACCGTGCACGCGCTGCTGGGCGAGAACGGCGCGGGCAAGAGCACGCTGGTCAAGTGCATCGTCGGCTACTACCGCCCCGATGAGGGCGCCGTGCTGGTGGACGAGCGCGAGCGGGACATCCACTCGCCCACGGTCTCGCGCGACCTGGGCATCGGCATGGTCTACCAGCACTTCACCGTCGTGCCCGGCATGACGGTGGCCGAGAACCTGCTGCTCGCGCGCGGCCGGCTGCCGCTGGCCATCGCCTGGAAGGCCGCGAAGGCCGAGCTGGCCGCATTCATGGCCACCGCGCCGTTCGCGTTGCCGCTGGACGCGACGCCGATGGACCTGTCGGCCGGCGAGAAGCAGAAGCTCGAGATCCTCAAGCAGCTGTTCCTGCAGCCGCGCCTGCTGATCCTGGACGAACCCACGTCGGTGCTGACGCCGCAGGAGGCCGACGAGGTGCTGGGCGCGCTGAGCGCGCGCGCCCGCGGCGGCGCCTGTTCGGTGATCCTGATCACGCACAAGTTCCGCGAGGTGATGGCCTACGCCGACGACGTGAGCGTGCTGCGCCGCGGCCGCCTCATCGAGAGCGGCCCGGTGGCCCAGCGGACGCCCGAGACGCTGGCCGTGGCGATGGTGGGCGACGCCAAGGCGGCCGCCGATGCGCCCGAGCGCGAGACGCGTGCGCCCGGCGCGGTGAAGCTGTGCATCCGCGGCCTGAGGGTGCTGGGCGATCGCGGCGAGCCCGCGGTGCGCGCGCTGGATCTCGACGTGCGCGCCGGCGAGATCGTCGGCGTCGCGGGCGTCAGCGGCAACGGCCAGCGCGAGATGATGCAGTCGCTGGTCGGCCAGCGCGCGGTCGAGTCGGGCCAGGTGATGGTGGACGGCCGGCCCTTCCACGCGCGCCGCGCCGAGAACAGGGCGCGCAAGGTGCGCAGCCTGCCCGAGGAGCCGCTGGCCAACGCCTGCGTGGGCGACCTCAGCGTGGCCGCCAACATGGCCTTGCGCGACTACGACCAGCGGCCGTGGGATCGCGCGGGCGCGGTCCGCTGGGGCGCGCTGCGCGAGCGCGCGCGCGAGTGGATCGCCGAGTACGGCGTGAAGACGCAGGGCGAGCGCGCGGCCATCCGCAGCCTGTCGGGCGGCAACGTGCAGCGCGCCGTGCTGGCGCGCGAGCTGGCCGGCGAGGTGCAGCTGCTGCTGGTGAGCAACCCGGTGTTCGGCCTGGACTTCGCGGCGGTGGCCGAGATCCACGGCCGCATCATGAAGGCGCGCAACGCCGGCGCGGCGGTGCTGCTGGTGAGCGAGGACCTCGACGAGCTGCTGCTGCTGGCCGACCGCATCGTGGTGATGAGCGAGGGCGGGATCGTGCACGACGTGCCGGCCGCCGCCGCCGACCGCCGCTCGCTGGGCGCGTTCATGGGCGGCAAGGCGCACGCGCACGACGCGGAGGCGGAGCCGGTGAGGGAGGCCGCATGACGAGAGTCGCCGCCACGCCGTTCGCGTTCGACTTCGACATCGCGAGCACCGCGCTCGTGATCATCGACATGCAGCGCGACTTCGTCGAGCCCGGCGGCTTCGGCGCCAGCCTGGGCAACGACGTCGCGCTCCTGCAGGCCATCATCCCCACCTGCCGCCGCGTGCTCGACGCCTGGCGCGCGCTCGACGGCCTCGTCGTGCACACGCGCGAGTCGCACCTGCCCGACCTGTCGGACTGCCCGCCGGCCAAGCGCCTGCGCGGCTCGCCCACGCTGCGCATCGGCGACGCCGGCCCGATGGGGCGCGTGCTGATCGCCGGCGAGCCCGGCAACCAGATCGTGCCCGAGCTCGCGCCGGTGGACGGCGAGATCGTGATCGACAAGCCCGGCAAGGGCGCGTTCTTCGACACCGGCCTGCACGAGTCGCTGCAGGAGTTCGGCATCACGCACCTGGTCTTCATGGGCGTCACCACCGAGGTGTGCGTGCAGACCTCGATGCGCGAGGCCAACGACCGCGGCTACGACTGCCTGCTGGTGGAGGACGGCACCGAGAGCTACTTCCCCGGGTTCAAGGCCGCCACGCTGGCGATGATCGCGGCGCAGGGCGCGATCGTCGGCTGGACGGCGCCGTCGGCCGCGCTGCTCGAAGGGCTCCAGGCATGAGGTCGCTGCACACGCTCGCCGACTGGCGCCGCGCGTGGAGCGAGGGCCTTCAGCCGGCAGACATCCTGCCCGTGCTCGCGGAATCGTTCGACGTCGCCGACACCGCGTGGATCTGGCGCGCGCCGGCCGCCTTCGTGCGCGCGCAGATCGCCGCGCTGCCGCCGTCGCCCGACGCGGCCACGCCGCTGTGGGGCGTGCCGTTCGCTGTCAAGGACAACATCGACGTGGCCGGCGTGCCCACCACCGGCGCCTGCCCGGCCTTCGCCTACACGCCGGAGCGCTCGGCGGTGGCCGTGGAGCGCCTGTGCGCGGCCGGCGCGATCCTGGTGGGCAAGACCAACCTCGACCAGTTCGCCACCGGCCTCGTGGGCACGCGATCGCCCTATGGCGAGGTGGTCAACACGTTCGATGCGAACTACGTCAGCGGCGGCTCCAGCTCGGGCTCGGCCTCGGTGGTGGCGCGCGGGCTGGTGCCGTTCGCGCTCGGCACCGACACCGCCGGCTCGGGCCGCGTGCCGGCCGGCTTCAACAACCTCGTCGGCCTGAAACCCACGCCCGGCTCGGTGCCGATGACCGGCGTGCTGCCGGCGTGCCGCTCGCTGGACGTGGTGTCGGTGCTCGCGCTGACCGTGGCCGACGCGGCCGAGGTGATGGCCCTGTTCGAGGGCGCGGCCGGCGAGGCGCGCTTCAACGAGTCGCCGCCGCGCCCGGACTGGCTGGGGCGGGGCGGCCGCCCGCCGCGCCTGGGTGTCCCGCTGCTGCCGGGCTGCGACGTGGCGCTCGGCTTCGACCGCGCGTTCGACGCCGCCTGCGAGCGGGCGCGCGCGCTCGGTGCCGAGCTGGTCACCATCGCCTTCGAGCCGCTGTTCGAGGTGGCGCGGCTGCTCTACGAAGGCCCGTGGGTGGCCGAGCGCCACCTGGTGGCCGAGGCCTTGCTGGCGTCCGATCCCGACGCCATCGACCCGGTGGTGCGCGGCATCATGGAATCGGCCGACTGGTTCGACGGCGATGCCGTCTTCAGCGGGCGCTACAGGCTCGAGGAACTGCGCGCGCGCCTCCTGCCGATGTGGCGCGACGTCGACGCGCTGATGGTGCCCACGGCCGTCACCTGCCCGACGCGCGCGGCCGTGGCGCTGGCGCCGCTCGAGCGCAACGCCGAGCTGGGCCTGTACACCAACTTCGTCAACCTGCTGGGCTTCGCCGCGCTGGCCTTGCCCTCGCGCGTGGAGGACGGCCGGCTGCCCTTCGGCGTCACCTTCATCGCCCCCGGCGGCGCCGACGCGGCGCTGGTGCGCTGGGGCCTGGACTGGGAGCGCGCGGGCCCGGCGACGCTGGGCGCGCGCCTGCGCGAGGCGCGCGCGGCCGACCGCGCGCCGCGCGTGATCCCGCGCTCGGCGCCGGTGCTGCCGCTGGCGGTCGTCGGCGCGCACCTGGAGGGCATGCCGCTGCACGGGCAGCTCGTCGAGCGCGACTGCCGCCTCGTCGCGCGCACGCGCACGGCGGCCGACTATCGCCTGTTCGCGCTGCCGGACACCACGCCGCCCAAGCCGGGCCTCGCGCGCGCCGACGCGGCGCATGCGGGCTTCGCGATCGAGGTGGAGGTCTACGAGATGCCGCTGGAGGCCGTCGGCGGCTTCCTCGCGCTGATCCCGCCGCCGCTGGGGCTGGGATCGATCGAGCTGGCCGACGGCCGCTGGGTCAAGGGCTTCATCTGCGAGCCGCATGCGCTCGTGGGCGCGCAGGACATCAGCGCGCACGGCGGCTGGCGTGCGTGGCTGGAGTCATGATGAACAGTGCCGAGATCGACCTTCCGTACGTCGTCGACGACGTGACGCGCCAGTTCTGGGCCTACGAGAAGGCCTTCATGGCCAACGACGTGGAGGCGCTGATCGAATTCTTCTGGGCCGACCCGCGCCTCACGCGCTATGGCATCGCCGATCGGCAACTGGGCATCGCCGAGATGCGCGCGTTCCGCCGCGCGGGCCCGGCCCCGGACTTCACGCGCCGCATCGAGAACCTGCGCGTCATGAGCTTCGGCGACACGGCGGCCGTGGCGTATTGCGAGTTCGTGCGCAGCGACACCCCGCTGCGCGGCTTCCAGAGCCAGACCTGGGTGCGGCTGACGGAGGCGGGCGCGTCGGCGCCGACGTGGAAGATCGTGTCGGCCCATGTGAGCATGATCCCCTTCGCATGAGACCGCTCGCGCGCCGTCTATGATTCCAAGCGTGTCCACGCCCGAACCCGTCACCCTGGCCGACCAGGCCTACGCGCAGATCAAGCGCATGATCTTCGAGTTCGCGCTGATGCCGGGCGACCGCTTCAGCGAGAGCGAGCTCGCCCAGGGCGTCGCGGTCAGCCGCACGCCGCTGCGCCAGGCGCTGCAACGCCTGGAGCGCGAAGGCTTCCTGCGCGTGATGCCCAAGATCGGCTGGCAGGTGGCGCCGCTGGACTTCGACGTGTTCGACGAGCTCTACGACCTGCGCGTGCTCATCGAGTGCCACTCGGCGCGCCAGCTGGCCACCGCCGAGCAGCGCCCGGGCCTGGCCGCGCTGGCCGAGGTCTGGCTGGTGCCCGCGGCCGAGCGCCTCACCGACGGCGCCGAGGTGGGCCTGCTCGACGAGGGCTTCCACGCGCAGCTGGTGGCCGCCGGCGGCAACCGCGAGATGGCCCGCGTGCACCACGAGATCACCGAACGCATCCGCATCATCCGCCGGCTGGACTTCACCAAGCCCGCGCGCGTGGAGGCCACCTACGACGAGCACGCGCGCATCCTGCGCGCCATCACGCGCCGGCGCGCCGATGATGCCGTGAGCCTGCTGAAGGCCCACGTGGAGCAGAGCAAGCTGGAGGTGCGCCACATCACGCTGGACATGCTGCATCGGGCCCGGCAGCGCGGCTAAATCCTTTTGAGTCGGGACAGGCTGACGAGGCCGCCGCCCACCGCCAGACCCACGGCGACCAGCAGGCAGACATGCTCCGAGCCGCCGGGCACCGCGCGGAAGACCAGGGCCGCGATCGTCGCGCCGAAGGTCATGCCCGTCAGGCGGGCCGTGGCCAGCAGGCCGCCGGCCGCGCCCGCGCGGTCGCGCGGGGCACTGCCCAGCATCGTGCGGTTGTTGGGCGCCTGGAAGAAGCCGAAGCCCAGGCCGCACAAGGCCATGCGCCAGAGGATGTCGAGGGTGGACGCATCGGCATCCAGCTGCGTCAACAGCCCGAGGCCGATGGCCAGTACCGCCAATCCGGCACTGCCCAGGATCGCGGCCGGCACGCGGTCGGCGAGACGTCCGGCGAACGGTGCCACCAGGCCGACGCCCACGGGCCAGGGCGTCATCAGCAGGCCGGTCTGCACCTGGTCGCGATGCAGCGCCGCCTGGAACCAGAACGGCAGCGCCAGGAAGGCCAGCATGTAGGCCGCGAACGAGCAGATCGACGTGGCCACTGACAGCCCTATCACGCGGATGCGCAGCAGGTCGATGGGGATCAGCGGCCGCGCCTCGTGGCGCTCGCGCGCGAACAGCCACGCGCCTGCCAGCACCGCGACGACCAGCTCGGCGGACGCGAGCGCGCCCTGGCCGTGCCCGTGCGTGAGCGTGTCCACGCCGATGAACAGCAGCCCGAAGGCGAGGGCGCTCAGCGCCGCGCTGCCCCAGTCGAGCGTCTTGTCCGACAGCGTCGACCACGGCAGCACGCGCGATGCGAACACGATGTTGACGATGCCGATCGGCACGTTCACGGCGAACAGCCACTGCCACGGTCCGATGGCCAGGATGCCCGACGCCACCGTCGGCCCGATCGCCCCGGCCACCGACACGACCAGCGCATTCAATCCCACGCCGTGGCCCAGCGACTTCTGCGGGTAGGTGAAGCGCACCAGCGCCCCGTTGACGGCCATGATGCCCGCGGCGCCCAGGCCCTGCAGCACGCGGGCCGCGACGAGCACGCCCAGCGTGGGTGACAGCGCGCAGGCCAGCGAGCCGATGGTGAACAGCGCCAGGCCGGCGATGTAGACCCGCCGGTAGCCGATGCGCTCGCCGAGCGCGGCCAGCGGCAGCAGCAGCACGACGATCGCGAGCTGGTAGGCGTTGATGACCCACACCGACTCGGCCGGCGCCACGCCCAGTTGGCGCGCGATGGCGGGCAGCGCGATGTTGGCGACCGCGGAGTCGAGCACGGCCATCGTCACGGCGATGGCGATCGCGAACATGGCCCACTGGCGCTGGGGCGTCGGCAGGCCGTCGGGATGGATCGTGGGGTTCAGGGGGTGGCTCCGGTGCGGGTGTGTGGGCCGTGGCAGCATAGTCGCTGCGCTCGCGCGGCGCATCGCGAGTGGTCAAGCGGCGCGGTGGCCTCGCCTTCAGGCGAAGGACCGCGCGATGCGCTACGCTGGAGGCGCCAACGCCCCGCCATCGTGCTGTCGAACCTCACCATCCGCCTGGCCACGCCCGCCGACGCCTTCGCGATCGCCGCGCTGTCGCGCGCCGAGATCGAGCACGGCCTGCCGTGGGCCTGGCGCGAACCGCGCGTGCGCCGGGCCATCGCCGATCCGGACATCAACGCCATCGTCCTCGGGCCGCCGGGCGCGGTGGCCGCGTTCGGCCTGATGTACTACGCGGACGACGACGCGCACCTGCTGCTGTTCGCCGTGCACCCAGCGCGGCGGCGCCAGGGCGTCGGCACGGCCCTGCTGCAATGGCTGGAGGCGGCGGCCCGCGCCGCGGGCGCGCGCCGCATCCGCGTGGAGGCGCGCATGGACAACGTGGCGGCGCGCAGCTTCTACAACGAGCACGGCTACCAGGAGGGCGCCATCGTGCGGGCCCTGTACAGCGGCCGGCTGGACGGCGTCAAGCTGGAGAAATGGTTGTGCTCCGTGGGCTGACCTCAGTCCATCTTGAACGTCGACACCGCATGCCCCAGCGACGCCGCCTGATCCTTCAGGGATTCGGCGGCGGCCGCGGACTCTTCGACCAGCGCGGCGTTCTGCTGCGTCATCTGGTCGAGCTGCGCGACGGCCTTGTTGATCTGGGCGATGCCGTCCGACTGCTCGGACGAGGCGGCCGTGATCTCGTTGATGATGTCGCTCACGCGTTGCACGGAGGCGACGATCTCGCGCATCGTCGAGCCGGCGTTGCCGACCAGGCGCGAGCCCGCGTCGACGCGATCCACGCTGGAGCCGATCAGGCCCTTGATCTCCTTGGCGGCGCCGGCGCTGCGCTGCGCCAGGCTGCGCACTTCCGATGCGACGACCGCGAAGCCGCGCCCCTGCTCGCCGGCGCGCGCGGCTTCCACCGCCGCGTTCAGGGCGAGGATGTTGGTCTGGAAGGCGATGCCGTCGATCACGCCGATGATGTCGGCGATCTTCTTCGAGCTGTCGTTGATCTGCTCCATCGTGGAGACCACCTCGGCGATGACCTGGCCGCCACGCTGGGCCACCTCGGCCGCGGAGGCGGCCAACTGGTTGGCCTGGCGTGCCGAGTCGGCGGACTGGTTCACGGTGCCCGTGAGCTGCATCATCGACGAGGCCGCCTGCTGCAGCTGCGACGCCGTCTCCTCCGTGCGGACGCTCAGGTCGTGGTTGCCGGTCGCGATCTCGGCGCTGGCCGTGCTGATGCTGTCGCTGGACGAATGCACCTGCGCGACCGTGGCGCGCATCGCCTGGACCATCCGGCCCACGCCCTCGACGAGGCTGCCGGCGGGCGCCGCGGGAACGCGTACCCCGAGCTCCCCGCGCGCCAGCGCGGCCATCACGTCGATCGCGACGCGCGGCTCGCCGCCGATCTGGCGCAGCACGCTGCGCGTCACCAGCCAGCCCAGCACGCCGATGACGGCGAGCACGGCCAGCGAGATGCCCAACTGGCGCAGCGCCGTGCTGCGCACGTCGGCCTCGACGCCGTCCATGTACAGGCCGGAGCCCACGATCCAGTTCCAGCCGGGGATCTTCACCAGGTACTGCAGCTTCGGATAGACCGGCGCGTTCGGATCGTTGTCGCCGGGCTTGGCCGTCCACGAGGCGACCCAGGCCGTCCCGTCCGCGCTCGCCGCCATGCCGTCGGTCAGCATCTTCGCCGCATCGACGCCCTTGCTGTTGAGCGTGCCCAGCACCGTCTTGCCGGGCACCCAGCGCGTCAGGTGCGGATGCATCACCGCCAGGCCGTCGGTCGTCAGGATGTAGAAGTAGTCGGCCTTGCCGGCAAGGTCGCCGTAGCGCGCCATCCGCAGCGCGTCGCCCGCCGCCTTCATGGCATCGGCCTCGCTCATCTTGCCGGCCGCCGCCGCGGCCTGGTAGCCCGCGACCACCGTGGCCTGCGATTGCACCGCCGCCTTCAGCGTGGCCTTGCGGGCGTTCGTGATCTCCTCGCGCAACTGCAGGAATGCCAGGCCGCTGACCAGCAACACGCCGATGACCGCGGTGGCCACGAGCAACAGGATCTTTCGATTGAATGACAGCTTCTCGATCATGATGCCTTCGACGTGGTTGCAGGATTTCGCGATGCGCGTGAGGGTCTTCGGCAGTTGCCTGCACCACTTGAGGGCGAATCAGTCGAACGGTTGCCCGCCTCGGGGCCAAGTGCTGGCTTTTGTCTCGAATGCAGGCGTCGATCCTGCATTCACTGCGACGGACACGGCTGCCGGGAGGACGGCATCATGAGGCGCATGCCCCAAATGAAAAGGTTCATCGCCGATCTGCGGGGTGACTTGGTTTGCGGGGCGCGCCGGGTCAGGCACGACTCACCGGGGGACACGAACAAAACAAGCTCCCCCGGTGAGTCGTGCCTGACCCAGCGCGCACCGCAAAGCGAAGTACGCGCCCTGGCGGATTCCAGGTACCCAGGCCACCCACTGGCCCTGCCCATTTGCGCATGCTCAGTGTGTTCCCGCAGATCGGCGATGAACCAATGAAAAGGCCGCCCGAAGGCGGCCTCTCGCGTGGCTGCGACGCGCGTCTCGACGCGCGTCGGCCAGGTGCCGGTCTCAGGCGGCCTGGATGTTCGAAGCCTGCTTGCCCTTGGGGCCTTGCGTCACTTCGAACGAGACCTTCTGGCCTTCGGCCAGGGACTTGAAGCCGTTCATGTTGATGGCGCTGAAGTGCGCGAACAGGTCTTCGCCGCCTTCATCGGGGGTGATGAAGCCGAAGCCCTTCGAGTCGTTGAACCACTTCACGATGCCGGTTGCCATGTTGTTTTAACTCCTTTGGAGATTGCGAAAAAAAAGCGCTGAAGCCGCCATCGGCTCCGTGCGAACTAAAAGACCGCCACGAGGGCGGTCTTCAAGTGGAGGATAGGTGACGAGCCTGACCCCGGCACTGGTCACAACAGTTAGGGCTGCTTCGTTCCCGACCTGACCCGGTTGGCCGTGCTTCCATGCGAGGAGGCCCGTCGACGACGATTGTAGCCGACGTTCGTGCCGTCGTGCTTCGCCGGGGTTCAACGAAGTTGCAGGTCGTCGTCGCCGAAGCGGATGTTCAGCGGCTCGATGAGCAGTTGCTTGGGGCCATCCTCGACCGTGCCGGCGATGCAGGCGCCGATACCGAGATCCTCGGCGATCTGGCAGGCCCTGGCGGCCTGCTCGGCTGGCATGAACAGCGCGAAGCCTGCACCCATGTTGAGCGTGCTGTAGGCTTCGCGGTCGTCATGCTTGGCCCACTGCTGGATGAACTTCAGCACCGGCGGCACCGCGGGCACCTTGGTGATGCGGTAGGTGAAGGGCTTCGGGTGGCGCAGCAGCTTGCGCCAGCCGTGGCCCGTGATGTTGGCGCTGTAGTGCACGGTGAGGCCGGCGGCGGCCAGGGCCTCGGTGACCGGCGAGTACAGGGCCGTCGGGGCCAGCAGCGCCTCGCCGTAGGACACGCCCGGCTCGACCTGCGTCATGTAGCCGTTGGGCAGGCGCTCCACCAGCTTGCGCGCCAGGCTCAGGCCGTTGGCGTGGATGCCGCTGGAGCTCAGCAGCACGATGGCGTCGCCGGCCTGGAGGTGATCGCCGACGGAAAGCCGGCTCTTCGGGTTGACGATGCCGGTGCACGACGACGCGAGGTCGATGCGGCCGCTCTCGACGATGCCCGCCAGCGCCGGCGTCTCGCCGCCGCCCCAGGCCACGCCGCAGGTGTCGCACGCGGCCTTCCAGCCGTCGACCAGCGCCTTGGCGCGCAGCTTGTCGCCGAACCAGTCGCTGCCGCCGGCGGCCCAGTAGGCCTGCACGACGAGCGGCGTGGCGCCCACGGTGATCAGGTCGTTGATGGACATCGCGATGGTGTCCTGCGCGATGCCCGCGTAGTAGCTCTGTCCGGTGAGCTCGGCCATCTCGTCGGCCACGAGCGCCTTGGAGCCCAGGCATTCGACGATGCTGGCCAGGTAGAACGGGCCGACGTCGACGACGTAGGCCGACTCGCCGCGCGACGCGGCGATCTCGGAGAAGCCGTGGCCCGACAGGTGCGTGGCGGTGGCGGCGGCGGCGCGCTGGGCGGCCACCTTCAGCGGATCGATCAGGTCGTAGTTGACGCCGGCCTGTTCGTAGCTGAGCGTGTCGGGATGGGAGGAGGAATGCGAAGACATCTGCCGATTATCGCAGCGTCGGCCCGCGGGCCGGCCGCGACGCCGCCGGTAGAATCGTTCGAATGAGCTACGTCGTCCTCGCACGCAAGTACCGCCCGCGCACCTTCGAGCAGATGGTGGGGCAGGATCACGTCGTGCGCGCGCTCACGCATGCGCTCGAGCAGGGCCGCATCCACCACGCCTACCTGTTCACGGGCACGCGGGGCATCGGCAAGACGACGGTCTCGCGCATCCTGGCCAAGAGCCTCAACTGCACCGGCCCGGACGGGCAGGGCGGCATCACCGCGCATCCGTGCGGCCGGTGCACGGCCTGCACCGAGATCGACGGCGACCGCTTCATCGACTACATCGAGCTCGACGCCGCGTCCAACCGCTCCATCGACGAGATCCGCGACCTCATCGAGCGCGCCGCCTACAAGCCGAGCGTGGGCCGCTACAAGGTCTTCATGATCGACGAGGCGCACCAGCTCACCAAGGACGCCTTCAACGCGCTGCTGAAGACGCTGGAGGAGCCGCCCGAGTACCTGAAGTTCGTGCTGGCCACGACCGACCCCGAGAAGATGCTGCCGACGGTGCTCAGCCGCTGCCTGCAGTTCAACCTGCGCCCGATGGCGCCCGAGACGGTCGCCGGCCACCTGCACCAGGTGCTGGGGTCGGAAGGCATCCCGTTCGACGCCGGTTCGCTGCGCCTGCTGTCGCGCGGCGCACGCGGCTCCATGCGCGACGCGCTGTCGCTCACCGACCAGGCCATCGCCTACGGCGCGGGCACGCTGGAGGAGGGCGCGGTGCGCGCGATGCTGGGCTCGGTCGACCGCAGCCACGCCAACCGCATCGTCGAGTCGCTGGCGCGGCGCGACGCCGGCGCGATGCTGGCCGAGGTCAACGCGCTGCGCGGCCTGGGGCTGTCGGCCGCGGGCACGCTGGAAGAGGTGGCGCGGCTGCTGCAGCAGATGGCCGTCGAGCAGGCGCTGCCCGGCGCGCTGGACGCGACCGATTCCGACACCGAGGCCGCCCGCACGCTGGCGGCCGCGATGGCGCCCGACGAAACCCAGCTGCTCTACAGCATCGCCGTGCACGGCCGCGCCGAGCTGGGCCTGGCGCCAGACGAGTACGCCGGCCTCGTGATGGTGCTGCTGCGCTTCATGGCCTTCCCGGCCGACGGCGGCGGGGGCTCGGGCGGCGGCGGATCCACGCCGCCGGCCGCGCGCCAGCCGGAAGGCCCGCGGGCGGCCGCGGCGCCCGCTGCAGCCGGTGCGGCCGCCGCGCCGCGTCCGACCGCGCCCATCAGCGCGCCTGTTGCTGCCGCACCGGTTGCCACGGCGACCGTGCCCTTGGCGGTTCCCGCTCCGACGTCTGTCGCGGAGCAACGTCCTCAGCTTGCGCCCGTCCAGGCACCTGCGCCCGCCGCGCCGTTGCTGCGCACGCCCCCGGCGCGCGCGGTCGCCGCGGCCGCGGTGGCGGACGACGGCGACCCGCCCTGGGCGCTCGACGAGCCCGACGAACTGCTCGACGACCTGCCGTCGCCCACGCGCGGCCGCGCCGGCAACGCGCCGCCGCCGGCGCAACGGGCGCGTCCGGCGCCAGCCGAGCTGGAGCCCGAGTACGACGGCGAGCCGGCCCCGGTCACACGCGCGCAGGCCCAGTCCGTCGCGCCGCCGCCCGCGCTGCCCGCGTTCGAGCGCACCGCGCTGGGCACGAAGTGGTACGGGCTCATCCGGCAATGCGCCGAGGCCGGCAAGCTCATCGCGATGGTGCGGGCGCTGGCGATGCAATCCGAGCTCGTCGCCTGCGAACCCGGCGCCGACGCTTCCACCTGGCGCCTGCGCGTCAGCCTCGAGACCCTGCGCAACCCGGCGCTGGCCGACAAGCTCGGCGGCATCCTGCGCGAGCTCACCGGCGAGAGCCTGCAGCTGGCCGTGGAGATGGGCGACGCGCAGGACACCCCGCTCAAGCGCGACGCCGCCGAGGCTGACCGCAAGCAGCGCGCCGCCATCGACGAGATCCAGTCCGACGCCACGGTGCGCGCCTTGCTGGCGCAGTTCCAGACCGCGCGCATCCTTCCCGGCTCCGTGAAGCCGCTCTGATTCCCTCCCGGGGTCGTTCGAGACCCCAACGAACACGAAAGGTCGTACCCCATGATGAAAGGTCAACTCGCCGGTCTGATGAAGCAGGCCCAGGCGATGCAGGACAACCTGAAGAAGGTGCAGGACGAGCTCGCCACCATCGAGGTCGACGGCCAGGCCGGCAACGGCCTCGTCAAGATCACGATGACCTGCAAGCACGACGTGCGCCGCGTCACCATCGATCCGAGCCTGCTCGCCGACGACAAGGACATGCTCGAGGACATGGTGGCCGCCGCGTTCAACGACGCGCTGCGCAACGCCGAGGAAGTGAGTTCGGCCAAGATGGGCAAGGTGACCGCCGGCATGCCGCTGCCCCCCGGCATGAAGATGCCGTTCTGAACGTGAGCGAAGCGCGGCTCCTGTCGCTCGTCGAAGCCTTGCGCATCCTTCCAGGGGTGGGCGTGAAGTCGGCCCAGCGCATGGCCTTCCACCTGCTGCAGCACGACCGCGAGGGCGCGTTGCGGCTGGCCGCGGCGCTCGACGGCGCGGTGCACGACATCCGCCACTGCGAGCGCTGCCACACCTTCACCGAGCACAGCCTGTGCGACGTCTGCGCCGACCCCGAGCGCGACGCCGACGTGCTGTGCGTCGTCGAGACGCCGGCCGACCAGTCGGCGCTGGAGCGCACCGGCAGCTACAAGGGCCTGTACTTCGTGCTGATGGGGCGGCTGAGCCCGCTGGATGGCGTGGGCGTGCGCGACATCGGCGTGGCTCCGTTGCTGGAACGCATCGAGCGCGAGCCCGTGGCCGAGGTCATCCTCGCCACCAGCTTCACCGCCGAGGGCGAGGCCACCTCGCACGTGATCGGCGAGGCGCTGAAGGCGCGCGGCATCACCGTGTCGCGGCTCGCGCGCGGCGTTCCCGCCGGCAGCGAGCTGGAATACGTCGACCTGTCGACCATCGCGCACGCGCTCGCCGACCGGCGCTGACCGGCGCCGCCCGGCCTGCGGGATTTCCTGGTGTCCGATAGCGGACAACCCCGCTGTGCCCGCGCGGGCCCCCGGACAGAATCGTTCTCGCACCTCGAACGACGACGGTGCGTGCGCTGCCCCGGAGACGCCTGTCGTTGAGCACTATCCTGTCCCTGCCCGAACTCGATGGCGTGCGCGTGCCCGGCATCCGCCTGAGCGATCGCCTGCTGGGCCGGCTCAGGCGGCTCGTGGCCACGCGTCCGTACTTCACAGCCTCCATCGCCTTCCACGCTGCGCTGGCGCTGCTGCTGCTGGACGTGGCCGCCTTCGACGCGAGCAAGAGTGCCCAGGCGGCCGCGGCCGAGGCCGCGAAGACCGCGCAGCGCATCGCGCAGACCCAGGCGCGCGACCTGCAGCATCGCGTGGAACGCATGGAGGCGATCCGCGACGAGCTCGATCCCGCCGCCGCGCCCCTGCCGCCCGGCACGGGCGACGCGTCGCCCGCGGCGCTGGCGGAGCGCGCGCAGGCGCTGGCCGACGCCATCGAAGCCGCCGACCGCGAGCTGCGCGCCGCCGATCTCGCGCGCCTGGTGCAGCTGCCGCTGGACGACGCGCGGCGCAAGATCGCGGGCTACGATGCCGCGCAGCGCCTGCCGCCGCCGCCCGAGACCGCGGCGGAGAAGATCGCGCGGCTCGAGCGTCGCGCGCGCGAGATCGCGGAGGCGCGGCGCGCACGCCTGGATGCGCAGCGCGAGGGCCTGCGCGTGGCGAGCGCGCACGCGCGGCCGCGACGCCACTACGGGCCCGACAAGGCGCTCGCGCCCACGGCACCCGCCTCGGGCTCCACCGGCCAGACGCACGTGGCCGACGGCATCCCGCGTTCGGCCGTCGAGCAGTTCAAGTCCATGGTGCGCCTGGGCGGGCCGCAAGGGCGCGTGGGCGTGGCGGGCACCGAGGCCGGGCTGTCGGTCAATCGCGAGCACGTCAAGGGACTTGCCGGCGGCCGCAACGCCACCGAGCATGACTTCGGCCGCGACGCCGACAAGGCGGCCCGCGGCCCGGCGGCGGTGCTGGAAGGCCAGCGCGAGGCCAGCGGCCGCGACGGCGGCATCGGCGACCACGGGTCGGGCGCGGCGAAGCAGGGCGGCCGCGCGGCCGCGGCGCCGCAAGGGCTGTCGGCCGTGCGCATTCCCGGCAGCAGCCTCGACCTCACCGGCAACGCCGAGGACGGCAAGCACCAGTTCGTGCGCTATGCCTCGCCGCCCGCCGTGGACGTCTCCGCCCTGCACACCGCGGCCGGGCGCGTGTTCGGCGCGGGCGGCACCTACGCCGAGCGCGTCTACCTCGACACCTGGTACGTGATCGGGCCGTTCGCGGGCAAGGGCGACGAATCGCTGCAGGCAGGCTACCCGCCCGAGGACGACGTCGACCTCGACGCCGCCTACCCCGGCCCCGAGGGCCGCACCCTGTCGTGGCGGTTCACCAGCCGCGGCTTCTACCCGTTCGTGCCGCCCGACCGGCGCGCCGACTCCGTGTACTACGCGTACACCGAGCTGCGCGTGGACGAGGATCGCGACGTGTGGGTGGCCATCGCGGCCGACGCCGACTCCGAGATGTGGCTGGACGAGCGCCTCGTGTGGGTCAGCTCGCCTGGCGACAAGCCCTGGTACCACCCGCCGTTCTACCTGCGCGACGAACTCGTCGGCAGCCTCTCGCTCACCGAAGGCCAGCGCCGGGTGCACCTGGACGCGGGCGTGCACCGCCTGCTGTTCAAGCTGTGCAACGCCGACGGTCATCCCTTCTTCTCCGTGGTACTCACCAAGTAGGTAGGCATCGTGCAATTCAACCTGTTCCAGCAACTGGCCACCGGCGGCGCCGGCATCTGGGTGATAGTCGCGCTGTCCGTGCTGATGATCACGGTGGCGATCGAGCGCTTCCACCGCTTCCGCATGGCCGCCATCGTGCCGGCTGGCCTCGTCGACGAGGTGCTGCCGCTGTGGCGGGAAGGCCGCTTCGACCAGCTGCAGCAGGCGCTGGCGCGCCGCGAGAGCGTGCTGGCCAAGGCGATCCGCTTCCTCGTGGCCAACCGCGCGCGCTGGCCGTCCGAGGCGCTGGGCCAGCGCGTCGGCGAGCTCGCGTCGCGCGAGCTGCGGCAGCAGCAGCAGCGTGCCTATCCGCTGGCCGTGGTGGCCACGGTGGCGCCCATCGTCGGCCTGCTGGGCACCGTCGTGGGCATGATCGAGGCCTTCCACGTGATCGCGTTCACCGGCGGCATGGGCGACGCGTCGCTGCTGGCCGGCGGCATCTCCAAGGCGCTGGTCAACACCGCGGCGGGGCTCAGCGTGGCGCTGCCCGCGCTGGCGCTGCACCACTTCTTCCGCCACCGCCTGACGGTGAGCGGCCTGGCGCTCGAGGAACAGCTCGAACGCGTGATGGACTCCTGCGTGCGACCGGGAGACGCGTGATGCGCATCGACGTCGGCGAGGAAGAACAGCCCGAGATCAGCCTCATCGCGCTGATCGACTGCATCTTCTTCCTGCTCATGTTCTTCATGGTGGCCACCACGTTCCAGAAGCAGGCGGAAGGCAAGGCGCAGAAGCAGCTGCCCATCACGCTGCCGCGATCGGCCGTGGCGCTGGACAAGGCCGACGCCGACGCGAGCCCGCTGATCATCGGCGTGGACGTCAAGGGCGGCCTGTACTGGGGCCGCGAGCCGGTGACGACGGTGGAACTGCGCGACCGCCTGCACGCCGAGGCGCAGAAGGATCCGAACCGCGCGGTGCGCATCGACGGCGACACGCAGGTGCCCTACCAGGAGGTGGTGCACCTGCTGGACCTGTGCCAGTTCGAGGGGCTGACGCATATCTCGATGCGGACGCGGGCGGGGCGGTGAGACGCTGGCGGGCCTCTTTCGATGCCGCCGAAAACGACTACCTGCAAGTCAGCGCGGGATGCGCGTCTCCGCCGGAGTACGTGCACGTCGTGACTGGCTTGACCAGCTTGACGTCCGTGGAGGCATCGCCGTAGTGGCAACGGATCGTGAGTGAACGGCCCGCGTCGTAGACGCCCTTGACCGAATAGGTGTTCGAGCCTCGCTTGTCGTCGTCCGGCGCCAGCAACGCCTGGTCGGCCGGGTCACCGTCGAAGAGATCGATCTGCGTGACGGCCGTCTCCGGACGCACCGGGCAGACGCCTTGCGCACGGGCCGTGACGTCGGCGCCAGCGCAGGCCGTGGCCATGCCAGCAGCGGCAAGGCAAGCCAGTACCTTGGCGGCTTCATTCGACCACATAGAACCCATCTCCTCGATTGGACACGCCGGTGCCATCCCAACGGATCGTGCGCGGACCCACCGCCTTGCCGGTACCCGTGATCCACTGGTCGTAGACGTGGATGCCCACTGGATCCTGCTTGACGTAGATCGCGGCGTGGCCGAGGTACACGCCGTTCTGGTCGAAGGTCGCGATGGCGGTGCCCTCGGCGATGGCGGCGTTGCCTTTCACGGGCACGCCCTTCGTCCATTTGCCGGTATTGACCGGAATGGTGGGGCAGGCCGTCGTGACATAGGAGACGCACTGGCCGCAGAAATCGGGACTGTGCCGCTGGTCCGCCGGAGGATGTGCGCTGAACGGGCCAAGGGACGATGTTCTCGTGCAAACCCAGCGACCTTCGGGCGCATTGGCGTTCGTGGCGTAGTTGGGCGAGACAAAGGGCATCGGAAATCTTCCGTAGTGTCGTTGCGTTCAGAGTAGCCGGCCGCCGATGCCGCCGCCATCCCTATCGACGCCGCGCAAATTACGCAGTTTCAGGTGCAGATCGCCGGTGTCGTCCACCGGCACGCTCTGTCGCGCGCGAAGGTAGTGGTCGCTGAACACGTCCAGCCAGGCCTCCAGCACGAGCGCGGCATGCTGGTCGCCCGCCAGCGCCAGGCACAGCGCCGCCACCTCGGACGTGCAGAAATGATGCTCGTGCCACGAACGCCGCAACTGGTAGCGCGAGAGCTGCTCGGGATGGAGGCTCAGCACGGGAAGGCGATCGAGGTACGGGCTCTTGCGGAACATCTTGCGGGCTTCCGACCACGTGCCGTCCATGAGGATGAACAGGGGCCGGCGCGATGTCCCGGACGCCCGTGCGGGCAGCTCGGTCACGACGCGTTCGGGCCGAGCGAACTCGCCCGGGAAGACGACGACCGGTTGCCACCGCGGATCGGCCAGCAGGGCGTGCAGCGCGGGATCGACGGCCAGGCGCGACCAGGCGAATGCGAAGGTGTCCGGCACGACGTCGGCCACCAGCCAGCCCGTGTTGCTGGGCTTCAGCGGCTCGAACGGGGCCATCAGCAGGCAGATGCCGGCGCGGGTGGGCACGCGTGGGCGAAGCGCGCACAGGCAGTGGCTGGGGATGAGCCGGCAGGCGGGGCAGCGCTCCTTGCGCGGCTCGCCGCGGTCGAGGCGGGGCCGGGCTTCATCGTTGGCGAGGCAGGCCTCGCGCAGCCGGGCGACGGCGTGGGGCGGCGGGATGTTCTTGACGTCGTCGTTCACGTCGGCATGATGCCCCAGCGCCAGACAACGGGGAGCCGCCGATGACCACGCCTGATTCCACCCGCACCGCCTCGTGCTCGTGCGGCCAACTGCGCATCGACGTGCGGGGCGAGCCGCGCGGGGTCGGCGTGTGCCACTGCCTGGAGTGCCAGCGCCGCACCGGCAGCGTGTTCGCCGCGCTGGCGAGCTTCAACGCGCCGTTCACGGTGCACGGCCAGGCGACCGAGTACGTGCGCGCCGGCGACGCGGGGGCGCGGTTCCGGTTCCGCTTCTGCCCGGTCTGCGGCTCGACGGTGTTCCACACGGAAGAGGGCGAGGACGGCTCGGTGGGCGTGGCCGTCGGTGCGTTCGGCGACCCGGCCTTCCCGGCGCCGCAGGTGTCGGTCTACGACTGCCGGCGCCACCCGTGGGTGCGGCTGCCGCACGGCGTCGTCGCGTTCGAGAAGGATCCCGGTTAGGCGGCCGGCTTCTGCAACGCCGCGAGCAGCTCGCCCATCTTCTGGTGGATGACGTTGATGCCCTTGAGCGGGCGCAGCATCACCTTGAACGCCGTGATCTTGCCCGCGTCGTTCCAGGTGATGATGTCGACGCCGTTGACGAGGATGCCGTCGATCTCGGTCTCGAACTCCAGCATCGCGTCGTGCGGTCCGATGATCTCGCGCACGTAGCGGAAGCTCGGGTTGAAGAACACGCGGAACGCGGCCGACAGGTACATCACCGTCAGCTTGCGGCCGTGCTGCGGGGCGTGCACCACCGGCGAGTGGAAGACGGCGTCCTCCGCGACCAGCTCGCGCAGGCCCGAGGCGTCGTTGGCGCGCACCAGGCGGTGCCAGGTCTCGAGGGCGGCGGAAGTCATGTCGGACGACTCCTCAGGGCTGGGCGACCTTGGTGCGGGTCGCGGGCTTGGCGGCGGCACTGCCGCCGGCCTTGTGCGCGACGACCGTCCGGGCCTTGCGGGGCGCCTTCGACACGGCGACGTGCGCGCCGCTGCGGGCATTGGCCGCCAGGGCGACCTTGATCTTGCCGGCCGGGGCCTTGGCCACCTTGGCGGCGGTCGTGCGCGCCGGCGCGCGCGCGAGGGTGGTGCTGCGCGGCAGGAACAGCACGGCGGTGGAGCCGGCGGCGAACTTGCCGGAGGCCGCGACGTGGTTCCAGGCCGCCACCTGCGACGGCGCCACGTGCCAGCGCCTGGCGACGGACGCCACCGTCTCGCCGCCCTTGCCGACGCGCATGTTCACGCGGCGCGTGGGCGGCAGGTCGGGCGCCAGGCTCAGCGCGGCGGAGTCGGCCACCTTCACCGAGACGTCGGCGACGTGCTGGGCCGAGCGCGGCACCAGCAGCGTCGAGCCCGACTTCACCAGCATGCGCGCCGGGATGTGGTTGACCGCGCGCAGCTCGGCCTCGTTCATGCCCACCAGCCTGGCCGCGTCGGCCGGGCGCATCGTCTTGCCGACGACGTACACCGTCCACGAGGCCAGCGCGCCGTCGTGCGCCTTCACCGCGCGCACGAAGTCGTCGGCGTTGTCGTAGGGCAGCAGCACCTGCGGCGTGCCGGCCGCGAGGATCACGGGCTTGTCGAGCTGCGGGTTGAGCATGCGGAACTCGGCGATGGGCACGTTGGCCAGCTTGGCGGCGGTGTCGACGTCGATGTCGCGCTCGATGGGCACGCTCAGGAAATACGGGTGGTTGCCCACCGGCGGCAGCGTCAGCGAATAGGCCTCCGGGTGCAGCACGATGTTCTTGACCGCCTGCAGCTTGGGCACGTACTCGCTGGTCTCCTTGGGCAGGCGCAGGTTGACGTAGTCGGTGGGCAGGCCGGCCTTCTGGTTGCGGGCGATGGCGCGCTGCACGTTGCCCTGGCCGCAGTTGTAGGCGGCCAGCGCGAGCTGCCAATCGCCGAACATGTCGTGCAGGCGCTGCAGGTAGTCGAGCGCGGCGCGCGTGGAGGCCAGCACGTCGCGGCGATCGTCGCGGAAGATGTTCTGCTTGAGGTCGAAGTCCTTGCCCGTGGCCGACACGAACTGCCACATGCCGGAGGCCTTGGCCACCGACATCGCCTGCGGGTTGAACGCGCTCTCGGTGAAGGGCAGCAGCGCCAGCTCGGTGGGCATGTGGCGGCGTTCCACCTCCTCGGTGATGTGGAACAGGTAGCGCGAGCCTCGCGCGGTCATGCGCGCCACGTAGTCGGGGCGCGACGCGTACCACTGCTCCCAGGCCTTGACCTCGGCGGTGTCCATGTCGGGGATGGCGAAGCCGTCGCGCACGCGGTGCCACAGGTCGGCGCGCGCGGCGCTGTCGTCGAGGTTGACCTTGGCCTCGGGCTGCAGCGGATCGTAGGGGGGCAGCACGGCCGGGGCGGGGCCGGTCCTGGCGTTGTCGGCTTCGTCGTCGGCCTCCATCGCGTCGGCGCCCGAGGCGGCGGCGGCCGGCGAACTGGCGGCGCTCGCCACGGCCGGGGCCTCGGAGGCGGCCGGCGCGGGCGTGGAGGCGGCGTCGGCCGGCGCGACCGCGACGGTGGTGACGGGAGCCGCGCCGGCGGCGGGCGCCGGCGCGAGATCGACGGAGGAGCATGCGGCCAGCGCCAGCGCGCAAAGCAGCGCGAACGCGGAGACGAGGGGCTGGCGCAGCTTCGGGGGATGCATGTTCAAAACGTGTTCTTCCATTCGCGCAAGGCGGCGAGGACGTCGGTGGGATCGGCGGATGCCGCGCCGTGGTCGAGCGCGGACGCGACCACGTCGGGTTCGCGCACGCGCAGGAACGGGTTGACGGCGCGCTCCGTGGCGATCGTCGACGGCAGCGTCCACGCGCCTTCGGCACGCAACGCCTTGCAGCGGGCTTCGTAGTCGGCCAGGGCCGTGTTGCGGGGCTCGACCGTGCGCGCGAAGCGCAGGTTCGAGAGCGTGTATTCGTGCGCGCAGCAGACGCGCGACTCGCCCGGCAGCGCGGCGAGCTGATCAAGAGAGTGGCGCATCTGCGCCGGAGTTCCCTCGAACAGGCGCCCGCAGCCGCCGGAGAACAGCGTGTCGCCGCAGAACAGCCACGGCGCGCGGCCCGGTTCGGTGACGACGTAGGCCACGTGGCCGGCGGTGTGGCCGGGCACGTCCAGCACCCGCACGTGCGTGCCCAGCAGTTCGAAGGACATGCCTTGCGACATCTTCTCCACGTCCACCGGCATCGCCTCGTGCGCGGGGCCGTACACAGGCCCTCGCAGCAGGGGCGCGAGCGCCTTCAGGCCGCCGATGTGATCCGGGTGGTGATGGGTCACTAGAATGGCCGTGAGCCGCAGCTTCAGGTCGCGCAACGCGTCGCTGACAGGCGTCGCCGCTCCGGGATCCACCACGATGGCGTTCGCGCCGTCGTGAAGTATCCAGATGAGGTTGTCGGCGAAGGCGGGTAGGGCGATCAGATCCATGGAGCGAAGCGCTGCGATTATAGAGTTGGGCGGGTGGCTGAAGACGCCGCCGGGCCAGGTGCTGCTCGCCTGGGAGCAGGAGCGCATCGACACCGCCGTGTTCGACATCTTCGGCTATCACGCGCTGCAGATGGGCCTGCCCGAGCTCGACGGCCTGCGCGCCAACCGCATGCCCCATCGCTGGCTGGCCAGCAGCAGCCTGGTGCCGCCCGAGCCGCAGCAGATCGCGCCGCCGCGCGACCTCGAGATCTCCACGCAGCCGCTGAAGGTGCCCGTGGGCCTGCACTGCCACGCCGAGGCGCTGCCGTTCGCCAGCAACAGCCTCGACCTCATCGTGATGCCGCACACGCTGGAGATGGCCTCCGATCCGCACCTGGCCCTGGCCGAGGCCACGCGCTGCCTGGTGCCCGAGGGCCGGCTCGTGATCGTCGGCTTCAACCCGGTGAGCCTGTGGGCGCTGCGCCAGCGCCTGGGGCGCACCGGGCACAGCCTGCGCATGGGCGACGAAGACCTGTTCCTGCCCAGCGCGGGCGAGTTCATCGGCTACTGGCGCCTGCGCGACTGGCTGCGCCTGCTCAGCTTCGACATCGAGGTGGGCCAGTTCGGCTGCTACCGGCCGCCGTGGAGCTCGCAGAAGTGGCTGGATCGCTATGGCTGGATGGAGCGCGTGGGCGAGCGCTGGTGGCCCGTGCTGGGCGCGGTCTACTTCCTGGTGGCCGTGCGGCGCGTGCGCGGCATGCACCTGATCGGCAAGGTGCGCAAGGAGCGCGTGAAGGCCTCGGCGGCGCCGGCGGTGGTCACGATCAACCGGCGGCGGTAGGACTCAGCAGAGTCGACCCTGTTCGCACGGCGCGACGGTTCGCGGGTCGATCGCCGGCGATTGAGCGAAGGCTGATGCATCGAACCGGAAGGTCAGCGCCAGCCTCGCGAGAGGCTCAGGCAGGTCTTCGAAATGGCAGGGCGCGTCGGGCTTGGCGACCAACTCGTAGGCATGAGATTCGTCGCTTCGCACTCGGTGCACATCCTGCCAGTCGTAGACGTGCAGGCCGCGCCGCGCGATCGACAGGAACGACCCTGGATCGCCGTTGCGCAGCAAGGATTGGGCATCACAGAGTTCGGTCAGACCGATGCAACTGCTTTCCGCTTCGTCCCAACCCGGCGTCTCGAGAACGGCGCGCGGAATCGGAGCACATCCACCCGTGACGAAGGCCGCGACCTGGCCGTCGCGATCGCACGCGAGCCAGACTACATCAATGTCGTCGGGATAGTTCATGAGTCGATTGTGCAGCCCGCCGGGTACCATGCCGCCCATGACAGAAGTTTCGACGACGGAAGTGACGATCTACACGGACGGCGCCTGCAAGGGCAACCCCGGTCCGGGCGGCTGGGGCTGCTGGCTCTCGGCCAGCGGCAAGGAGCGCGAGCTGTTCGGCGGCGCGCTGCAGACCACCAACAACCGCATGGAGCTCACCGCGGTCATCAAGGGCCTGTCGGTGCTCACGCGGCGCTGCACGGTGGCCATCTACACCGACAGCGAATACGTGCGCAACGGCATCATGACCTGGATCCACGGCTGGAAGCGCCGCGGCTGGAAGACGGCCGACGGCAAGCCGGTGAAGAACGTCGAGCTGTGGCAGCAGCTGGAGACGCTGGCCAACGCGCACGACGTGCAATGGCACTGGGTGAAGGGCCACGCGGGCGATCCGGGCAACGAGCGCGCCGACATGCTCGCCAACAAGGGCGTCGTGGCCGCGCTCAGCGGCAACGGCGGCAACTAGGCCAGGTCGGCAGGTGTGTTGAGGTTGGCGAAGGCCGCCTCGTCGTCCGCCCGGTCGAAGCGCACCGGCGCCGCGTGGCGCGCGATCCAGCCCTCGACCTTGCGGCCGCCGTCGGCCAGGTAGCTCGCCAGATCGTCGGCCAGCGTGGTCGACAGCAGGCAGCACACGGGTTCGAGGCGGCCGTCCTCGCGTTGCACCACCGCGCCGGTCTTTCCATCGACGCCGGCGGCGAGTCGTTCCACGAGATCGACGGGCAGCCGCGGCGAGTCGCACGGCACCACGGCCAGCCAGGGCGTGGCGGCCGCGCGCAGGCCCGCCAGGATGCCCGCCAGCGGGCCGGGAAAGTCGTCGGACGCGTCGGCCAGCACGCGCGCGCCGCGGGCGGCGTAGTCGGCCGCGTTGCGGTTGGCGCTGATCAGCACTTCGCCCACCTGCGGCGCCAGGCGCGCCAGCGCGTGGTCGACGAGGGGCGTGCCGCGCCAGGCCTGCAGGCCCTTGTCGACGCCGCCCAGCCGCAGGCCGCGGCCGCCGGCCAGGATCAGCCCGGTGATCGCCAGGCGCGCGGGTACGTCGGAGGCCATCAGCCGCCGATGTAGTGCATCTCCACGCGGCGCTCGTCGGCCGGCGTCGCGGCCGTGCCGAACTCGGGCGTGGCGGCGCTGCGCAGCTGCGAATAGCGATCGTCGCGGCCGGCCCAGAGATGGTCGATGGCGGCGGCGACGGCGGCGTCGTCCGCCCCGCCGCGCAGCAGCGCGCGCAGGTCGTGGCCGTGGGTGGCGAACAGGCACAGGTACAGCTGGCCGTCGGTGGACAGCCGCGCGCGGTTGCAGCTGCCGCAGAAGGCCTGCGTCACGCTGGAGACGACGCCGATCTCCTGGCCGGTGGCGTCGAAACGCCAGCGTCGCGCCGTCTCGCCTTCTGCCGTGGCAGGCAGTGCCGTGAGCGGCCCGATCTCGCGCAGGCGCGCGAGCACCTCGCGCGAGGGCAGCACGTCGTCCAGGCGCCAGCCGTTGGTGCTGCCGACGTCCATGTACTCGATGAAGCGCAGCACCACCGCCTGGCCGTAGCGGGCGTGCAGGGCGCGCGCGAGCGGCACGATCTGGTCGTCGTTCGTGCCCTTCTTGACGACCATGTTCACCTTGATCGGCGCGAAGCCCGCGGCCACCGCGGCAGCGATGCCCGCGAGCACGTCCTCCACCGCGAAGCCGACGTCGTTCATGCGGCGGAACACGGCGTCGTCGATCGCGTCCAGGCTCACGGTGACGCGCGTCAGGCCCGCGGCCCGCAGCGCCGCGGCCTTGCGGGCCAGCAGCGAGCCGTTGGTGGTGAGCGTGAGGTCCAGCGGCTCGCCCGCGGGCGTGCGCAGCGCGGCCAGCATCTCCACCAGGTGCTCGAGGTTCTTGCGCAGTAGCGGCTCGCCGCCGGTCAGCCGGAGCTTGCGCACGCCGGCGGCGGCGAACACGCGCGCGAGGCGGGTGATCTCCTCGAAGCTCAGCAGCGCGGCCTGCGGCAGGAACACGTACTGGTGGTCGAAGACCTCCTTGGGCATGCAGTAGCTGCAGCGGAAGTTGCATCGGTCGGTGACCGAAATGCGCAGGTCGCGCAGCGGACGGACCAGCGCATCGAGGCGATCCTGGCCTGGCAGCAGGCCGCCGGCGGGCGTGCGCAGGCCCGTCGGCGCGAGGCCGCGCCGCAGGTCGTTGATTGCGAAGGTCTTGCCCATGGCTCGATTGTGCCCGCCCGCCGCTCACGTGACATCGTGCGGGCTATCTCCGCAAACGACACAGCCCGCGCGGTGGCGGGCTGTGGCGGGAAAAGCGGGCGGGATTCAGCGTTCGGCCATCTGGCGCGCGAAGGGCGCGTGGGTGGGGCCCAGCGAGGTGGGCGCGCCGGCCGGCAGGGTGGGCAGGGTGCTGCCCAGGCGCAGGCCCGACGGGTTCAGCGACGCGGCCGGCGTCAGCGCCGCGGCCTGGAAGGGCGTGACGACGGCGGTGTCGCCCGTGCCCTGGCCGGTCAGGCGCGCCGTGAGCGAGGCCAGCATCGACGTGCCGGCCACCGTGGGCGCGCCGTTGGCGTCGGCCAGCTCGGGCACGCGGCGCGCGCCGGTGAAATGGCGCGCCCAGTAGGAGATGTTGATGTCCTCGATGCGCACGGTTTCGCCGGTGCGCGGCGAGTGGATGAACTTGCCGTCGCCCAGGTAGATGCCCACGTGCGAGAACGTGCGGCGCATCGTGTCGAAGAAGACGAGGTCACCCGGCTTCAGGTCCTTGCGCTCGACCTTGGCCAGTTCGGGCGCGTTGGCCTGCTCGTCGGCGCGGTGCGGCAGCACGCGGCCCAGGCTCATCTCGAACACGTGGCGGGTGAAGCCCGAGCAGTCGAAGCCGGTCTCGGCGGTGTTGCCGCCCAGCTTGTAGCGAACGCCCAGGAAGTTCATGGCCGAATCGACCAGGCTGGACGTGCCGTCGCGCACCTGGGTGATGAGCTGCGAGCTCCGGGTGGTGACCGTGTCCAGCAGGCCCTGGTCGTCGACCGGGCGCATGGCGGGTTGGCGAACGGATTGGGGTGCGGCCAGCGCGCTGCCGACCGGCGCGCCCAGCGCGGCCGTCATCAGCAGGAGCCCAACGAGTCGGGGGAGGTGGCGGGACGACTGCGAAGCCGCTGCCCCTCGACGATTCTTGATTGTTCGCACCGGGCGAGCATAACGGATGCCAGCTTTGCCGGTCAACGTGGGAGTCCGGAAAAACCCCAGTAAATACAAAGACTTGCAAGCGGTTACGAGGCCCGCGGCGGGCCGGGCCGCTGTGTTTCCGGCCGGTAAATCTGCAACTGGTCACAACGTGTCCGGAATTTCGTTCTACGCGCAGTGACAATCGCGCGGCCGCCCGATCGGACGCCAAAAGCCTCCTGTCGAGCAGCATTTCCCGATTCCGGAGACCCGATGAAGAGATCGAACGTGATGCCGGCCGCGCTGGCGCTGGCGGCCGTCCTGGCGCTGGCGGTGACGTCGGCCGGCGCGGCGCCGCGCAAGCGCGCCCCGGCCCATCCGAAGCCCATTCCCGTCAAGCCGGTGGTCGAGAACCCGATCGCGGACCTGCCCTTCCCGAAGTTCGATCGCGGCCCGCAGGTGGCCTCGGCCTGCACCGCCGGCCTCGAGGGCGCGATGCTGCGCGTCAAGGAACTCGAGAAGCGCAAGCCGGGCGCCGACTGGCTCCAGGGCTGGGAGGCGCTCTACGACTGGGAGGAGGACCAGAGCGGCCCGCTGATCTTCCTGGAGAACGTGCATCCCACCGCCGAGGTGCGCGCCGAGGCCGAGAAGTGCGACCAGCGCTGGAGCGATTTCCAGTCGGCCCTGGGCCTGAACGCGCTCGTCTGGAACGGCGCGAAGCAGTCGGTGGCGGCGCTCAAGGATCCGGTCGACAGGCGCGCCGCGCAGCTCGCGCTGGAGGCCTTCGAGGACTCGGGCGTGGCCTTGCCCAGGGACAAGCAGGCCCGCGCCAAGGCCATCGCCGACAAGCTGGCCTCCCTGAGCCAGCAGTTCAACCGCAACATCCGCGACGCCCGCACCCGCGTCCCGTTCACCGAGGCCGAGCTGAAGGGCGTGCCCGATTCGGTGTGGAAGGACCAGCCACGCGACGCCGACGGCAAGGTCACGCTGCCCATCGACGGTCCGGCCTACGCCACCGTGATGCAGACGGCCGAGGACCCCGGCGCGCGCGAGCGCCTGTGGCGCGCGAAGACCAACGAGGGCGGCCCCGACAACCTGAAGGCGCTCGCGCAGATCGAGCAGCTGCGCCTGGAGCAGGCGAAGTTGTTCGGCCTGGCCAGCTACGACGAGTTCGTGCTGCGCCGGCGCATGGTGGAGACGCCGGCGCGGGCCGCAAAGTTCCTGGACGACGTGCACGCGGCCGTCGCCGACGACGACAGGCACGACACGGCCGAGCTGCGCGACGCGAAGGCGCGCCACCTGGGCCAGCCGCTGGAGGTGACCAGGCTGCAGCGCTGGGACACGATGTTCTACTCGGAGCGCCTGCTGCGCGACCGCTACGCCGTCGACGACGAGGCCTTCCGCCCCTACTTCCCGCCGCAGGAGAGCCTGCGCTTCGTGATGCGCGTGGCCGAGAAGATGTTCGGCGTGCGCTACGACAGGATCGACGGCACCTGGTGGGCGCCCGAGGTGCAGGCCTGGGCCGTCACCGACGTGGCCAGCAACAGGAAGATCGCCACGCTGTACGTCGACCCGTATCCGCGCGACGGCAAGTACAACCACGCCGCCGTCTGGAACTTCCGCAATGGCGCGAGCAGCGTGCCGCGCCAGGCGCAGTCCGCGCTGGTGGTGAACTTCGACCGCCGCGGCCTGTCGCTGCGCGAGCTCGAGACGCTGATGCACGAGTTCGGCCACACGCTGCGCAACAACCTGTCGGCCACCCGCTACGCCAGCGACGCCGGCGAGAACGTGGCGCAGGACTTCGCCGAGGCGCCGTCGCAGATGCTGGAGGACTGGGTCTACGACAAGAAGGTGCTCAAGGTGTTCCAGGACGTGTGCCCGGCGTGCAAGCCGGTGCCCGACGACCTGGTGGACAAGGCCCGCGCCGCGCGCGACTTCGGCAAGGGCATGCTCGTGGCGCGCCAGCAGCTGTACGCGATCTACGACCTCGCGCTGCACGGCCCGACCGCGCCCGATCCGATGGAGACCTGGGAAAAGATGGAGGCCGCCACGCCGCTGGGCTACGTGGCGGGCACCACGTTCCCGTCCGGCTTCGCGCACGTGGCCGGTGGATACGGTGCCGGGTACTATGGCTACCTCTGGAGCCAGGCGGTGGCCACCGACATGCGCAGCGCGTTCGGCGCCGACAAGCTCGATCCCAAGGTCGGGGCACGCTATCGCGCCACGGTGCTGGGCGAGGGGGCGCAGAAGCCGCCGCAGCAGGTGGTCAAGGACTTCCTGGGGCGTGACGGGAGTCCGCAGGCGTTCTTCGAGTACTTGAAGAAGTAGGTTGCTTGTCCTGTTTGGCAGACGTCTGGCTTTTGCAGGCGTCTGCTGATCGCTGGTCGTCTCTCTTGAAGGCATGACTCACCGGGGGAGCTTGTTTTGTTCGTGTCCCCCGGCCTGCGGCCTCCTCCTTTTACCTCACAAAACAAGCTCCCCCGCCTCGCCGTGCCGGCCGTGGCGGGGATGCAGACAACACTCGCTGGGGAGTGGGCGCAGGTTTTTTGATGCTGATGCTGCGCGTCGATGGCCCATCGAGGGCCATCGACGGCCTCGGCGCCACCGCTTCGCTGCGAAGGACCTTGCCTCGCGCACGCAGCGCGGGCGCCTTGCGTCCGCTTGTCGCTTCAGCATGTGGCCAGGGATTTCATGTTGCCCCGCCTGCATCAGGGGCGAATGACCACTCTCAGACGCTTTGGCGTAGTTCAGCCATCTTGACGGGCCGGCTGAGAACGACCCGTTGCTGTCCTTCGATGCGGCGAACTCGACGCCGCAGAGCTGTCATTCGATGCATTG
>Ga0210384_10001583_pt1 | contig 30523 bp, 29 predicted proteins | sample IncBWH2MmetaG_FD_160574 | JGI IMG/M metagenome (GOLD analysis project Ga0210384, IMG submission 160574) | Forest soil microbial communities from Barre Woods Harvard Forest LTER site, Petersham, Massachusetts, United States - Inc-BW-H-2-M | ecosystem: Environmental > Terrestrial > Soil >...
ACAATCAAGATCAATGAGTGCAATGGCGATATTAGTGCGCCGGGATAAACCGGCATGAAGCAGAGAATGCAAAATTCTTACGAGAAAGGACCAGCGATCCGCTCGGCCCCGAGTCTTGCGCTGCTACCGTGAGGGAAACAGTGAAGCGTAGACAGGGGTATAGGTGGGGTGGGCAATTGAGCTGCGAAAACATACAACCCGGACGCCGACGCGGTTAATATGCGCGGAAGGCAACATGATTCGGGGGCACTACCGCGAGTCTCCGATCAGTCCGGCGTAGTCGAAGACCCCAGGCACGCCTAGAAACTTCATGCACGAGAACCGGGAGACCTCGGAAATGCCTGCGGCGAAAGTCAGTCGCAGGACGGCGGGAGAAGGCGTAGGCCACACGGCCCGCATGTACGTCTCCGAGGAGTCACACTGCGGCGTAGTACCGATGAATCATTCGAACAAAGACAGAACATCGTCGGCGGAGAGTGAGGAGGGAAGGCTGCGGATCGAGGAGAGCGCTTTTCCACCTGACACGTACCCGACTCAGAGCGGGGCTCCGCGTGTCCCAAGGGTGGGCGAGTGTGCGGACGGGCAGTACGCTTGGCCGCTATTCATCCGAGATAAGAACCGGATGCGCTAACGAGCGCCCGTCCGGGTCTGTGCGGGGTTGTGCCTTGAAAGCTCATGGAGTTCAGTTTCCTGAAATGGAGACCGCGGCAAAGCCTAGCTCGCAGCCGCGTACCAAGTCTTGCGTGATGTCCGGCAACGGCCGTTGCGAAGCGTAGACCGGGAGGTTGCAGGCCGGAACAGCAGTGAACGGCAAGATAGCCCCGAAATCGATCGTGATGGAAGTAGCCGACCTTATCCCCCAACGGGGAAGGCAGAAACTCTGGATGCGGTATGGCAAGTGTTCAGAGATGCTTCCGGGGTTCGTACCGCCAGCATGCAGCCAAAGGATTCCATGGGAACAAGGGAGATCCGTCGGGTTCAAGCCTAGCTTGTAAGGTCCGACAAGCCAATAAGGTAAGGACGACCTGATGACCTGACGGAAGTCAGACTGGCCGATAGTACTCTGCGGTCGGGAGAGCCGACTACACGGGGAAGCGGTCAGCAGAAGTTGAACAGTTCGAAGGAGACATGGGCTCCATTCAAAGGGAGGATTCGGCCTTCTATGCAAAGAGAAGAATCGCCAACCATGACAACGGCACTCGAACGAATAGCAGGGAAAACTCGGTGTGAACCAAAGCTCCGGTTTACGTCGTTGGCCCATCACATCACCAAGGAACGAGTCTGGGAGAATCTAGGTCAAATCCCGATCGACTCAGCCCCTGGGGTAGACGGGCAGACGGTGCCGGAGGCGAAGGAGAGCTTTGAGGTATGGATTGAAGCCATGCTTCAATCGGTGCACCGCCAGGGATATCAAGCGCCGAACATCCGGCGCGTGTATATCCCGAAACCCGGGAAGCAGGAGAAACGCCCGTTGGGCGTGCCTTGTGTAGCAGACCGGGCGCTCCAGAGAAGCGCTGCGCAGGTGCTGTCTGCCATTTACGAGCAGGACTTTCTAACATGCTCGTTTGGCGGCCGACCTGGGCGGGGTGCCCATCAAGCGCTGGCCAGCTTGCATGAAGTGATCTCTGGCCGGAAGGTGGAATGGGTGCTGGAGGCGGACCTCAAGAACTTCTTCGGGAGCTTGAGCCACGATTGGATGCTCCGCTTTGTGGAACATCGGATAGGAGACCCGCGTCTGATCAACCTGATCCGGCGCTGGCTGAAAGCAAGCGTTCTGGAAGATGGGGAGATCCACGTGAACGAGGAAGGCACCCCACAAGGTGGTTCGATCAGCGTAATGCTGAGTAACGTGTATCTGCACTATGCGCTCGATCTGTGGTTCGAGCGCGTGGTCAAGCCTCGGTTACGGGGCGAAGCCTATTTGGTGCGGTACATTGACGACTTTGTGTTGTGCTTCCAATATCGCGCAGATGCTCTGCGTGTCCAGAAAGCACTGTGCCAGAGACTGAGTAAGTTGGTTTAACTCTAGAATCGACCAAGACCAAGCTCGTTGAATTTGGTCGCTTTGCGCAGCGACACGCAAGCAAGCGTGGTCGTAAACGCCCAGAGACGATTTACTTTCTGGGGTTCACGCTGTATTGCACGCGCAATCGGAAAGGCAACTTTCGGGTTGGGCTGCGTACGGAAAAGTCACGCCTGCGGCGCGCGTTGATGCGCTTGCAAGACCAGATGCGGCGAATGCGGCACTTATCGATCCTGGAGCAAACCGACTGCCTCAATCAAATGCTCCGCGGTCACTATGCGTACTACGGCATCGCCGGGAATATACGGGCGTTGCAGCGGGTCCATCGGGCCGTGGAACGTTACTGGCGCAAGATGCTAAGCAGCCGGAGCTGGCAAGGGCAGGTCTGGTGGAAGCAATTCCAGCAGATCAAGGAGCGGTTCCCGTTGCTGCGACCAAAGCTGTATCTCCCTTACTCGGAGCTGCAAGCTATCGCCGCGCTGTGAAGCAACTTCTGACGAGCGTAGTGCGGGAAATCCGCACGCTACGTTCTGTGGGAGCCGGGGCGCGGGCGACCGTCCCCGGCCACCCGGTGGCGATCAGTGATGATCGTCCCTACCGCGACAACTATCGGGGGTAAAGATGAGAACGGGAGATCCAGGCGTTGTTAGCAAGAGATCTCCCGCTGTGGCTCTTTTTTATTTGAACAGTTTTACGCATACAGCGCCAAGCTGCTGCTGTAGCGTGTTCTTGCGCTTCTTCCGACTCGGCGTCCTTGCCTTTGAGGTAGGCGAGTGTCACGTCCTGGCCAAGGCGAATATCGCAAATTTGATCCGGAGCCGTTGAGGCTGACTTCCGGATTGCCGACAAACCATCCAGAATCGCTGCATCCGCCGCAATGTGCTTGCGTAGGACTATAATTACGCGCACCGATGGCCCTTACGCCTGGCAGCAAGCTCGGCCCGTATGAAATTCAATCGTCGCTAGGCGCCGGCGGCATGGGCGAGGTCTATCGTGCCCGTGACTCTCGTCTCAAACGGGAAGTGGCGATCAAAGTTTTGCCGCAAGCGCTTTCCCTTGACGCCGACCGGCTGCGCCGTTTTGAGCAAGAGGCCCTGGCCACCGCTGCCCTGAACCATCCTAATATTCTGGCGGTATTCGACATTGGCACGAGCGAAGGCTCGCCTTACGTGGTGTCTGAACTACTTGAGGGAGAGACACTGCGGGAGCGCCTGCGCAGTGGACCGATCGCGGTACGCAGGACTTTGGACTACGCTTTGCAAATCGCGCATGGACTGGCCGCGGCCCACGAAAAAGGGATCATTCATCGCGACGTCAAGCCGGAGAATCTATTTCTCACGAAAGACGGGCGGGTCAAGATCCTGGATTTCGGGTTGGCCAAGCTGGCTCAGGCCGAACCCGGTGTCCACACCTCACTGCCAACCGTGACGCACGGCACGGAGGCGGGCGTGGTGCTGGGAACGGCGGGGTACATGTCGCCCGAGCAGGTGCGTGGCATGACCCTGGATGCGCGCTCCGACATCTTCAGCTTTGGGGCAATTCTGTACGAGATGCTCTCAGGCAAACAGGCATTTCACGGGGACACGCCCGCCGATACGATGAGCTCGATCCTGAAAGAAGACCCTCCGGACTTGAGCGAAACCAATCGCAATGTTTCCCCGGCGCTGGAGCGCATTGTGCAACACTGCCTGGAGAAGAACCCTGAGGCTCGCTTCCACTCCGCCAGCGATATTGCGTTTGATCTCGACCAGCTTTCCGGGATTTCCGGCACAACGGCAAGTGTAACGCCGGTTGCGGTTGTGCGGTCGCGTCGCAGGCTTCTGGTCGGGCTCGCGAGTGGTCTCGGGCTCGCGTTTGTGATACTTGGTCTCGGTTGGTGGCTCGGCAGGGCCAGCGTTCGCGCGCCTCTGGCCGAGTACCAGCAGATCACTTTTCGCACGGGTTACATCGGGAATGCCCGGTTTACGCCCGACGGCAGCATTGTTTACAGCGCATCGTGGGAGGGAGGGGAAAACCAGCTGTACATGGCTCGTACGGATGATCCGGGCGCGCGCGAACTGGGGCTGAAGGATGCAGAACTGCTTTCGATCTCCAAGAACGGAGAGCTAGCGGTTCGGCTCAACACGGTGTCTTACGGTGGCTACGCGCGAAGCGGGACGCTGGCCAGGGTTCCGCTGAGTGGGGGAGCGCCACGAGAAGTACTGGACAATGTGCAGGACGCGGACTGGGCCGCGAACGGCGAAAGTATGGCGGTTGTTCGTTACGTTCCGGAAAACCATCACTGGCGTTTGGAATATCCCATTGGCAAGTCGCTGTTCGACAGCATTAACTGGATCAGCCACCCGAAGATCTCGCCGGACGGCAAGTGGGTGGCGTTTGCCGACCATGAGAACCCTGGCGGCGACGACGAGGGTTCGGTCGCGGTGATTGGTTCGGACGGCAAGGACAAAGCGAAGAAGCTTTCTTCGGGCTGGACCGCACTGGAAGGAATTCTCTGGTCTCCAGCGGGCGATGAGATCTGGTTTACGTCAACCAGCGGCGGCAGCGCCACGAACCCGCGCGCCGTAGGCCTCTCGGGCAAGCTGCGAACGATCACCAACGTGCCCGGAGGGGTGTGGCTGGAAGACCTGCGAAATGGAACGGCGCTGATGGTGACGCATCAGACACGGGTTGGGATTCGGGGTATGGCGCCGGGTGGAAAAGAGGAGCGAGAACTGGGGTGGTTCGGATGGTCGGAGCTGAGCGATGTCAGCCGGGACGGACGGAAGATCCTGTTCGACGAGGAAGGCGATGGCGGTGGACCAAATTACACCGTGTTTCTGCGCGATACAGATGGGTCGGCTCCGGCACGCATTGGCGAGGGAAACGCGATGGCCATCTCGCCCGATGCAAAATGGGTGATCACGAAACCCCCGAAGGGGGGACCTCTGAGCCTGGTGCCGACGGGGGCGGGCGAGTCGAGGCAGCTTACGCACGATGCCATAAGCTACGATGCGGTTCGCTGGCTACCGGACGGCAAGCGCCTGCTGGCCGTCGGGATTGAAGCCGGGCACGGTGCACGTGACTACCTGATTGATCTGAGTAATGGCAATGCCAAGCCGATCACTCCGGACGGCATCGCCGGTGTGCAACTGTCGCCGGACGGCAGGAGCACGGCGGTGCTGGGACCCGATGGAAAATGGGGAGTTTGGCTGCTTGAGGGGAGCGGTATTCGTCTAATCCCAGGGCTTGACTCGAGCTACTACGTGACTGGTTGGTCGCCAGGCGGGGAGGCGGTGTATGCAACCTCCAGCCGGGCGAACGAGAAGACGGCGAAGGTCTACCAGGTAAATACAGTTACTGGCAAAATGGAGTTGTGGAGAACCTTCGGGGCAGAAGCGGGCGCGGGAGTCAGGGGGGTTGGTCGGCTTCATCTTTCAAGTGACGGGAATGCGTACGCATACAACTGCGTGCGGGTGCTGTCAGAGGCGCACGTGGTGACTGGATTGAAGTAGGACTTGCCCTCCCAGATAGACTGTCGGGCCGAAACGGCTGCGACTTTCTGCAGCAACCGAGACCAGGACTGCTGATAAAAAGCAGGGCCGTTGTGTCTGCTCCTGTGCTTTCCTCTTGCAGTACTGGTCTTCTCCTTGTCAGATGGCGTGCAGCCGAGTTCGTAGATTGACGCTTCATTCTGCCGTTCCGGCATCACCTGTTGGCCTTGTCTCGCGATTACGGATGTGTGACGGGCAAACCTTACCTTATCGATTAGGGAAGGTTTGCCGACCAATTGGGACTCGCAACGCCTCTAGCCGCCATCAAGCGTTCGAGGGGCTGTCCGGCTTGATGTTTTGGTTGAGTCGCAGCACGTTGTTTGGGTCGTACTTTTTCTTGATCTCTACGAGACGAGCGTAGTTCGGTCCATAGCTCGAACGAACCAGTTGCTCACTCGTATCGCCCAACTGGTTGACGTACACTCCATGCGCAAAGGGCTGTAAATTATCGCGCGTAGCCTGGACCCATCGCACCACTTCCGCCTTCACCGCGGGAGTGTTCCAGACACGGGCGATGTCTATTTCATAACCCGGCTCCCGGAGAGCAAATGCGGTGTCGGTCACACTTACGCGGCTAATAGCCCCACGCAACGGCACAATGATCACTTTGCACGTGGCTGGCGCATCGTTGATCGCCGTAGTAATCGCCGCAATGGAAGCTCCGCTAAGTTCGCGAAGAAGGAGATCTGTTTGGAAGTGCGCAACCGGCGCTGCAAGAAAACCACCGGCCGCCTGAGCATCCAGGTAGGACATGATCCTGACGCTGTCATCCTGCGGCTTGAAGGCGCGCAGCGACCGGAGCAAGTCATTTCCCATTCGTTGATCGCCGCAATAGCAGACATCGACTTTGAGTCTTCGGCCCTGTTCGGACGGCAACAGCTGGGCAAACGCGTCCATTTCATCCGGGGCCCCAGCGAGAAACTTAACGAATGCCTGCAGCAACTCTGGAATCCGTCCCGCCGGATAGGTGAGGGCACCAGACAGAACCTGATTCACCGGATGGAGCTGGTACTCCAGCGCCGTGACCACACCAAAGTTGCCTCCTCCACCACGAATGGCCCAAAAAAGATCTGGATTGGACTTCGGGCTGGCTTCGACCTGCCTCCCGTCAACGGTGACCACTTGCACCGATAGCAGGTTGTCGCATGCTGCGCCATACTTCTCCATCAAGCGGCCTTCTCCGCCTCCGAGCGTCAGGCCGGCAATGCCCACCGTCGGGCATCCGCCTGACGTGGTCGCGAGCCCAAAGCGCCGAGTCGCTGTGTCGAGGTCACGCACGAGAGCGCCGGCCTCGGCGCGGGCCACTCGTTTGCCGGTGTCTACTTCGACTCCTTTCATCGCGGAGAGGTCGATTACTACGCCGCCATCGCACATTCCGAATCCGAGACGGCTGTGGCCTCCAGCGCGAACAGCCAGGGACAAATGCTTGGTCTGGGCAAATTCGAGAGTACGCGCGACATCGGAGGGACCCGCGCAGCGCACGATCACTGCAGGATGCCGATCAAATGCCCGGTTGAAGATTGAGCGCGCCGCGCTGGCGAGCGACCCGGAAGTTACGCCCCGAAACAAGTTTTCAACGACGCGGGCCAAGTCAGCTTCGAGGAGATCGCCGTTGATCTCCTCCAAGCCCGTTTCTTGTTCTTATTCTATTCAGTTATGTCTGAACCTGGACCGTGGCTTTCCCCACGGGGCGCAAAGGCACCGCTGGCTCTGGAGAGCGAGAAGTTAAAGCCAGCAGTTCGGGCAAAATTCCGTCCTTCTCAGGGATCAAGATGATACGGGCCTTGCTCTCGACGATCTTCTGAATCTCGAGAATCTCGAACATGGCACCTTCGACTTGCGGATCAGCCGCAACTTTGTTTAGCGCCTCACCGACAATGCGCGGACGCATAGCGGCGGCTTTAGCGAATTCGACCGCGGCCTGGCGCTCGGCCGTGCTCGTGATGATGCTGACCTGATTCGCTCCGTCCTGCTTGATGGCCGATGTCACCTGGCGCAGCCGGTTCACTACCTTTTCTTCGATTTGCTTGATCATCTGGCTGTCGCGGAAGTGCACCTTGCGGATGTACACCGAACCCAGCTTGTATCCCCACTCGTGAGATTGTGGAGAAACCTCGGCGCGCACCGTCTGGCTCATCGCGTGGCGGTTCTGCAGTAGGTCAGCAAGCTTCAAGTTGCTGAGGCAGCGCACAGTGGAATTACTGACGTTGGTAGCCAGCGAGCCTCGCGGATCGGCATTCTTGAACAAGAAGGCCACGGGATCGCTAATGAACATTTCGTACCAGATGCCGATGCCCATAGGCGCGCCTTCTTCCGAATTCACCGGCTGGCTGCGCAGGTATTGCTGGTCGATGCGCATATCCAGCACATAGAGGCGGCCCAGCCAGCTCACAATCGGCGCCTGCAGGCCAAGTTTGAACAGCAGAATGTGCAACCCGGGTTCATCGAGAATCGCGACTACCTTGCCGAACAGCACATAAACATTGCAGGTGCGCTCTTCCACAATCGCGTAGACGCCGAAGAAACGCAGCAGCCAGAAAATCGCCGGCACGAGCACGAAGCACGCCACAAACGTTGCCACCGCCGCGATAAGCAGATTCATTGCTTAGTCTCCAGAACAACCTGCTGCGCATTGCCAAAAAGCCCGAGGCGCACGTTACGCACGTAGGCTCGCAAGGCCCCTTCACCCGTGCCCTTTAATTCGGACAGCTGGCTAGCCAGAGAAACCAGCGGCTGCACCTCCGCCTCGGCTTTCAGGGTTTCGATCTCGGCCGCTCGTTTCGATTGTTCAATGCGTTGGTCAGCCGTGGCCTGGGCTAGACTCACGTCGGACGACACCATATTGTGCGCGGTATTGATCGCCGCCAATGCCGACTCGACTTCCGGTGGCGGATCAATGCCGGTGATCAGCGAGGCGTCGAGCACGATGCCATAGCGAGCCTCCGACGTGCTGCACTCGCGATCCATGTGTTCGTTCAGGTCGCGAAGATTTTTGCGCAGGTCATTGATAGAAACCCCGCCGCTTCCAACCTCCGGAGCGCCGGGAACTGCGGGCGCTTCGAAGGTGGCAATGCGCTCACGCAACACGGAAACAAAATAGCCCATCACGTGAGAGATCGGACGCTTGGCGCCGAACAGGTTCGCGTAAAGATTCCGCTCGGAGATGTGGTAGCGGATCTGCCCAGTCAGCCCGGTATTAAGCTGATCCTTCGTGACCGCATCGACGACCGTGCCCGATTGATTCGCGCCGGGAGCGTCGGGATCGAAGGCCATATTCACGGTTTGGGTAGCGATGGAAACTTTGTAGATTTTTTGCCATGGCCACTTGAAATAAGGACCGCCCGGCATGATCACGCGGACCTGGGGATACCGATAGCGCTGTTTCTCGTCGGCGTCGAGCCCGGCTGAGATGGGATCGTTCAGGGTGGTCGCTCCGGGGATACGGTCCGCCCGCCCGAAGTTAGTCTTCACTGCGCGTTGGTTCTGATCGACCGTGTAAATACCGCCGGCCAAGTAGCGAACAAGAAACCAGACGATAAGACCGATGAAGATTCCGACGAGAATGTCCGGGTCCATTGAAAATTGCTCCTTAGCGCCACCATACATGATGAACTTAACGCGGGCTTCCAAAACTCCTCCCGAGTGGGATTGCAAGAGGAGATTCCCCCGCAGTTCGGGGGCTGAGCGAGAAGCTACCGCCCGAAGGTCCTCGAAGCCCGTCTATGGACCTCGTTGATCCACTGCTCCCGGAAGTCGTGACCGCGATTTTCTAGCGCATTCCCTTGGCCAACCGCGCACTGCCGGGACTTCTCCGCAACAACAGCATGGCAGAAGCGCCAATTGAAGGGCCTGGAACCAGCATGAGAAATGTCCACCGCCAAGAACCCAGGAAACCAGCCATCCGAGGCACCAGCCAAATTGCCAACACGGTAAGCGCAAATCCCAGGCCGAGCTGAACTGAAAGTGCGGTTCCGACGAAGCGCTGGTCGGCAAGTTCAGTAATCATTGCGGAAAACTGGGCGGAGTCACCGATGACAGAGACGCCCCAGATCACCAGGATCATGATGAATAGCCATGACGGCCCACCAAAGGCAAACCCGATCGCAAGGGCGCAGGCTCCGGACGCGATCATCATCCCAGCGGTCGTCGCTGTGCGTCCGATACGATCTGACAGAATCCCTCCCAGGAGGCAGCCGAACGCCCCCGTCCCGATCGTCACGAAAGTGAGGAAAGACGCCCGGCCGAGCAACCACACGTGCTGGGCTCCAAGGGCCTCGTTCACGTACACCAGAAGCCATGCCCACATTGCATACAGCTCCCACATATGTCCGAAATAGCCGAGATTGGCCAAGAGGAGATCTCGATCGCGGAAAACAGCCCCAGCCTGCCGCGGATCGAATATAGCGCGTCCAAAGGGATAGGGTCCCTCGCGGGCGAAGAGCCAAAGAAGCACTCCTCCGACCGACGTGGCAAGCGTGGATATCTTGACGACGAATCGCCAATCCACCGCAGCGGAAAGACTGCGAAAAAGATGCGGCATGGACGATCCGATGGTTAGCGCACCGACCACCGCCCCGAGCGCAATACCTCGATCACGGTTGAACCAAGTGGATACCACCTTAAGAGCGGGCGGATAGACACCCGCCAAAGCAAATCCCGTTACGATTCGAGCTGCAACAGCGCCCACGGGACCATGCGCCGTCAGAAGCGTCGCATTCGCTGCTGCCGCCAGCAGGGCAGACACAGCCATCAGCCAGTTGAGACGGACAATGTCGGGAAGATTGACTAGGCTCGCGGCCAAGGCGCCACAGACGAAACCGATCTGCACGCCAATCGTCAACCAAGAGATGGCGAAAGGCGAAAGGTGCCATTCTCGCTTCAATTCGGGGGTGATGGCTGTCGCCGAAAACCATGTCGTCAGTGACAGGACAATCGCAATTGATAGTATCGCTAGGACTCCCCAGCGCGAAGCGTCAGAACTGCGGTGCAAATCCGATGTGCAGGTCGACGGCGTGGTGTGCACGTGGCTTCGGTATCTCCGGAGTTGGGTGGTGGCTTGGCTCCAGTCTACTCGATCAAGAAGCGAGTTGGCCTTGGGTCACCGGGCCGACTCGGGTCGACCGGTCGACCAGGAGTTTTCTCGGGCCAGATGTCGGCTTGGGGGAAGTTTGAAGCTTCACTTGGAGCTTGCAGCTGATTGCGTGCGGAATCAATCAAGGAAGAAGGCGGGGTCAGGGTAATTGACCTCCCACGGCGCCATCAGAATGCATGTTTTCGAGAATGTCGACGAATTACTCGGCCGATCTGAAGACCCGTGTAGAACCCTGCATTTTCGGAGGCACACTGGATTGCTCGCAGTGCGGTTGTGCCATCAGCAGCGGCTTACATTGGTTGAAGGATCTCCATTTTGGACCGCTAAAGATCGCGCACCTGGCGTACGGGTCAGCAGCGATTGGATCCCACGTGGGCCGGCTCCGAAAAGGGTACCAGGCTGAACCAAGGTGGCGCGACACGCCGGCCTCAAAACTGGTCAACATCGAGCCGAGTTCTTTGAAATAAGCGGGAAGATCGCCAGGCTCGCGCAGTCAAAATGGGGCGCGATCCGGGTCTCCGGGAGTCTCTTCCCAATTGCTCATGATCCTCCCGGGATCAGGGCATCTCCCCGCGGGCACCATGTGCGAACGCCCAGCAAACGGTTCGCATACGATCGCTACCCGCCCGCTAACTTCTTCCTCGCCACCGGACGCGCAAATGCATTCGTCAGACCGTGTCCGTTATTGGCCATCACCTTGCCGTAATATTCCTTCGCACGCGCAGCGTCGCCACCCTTTTCATATGACTGTGCGATTAGCACCAGGATGAACGGGTCGTCCTGGCTCGCTTTCTCTAGTTCCGTGATTGCCGTCTTGTAGTCGCCGCCATAGAACGCCACATATCCGGTGAGATAGGGAAAGAACTGTGCCTGGTTCGGATTGTTCGCTTTCTCGAGCGCCGCTTTCGCAGAGGCGACCTGCTTCTGTGCTTCGTCGCCCTGTCCGCGGCGTGCGGCAATACGGGCCTGGGCGTGCGCCCAGCGGAATGCCCACAGGTTCTTGTCGGCGTCCTTCATGTCCATCTTGCGCATCGCGGTGTCATAGCCGGTCTTGTACCAGTTTGCGGCACCGTCGATATCGCCCGACTCGAGCTTAATGCGGGCCAGTTCATTGGCCACTCCGGCCGCGCCTTCGAAATCCGGCTTCGCCAGCAGCGCGTCAAATACCGGCTTCTCGTATTTTTCCGCCTCGGCCGAATTGCTCTCGAAGGCATAAGAAAACGCCATCACTCGCAGTGCGCGGTTTTTCTGGTCGGCCGGAGCCAGCTCGATCGCTTTCTTCAGGTGCTCGCGTGCGGCCGCATAGTCACCCTTTAGGTCTAGCGCCACGCCCGACTCCAGATGCGCCTCGTACGAATTCGGGGACTTCTGGAGCGCCTGCTCGTACAGCTGCAGTGCCTCATCCTGTTTGCCTTCGCTATTGAGCTTCTGCCCCTGTTTCACCAGGGTTTGCGCATCGTCGGAGGGCGCCGCCTGCGCGCCCGCCGCTTGCCCCATGCAAGTCACTCCCACCACAAGCGTAGCTAAGAAAATCGGAACATAATAACGGAATTTCATGCGCGCGATTATACCGCTGAAGACAGATGGAGACGCGAGAAAGAGCGACCGCAGTTCTAGATGTGCCATCTGCTCTTGGCACGGGCGAAATGGCTGGGCGGCAGTTCGCGTTCGGTGGCTTATCTCATTTGCTTCTTCCGGATGCCAGTCGCTCGCGACGAGCGTCCGGGCAGTCGTGATCGAGCTGAAGAGCCTAGAGATCCCAGATGCACTTGCCATTCTGAAAGAACGAAATCATTCCGTCCTCGCTGATTCTGAGGACGCTTCCGAAGCGCGAGGCGGAGATAGCGGCCGTAGTACGACCGCCTTCAATGTTCTCGGGGTGCAGGTCCGCCAAGTCCGGGTGACGGAGAATCGCGCCGAATGCTAAGAGATTGGAAGCGCGGTCGAGAACGATTCCGCCATCGATCCGCGCGATGGTCTCCAGAACTGCGCTTGGGACATCGAGCACTCGCTTCTGATGCAACAAATAGTGGAGCTGGTCCTTTGTGCCGGCAACAGGATGTTTGCCACGATCGGGCAAAGGGGAAAGCAGATCGGTCCTCGATACTAGCTTCCGGGCCATGTTGGGATCATCGAGAACAACCAACAGTCCGCCGCGGCGGTCTTCCGCCAGATTGAGAGCCACGCCAAACAAGCGTTCTGCAAGTTCGGAATTCCCAACGGCCTGAGTCCAGAGGGTGTATTTTCGCTCGGCGTCCGTGAGCCTCCATCGGCCGTCCCAGAAACGGAAGACCTGCACCCCATTGGCAAAAATCTTCATTTCCCCATTGGGCGTAAGAATCATGCAAACATGTCCGCCGCACAACGTGGCCCGGCTGTGGGTTTGATATCGCGCGGGACTGGGCACAGGGAGCTTAATGTCTGAAAGAGGCTGGGCCCACTGTTCAACATCAACGATTTCCACCAGGAACCCATTCTGATCAACCAGGGCGAGAGTCTGCAATCCATCACAGAGCCGATAGAAGCTCCGGATTGAGGTCAAGGCCGGAGAATAATGCAGAGCACCGAAGGGAGTGACTGGCAGCTCATGGCAAGGGTCCAGGTCTTTCCCGAAAAGAAGGACGCCAGTCGAGATACGCCGGTTCTCGTAGGTGCTGAGCGAACTCGTGCGAAGGACCTCGATGGCATCCTCCACTCGATCCGGTCCTTGCCAGACCTTCTGTGCGTACGGAGCCCCGTCGATGTACGCGGAAACGTATCGATCCTCGGGCAGCCCTCGAAAAAGCTCGAATCGCTGCTCGACCTGGGTAGTGTCAACGATCATCCGATATCGCGAGTCCAAAACCGCGCCGATACTCGTTAGCAGCTTCAACTCCGCTTCAGAGAAAGGTTCATCCCGCGCGAGGGAATATCGGGATCCTAGCCAACTCAAGATCAGCGACGCCCCGACGGAAGTCCGCGCGATGCGATGTTCACCGGGATCCAGGTCAGGTTCAAGCAAGTCGAACTGCGCCGAGGGGAAGAAATAGCCGATACCACCTTCCACCAACTTTCCATACAGTCCGTCGATGAAGGGAGCCGCCTGTTTCTGTTCCGTCATTTTGTCCTTCGGTCCTTCGTCCGACAAAGTCTTCTTGCTCTGATGACGGCAACGCCTGGAAGGGCTCATTAATGACCATAGGTTTGGTTTGCTTTCCTAGCGACAGGTCCGGTCGAAATCCTATCGATCGCGTTCAGCCGCATACCGGATCTGCAGAAGCTCGAGATCCAGACGGCGCCGGGACGGGCACGTCGGCGTGGGGGTAACACCTGGGGCGTCTTACGTGCCCTGTCGCGCGGGCCATTCATGAGCGCAGCCGACGAAAAAGCCGAGCACTCGTAAAGGTCAACTGTGCTGCGGTCCCCAGCGGCCTGCTCGAAAGCGACCTCTTTGGCCACGAGCGCGGCGCCTTCACGGGTGCAATCACGCAAAAGATCGGTCGGTTTGAATTGGCAGATCAGGGAACGCTGTTCCTGGATGAGATTGGCGACATCCCGCTTCAGCTGCAACCGAAGCTCTTGCGTGTCTTACAGGAACGAGAATTTGAGCGGCTGGGAAGCACTGTGACCAGGAAGGCTAATGTGCGAGTGGTAGCCGCCACTCACCGCAATCTGGAAGACATGATCCAAGAAATAACAGTTTCGTAGCGATCTCTACTACCGGCTTAATGTTTTTCCGATCTACATTTCCCCGTTGCGCGAGCGCCCGGAAGATATCCCGCTACTCGTATCTCATTTCGTTCAGGAGTTTTGCTCGCCGGATGAACAAGACTGTCTCTGCGATCTCACCCGAAACTCTGGAAGCATTAACTCACTATCCATAGCCCGGGAACATTCGAGAGTTACAGAATGTGATCGAACGTTCTGTTGTGGTACACCAAAAGGGCAATTTCTCCGTAAAGAAATGCTGCTTAGCAGGACACCACCCCATCACAGCTCTTCACGTCAGTCCTTTCGAAGATCTCCGATAGAAGATCGAAAGATCATCGATTCTGCGCTGGCGGAAGCGGGAGGCCGAGTGTCTGGACCGTCGGGTGCGGCAGCCCTGTTGGGGATTCCGCCGTCCACGCGTCTGCAGGTCCAGCGACGAAGGCACGGAATTCACTTCCATCGCTCTGCTTGAGAGTTACGAAACTGCCCATCTCCACAGAGGAATTATTGTCTTCACCTATAGCGCGGGCTGCAAAAGTCAACAATAATAGCAACGCCGTGAGCCATACCCAAAGCGAAAAAAAAGGCGCTTATTGGGAAACGCTTGGGTTCCAACCCGGCGTTGCGAAATATCGCGCGATCGTCATTTCGGAGACCAATCTAGACCTGCCGAGGCCTGATAAACCCTCTGAGCCCGCGTCTGCCTCATTCTTGTGAAAGTTCATCAACCCTCCCAACTGCTCCAATGCACGAGCGAGGGCCGCAGCTATATCCCTTCGCGAGCAACCCAGAAGAATTGAACAATCGTGCTCGGAATAACGTTGAAGAACCGACATAACGAAAACGAAACGCTCAAACGGTGCGAGTTCGAGGATCGCATAAACCTCAGCCTCTAACGCCAAAGGCACGTAATTCAAGCCGCGAGGCAAAACAGGATTTCGCATAGTCCTCACAGACTGCTGCCTCGGCGCAATAAACCCGATGGCGCTCCGAATGATGGTGCGTCGAGCCCAGGAGCGCGCCCATTCCTTGAATACACGTTTTGCTTTTGTGGATTCCCCGACACCAGCGACAAAGCACTCTTCCGCCCTGTCCGGGTCCCCGGTCAAGAGGAACGAGAGCAGGTAGAGACCAGTCATGTCCTCGGTGAAAATGCGCTCGAAGTCTGCAGTCGACGCGTACGCCACGGAGCCTACGATTTCTTTGGAAGCTTCGCTCGCCATACTCACCCTAGATTGATCATCCGGCAGTTCCACAACACAACGCAACCGAGTCGTCGGTTCAGCTGTTGTCTGAACCGGTGTACTAGTTCGATGCAATGCACCGACAGTCGACTCAGAATCTCGCAACCTGCAGTCTCACAATTGCGATCGCGGTTGGTGAAGCCGATCACAGCAGGCCGTCTAGCGGCGGCCTTGGGTCGTGTACAGAGGCGTTGGCCGCGATTCCCAAAGAGCCTTCCAACGCGCGGGGAGCATCCGCTCATCATCAGATTTTCGTGCGCGACGGCGAACGCTGCTGGATCGTGCGGCTGACAGATATTTCTCTGATGGAATCCGAGGGGAGTTACACGCGCCTCCATTTTGGCGGCAATGCGCCGCTCGTCTATCGCTCGCTAACAGCTATCGAGCAACGACTCAGCCCCACAACGTTTTTTCGCGCGAACCGTTCGCAGATCGTAAACCTTGGCTGGATCGAAGCCGTTGAAAACGATATCGAGGGACGGTTGAGTATCAAGATGCGCAATGGCAAGCAAGTTGAGATTTCAGGACGGCAATCCAGAAGTCTGAGAGAGTTGTTGAGTCTTTGAATTGCTTTTCTCTATCCGAACCGCAATGATCATTTTGACCATTAACTCCCGGTTTGTCGGCCAACTTTACCTTACCGGGTGAAGGCAGGTTGATCTCGGCCAGCCCTGCCCTTGGATGGAAGCCAGCAGGATCAGGTCTCCTGCGATCTTCGAGAGCTTTACGGAGACACCACGCAGCGCAGCAGAGTAAACCACAAACCCCTGCTGATCCCACGTAGCGGCGACCATGTAGCGTGGTTCAAAAGCGAAATCTCTAGGCAACGGGAATTGACGCACCCTCTTGGACGGTCAACTGGAAACCGACAGCGTGTATTTCTCAGGTTGTCGGTCGAAAGCCTGCTTGCATCCAGCACAGCAGAAGTAGACCTCGCTTCCATTGTGCTCTGATGTGTATTTCGCGCTGCTAACATCCACGAGCATACCGCAGACGGGATCTCGGGATTGCTTGTTCAAAACTGGCAGTGCACTTTTATTAGCCTCAGCCAGAGGCTTCCGTCGAGCACTCCTTCGCTGAATAATCTCGGCAAGGATACTCACCGCAATTTCTTCGGGCGAGGTTGCGCGGATATCGAGCCCCGCTGGTGCTCGAATCCGGCTTGTGCGTTCGGAGGAGACACCAACTTCGCCCAAGTATTCGAGGACCTTCTTTGCCTTGATGCTGCTCGCCACGAAAGCAACATAGTCAGCGTTGGTTCCGGCAGCTTTTTCAAGTGCTTCCTCGTCACCTTCGCCCTGGGTTGACACAACGATAAACGTGTCGGGCGTAATCTTGAGTCCATCCAAATTCAAATCCGTCTGCAGCAAGTCGACATCTGGAAACTGTTCCTGGTCTGCGCCTGGGGCAACCACAGAGATCCTGTAGTCAACTGCCTTGGCCAGCCGAGCGAGCGTCTGCGCGACCGGAGAGCGACCAATGATAAGAACGTGTGGTTTTGGCAGGATAGGCTCGATATAGATATCCAGGGTGCCTCCGCTATGACAAGTCATGGTGTAGTCAATAATTCCATCCTCCGGAGCCGCTGACGGGCTTATTCGCACCATGCGTGGCCGTCCATCGGCCAGCGCGTTCAGCGCCTCCTTGATCACTACCGGTTGGGCACAGCCCCCGCCGATCCAGCCCCAGATCCCTCCGTTTACGAAAATGATCGCCTTGTCTCCCGGCTTGCCAGAAATGGGAGCCTGGAAACGCACAACAGAAGCTGTGACGAACGGCTCGCCTTTCGCCACTAATTCCGTCGCCTTCTTCAGGAACCGGTCAAACATGTTGGGACCATCCTATAAATGCTTCTCAAGCGCCAGCAAGCTTTCGAGGTTGTGCGCCGGAGCGAACACATCAATGTGGGACAGTGCAGCATTCATTCCGCTGGTAATCGGCTGGTAGTCTTCTAGGCCTAGCAGGGGATTCAACCAAATGAGTCTGCGGACACATCTTTTGATTGCTCCCAGTTCCGAGGACAAGACGTCGGGTTCTCCGGTGTCCCAGCCGTCGCTCAAGATCAAGAACAATGTATCCTTGGACCGCAGCTTCCTACGATGGAGTTGGTTGAACTCGCGGAGCGATCCGCCGATTTTTGTGCCGCCGGACCACCCGGCGGGAAGCTGCGATAAGGCGTGCAATGCGTCTTGCAGACGCTGGCTACGAAGCAGGGGAGTGATCTCCACCAGAGTGGTGCTGAAGAGAAACGTGTCCACATGGCGGAAGTGCTTTTGCAGCGCGTACAGAAACTTCATTAGAAAGATGCAATACGGGCTCATCGAGCCACTAATGTCGAGCAGTGTCACCAGCCGGTGCGGGCGTGGCTTCCGTTCCCGGTAGCGCAGGTTCATCGGTTCACCGCCGCGGCTGATGTTGCGGCGGATAGTCTTGCGGAGGTCCACCTGCCCTCGCGAAGTTCCGCTTCGCCGTCTGCGCGTCAGCCGGCGGCTCATTTGCTTGAACAGACGCAGCGAAATCTGCTCCAGGGCTGCCATGTCGCTCTGGGGAAATCTGGAGAAATCCGTCTTGGTGAGCCGCTCTTGGGTGCTGGCTCCTATGACGGCTTGGGCCCCGTCTTGTTCCGACGACACGTCGTCCCCCGAAACGATGGACATTAGTGGATGCGTGTTTCGTGGGCCGAGCCGAGAACGACGTGCGTCTCGTGGGTGCGGCTTGCGGTTTGGCGACAGCTCGGGCACCGTTCCTCTCCAAAACGCCTTGAAGCAATCATCGAACAGGTCCCAGTCTTCTTTCGAAGAGCACAACACGGAGCGCAAACCAAATTTCAGTTCTTCCGAGCTCTTACCATCGAGGGCTGCTGCTGCTTCCAGCGCACCCAGAGTTTCCTGCACACTCGCTGAAAGACCCTTCTCTCGGACAAACCGGCAGAACTCAACAATGGTTTTCGCCGTCGCGCTCGGTACTCCCTTTAAGCTGATCATTGCCGTGGCTGACTAACCCCTTCTCCCGGCGGGATGAAGAGCTTGCCTGCTCCCGCGCTTCGGATCTTGACACTATCTTCGACCGATTTGGATATACAACCCAGCGTCTGTTCGATCGCTTCCTCATCCAGTTGCGGCTTCCCCAAAGTCAATAAGGCCTCTGCACAATCGAGAGTTTCCGCGACACCAGGAGGCTTGCTCAAGCCGAGCCCTCTTACTGCCTGCACGTATCCCACAACTTGTCGGGCCAGCTTCTCCTCGATGCCTGGCAGCCTTGTGCACACAATCTTCATCTCCTTTTCAAGGCTCGGGTAGTCAATCCACTGATACAGGCACCTTCTCTTGAGGGCTTCGCCAAGTTCCCGGCTGCGGTTGGAGGTCAGGACCACATAGGGCACATGCTTCGCATGGACAGTGCCCATCTCCGGAATGGTGATCTGGTAATCGGAGAGTAATTCGAGCAGGAACGCCTCGAACGCTTCGTCCGCACGATCGATCTCGTCGATCAGCAGCACGGGAGAAGCGTCCTCGGCCTGAATTGACTGCAGCAATGGGCGCTCAAGAAGAAACTCCCCGCTGAAGATGTGCCGTTCCTTCTCTTCGACCGTCTTATCTGATCCTTCTTCGATCTTGATCGCCAGCAATTGCTTTTGGTAATTCCACTCGTAGACGGCTGAGTTGACATCCAGCCCCTCGTAGCATTGCAACCGGATTAGCCGTCTGTCCAGAAGCGACGCGAGCGCCTTCGCCAACTCGGTCTTCCCGAGGCCCGCGTGCCCTTCAACCAGAATTGGTTTCCGAAGCTTGGTGACGAGATAGACCGCGGTGGCCAGCGATCGGTCGGCAACATATCCCAAACGCTCGAATCCAGAGATGATTGCATCGACGCCCTGGCTCGATTCGGAAGGAAGATCTGGAAAGGTCGTCATGATGGTAGTTTCGACTGCTGGCGGTTTCATCTCAGAAGTACTCAGGGTTTCTTGCGAAACACTCCCTTCGCTGCCTCCCAGGCCACGGACGTAGCCTTGATGGGTTTAACCTCCGCAGAGTCTGCCTGCCCTGCTGGCACCTCGGAAGGCTGTTGCAGCCGAGCCTGGAGATTCTTCGTAAATTCCCCGAACATTATGTTTGACACTTCCGCAATCACTCGCGAACCCATCTGCGCCAGAATCCCGACGACATTGATCTCGGACTCACTCTTGACCTCGGTGCCACTGTCCGGTAAGGCACCAAGCTTTCCGGTCATTTTCATGGACGCGCTGCCACGACCGCGCACGTCCTGACCTTTTCCCAGAATCTCAATTTCATGGTTCTGAGGATCTAACCGAACGATCTGCACTTCCCCTGTATAGTCGGTGACGCTCGGGCCCACTTTTACTTTGATCGCGCCCTTGTAAGTTTTCTCATCTACCTGCTCGGTGATCTGTGCGCCGGGTACGCAGGTAGCGACTTTTCGAGGATCGCTCAAGAAAGCCCACACTTTCTCAATGGGCTGTCCCACCTCGAACGTCTTTTCAATCTTCAATGGCATGAGCTTAGCTGGTGACTCCTTTCTCCTTCAGAACGTTCCACACTTTCCAAGGTGTGATGGGCATATCGATATGCCGGACACCGAGATGGGAAAGCGCATCGACTACTGCGTTCACGAAAGCAGCCGGAGAGCCCACGTTGGGAGATTCTCCCACGCCCTTGGCGCCGAACGGATGATGTGGAGACGGCGTGCAGGTCTTGTCGGTCTCCCAGTGCGGGGTCTCGACTGCCGTCGGGAGCAAGTAGTCCATGAAGCTTCCGCCCTGCACGTTGCCGCTCTCGTCGTAATCAATCTGCTGCATAAACGCGATGGCTAACCCCTCGGTCAGTCCGCCGTGAATCTGGCCTTCCACGATCATGGGATTGATGATGTTTCCGCAGTCGTCCACTGCGACAAAGCGCCGAACCTTCACCTCGCCGGTTCCTTTGTCAATGTCCACCACGCACACGTAGGTCCCGAACGGGAAAGTCAGATTGGGTGGGTCGTAGTAATCGACTGCCTCCAGTCCCGCTTCGAGACCGGGAGGAATGTTCGTATAAGCTGCAAAGGCGATTTCCTGGATCGTCTTAGCCTTGCTGGGAGCGCCTTTGACGAAGAACTTTCCTGGTTCCCACTCCAGGTCGTTCTCGCTGCATTCCAGCAGGTAGGCTGCGATTTTTTTTGCCTTGTCGCGAATTTTTCGAGCCGCGACCGCGGTTGCGGCTCCCGAGGTCGGAGTGCTCCGACTGGCATAGGTGCCGAGGCCGTAAGGCGCGGTGTCCGTATCGCCTTCCTCAATGACCACGTCAGCCGCGGGAATCCCCAGTTCCTGCGCGACGATCTGGGCATAGGTGGTCTCGTGGCCCTGGCCCTGGCTCTTGGTCCCCATGCGCGCGATCGCTTTGCCCGTGGGGTGAATGCGGATTTCACAGCTATCGAACATCTTGATGCCGAGTATGTCGAAGGTATGCGCCGGACCCGCGCCCACGATTTCCGTGAAGCTCGAGATCCCGATCCCCATCAGGTCACCTTTTTTTCGTTTTTCTTCCTGTTCTTTGCGAAGTTGCGCGTAGCCGATTTTGTCGAGCGCCACCTTCATAGCAGCTTCATAGTTGCCGCTGTCGTAGGTCCAGCCTAGCGACGATTTGTATGGGAACTTCGATTCCGGAATGAAGTTTTTACGGCGAAGCTCGGCAGGGTCCATCTTCAGTTCCAGCGCCAGAACATCCACCACCCTCTCGATCAGGTACGCCGCCTCGGTCACGCGAAACGAGCAGCGATAGGCAATACCGCCTGGAGCCTTGTTGGTGTACACGCCGTCCACTTCGCAGAATGCTGTGGGATATTCGTACGAGCCCGTGCAAATGCTGAAGAGCCCCGCGGGAAACTTGGTGGGCTGGGCGGCCGCATTGAATGCCCCGTGGTCAGCGAGCGTTTTTACGCGCAGAGCCTGCATCTTGCCCTCGCGGTCGGCGGCAATCTCGGCGGTCATGTGATAGTCGCGGGCAAAGCCCGTCGATTGAAGATTCTCGGAGCGTGTCTCAATCCATTTCACCGGCACGCCCAAGGTCAGAGAAGCGACGATCGCGCATACGTAGCCTGGGTAAACCGGAACCTTATTACCAAACCCGCCCCCGATGTCCGGAGAGACGACCCGGATGTTCTGTTCGGGAATCCCGCCCACCAGCGCGAAAACCGTTCGGTGCGCGTGCGGAGCCTGCGAGGTCATGTAGACGGTTAATTTTCCCGTCGCCCGGTTGAAATCGGCCACGCAGCCGCAGGTCTCGAGTGGTGCGGGATGGCAGCGCGGGAAGAACGCATTCACGCTGGCTTTCACGGCCGCCTTCTGGAAAACCTGCTCGGTCGCCTGCCGGTCGCCAACTTCCCAGTGGAAGATGTGATTGTCTTTCTGCTCGCGGTCTTCGCGCAGAAGGGGCGCATCGGGGTCCATCGCCTTTTTCGGGTCGACCAGCACCGGCAACTCTTCGTATTCCACCTCTACCAATTCCGCTGCATCGGCGGCCGTGTAACGATCTTCCGCCACCACGAACGCTACCTCCTGCGACTGGAACAGTACCTTTCCGGTCGCCAGCACCATCTGCTTGTCGTAGGAGAGAGTCGGCATCCACGCCAGATTCGCCTTGGCAAGGTCTTCGCCGGTAATGACCGCCAGCACGCCGGACAACTTCTTGGCTTTCTCCGTGTTCACGCTCTTGAGCCGGGCGTGCGCATAGGGACTGCGCACCATCTGTCCATAGACCATTCCGGGCAGACGCACGTCGTCTACGTAATTGCCCTTGCCCTGGATGAATCGCAGATCCTCTTTGCGCTTGACGGAATGGCCCATGCCACCCATTTCAGGAGATGTTTTGTGGATCACTTTGCCCCTCCTTGCGCTATCTTGTCGGCCGCGAATTGCACGGCGCGCACGATGTTTTGATACCCGGTGCATCGGCACAGGTTGCCGGAGATCCCCCAGCGGATGTCCTCTTCGCTGGGCTTAGGATTGTTATGCAGCAGTGCGTACGACGACATCAGCATTCCGGGCGTGCAGAAGCCACACTGCAGCCCGTGCTCTTCCTTGAATCCCTCCTGCAGTGGGTGTAGCTGGCCATCCTTGATCAGGCCTTCGACTGTAAGGATTTCGCCGCCATCTGCCTGTACCGCAAACATAGTGCACGACTTGACAGTCTTCCCGTTCAGCAACACCGTGCATGCGCCGCAGTGGCTAGTGTCGCAGCCGATGTGGCTGCCCGTCAGCTCCAGTACTTCGCGGATAAAGTGGATTAGCAAGAGCCGCGGCTCGACTTCAGCCTGGCGATCACGGCCATTGACCTTCACGCGAACCAATTGCTTCTTTGCCATAGCCAGCTCCTCGGCTGATTTTGCGGAATCTACTTGGCCGCTCTCTGGGCGGCGCGGGACAAAGACCGCCTCGCCAGTTCCTTGACGAGCCCCTTCTTGTACTCTGCCGGGCCGCGCAAGTCGGAACTCGGTTGCGCCTCATCGGCGGCCAACTGCGCAGCCTGCCCGATATTTTCCGTGTTGAGCTTTTTGCCGCGAAGAAAATCCTCTGCTTTTCGCGCCTTGATGGGTGTTGCTCCAACATTGGTCAGGCCGATGCCCGCTCTTTGGACTGCGCCTTTGTCGTCGAGGCTCACCTGTGTCGCAACTCCCGCTGTAGCAAAATCTCCGACCTTGCGTTCCAGCTTGAAGTAAGCGCCCCCGCTCCGCACCGGCGGTACCGGAATGCGGATCTCGGTGAGAATCTCTCCTTGCCCCAGCGCGGTGGTGAACAGTGACACGAAGAATACCTCGATAGGGATGACCCTCTCACCCGGCGCGCCGGTTGCCACAACCTGGGCGCCCAGGGCGAGCATACTGGCTGGATGATCGTTCGCCGGATCGCCGTGCGCTAGGTTCCCAGCCACCGTCGCCAGGTTGCGCACTTGGGGATCGGCAATCACGTGCGTGGTATCCACAAGAATGGGATATTTCGAGTGGATCAAAGGCGAGGCTTCCAGTTCAGATTCCCGCGTTAGCCCGCCGATCTTCAGAAATCCTCCCTCCTCCTTGACGTAGGAGAGCCCCGCTATGCGGTTGATGTCGACCAGGTACGCGGGACGGGCGATGCGGAGCTTCATCATGGGGATGAGGCTCTGTCCGCCGCTCAGAATCTTCGCATCATCCCCATGCTGTTGTAGGAGGGCAATCGCTTCAGGAATCGTTGTAGGTCTGAGGTACTCAAAGGCTGGCGGGATCATCGCTTCCCCCTTTGTGTTAGGCAGTTCTGTACACGAACAGAGGTGTGAGAGTTGATCGACAGAAACGCGGGGTAAAACGTTACCACATTGCGGAGCCCCCTATAAACCGGGGAAAGTCGGCTGGGGACTTAGGTAGCTCCCCAAACGGTACGGAACCGTACAAATAAACCAAGTTTCCGGACCCACCTTATTTAGGATGCGTCCGCGTCCCCGCAGGCAGGTGCGACCTCCAATCCTCGATCGCCCGCCGGATGGCTTCCGGAGCCAGATTGCTGCACCTCATTTTGTATTCCGGGATGCCGCCTAGCGCGTCGGCTACCGCCTGCTCCGATAACTTCGAGGCCTCCTCAACGGACCTACCTAGAACCATTTCGGTGGCCATGGACGAACAGGCAATCGCCACGGCGCATCCCATGCACTTGAACTTTACATCCCGGACGACCCCTTGCTCGATGCGCAGCGTGATCAGGACGGTGTCGCTGTCCACCGGGCTCTTCACGATCGCCTTACCCGAGGGCTCATCGATGCTGCCCACGTTGCGTGGTGCGGCGTAATGGGCTTGGACTCGTTGGCTGTACAAGGCGAAAACCTCGCCTGATTGAACTCCCGCGCTGGGGAGCACTATCATACGCGATGGGACGGTCGTGGATCTTCACGCAAAAATCGCCGAGCTCGCCGCCCAGAGGGAGCCCTTTGCGGTAGCTACTGTGATTCGCGTAGAGGGCTCTTCTTCGGCAAAGCGCGGATCAAAAGCCATCATTGACGCGCAGGGAAAGTTGGTTCTCGGCTGGATTGGCGGCGGATGCGCCGAAAGTGCTGTCCGGAGTGAAGCCTTGCGATGCATCGAGATGGAGCAGCCACTCGTCGTTATCCTGGACATGACGGATGAACTCCTCGGCGTGGGAATGCCCTGCGGAGGGAAAATGGAAGTTTATATCGAGCCAGTCGTGCCCAAGCCCGAGCTCCTGATCGCTGGCCACGGCCGGATCGCCGAGAGCCTGGCGACGTTCGCCCACATGCTCGGGTTTCGCATTATCGTGAACGATCCCGGCGCCGACCTGACCTCATTCCCGCAGGCCGAGCGAGTAATTGCGGAAGACTTCGATCTCACCCAGACGCCCGTGGGTCACCACACTTACGTCGTGATCGCCACACAGCACAAAAATGACCACCGCTGGCTGCAAAAAGCCTTGGAAGGCGATGCGGCGTACGTAGCCCTGATCGCCAGCCAGCATCGGGCGAAGCTCGTGCTCGATTACCTTGCCGCCGAGGGAGTTCCGGCTGAGAAGATTGCAAGAATTTTTACGCCTGCGGGCCTTGACCTGGGTGCGATAACTCCGGAGGAGATTGCATTAAGCATCGTAAGCGAGATCGTGGCATTGCGTCGGGAAGGAACTGCCCGCGCTCTGCACCTGAAAGGGGCGGACGCGGATCTCGAGGCAAAACAAAAAGGGGATAAAGTAATCACCAAGTGCGACGTGCATACCGGAGATTGACTGCTTGTTGTTTGTTATTCGGAACGCACGCCCGATGTCGGATCCCGCGTTTCGCCCGAGCGCTTTCGCCGCTCTGAAACAATCTCAGCAATGATGCTGAGCGCGATCTCCTCGGGTGTTGCCGCTCCGATTTGCAATCCGGCAGGAACGCGAACGCCCGCCAATTTCTCCGCGGCGATTCCCTTGAGCCGCAAGCCACGAATCACTTCCTGGCCTCGTTTTCGGTTGGCTACCAGTGCGACATAGACGCTGTTCACCCGCAGGGCCTGCTCGATCGCCTCTTCGTCACATGTCCCACGGCTGGCCACTACGACATGGCGATCCGGATTCGCCCCCAGCACCACAAAATCAAGCGCGTGAAGGACGCGGTCCGCTTCCGGCACGTCGTCTACTGCCAGCAACGGGTCCACCAATGTGATCGTAAATCGCAATACTTGACCTAGTTTTGCTAGAGCAATAGCCATCGTGTCCCGGCCAACGATAACCAACTCGGGCTTTGGGGAAGTCTCCTCGACAAGCTCGCGACCTTGCAGATCTGTCGCCTCCAGCAAAGCCTCCTCCCTCTTTGCCCGATCTCCAGGGCGTCGAAGCGCCTCGAAATCTTCCCGGCGATCAATATCCAGCAGGATCCCCACGTCATCGACCGGCACTTTGACAATTCCTCGCGGATGGTCCCCGAAGATCGCACGGCAGCCGATGTCGCCGCCAAGGGCCATCACCTCAGGGAACACTGAGCGGTCAAGCAGGACAGGGTTGCCGCGAAAACCCCGGTAAGTTGGAATCGCGATCTGCGCCCCGGAGCTGCGATGTTCCGCGATCAGTTTGTCCAGTGTCGCCGGTCGGACAAAAGGCTGGTCTGCAAGAACGATTAGCGCCGCCTGAGCCTCAGGTCCTACTGCGGCGAGCCCAGCTTTCAAGGAAGTTCCCATACCCTGCTGGTAGCTCTCATTGAGGACCACGCACACATTGTGCGCATCAATCTCCCGCTGGATCGACTCTGCCGACGAGCCCAGAACAAGGACGATTTCCTCTACTTCGGAGGCGCGAACATTGTCGAGGACATGCTGTAAAAGCGGACGGTCGTCCAGACGCAGTAACTGCTTTGCCGTTCCCATCCGCGTTGATGTTCCGGCGGCTAGAATTATGGCTGATGTGGATGAGCCGACTCTGGTCATGGGCGCACTCGAAACATTCCCTGACAACCAAGTGCATTAGGTTGACTACCCGAAAGTCGCAAGAGCAAGCAAGCTGGCGCAGTAACCGACCAACCTACGACATCGGTCACTTTCGAACCGCACACCACCCCACACGTCTCGGCCCGTCCGGACCGCATCCGATCCCGTTCGGGTTAGCTACTCGCATGAGCCGACGCCTGAAGAGTCTTAACCTTTTCGGCTATCAACCCAGAACCTCGTGTCGCCGCCTCTCGCGCAGGAGCATCTATGTCAACATGTGCATTCGTGTCTTTGGTCTGTAGTTCTAGTTCTACGAGGACGAGCTACAAGCCATCTCACAAATAGCAACCTTGACGTTTCCCATAACGCCGTTTCTGGCCAGCGTACCCATTGAACGCTAGCCGTCTAACTAAATGCTGCAGGAAACGGCACTGAACCGAATGTGTCTATGCTTTCTTGATCTTTGCCTCGAAAGCTGTTGCCAGCTGATGAGGTCTTCTAGTCACTCCGGTTACGGCGCCAGCGCTCCGATTCGGCTTCATAGATAAGCTCGTTCTGCAGCAGTTCGCGCAGCTGATCGCGATTGCCGCTTTTCAGCTCACGTTCCAGTTTCCGCAAGGCAAGCGCGACCACATGGTAGTGATGCAGGCCCCGGTATGCAGGATCTGATGTGATTTCAAGCCAGATCTTATGAAGCAGTTCGAGATCTTCCGGGCGCAAGCGCGGCGTGTGTGGCCCGAGTGAATACGTCGAGGAGCGACCGTCCGGAAATACAACCTCGAGTTCCAGACGGGGGTGGGGCTCCGGTAGGCGTTCCCACGCGTCTCCCGTGAGCTTAGCTTGCTCATCAGCTGTGAGCTTGTTCGAGAGGCCACACACAATCTGGCTCGAATCGAGACGCTGTGCCGTCACGACGATGGCATCGAACACGCCCGTTGCCGGCACCACTAGCAGGGAAACGGGTTTACCTTCCTTCTCGGCAGCAGCCACTACCGCCGTGAAAAGCTCCTGTTCGTACTGGTCGAAAACATCTGTCGCTTCCATCACCATGCTGCCGCTGAATGTGTGTTCGCGATGGTAGACGCGCGCCGTCATTACAACCACATCTTGCTTCGTTGTATCAGTACGGGCGAGGGCCTGGCGCAAATAGTAAAGATTGCGAGGATCACGGACCGCCACCAGAATGTTGCCCTGCCGTACGCCCAGGGCACTGCTTCCCAATTCTTGGTTGCCATACACACGAAATTGCTCAAGACTTCCGACCTGACCTCGACGCTGCTTCGCAACCCGCCGCTCGGAAACGGTGAAAATGGCGTAAAAAACAACTGTGAAGATCACGCCTGCGATGGTTGCATCCTTTTTCGTGAGTAGGTTCACCATGGCAGTGAGGAATAGCACAGCGGTGATGACCAGTACGCCGAGCGGTAGCTCCTTGTCGCGAAAACGAAGATTGCCTGGAACTTTCCATTGCCGGTGCTCGGGTTCCGTGTAGCGCAGCCTTAGGACCGCCAAGCCATTGAAGGCGAAACTCCAAACCACGCCGAAGGCGTATAAACCAGCCAGGAGATAGACGTTTCCGCCGCTGGCTATGATCGTGAGCGCCTGGAGACCAACAATGAGATTGATAATACGGTAGCTCGTGCCATATCTCTTCTGCGGCTTCTGAAACCAGTCGGTCAGCACCCCGCCTTCCGCCAGTCGGTTTAGCACTCCGTTAGCGCCGACGATGGAAGTGTTCTCCGCTCCCGACAGAATCAGCACTCCGACAAGCACGACGAAGCCGTGAAACAAAAGCTTGAGCGCGTGAGGCCCACTGAGGTACATGGCGATGCCGCCAATGAGGTTGGCAAAGTACTCGTGCCGCACGGCGTCGGGGATGATCATGACGCCGAAAAAGGAGACGAGCGAGGTGAACAGCAGGCTATAGATGAAGATCACAAGCCCCGTCTTTTGAAGATTCTTCAACTTCGGGTGTTCGATCTCGCGATTGACCTGTGCCAGTGTTTCTTCGCCGCTCATCGCCAAGACCGAGTGCCCGAAGCCCACGAACAAGATGATGAATGTCAGGTGACTCAGCCAAGTGCCGTCCAGCCATCCCAGCGAACGATGATCCAGCCTCATCGCTCCTGGGTGAAGAGGATTGGATGGCAGCTGGGACGGAACCTTGAACAGCGTGACCAGACACCACACGATCAGTATCACCACCATAACCGTGGTGATTTTCATTATCTTCAAGGCTTTGTCGCTGCTCTCGTGGATGCCCTGTATGTTCTTCCACCAGAAGTACGACACAACGAGAATGCCGAAAGCAGCAGAAAAACCATTGGGTGGCAAATGGATTGGATGGCCCGCATAGCGACCGATGTCTTCGATGAATCCCGCCAAGTACTGTCCCGCTGAGACTGCACTGATGGGACCGGTCAACACATAATCGAACAGCAACGCCGACACCGAGATTTTTGCCAAGGTGCCGCCCATTGCTTCTTTGACGACGCGGTAAACGCCGCCACGCACGAACATCGCGCTGGACTCGATGTAGAGTGCGCGCACAGCGTAGCTGAAGATCATAACCGCCAGAATGAACCACGGAGCACTCTTGCCGATGTAGTGCTCCGCCTCGCCCCCGGCGTAGTAGGCCGAGGAGGCAAGGTCAGAAAGGACGATAGCGGCCGCGCGCCAGAAGGAGATGAAGCTCAACATTACCGTGGTGGCGATAAAGACCTGGGCACGAGGTCGGCTTGGGAGTGGTGTGGACATCTAAAGCTCTGGCCGGTTTCGGCGCCAGTTCTTAGGCACCGTGCCCCAGTTACTTGCGGTTTCCGACACGCTCATTCGGGGGCGCGAACCGTCAGCACAGGACAGTTGGCCTTGCAGACTATCTCGTATGCCTTGGCCCACGTCGTCTGACGTCGCGATGCGTCTTGAACGCGGTGCAACCCGAGCACAATCAGATTCGCGTTCCAAGCCGTTGCGGTTTCCAAGATTTTCTCTGGAGCCGAACCGAATTCAACCAGGAAAAACGGCTCTGATGCCAGTTGTACGTGCGCGGGAATCAAAGCGTGAAGCCTAGCTAGACATTCGTCTCTCTGACTGACTTTTGCATCGCCGGAGCCCTCACTGCCGTAAGTCACCACATGCAGTAGGGCAAGGGACGAACGCAGATCTTGCGCGAACGCAATCGCATACCTCACCGCAAACAGAGAATGAGCAGCGAAGCCCGTCGCCGCAAGTATGCGCTCGGCGCCGAATTCCGGATCCTGGCCTGAAATACTCGGACCCAGGGTCATGACGGGGCACGGAGCCTGACGGAATATATTCTCCGCAACCGACCCTAAGATGAGTTTCCGAACACCTGTCCGCCCATGGGTTCCGATCACAACCAGGTCGATTTTTCGCTCGGCAATGAGTTGTGCCAGGACTTTCCAAATATCGCCGGATCGCACGATTAATTCGTGCTCGATGCCGTCCAGACGATTGGCGAGTAGCTGCTTCATGATTTCCTGCTGTCCAGTACGCCACCCGTCCATCAGAGCGCTTTCGGAGCGTGAGGTAACCACGTTTGTCACAAACAATTTCGAGCCGTGGCGGCGTGCAAGTGAGGTCGCATACAGAACCGCCTGCTTGGAGGCATCGGAGAAGTCGGTGGCAACCAACACGTTGTCAAGCTTCAGGTGAAAACTGGAATGGTATGCAGGCATCTGGACGCGCCAGTATATCGTCCCCGCGTCGCGTTGTCCCAGAAGCTTGCGAGGGCGACCGTTTCCTGGCATTCGCGGCGACTGTTCATGAATCGCGGACAATCCGGGAATTATTGCGGGCCAGAAGTCCGGTTCGGGGAAGTCAGACCAGACTTCCCCAACGCCGCTTGTGGATCGAAAGAGGAAGCGCCAAAGGGCTACGGACTCCTTCCGCATTGCACATTCTGAGTCTAGAAGCTCCCCGAATGTCCTCGCTGTGGGATAACACGACGGTTCAATCAGGTAGGCCGAAACGAGCCAGCATTTCGCGCCGG
>Ga0210384_10001587_pt1 | contig 30478 bp, 33 predicted proteins | sample IncBWH2MmetaG_FD_160574 | JGI IMG/M metagenome (GOLD analysis project Ga0210384, IMG submission 160574) | Forest soil microbial communities from Barre Woods Harvard Forest LTER site, Petersham, Massachusetts, United States - Inc-BW-H-2-M | ecosystem: Environmental > Terrestrial > Soil >...
GTTAGCTCTCCTACTGTGCTCACTCGGTTGACGCGGGCGAGATCGGACTGGGTTTGACGCAGCGCTTCAGAGGCCAGCATGTGCTCCGTGAAATCGCGAGCGATCAGAAGCACGGCCTCCACTCGCCCCGCGACCGGTCGCAGAGGCGAATAGGTTATCGCCCGGTATCGACGCCGGCCGAGAGGGTTAGTGAACCAGTCCGCGTAGCTGAGGTCTTCTCCCGCGAAACATCGTTCCAAATTTGCCTTAACCTTCTCGAACATCTCCAAACCCAGGAGATCAGCCACGTGCATCCCGACCATCCTCTCAGATGGTATTTCCCAATCACGCTCGTACGCCGGATTGACTCTTTGAAGCCTGTAATCTCTTCCGAGGATGGCTATACCATCAGGTGAGGTCTCAAACACCTGCCCGATCAAGTATTCCGCCTGCTTGCGCTCGGCTATCTGAAGTCTCAGGTCCTCATTAGCCCGAGTCAATTCTGCTGTTCGCTCAGCGACTCTTATTTCAAGCTCATCTCGCGCTCGCGTTAGCGTGGTCATCAGTATCGCAAAAATCACAAACACAAGATCATAAAGAGCGCGAGACATCGCGCTGGCTTCAGACCAATGTGAGTAACGGATAATCGAAGCGAGCACTGTTGCCACAATGCCAGGCTTAGTGCCGCCGTACCAAAACGTAATCGCGATTGCGGATAGCGCGAATGCGGCAAACGGCTGAGGCAAGTGAAAGTATAGAAAAGTACGCGCCAGGCCCAGAGCTGCCGCGACCGCCGCGAAAGCCAATCCATAGCGCAGCGCAGCAGACAATGCTGGCCGTGCAATCCATTTTCCTGTAACCCTAGAAGTCATCGTCGAAAGTCTCTTTGGCGTTTCCGGATAAGCTTTCCGGGAGCGGCCGGGAATGAAGGACGCCTGGGAACCACAAGCTGAGGATGCATTTGCTCAAAGGCGGGCTGCTATTTCTTAGTGGCGGGAAGCTCTATTTTTGCCGCCATTCTGACTAATTCCGCTAGGGATTCAGCCTGCATCTTCCGCATCACGTGCCCCCGATGAATCTTCACGGTGATTTCGCTGGTTCCGAGGTCGAAAGCGATTTGCTTATTGAGCATGCCTGAAACTACCAGGCCCATAACCTCGCGCTCGCGTGCGGTCAGCAATTCGTAGCGCTTTTGCAACTCGCCAAGCTCGCTCTGCTGTTGGCGTATCACCCGGTCGCGGTCCAAAGCCTGATGGATCGCGTCGAGCAAGTCCTGGTCCCGGAATGGCTTGGTCAGGAACTCCACCGCACCGGATTTCATGGCCTTCACCGTCATCGGAATATCTCCATGACCGGTGATGAAAATAATAGGAATCCGGACGCCCGCGTCGGCTAGCTCCCGCTGAAAGTCTAGACCGTTCACTCCGGGAAGTCTCACATCCAAAACAAGGCAACTCGGGCCATCGGGTCGTCTGCCGCGCAAGAATTCTTTCGCAGTCGCGAAGGTTTCAGACCGCAAGCCGACCGACTTCAGCATGCCTTGGATGGCAACACGCACCAGGTCGTCGTCATCGACGACGAACACCGTGGGGGAAGGTACGGGCGTCATTCACGCGCCTCGACGTGGGTGGGTAGAATGATGTAAAAGCTCGCCCCACGCTGAGAGTTATCGGTAGCCCACAAGCGTCCGCCATGCGATTCGACAATCGAGCGGCTGATCCGGAGTCCCATGCCAGTCCCTTGAGGCTTCGTGGTAAAGAAGGCACTGAAGATCTGATCCGCCTGCTGCGGCGGGAGCCCGACGCCGGTATCACTGATCGAGAGCATCAGTTGGCTGTCTTCGGCTTGCTGCGAGCGGATGATTAGTTCGCGCGTCCCATCTGCATCTTTCATCGCGTCGATGCCATTGATCATGAGGTTCATCAGCACTTGCTGCAATTGGACGCGATCGGCCATGACTTGCGGAAGATCTGCCAGTTCCGTCTGAATTGATACAGAGTACCGCGTTGCCTCGCCGTGCAAAAGGACGATCATCTCCCGAATGACTTCATTTACATCAACTAACTCCCGTTGCGCAGCACCTTTCTTGAACAGCAGCCGGATCCGACTGATGATTTCACCGGCACGAGTTGCGTCTTTGACGATTCTGGACGCAGCCTGGCGTGCCTCTTCCACGTCGGGCTGATCGCGGTTCAGCCATCGCAAGCAGGTGTTGGCGTCAGTAACGGCGGCGGCAATCGGTTGATTCACTTCATGCGCCAGCGAGGCAGTCAGCTCGCCCATCGTGGTCACCCTGTTAATGTGCGCGAGGTCCGCCTGTAGCTGCCGCAATCTCTCGCGCTCTTCACCCGCCAGCTTACGTTCAATCGCGATGCCTGCGAGGTGTGTGGCCATTTCCAGGGCGCGGGTCTCAGCCGGGCTCGGACTACGCGGTTCGCGGTAATACATGGCAAATGAGCCCAGCGCCTTGCCTGAATGCGCAAGTATGGGGGTGGACCAGCAGGCGCGCAATCCATAGGGCTCAGCTACGCCCCGATACGGCTCCCAGAGCGGATCTTGGAGAATGTCGGTGACGACAACAGGCTCTCTGCGGTACATGGCCGTGCCGCATGATCCCGCCTTCGGTCCGATGGGAAGGCCATCGATGGCGTCAATGTAAGACTTGGGAAGGGTAGGAGCTGCGCCGTGCCGCACGTGTTGACCGTCCTCATCGAGAAGCAGGACAGAGCAAAGCAAGCCGGCAAATTGGGATTCCACAACCCGCACCAGTTTTTCCAGTATGTCCTCCAGCGGAGCATCGCGGGCTATCATCTCCAAAATGCGGCTCTCCCCGTCGCGTAGCGCCTCTGCCCGCACGCTTTCGGTGACATCCATCAAGGTGCCGACGATCTCAGTGACTTCGCCTGACACATCCATCACAGGGTGCGCGATCGAATGAAGATGCTTGATTCTTCCGTCCGGAAGAACAATTCTCCAATCAAACTCAGAATCCTCCCTCACTGTGGTCTCCAATTTCGCTTTCTGCATGATTGCTTGTCGATCTTCAGGGTGAACTCGTTCGAGGATGTCAGACCATGTGGGCTTCATTTTTTCGAAGTCATAGCCGAAGATACGAAAGGTCTCTTGCGACCAGAAGCGAGCGCCGGTATGCACATTCCAGGCCCAACTTCCACTCTGGGTCAGCCTTTGCCCTTGAGCCAAATACCCCTCGCTCCGCATTAGGGCCTCGTCTGCTCGCTTGCGATCCGTGATATCCGTCACCGCTCCCACGAATTCAAAGTCACCCGACTCATCGTTTTTTGAGGGATGACCCACAACTCGAACGTACTTCACTGAGCCGTCCGGCATCATCAGGCGATGTTCAAAATCAAAAGTCTTCCTATCCTCTGACGCGCGTTCGATTGTCTGTTTCACGAGCGCCGCCTCTTCCGGATGAACGCGTTGGAGAATAAGTTCTACAGTGGGCTTCGTCTCTCGGTCGTATTGGAAGATTCGAAAGGTTTCCTCTGACCAGATGATCTCGCCAGTGGAAGGTCTCCAGCCGAAGCTTCCCGTATGACTGAGCCTTTGGGCTTCCGCCAAATATGCTTCACTGCGCTGCAGGTTGTCGTTGACCGTCGTCAGTTGTCTCGTCCGCTCGACGACTCGTTGTTCGAGCATCTCTGCGATCCGCTTCTGCTCGCCGGAGCGTCGGGCCTCTTGCAATCCAATTCCCGCATGGTTGGTCGCGACACGCAGGAGAAGCCGTTCGACTTCGGTCGGGAAATCTGCTCGCCGAGAGCCAGCTACCAGCACGCCGACTTCGGGCTGAAGGCCAAGGGAGAACGACGCGATCGAGACTTCATCCTCTCCCACCGGATCTGGAACCACGCACCGCGAAGCGTTTGGGTCATTGATCAACCAGCGGTCGAGAGCTTGACCGAATTGCTGCGGCTGAAGGGAGGAATGCCGGTGATCGCCCAAGCGGAGCACCTCGATTGGCGGACCATCACCTGCGTCGCTCAGCCGCGCATACGCGAAATCGAGACGTAACATGGTGAGGAGCACGTCGAGCAGAGTGCCGAGTATCTGGGATGACTCGCTGCCACTCCAAATCGCGGGAAGCGCCAGAACACTGATGAGGTCATTGATGCAACTCTGAAGGCGCTTGATCTCGGCTGTACTTTCCATTCCCCACTTCCGGGTCAGGCCGCTGACGGTGGCGCCGTGGTGCGGGTGGTGTGCCGGTTACGCAGCTCCCGCAAGAATTCATCCGGCGGAACGAAGAAGGGGTTCTCCTGGAGGATGCCACCGATGATGATCATCGGGTGGGTCCGCATGATGTCCACGACGATCTGCCCGCCAAACTTGGCGAGATCGTAGATTCATATGACCGGGTCCTTATAGCGAGGCAAAACATAGTTCAGTCTCGTCTCATACTCAACCAGATCGTCGACGCCCGGCCGATCTTCGAGCGCCCATTCCATGTGCGCGACCAGCCGGGTGCGGGCGAACCCTTGCTGCTTGCCCCCGTCGAGGACCTCCTGGATCAGAGCGAGCATCCGGTCCTGGTCGAAGTGACCATCGCGGAGATACGCATCAGCCCAGTTGCGCAGCTCGAACTGACCTCTCGTTTCCGCTGTGTCCACATCTATGCCGGCCGACGCCAGTCTTAGGCGGTGCTCCGAGCGTAGCTTGGGATCGACGATGTGAAACGCCTTCTCGCCGCGCTCGAAACCGTCTTTGATGAATGGAAGCAGCACCCGGTATTCTTCATCGGGATTATGAAAGAAAGCGCAGACGTGGCGCTGCGCGTCAAGCACCGAGCCTGCGAACCGAATGGGTTGGCTGGCCTCACCCGGCGCTCTCTCACTGGACTTCACACGATCATGAGTGGGATCCATAGAGTCCTCCTTCGGACAGGCGGCGCACGCTGCAGCCGCTCGCGGCATGGAAGGAATCGTCGGAACCTGTTGCCTGCACCCAGCCCAACAACCCTGCCAACGCCAAATCATGCGACCCGGCTGCCGTAATTATCCAAAGGGATTTTACGCTCATCGAGCGCCTGGAAGCGGAGGATTTCGGCAGAAGGGAATTCGGCTTGTGGTACCAGGCTCGTCGGGCGGGGCGCGAGGGACTCGGACCTTTCAGATCAAGATTATGAACTGTGCACTCGGAGACTCGTGCCTATGAGACAACGGGCTCCGCAGGCAGCAGATGGTGTAACCCGCAGGTAAGTTTATCTGTGCTCATGCACTCGGCTGTTGATGAGGATGAGCTGTCAATCTGGTCACTGCATTGGAGCATTAAGGGAACGTCTGGGCGAATTTCCCTTAGGCTCTCTGTCACGTCAAAGCTGGCCTGCTCTTTCGAACGGTTATCGAGCACGACGGCAGCGACTGAATGCATGACGTATAGCAGGGCGACCCCTTCTGTTGGGCTGTTTGCGCTCACAATCTCATAGCCCATTTCGTCGAGTTCGGCTAAAGCCGAATTGCTATTGCTCTCACCGGCGGTTATGTAGAGAATCGTTTTGTGCTCCATCATTTTTCGCCTTCGTCTGTTGACATGAGTGTCGAGTTTCCTGATCCAGCTTTCGCCGCGAGGGCTCGGGTCCTCCGACCCGGGCCCTGATGAGCGAATGCCAGTCCATACACTAGTTGCCAGATCCGGTAGTCTCGGAATCGGCCGTTGGTTGTTGGTTGGCTACGATAGTCAGCTGAGTGTCCTGAGCCAGTAACTTCTCCTGTTGACCGGAATATACGAACTCATGACCGGTTTCGCGTCCCGGATAGAACCACTTCAGGAGGGCATCGGGTCCTCCGGATTCCGGCTCTGCCAATGTTACCGCGGTATCATCGGTTGTTTCCTGACGCTGCGTTGCATTGGTCAGAAAGGTTCCGTACAGGACAGACCTGTCCGCGCTGAAGATCTGCACGATAGCTCGGTCAGAACTACTGTCGGCCAACTGGAATACGTACGTTCCGGCGGGTAGGACCTGCCCCGGGACCTGGATGGGCTCACTGAAAGTAAGTATGGTGGCTTGGTCAAACTCGTCGGCGTGAGCAGCGAGTTCGAAAAAAAGAGTAAACGCAATGATCAAACCTAAGACAATGTAACCTCTGTTGATTTTCATTTCGGTATATCTCCTTCGAAAGCACCTATTGCACGCCTCGTTCCAAGTCAAAAAGAAGATTTGACGAGGATCAACAAACTTAGTAGATCCACGCACTTTCAGACTTGAATCCTGCTAACTTCACGCCTGCAGTTCGTTTTCGAAATGTGAACGGGGCATCAAGACTGTCCAAATGCCGACGCAGCTATCACTCCGCGGACACTCTGAGCCGGGAACTGGGGACTAGACGGCGCGCAAAGCCTTGTGGCACGGTCAATCCACGTTTGGAGATCTGCATGCAATCAAGAGTCGCGACGCTCGAATGGTCGGACAAGGTGAGTGAAACTAAAAAGGACGGAGTTGTGATGACAAATCTAAAGACGAAAAAGTGCGCGCACATACCATGTTTATGCGATGTGCCAATTGGAGAAGAATTCTGCGGAGAATCGTGTCGTGACGCAGGCAGCGAAGATGTGGAAATCGCCTGTCAATGCGACCATCCGGCGTGTCCACTCACGTTTCGGGGTTTTATGGGTGAGGACGCTGCCGGCTGGGCCAGCTAATAATGAAAGAGCCGGTGCGCCGCCCAGTAATGCTGTCTCGGTCGGCAAGCTGTGATGCGGCCGCGCCGCAGGAGAATTCATTGTGAACTTTCTAAAACAAACTTTGTCGCTTTTTCTTTCCGGTTGTCTTTTATTAACCACTGTGCCTGGAGCCATCGCGGATCAGGCGAATCAGCCTGCCGCGCAGCCCCCGGTTCAGGCTGCACAACAGACTCCGGAACAACTGCAACAACTGGTCGCGCCGATCGCATTGTACCCGGATGCCTTGGTGGCGCAGATCCTCGCAGCCTCCACTTATCCCGATCAAGTTGTGGAAGCAGATCGGTGGCTGCAACAACATCCCGAGCTTAAGGGAGAACAACTGGGCCAGGAAGTCGATAAACAACCCTGGGATCCTAGTGTGAAGGCCCTCGTGGAGTTTCCTTCCGTGCTCGCCAACATGGACAAGAATCTCTCCTGGACTTCCTCGCTCGGTGATGCGTACGTCAACCAGCAGCAAGACGTGATGGACGCTGTTCAGGTAATGCGCGACCGCGCGGAGAAGGCGGGCAACCTACAGAGCACATCGCAGGAAAAGGTGAGCAAGCAGGGCAAAACCATTGTGATCGAACCAGCTGACCCTGAGGTGGTTTACGTGCCCGAATATGATCCTTGGCTTGTGTATGGAACGCCCATCGGGGTCTGGCCTGGCTGGTACTCCTATCCGGGACTGTTCCTTGCAGGCCCGGGAATTGCCTTTGGCTTCGGCTTTGGAATCGGTCTCTTTGGCGGGTTCGGCTGGGGTTGGCACCACTGGGGATCCGATTGGCATCACCACGGTATTGATTTCGACCACCACGGCTACGTTTCCCACAGCAGAATTTTCGTGAATCGCAATAACTTCAACCGCGCGGGCGGATTTCATGGCGGCGCCGGATTTCACGGTGGCGCACCGGCAAGAGGATTCACCGGTGGCCAGCACGGATTCGCGGCACCACATGCTCAGGCTGGTACACATTCCGGTGCATTCAGCGGCTTTAATCATGGAGGAGTCGCGAGAGGCTTCTCCTCTCGCGGGCAGTCGAGCTTTGGCGGAGGTTTCCACGGAGGCGGCGGCTTTCACGGAGGCGGAGGCGGTCACAGTGGGGGCGGTCACAGGTAATTCGATCCATTAATGCAACGAAAGTGATGATAGGGAGAATAGAAATCATGCAAACCAACAATATGAGGCTTGAAACATTTGAAACATTTGTCCAGAGACTTGCCTGCGGGTTCGCATCCGCTGTCCTTTTTCTGCTGTTGCTGATTGTCATGGGCTTCGCCACATCGAGCTTTGCCCAGGAGTCACAACCAAAGAAGTTCTCGTCTCCCGGCGAAGCCAGTAACGCTCTCTTTGAAGCTGCGGAAAAAGAAGATGAGCCGGCCCTGGAAGCGATTCTGGGAGCAGGAAAGGAAGTGACTTCGTCGAGCGACGAAGTTGAGGACAAGCTCGAACGGGAGCAGTTCTGCCAGAAATATCGAGAGATGCACCGTCTGGTCCAAGAACCCGACGGGAGCACGGTGCTGTACATCGGCGCAGAAAACTGGCCCTTTCCGATCCCGCTGGTCTCAAACAATGGTGCATGGCACTTCGATTCCGAGACCGGCCGGGATGAAATCAGGTTCCGCAGAATTGGAGAGAACGAGGCTACCGCAATCCAGGTGTGTGAGGAATTCGCAATGGCGAAGAATCAAGCCGATTTAAAGGCAGCCAGCGAAGACCCGATCACCCGATTCGCCGAGAGCCTGGCTTCCGCCGCTGCAGCGAATGCCGACAACAAAGAGTCCAATCCCTTCCACGGTTACTACTTTCGGGTGATGCCGGGGAATCCCGTATCGGACGTGAGTGGCCACGGCGCTAGAGGTTTGGCGTTAATCGCCTACCCCGTGGAGTACCAGTCATCAGGGGTTAAGACCTTCGTAGTGACACAGAAGGGGATCGTCTTCGAAAAAGACCTTGGGCCTGCAACAACGACAGTCGCGCCACAGATGAAAGCCCGCACCGGTTCGAGATGGCGCCCGGCGGTATGACGCTAAACAGACGAGCCCGCCGCGGGACGATCACACTTATGGCCTGAACCTTTTTCTCCCTGATGAGTGTTAACAATACCGGAAGGGCATTTTGTTCGAGAACATGCGAAAACGGGAAAATCATACGATACCGAAACCGACGGACACTCCGTTGTTTCCATTTTGGCTCGAGGACCGGGGACTGAGCTTCTTCCTTGGATTTCTGGTGCTCATCACTATTTTTGTTCCGATGATTCGTCTGTCACGGCCCGGGCGAATAGGATTGGACCTGATTTTCGCATTCATGCTTTTCTCGGGAGCTGTCGCGACTATTCGACAGAAAGCCCTCATGTTTCTAGTTGTCGCGCTGACTGTCCTCGAGTTCGCGGCGGACTTGATCGTCGAATTCAACTCGTCACTCGCCCACTTCGGCTGGGATACAGCGCTGAAGACATCCGGCTTGGCCATTCTGGTCGTGATGACACTGAAGCACACGCTTCGCCCGGGTCCGATTAGCGTACATCGCGTGATGGGTGGGGTAGCTGCATACTTGCTGATCGGTCTGACTTGGGCGTTCGGGTACAAGCTACTGATGGAAACGCGTCCGGACGCAATCCATTTCGAGTCATCTCTCGCAGCAGTTCCGACAGGTGAACCCAGCCGCTTGATTTACTTCAGCTTCTCCACGCTCACCAGCGTAGGCTACGGTGATGTTCACCCCGTGCATCGCATTGCGCGATCGCTGGCGACGGCGGAGGCGCTTATTGGACAGCTCTATCCCTCGATTCTGATCGCCACCCTGGTCGGGTTGTCGTTACACGCCCGAGCCAATGCCGGGACAGGAGGCTGAGCTGCTGAGAGAGTGAAGCCGATCGCATCCGGCGAGCATCTCACAAAACAGAGTAACTTGGAGAGTGAATATGAAAGAGAAAATCGAAAAAATGAGTCTGCCGGCCGCTAGCGCCGGAACAATCGCACTTGGTGGCGATCTCACCGTTAACCGTCTCGGCTTCGGAGCGATGCGTATAACGGGGGAGGGAATTTGGGGGTCGCCCAAAGATCCGGCGGCGGTGATCGCGGTTCTTCGCCGAGCCATCGAGCTGGGAGTCAACTTCATCGATACTGCTGATTCGTACGGTCCTAATGTGAGCGAAGAGCTGATCGCCGAGGCGCTGGCGCCATACCCAAAGGACCTTGTCATAGCAACCAAGGGTGGATGGAATCGTCCCGGGCCGAACCAATGGACCCACGATGCCACCCCGGCGCACTTGCGTGAGGCTTTGGAAGGCAGTCTGAAGCGACTGCGACTCGATCGAATTGACGTCTACCAGTTGCACGCGCCTGATCCCGTTGTGCCTTTCGACGCTTCAGTTGAAACCTTGGCTAACCTGCAAATGGAAGGAAAGATCCGTTTGATCGGGCTATCCAATGTCACCGTGGAACACATCGAGCGGGCGCGGAAAATCGTACACATCGCGTCAGTGCAGAACCGGTACAGTTTTGCTGATCGCGAGTGGGACCGCGTCGTGGACTATTGCGAACGCAACCGCATCGCGTTCATCCCGTGGTTTCCGCTGGGAGCAGGAACCGTCGCGGGCAGGCTGCTAGAGAGGATTGCGAAAGCTCGGGGAACGAAACCGATCCAGATCGCGCTGGCGTGGTTGCTGAAGCGATCTCCAGTAATGCTGCCCATCCCCGGAACTTCCTCGGTTGCGCATCTTGAGGAGAATGTGCAGGCCGCGTCGCTGCAGTTGACTGAGGAAGAATACTCGGAGCTCACCGGAACTGCCGCGCTGGCCTCCTAAGGCGTGTGGTGACGAGGAGCCTACTCATCGGTGTGCAAGTATTCCTTGCAGCTTTGGTCTGGGCCCAGACCGTTTCGCCGCCGGAGCCTCCGCAGGTTCGAGCGGAGAATCACGTCGTATCTCTTACGCTGCATGCAGTCAATGAAAATGGCCGGGATACTTTCGCTTTCGACGGTGAAACGGTGGCCCCAGTCATCCGCGCTTCACCAGGTGACGTTCTCAAAATCACCTACTTCAACGATCTTCCCTCCAAGCCCCCGGAGACTTGTGCGGTGAATCCCTGCATGGACATGACGAACTTGCATTTTCATGGATTCATCGTTTCGCCAAACTCCCCACAGGATGACGTCCTCGGGATGTTGGCCATGCCCGGCCAGGTATTGCGCTACTCGGTTGAGATTCCGCGCGATCATCCGCCAGGGCTGTTCTGGTACCACACTCATCCTCACGGCGAGAGTCACCGCCAAGTATTGGATGGAATGTCAGGAGCCATCGTCGTCGAGGGAATAGACCGTTATGTACCTGAAGTAGAACGGTTGCGCGAGCGGGTGATCGTTGTGCGCGGCCGCTCCATCGAGCATGATCCGAATGCCGCCACGCTCATGCGCGATGTTGAAATTCCATCAAAGGGATGCCGAGGAGAAGCGGAGGCAGTGGAGGAAATCTTCACCGTGAACGGGGTCGTTCGCCCGCGAATCGAGATCGCGCCTGAAGAGCGGCAGTTTTGGCGTATCGTGAACGCTTCGGCGGACCGCTATTTGGACCTCCAACTGGATGGACAGACATTTGAAATCGTGGCGCTTGACGGGATGCCGCTTGCATACCACGATCCCAAGCATCCAACGAGGGTCGCCGATCATTTACTGCTTGCGCCCGCGGGGCGACTCGAAGCTGTCGTTACCGGTCCTGCGCGCGGCACACATACTGCTCTGCGTACGCTTTGCGTGGATACGGGTCCGGACGGGGACCCCAATCCGGGGATGGTGCTGGCAGATCTGGTGCAACCTAGTCCAGATCAACCCAGGCCAAACTTAACGCCCGAGCAAGTGCATGCAGTCGACAATCGCCCGCCGCTGTACAAGTTGATCGATGTAGAGCCGCTGAAGAAAGCTGCACCGGACTTCATCGTGACCTTCACCGAGGACAAAAACGGCTTCTACATCAATGGCCGCAAGTTTGCGCCCGACGCAAGTCCGATGACCAGCGTTCGCGTAGGTACTTATCAGCATTGGCGGATTGTCAACCAAACTGCCGAACTACATCCTTTTCACATACACCAGGTCCACTTTTTGGCCTATGCGGAAAACGGTGTTCCGCTCGCACATCCAGCGTGGCTGGATACCGTAAATGTTCCAAACCGTGGCTCTGTGGACGTGATCCTGGACTTCACCAACCCGGTTATCAAGGGCATGTCGGTATTTCATTGCCATCTACTGAATCACGAGGACAAGGGGATGATGGCGAAGATCGTGTTCAAGTAGTAGGCGAGTGCAGGCGACAGTTTGAGTTGAAGGCAATATTGCAGGAAATACCTGAACATCTCAGGGTGCATGAAGTTGGCGAACAATACCAGAGTAATTTTATGATCAAAGTACAGCGGCTAGGTTACGTACTTTTATCGATTGCGATCGCCACCGTGTCGGCGTATTCGCAACAGATGGCCGGAGAATATGTTGCGCCGTCGCAAGCGGTTCCAAGGGGCAGCGCTCCGAGGATGCAGGTTCAATTACTAAACCGCGGAGAACCGACTAAAGAATATGCAGTCATCTTCGGTCAGGGAGACGAGGCATTTTCGGGATTGCTGGAGTTTGCGGAAAAGTATCACGTTACGAGTGCGCACTTCACCGCTATTGGAGCGGTCAGTGGCGCAACGCTGGCGTGGTTTGATCCCCAACGGAAAATGTACAAGAAGATTCCCATTGATGATCAGCACGAAGTGATTGGGATGAGCGGCGACATCGCGCTCTATCAAGGAAAGCCGGTAGTTCATACACATATGCTCGTAGGAGCTTCAGATGGAACAACGCGCGGGGGTCATGTTCTTGCTGCGTACGTATCGCCGACATTGGAAGTGATGGTCATAGTCGATCCGGTAACCATGCATAAGCGGCTTGATCCCGAAACAGATCTGACCTTGATTGATCCAGCGTTGAAGTAGTGGCACTTTGTGCGGCGAACCAACGGACGGCTTCAAGGTTCCCAGCCCGCAAAGCGGCAAATAGTTGCTTCTCCGGCCTAGCGTCCTTAATCAGCTATTAACTCCGACGTTAATTGGCGTTTCATGTATAGGGTAACGATGGTATTGTTCGCGCCTATATTTTCCGTTAAGTTTTTATCGCTTCTTTCTGAGGTGCACGTTAGCCGATGGCCAGCTACTGCTACACCTCCCAAGCTGTTTTCCGGGTGGTTTTGATTTAACGAGACGCCGCTTAGCGTTACCCAACCACCTCTTCACGGATCACACAACATCAGAAAAGAGGAAGACCATGCGCCGGACAAGTCTCGTCCTCCTGTGCGTAGTTTGCTTAGTAGTGCTTGGGGCCGTGATGATCACCCGAGGCGTTTCGGCTCAGAATGCAACCTCAGCGATTTACTTCCCCTACCCGACCGGGATCATCCCATCCGATCTGGTATCGGAAATAGCAAGAGTTAACCGTGAAGTGAGTCTGATTGAGTCGGAAGCTCTTACGCAGTGGAACTCATTGCCAAAGAATTCGGGAACCGCAATGAGGCAAGTACAACTATTGGGGAAGATCGAGCTTTTTGACAAAAATCTGTCCGTTAACAAGAATCAAGCTTGTTCTTTCTGCCATATGCCATACGCCGGCTTCAGCGGACCAATCCCCTCGGTGAATTTGGGCCCTGTCGCATATCCCGGATCGAGTCATTTCCGGTTCGGCAAGCGGAAACCTCAGAGTTACACCTACTCACCGTTTTACCCCGTGCTACAGTTCAACACGGTTCAGGCGAATTTCTACGGCGGCAACTTCTGGGATCTGCGTGCAACCGGATTCCTGCTCCAAAGCCCTGATGCGGAACAGGCGCAAGATCCCGTCAGAGATACGCAGGAAATGGGCGCGCCCGACTCCGCTTGCATCGTGCGGCGGCTTTCCCAAAGTGCGTACCGGAAGGTTTTTGAAACCGTCTGGGGCCCACAAGCATTCGTGATCAACTGGCCGTCCGACGTGGACCAGATCTGCGCCACCCCGGCTGGGGCCGCTGTGTTTGGTGGAAATCCCACGCCGGTCAATCTAAGTCCCGTCGACCGAGGCCGCTCAAACGCAACTTTTGATCAATATGCGTTGTCAATTACCGCGTATGAAGGCTCACCGGATGTAAGTGCTTTCTCGTCGAAATTTGATGCCTTCCTGGCCGGCAAGTACACCTTGACTCCGACCGAAATGGCTGGTTACAACCTGTTCCGTGGCAAGGGTAACTGCAATTCTTGCCACTTGGATGGCAGATCGACCACATTGACGCCAGGCCAAACTGACGACGGCAATGCCGCGGACGTGGCGCCCAAGTTCACCGACACCACTTCAGCGAATCTTGGCCTGCCCAAGAACCCTGCCGATCCGTTTTACTTTGAGACTACTCCAGACAGCTTCGGATTTACTCCCAACCCAGCCGGTTTCGCCTTCACCGACTTGGGAGTCGGGCTCTTTCTGCGAAATCTTTCGGGGACCACGCCGAATTCGAACTGGACACCGCTGGCACCGGGTTTCGACGGCTTCATGCAGGTAGCTACCGCTCGTAATGTGGACATGAGGCCGAAGTGTCCCAACGCGAAGACTTTCCCGAAGGCCTATATGCACAATGGATATTTAAAGAGCCTGAAGGAAGTCGTCCACTTCTATAACACGCGGGATGTGTTCCCTTTCGATGTGACATCTGGAAACTGCCCTGCAGGAACCAAGGAGAAGGTGAACTGCTGGCCTGCACCCGAGGTTCCACAGACGAAGGACATGACGGTCGGTAAGCTCGGTTTGACCGACACGGAAGAAAACCAGATCGTTGCCTTCCTGAAGACACTCACCGACGGCTTTACCACACCCTACCCGGACTCCAACACATTTACAGGGAGTTGCCCGTAATTTGAGTCTTTCTCCTCCGGTTCGTCCATGCTTGCTGAGTGGCGAACGCGACCGGAAGAACCGGAGGAGAAATGGTTTGGAGGTTTTGCCGCGCAGAGTCGAGAAACTCGCGTTGCCCTGTTATATGAGCAGACCACTTCTGTCGCTTGCGATCACGGTTTGGGTCAGCATCTTGACTTTCCCGATCCAAGGTGTTTCCCAGCAACGTGTGGCTGCCAAGACAGCTGGGCACATGCAGATCATCAAGGGACCAGAACTGGAATCGGCTACGGATAATTCCGCCATTATCCGGTGGACGACCAACACCGGCAGCAGCCGGATTGAGCACTCGGTGGTGCATTATGGTACGGAACCCAAGGATCTCAATCGCAGAGCCGAATCAATCAACCGGTGGAATCAAAATCTCCCGTACATGATCCACCGTGTGTCCGTAATGAACCTGATGCCACGAACGACGTATTACTACAAGGTTGAATCGGTGCGCGGCGATGGCACGCCCCTCGGAGGAAGCAGTCGCACTATAAGCCGGTTCACCACACCTTAGTGTCGATACGGCGACGGACTTTCTTCAACCTAAGCGGGAAAACCCCAGCGACGAGCTGATCCATCTGCAGCCACCGAACTGCTCGATCGATCACTTCACAAGTGTGAGGCCATCCCCGGTCGGGTTTGAAGCCTACCTCGTCGCGCTGCTGGTATTGCCCAGGCTGCTAAATACCATTTTTGTGAAAACATTCGCAGTTACGTAACCACTACCCCATGTGGCGTCGAAGTCTTTAGTCGGCCCTGCGGCCACGGCTTCATCCATTGTCTTTCCGGCCGCAATCAACTCCTTGATGCGCTGCCGTACCTGTGCCAGCATGTCGCGGTAGTTTTGCAGATCGCCACGAGTGGCTACTGGCCCATGGCCTGGGACAATCTTTGTCTGTTCGTCAGTGCGGGACAAAACTTGATCGACGGCATGAATCAGGCCATCGATCGATCCTCCTGACGCCAGGTCGATGATGGGATAAACTTGATTCGAGAAGATGTCTCCTACCACCGCAACATTCGCCGGCGCGATGTAAATCACGGTGTCTCCATCCGTATGCGCAGGTCCGTAGTTGTCCAACGTCAGTTGCTGAGAACCTTGATGCAACGTCATGCCGCTTGAGTAAGATACGTTTGGGAGCGCCTGGGAAGGATAATGACCATCGCGCAAGCCCACGAAAGGCACATCCTGCACAGACATGAGCCGCTTTTTTACATTTTCCTGCGCAATGATGCTCACCCCAGCAGAGCCGAAATACACGTTCCCTCCGGTGTGATCAAAGTGCCAGTGTGTATTTACCAACTGCGTGATGGGGCGCCCCGTCACTTTGAAAATCGCCTCGCTTAATTCAGTGACTCGTGAGTCGATTCCACTATCGATCAGCAACGTGCTGCCATCATCGACGATAGCCGTAACGTCTCCCCCGTCCCCGGAAAACATGAAGAGGCCTTTGCCCAGAGACGTAGTCGTCAGAGGACTACTATCGAACTGTTCCGTAGCCCTCTGGATGACGGTCTCGCCTGTTCCCACCTGAGCCATTCCTCGCGAGGCTGCTCCTGTTATCGCCAGGGCCAAAACAAGCGCCCGGATGGAGATAAATGACGATGACGTCCTGCTTGTTCGAAGAATGTGCTTCATGTGGTTGCTCCTTCAATGAATCGATCCACTGGCACCATAGCTCCTGAGCCGAGACCCGAATTGTCTCTAAGCGGTGGCCGCGGAGACGCAAGGGTTGATAATTGCTTCAGCCTCTTCGCGAGAGGAGAGGCCGAGCGCGATAATGCAGGGTGCGGCAATGATATCGTGCAGAGCTTGCTTGCTCCGATACGCAATCACGAAGCGTTCAGGATCAGCGTCGGTCCTTAGTGCTTCGATTACGGCGTACCGTGATCCCGAAAAATCAAACAATTGGTGTTTTCTTGTCTCCTGCAGTTTCATCGCTCCTCCTTTTTTCTCGAGATTCTGAAGACAACACTCACGTGCGACTTGGAGTGGAAGCCGCGTGCTCAATGCTTTGCCGAGCCTGGAGGAAAGTCCTTGAACATCTTCACCACGCCTTTGTCTAGGTTCTTTTCATTTTTCTCGGCCTTGTCCGATACCGTGTCTTCGACACTTCCGCGCCAAACCAACTGCTTGGTCTTCGCGTCGTACAAGTCGACAACCAGGGTTCCTTCTTTGTAGTCCTGCTCGGTTGTGGTCGATTCGCCCATTCCTCCGAATCCTCGCCAACGCCATCCCCCGCCGAAACCGTCATAGAATGTTTGCAGTGTTCTTTGGGTCTGGGTCGTCTTAATGGCGACAATGGCCACATCGCCGCCGCTTTGCACCTGAGTCCAGCCCTTGGCGGCCAACTGGGCGTCCACGGCATCCTTAATGCGAGCGTCCCAAAGCGAGTCAGCAGGCTTGATCTCCTGCCACGAATAAGTCTTGTACTGGGTGAAATTAGCTTTGTGATCAAAGTCGGTCTGGACGTGTTGGGCAAGTGCGGTGCCCAGTGCGACCAGCAATAGCATCATGGAAACTGTTGTATAACGTACGAGCTTCATAGAAATCTCCTTTGCTGGTGCACAGCATGCACTTGCCCCGCCAAACATCCTCCACATGGAAGAATCGGCATCGTCGCTCTAATTTCATAACTGTGCAGGTGAGGACGCCAAGAATTGGGCCGGCAGACTAGGCTCGGATGTCGACAGACTGACGGGGTGTCTACCTGTGAACGTTTGGATAGTTCATTCTCGTTGGGCTGCTGCTACCGGGAACAACCTAGCTGGGGCAAGGGAAATTGCTTCACATATCTTTGGCCGCGCGATCAGGCAGGAACATCCAATGATGTCCGCTTTGAACCGGGGAGGGTCATTGTGACGGTGCTGGTCCGAAAAGAATTCCCGATCCCACGGGACGAAATTCGCTACGGCAATGTCCGCCAGCTACCCGCTTTGACCTGCCAAAGGTGGAGTAGTGATGACAATGTGTGCGTCCATTCAATCGGTTCGCTTTGGTAGCCCGCGGAATGCAAGTCATGTCCTGCTGCTAGCGGTTCTGATTGCGATCTTGCAGGGTCTCGCCCGTGGCCAGGCGTCATCCGGTCAACCCGAAACTATGCCACCTTCTTCGACTACCGCCCACGAGAGATCTGCTGACAACCCGCCAACATCGATCCGAGGCCGCTCGGATCAAGTAGCGACCCGTCCATGCCGCTTACGAGTGCCCGATACTCCGCCATCTCCGAACGCCGAAAAAGCCGTAACGTCCAACGCACCCTTGCCCTTTACCCCCTTGTCCGCCCGCTGCAAATTCGACCTCTTTCTGAGAACCACTTATTCGCCGTATACATTCGCGTCAGCGGGTTTTCAGGCGACATTAGCCCAGGCCCAGGGGCAGTGGCCCCACTATGGCGGCGGCATGCAGGGCTGGGGAAAGCGATTTGGCGCGACTCTGGCGGATACGGAATCACGACGATTCATCCAGACTTTTGCTTTGTCAACGATCCTGCATCAGGACCCTCGCTATTTTCCTTCACATAAGAGAGCGCTTATTTCCCGAGCCTGGTATGCCATAACCCGAGTGGCGGTCACCAAGAACGACAAAGGCGATGAGGCATTCAACACGTCCGAGTTCCTGGGAGCTATATTCACCAGTGCGCTGCAAAATGCCTACTACCCGACCGACGACCGGAGTCTTGGGGATACCATGAATCGCTTTGGTGGCGCCCTGAGCTCGGATGCGGTTGGGAATCTTCTACGCGAATTCACCCCGGACATGAAGCGTCTCTTCCGGAAACATGCCCCGGAGAAAATCAAGAAGATCGAGGAAAAGCTTCCTATCCCTCCCGAAGATAAGCCGTAGCCGGAGATCCGAGTCCTGTGCGGCCGTATTGAAATCCGAAGCCTGTCGAAATGCGGACGCTGTGTCAACCGCCGGACTACCCATGGCGGCTTCTTAAGGTCCCCTCCACCATCTCGATTCGTTCCAGGTTACTGAAAATACATGCCTAAAATCCGCGGCAGCCGAGTGGCGAGGGGCATGCATTCTGTCTGAACCGGAGGGACAGAAAGCATGCAACCGATACAGGAATACCCCGGAACCGAACAGCGCCTGGAGCTTCGCATAACTGGAAACAAAACTGACGAAATGCAGGACGTTCTCTCGCGTTGCCTGCCTTCATTCCAGCGAAAGGCCTGTCGATACCTGCGCAATGCAGCCGACGCCGAGGACGCCGTTCAGGATGCACTCCTGTCTGCTTACAACCACCTGGACCAATTCAAGGGGCAGGCACAGATGTCGACCTGGTTAACCTCTATTGTTATTAATTGTGCGCGGATGCAATTGCGCCGACGGCCACGCCAGATCCACCTGTCGCTCGACGAACCATGCTGGGAAGAGCAGGACTATTCTTTGTCAGAACGATTGCCGAACTGCGAACCAAGTCCTGAAGATGAGTGCCGCGCGTCCGAACTGCGCAGTAACCTCCTGCGATTCGTGGCGCAGCTCTCGCCTCCGTTACGCAAAGCATTCCAGCTCCGTGAATTGCAGGGGTTGAGCACGAGCGAAGCAGCGCGCGCTCTGGGAGTCGCAGACGGAACCGTGAAGGCCCAGCTCGCACGAGCACGCGCAAAGCTTAGGCGGCTTATGGCCCGAGCAGTCAACCGAAAACCTTGTTTAGCGACTGCAAATTGACGACAGCCGCTCATCGACGAACCAGAAAGAACTTCTATGTGGATTGTTCGACTCGCATTACGGCGGCCCTACACCTTTGTTGTGGTGTCGATCCTCATCTTGATCATGGGCGGTCTGGCGATCGTTCGCACCCCAACCGACATCTTTCCGACCATCGACATTCCCGTCGTGAGCATCATCTGGAACTACAACGGCCTCGTCCCGCAGGACATGAGCGACCGGATCGTCACCATTACAGAGCGGAATCTCACTACCACGGTCGACAATATAGAACACATCGAGTCGCAGTCCCTCTATGGAATCGCAGTGGTCAAAGTGTTCCTCCAGCCGTCCGCGAACCTCCAGCAGGGTATTGCACAAGTTACGGCGGTTTCTCAGACCCAACTCAGACAGTTGCCCGCCGGATCCACCCCGCCGCTCATCATTGCCTACAGCGCGTCGAGCGTGCCCGTTCTTCAGTTGGCTCTTTCGGGACAAAACCTATCAGAGCAGGAACTCAACGACTATGGCCTGAATTTTATTCGCACGCAGATCATTACGGTGCCTGGGGTTTCGGTACCCTATCCATATGGCGGCAAACAACGCCAGGTGCAGGTGGATCTGAATACGACAGCGTTGCAATCGAAGGGACTATCCCCGCTCGATGTGGTCAACGCCATCAGCGTACAAAACCTGATCCTGCCCACAGGAACTTCCAAGATTGGCTCCAGGGAATACGATGTGTCCATTCCCAACGCCGCACCGCAGACAATTGCTGACCTCAACCGCATCCCGATCAAGACCATTGGCGGCACTACGATCTACATCAAAGACGTTGCCTGGGTACGGGATGGCTTTCCGCCCCAGACTAATATCGTCCGCGTCAACGGACAGCGCTCCGTATTGTTGACTATCCAAAAGGCAGGGAATGCTTCAACCCTGAACGTCATTTCGGGCATTAAGGCCCTTCTGCCGCAAATTAAATCGACGCTTCCACCCCAGCTACAGATATCGCCACTGGCTGATCAGTCAATTTTTGTTCGTAGTGCGATCAGTGGAGTGGTCCGAGAAACTCTAATTGCCGCGTGCCTGACTGCTTTCATGATTCTCACATTCCTGGGCAGTTGGCGAAGCACATTGATCATCGCGACCTCCATCCCTTTGGCGATCCTCACCTCAATCATTGTGCTCAGCGCAATCGGACAAACCATCAATATCATGACGCTCGGTGGACTAGCTCTGGCGGTCGGCATCCTGGTCGACGACGCGACGGTCGAGGTCGAGAACATCAATCGCAACCGGGAGGCCGAACCTGAGAAGGATCTGGATGGAGTGGTTCTGGACAGTGCATCGCAAATTGCGACACCGGCGTTCGTCTCTACGCTCTCGATCTGCATTGTGTTTGCTCCGATGTTCTTACTGTCCGGCGTGGCGCGATACCTGTTTGTGCCTCTCGCTGAGGCCGTAGTCTTCGCCATGTTAGCTTCGTATTTTCTTTCCCGGACTATTGTCCCCACCATGGCGAAGTACCTGCTGCGGGGAGAAAAAGGGCATACAGGCGGCGCCGCTAGCCGTAATCCTCTGGTACGCCTTCAAAGGCGCTTTGAGGAGGCGTTCGAGAAATTTCGTCACAGCTTTCGCGGTCTGTTGGAAATTTGCCTCCATCACCGGGCGGTCTTTCTAGTTGCGTTCTTCGCGTTTTGTATCGGCTCTCTTGTAGTGTTGATTCCTTGGCTCGGCCAGGATTTCTTTCCCAGCGTTGACAGCGGCACGTTCAAGCTTCACATGCGTGCTCCTACGGGAATGCGCATTGAAGAAACGGCCAATCTTTGTGATCAGGTCGAGCAGTCGATTCGGAAGCAAATTCCAGCCAGCGAAGTTCACAATGTCATTGACAACATAGGCCTGCCCTACAGCGGCATCAATCTTTCCTACAGCAATTCGGCGCCGGTGGGCACATCGGATGCGGATATTCTCGTGACCCTGTCCGCCAACCACCATCCTACGGACAACTACATTCACCAGCTTCGTCTGACCCTTCCAAAACAGTTCCCGGGCGTTTCCTTCGCTTTCTTGCCCGCCGACATGGTCGCCCAGATACTCAATTTTGGATTGCCGGCCCCCATCGATGTTCAGGTCGTGGGAAACAATTTGGAGGGAAACCGGCGCTATGCAGATGCACTGCTGGCAAAAATGCGATATGTCTCCGGCGCAACTGATCTGCGGATTCAGCAGCCCTTCGATCAACCCTATCTGCGCCTGAGGGTCGAACGCACCAAAGCAGAGCAACTTGGTTTCACTGCGCACGACGTCGCGCAGAACCTCCTGGTATCACTGAGTGGCAGCTTCCAGACATCACCTTCGTTCTGGCTTGACCCCAAGAATCATGTCAGCTATCAAATCGCGACTCAAACGCCGCAATATCGTACGAACACGTTGCAGGATGTGGAGAACATTCCCATCACAGGAACGGACCCAAACGCTCCTCCATCGATCATGGCCAGTCTGGTCTCGACGCAGCGGGGAGCAGGAATGGCTGTGGTTTCTGACTACAACGTGGCGCCCGTGATTGACATCTTCGGATCGGTCACCGGACGCGATCTGGGCGGTGTGGCCGGCGATATCAACAAAATCATTGACGCCACGCGCCAGCAGTTGCCGCGCGGCTCTCGAGTGGTTGTCCGCGGGCAGGTTCAGACCATGCGCGCCTCCTACATCGGACTTTTGGGCGGATTGGTCTTCTCGATCGTACTCGTATACCTGCTGATCGTAGTCAACTTTCAGTCCTGGCTCGATCCTTTCATCATGATTTCCGCGCTGCCCGCGGCACTTGCTGGGATTGCCTGGTTCTTGTTCATAACCCACACGAATCTGAGCGTACCGGCCCTCATGGGAGCCATCATGTGCATGGGCGTCGCAACCTCAAACAGCATCCTGGTCGTGAGCTTTGCCACGGAGAAAATGACGGAAGGACTGGATTCCGTTGCAGCCGCACTCGAAGCGGGATTCACCCGTTTTCGCCCCGTGCTGATGACCGCTCTGGCCATGATTATCGGAATGGTGCCGATGGCTCTCGGACTCGGGGACGGCGGTGAACAGAATGCTCCCCTTGGCCGGGCGGTCATCGGTGGATTGATTTTCGCCACGGCTTCTACGCTGTTGTTTGTTCCCGCGTTTTTCAGCGTTCTGCAGGGTTCACGCCGGCATTCAGCCCAAGCGGAACCAGGGCGTTAGACGCCGAAGAGGTCAATAATTTATGTCTGCTCAAATTGAAGAGACTCAAATGGAAGATAGACAACAAATCGGCGGTCCAACACTCCCATTGAATGATGTTGGAACAGGGAAGCATTCGCGCAAATCAAGGCTTGTCCTCGCGATCGCCGTGATTGTAGTTCTTGCAGTCCTAGGGTCGGGCATCTGGTCCCGGGTCAGAGCCCGCACTACGCTGAACGCCGAAACGGCCCAAGCGGCCCTCCCCGCGGTGTCGGTTGTTCCGCCGAAACAAACCGTCCCTACCGACGAAATCATCCTGCCGGGAAACGTGCAACCATTCATCACGTCGCCGATTTACGCCCGTACCAACGGTTATCTGAAGAAGTGGTATTTCGATATCGGCGCCCACGTCAAGCAGGGACAACTTCTTGCTGTCATCGAAACGCCAGAAGTCGACCAGCAACTCCAGCAAGCTCGGAGCAATCTCTTGACCGCGCAGGCAAACCTCGAGCTAGCTTCCATCACCAAAACTCGGTATCAGGGACTTCTCAAGAGCAACGCCGTATCCCAGCAGGATGTCGACAACGCGGTTGGTACGTTTAACGCAAATAAAGCAATTGTCGAGGCCGATAAGGCAGCCGTGGAGCAGTACTCGGCACTGGTCTCTTTTGAAAAGGTCTACGCGCCATTCGATGGCGTGATCACAGCGCGCAATACCGATATCGGCGACCTTATTAATGCCGGCAGCTCCGGCGGGGTTAAGACCGATCTTTTTCACATCTCCCAACCCGGAAAATTGCGTGTCTACGTCAATGTCCCCGAGGAATACTCTCAAGGGATCAAAGTAGGCATGACGGCGGACCTCAGTCTGGCTGAGTTTCCCGGGCGCAAATTCCAGGGAACACTGGTCCGCACTGCCGAAGACATCAATGTGACGACCCGCACCCTGCTGATCGAAATCGATGTGGACAATCCTAAGGGTACGCTGCTCACCGGCTCCTATGCCGAGGTGCACCTGGCGGTCCCGACGCAGGCCTCGACCTTCCTGCTTCCAGTGAATACCCTCATATTTCGTACGGAAGGTTTACGTGTCGGCGTTGTGAAGGACGGCAAAGTCGTGCTCACTGCTGTCACCCCTGGGCACGATTTTGGCAACCAGATTGAAATCGTTGCCGGCCTCAAGGTGGAGGACCAGGTCATTATCAACCCACCCGACTCCATCGTGTCCGGACAGGAAGTCCAAATTGTTCAGGCAACATTGCCGGGAGACGCAAAGTGAAGCTACCTCGAAAGCTGATTCTCAGGAGCTCACGGAATGCGGCCGGGCGGGTTCTGATAGCAATAGCGGCCCTCCAGTTCACTGGATGCGTGGTTGGCCCCAAGTACCACCCTCCGGCCGTGCCGGCTCCGCCCGCCTATAAAGAGGTGGGGGACTGGAAGCCTGCACAGCCCAATGACCAAAATCTTGGCGGTGAATGGTGGAAAATTTTTCAAGATCCGCAGCTTGATGCGCTTGAACTCCAGGTCAATGTATCGAACCAGAACCTGAAAGCAGCAGAGGCGCAGTTCCGGCAAGCACGAGCAGCTCTACGCTACTCTCGCGCTGACTACTATCCGACTGTGACGGCCGGAGTATCGGGAACTCGCACGCGGGTGTCGGCCAACCGTCCGCCTCCGAATTCGATCTTTAACGGCATCACCGAGAACGACTTTACGCTGCCGTTCGATGTTTCGTACCAAGTTGACGTCTGGGGACGAGTGCGACGAATGGTGGAGTCCCAACGCGAACAAGCGCAAGCCAGTGCGGCTGACTTAGCTACGGTCAATCTGAGCATGCACGCCGATCTGGCCGTTGATTACTTTCAGGCCCGCAGCTTGGATGCAGAGGAACAGCTCCTGAACACTACGGTTACGCAGTATGAGCAGGCCCTGCAATTAACCGAGAGCCGTTTCCAGGGAGGGATTGCTTCAGAAGTGGAAGTTCAGCAAGCGAAGACCATACTTCAAACTACCCGGGCACAAGCGATCGATGTGGGCGTGTTACGCGCCCAATTCGAACATGCGGTTGCAATTCTGATCGGCAAGCCGCCCGCTGAGTTCAGCCTTCCTCCTCTGCCTCTCACCGTACCTCCTCCACACGTTCCTCTCGGACTTCCCTCAGACCTGTTGGAAAGGCGCCCAGACATCGCAGCCGCGGAGCGGCGCGTAGCGTCCGCCAACGCCCAGATTGGAGTCGCGAAGTCGGCCTACTACCCGTCAATCAATTTGAGTGCTTCCGGAGGATTTGAAAGCTCCGCTATCTCGACCCTGATCAATGGGCCGAGCGGCCTATGGTCTATTGGATTGTCTGCCGTGGGTACGGTCTTTGACGTCGGAAGACGCCGTGCCCTAACCGACCAGGCGCGTGCGGCTTATGACTCGCAAGTCGCTAACTATCGACAGAGCGTCCTGAATGGATTCCAACAGGTGGAAGACAATCTCGCGGCGGTGAGAATTCTGGAAAATGAAGCTAAGGTCCAGGATGAAGCCGTCGTGGCGGCACAAAACTCCCTGAACCTTTCCATCACTCGCTACAAAGGTGGAGTCACAAGTTATCTCGAGGTGATCACCGCGCAAAATGCCGCACTTACGGATGAGGTGACTGCAGTCAATATCCTGGGGCGTCGGATGGCGAACACGGTCTTGTTGATTCAGGCCCTTGGCGGCGGGTGGGACCGCTCGAGTTTGCCCGAGCGGCCCGAATGCTGTGGCAAACTGGCGAGCAACTCCAGGTGAAGGTCAAGTGTGGAGGTCACGGACATCCAGAAGCGTGCGGGTTGGCGTGAACTCGACACGCTCGCTCCACAGATTTGAGCGCCCCGTCACCGCGCAACGCTTCTGGAGGCGATGAGCTTCTAACTCAGTCCTCAGTGGTGATCGTCACGATCATGGTCACGGTCACGGTCCCAGTCGCGATCCTCGTGCCAACGCCTCTCGTGGGCATCCCACCATCCGTGGTATGCACTCCAGCAGCGCTCCCGCTCCGCGTTCAAGTCCCGTCGCCGTTCCTGGGCCTCACCGCTGCGCTCGCCGTGTCTGCGAATCGCCTGATCCAGTTTTGCTTCCGCGTGCTCAATGCGGCGCTGGCACTTTTCGTGATCGTCCGCGTACGACCGGGGCACCGCTACAAACATTGCCGCACTCAAACCCGTCGTCATAACCGCCGATACAGCAAATCTTTTAAGGCTTTGTACCTTCAAGCTGTCCTCCTGTTAGTTCGGCCGCACGGTTTGATTAAAAAGGGTGCTTCAAAGTTGCCCGCTCATCACCCGATTATGAAGCGGGCTTGCGAGAGTTGACGTGCCCAGCACACTCAGTAGAATCGAATCAAAGTAAGGCCCCGTAGCTCAGTTGGATAGAGCAGCGGTTTCCTAAACCGTTGGTCGGCGGTTCGACTCCGCCCGGGGCCTCCAGCCTATCGCAGTGAAAGTGCACTAATTGACGGCAGGGGATGCCGTGGCTTGCCAAGTGCCTGTTGCCACTTCGTTGCCAGATAACACTTCTGGCAGCGCTTGTTGCAGCTTTTCCATCGCGTCGGTCACTTGTGCAGGGACCGTCTTGATGTAGTACGTGCTAGTCGTGCTCACATTCGCGTGCCGCAATATTTGTTGAATCACTTTTTCAGGAACGCCCAGAGCATACAAGTTGCTACCGAGTCCCCGCCGTGCTGCGTGCCAGCCGCGCCACTTGGGAAACTTTTCATCCAACTTGAAAACATGATTCGCTTCCGCGTGCTGGTCTTCCGCCTTACCACAGTGCTCACACCGTTTCAAAGCGGGCAGAATTTGCCGCCCTAGAACGTTGTTTAGGCAAACAGGCTTGCCTCTCGCGTTGCGGAACATTGGCCCGATTTCCGGATTGCCGCAACGCGTACGATGAAATTCTAGCCGCTCTGCAACATGCTTGATTACGGGGACCGCGCCTTTGCTACGCCCCGTCTTTGGATCGTTCACGTGGCCTTCCCAGATTGCGCGGGAAACGAGAATCTGGCCGCCTTCATAGTCTTCCCAGCGCAAACCCTGTAACTCGCCCCGGCGAAGTCCAGCGAAAGCGGCAACAGCAAATATCGTTGCAGCGGGATCCGGCATCACTGAAAGCATCTGTTGGATTTCGGCCAGGTCGTAGGCATACGTCTCTTGAGGCGCTGCGGCCTTTGGGGACGTTGCAGTGTCCCGGGCAGGGTTCTCGCCTGCGTAGTAGCCTTGCTGCTTCGCCAGCTTGAAGACGGCGCTAATGAAAGTTTTGACGTGCTTTAGAGTGTTGCGGCTTAGTGTTCCGGGGCTTGCGATGGAATCAAGCCACCGCTGGACGTGGAACGTACGCACGTCTTTAAGCCAATCGCCAGCGCACCGAGCTTCTAGGTGATTTCCCCAGATATCCCGGTAGCCTTTCAGTGTTGACGGGCGCTTGAACTTTTCGGTGTGCGGGAAGTAAACGCGCTGAACAAACTCCCCGATGGTTAGAACGCGTTCCGGGTTTGCATTGGTCACTGTGGCAGCGGCGACGATCTCCCGCGCCTCGTCTTCGATCTTTCGGGGTGGACGCTTGCCACGAGTAGTGACAGGGCCAATTTGCCTGGCGATTCGGTCATGCCGCAACTGGCCGTCTACAACTCGATCCTCGAAGTAGCGAACATACCAGTTACCGCGTGCTTTGAAGATGGAACCATTTTGTTGCCTCTTTCGTCTCACGCTAGTTCTCCTTTCTTTTTAGTTTCCGCTGACGCTCACGAGCTTGGACCGCGAGCCTTGCGATTCGACTGCGCTCAGCAGCACTGAGTTTCGCATTGCGTGCGGCTACCGCTTTCTTCGCAATCGCTGAGCGCTCGGCTGGGGCTAAACTGCCCGCCCGTGCCTTTCCGCCCAACTTGCCCAGGGCCACAGCGTTTGGGTTCTTCTTTCCTGCCATGTGTTGATTATCTCGCTTAGCGGTAAGCGGGTCAAGGATTAAGAGGGCTATTGTCTGCGGTGATCCCACCATTCGCCCAATTTGGGGCTGCCCCATTCAAAGCGGATGTAACGGCCCAGTCGTACACAGGGCAGCGGATCGGCGGCGCGGTTTCTTGTTTGCTCCCGAATCCAACTCACGGGAACACGCCACCGCTGGGCCAATTCGATTGCATCAACTACTTCGTAACACTGCTTATCTGGCAACATTGTGGCAACGCTCCAATTTCAGCCCTTTCGTTCAATCACTTGCGAGTGAATAGCGGTTGCACTAACCGCTGGTTCGTTCCATTCATCACGAGGGAAAGACCACCTAGGATCAAAAAGTGATCTACCCCAATCTGAGGCCTTAATCTCGCCACGCCGCCCCGAACGTCAACTCTTCTGTTTCTCACCCTCCTTGGGGCATTGTGAAGCTTCACAAGAGGATGCGGGGCAGAGATTCAATGCTCTGTTCCCATGCCTCTTCCCGCAGTGTGGGCACTCAAGCTGCCGTGCCCAAGTACTGAAACGCCTGCTCTCCTGGGCCCGACGGTTCCGCACCCGCTGGCGCTTGTCGGCCCGCAGGCACTCTCTGTGAAAGTGCCCGCGGAAACCCTCTGGCAAAGCAGTTCCGCATCCACGGCAGAAGTAGACGGGCCCATTGGTGCTCCTGTCAGGCGGGGCTAAAGCGACTGATGTCGCCCCAGCCTCACCTCCGGGGTAGGTGCGCTGATGGTCGATCTGCTCACTACCCAAGTTCGCAGAAATCTCGAGAGTAGCTTTCATCGGCGGACACCCAGTTCCGAACAAACAAAAGCCGCCGCCCCTCGCGAGATCTGCTCTGTCAGGGGTGTGTTCTCAGTGTTGCTGTGTTGGTCGGTTGAATGTGTTGTCTGGGTTCTCTGTGTTGATGAGTTAAAGGACGAAGGGTTGGAGTGTTGAGCGGTTGCGGCGCGGCCCGCAACGTGAATTTCGCGAACGGTGCTGTAGCAATGCTCAGGTCGGCGTTCTTTTCCATGACGGTCCTTCGTGACGGTCTCAACAACGATCTCGTAGGCGATCCCCACGAAGATTCGTATCGTTACCTCGGAGCCAGCCGGTTGGGATCCGTTGACCTCGACGTATAGTTTGCGAAAATCACTGTGATGTCCGGCAAATGGTTTGTCCGGGTCTCGGCCGAGAGAAAGGAACTTGCAGAGTTTCCCTTGGTATGGGCGCCCGGGGTAGTCCTGTGGTTCCAGGACTAATCGGGCCATCCACTTCTTCCACTGCCTTGCCCAGGCAAACGTCGCTTCAGTGCAGAGGGCGAGGTATTCGCCGGGGTCCAGTAGTGGGTACGGTTCACTGAGAGTCACCACGTGCTTACTGGACATCTGCACCGTCCCTCTCGCGGTCAAGATCACCAGCCTTCTCAAGGCAACTGGCGATCCTAGAGATTGGGAGAGCTACGTCTCGCACGCCCGATGCAAGGCGTCGCGAACGGTCGGCGTTGTGCCTGTCTATGAGGGACCGACTCGAGGCGTCTAACTGTTTGCTGGCTCGATGGAGCAATGTTACGGCTTTCGTGAGGCGGCGGCTTGCGGTGCGGTGGGAAGTTGACTGATAATGATGTTGATTCAAGTTTGTTCTCCTCTGATGGCGTCCCGGCAACCCCTTGGAAAGGACCAGGACGCCATCGGCGTCTAAACCGGCAATTTTTCTTGCTGGCAGTTTTCGGTTGAGTTCTCGGCTTTGGCGAATGACTCGATGACAGACCGGGTGATCAATACGCGCCTGCCGATTCGGCGGGTAGGTATTTCCCGGCGTGAGATTAGGTGTTCAAGGCTGCGGACGCTGAGGCCCAGCATCCGTGCGGCTTCGAGTTTAGAGAGTAACAACGTGTCCATGCGTGCATAGTCTGACAAGAGCACGCATCGCGATGGGGACAACTTCGGGGAAATTTTGAGGGGTCACATGTACCAGTTGATCTTCGAGATTTCCGCCATTTCCCGCGACGCCATAAGCTTGCCGCGCGGATAGCGCTGCCGCATCTTTTTCAGCATCGCGTCAGTAAAGGTCTTTTCAAGACTCAACGCGTCGTGTGCACCATTCAAGAGGCGAGCTAGAATCGTGTCGCGGTTTTTCTTGGTGGTTTGAAGAATGTGTTTCATAAGGGCGATGATTCCTTTGGTTCGTTCTGTTTTTCGGAAGGCCACCCTCAGGTGCCTAAACGCTTTCGCATTGGCCCTCGACCAAGCCTCACACTTCTCAATGTCTTCAACGGCAGCCACTGTCAACCGCGGCGTCACGAAGGTGACTTCGTCTTGCAGGCTCAAGGCCCGCACCCAATAATCTATAGAGTTCTCGTGGTCTGAAAGCAAGTCGTTTGCGCGAAGGACTAGCGGATACAACTGGTCCGAAAAGTCTCTCAGGGCACGTTCCCGCTCTCGGAGAACCTCGTAGATTCGAAGCCTTTTCCTGTTGAATGCTATGGACGCGAGCAGTGCCAGGACTCGCTCTCGGTCTGCTCCTAGGCTGCTCAACTTTTTCAAATCTGCCTGGACACGCGGTTGCCTCAAGATCCTTATCCTGATGTCGCCGTAAATGGCGTGTATTTTTGGGAGTTCCGGGATTCTCGCACTTGTCGTGTCGCCCAACGCTGGGACCATGTGTCACCCTTCCGTGACCTTCCCGTTTCTTGAATCAACTGGAAGGCGGGATCCGCCACCTTGTCGCCGTGGATGATCAGTCAGCAGTTATCCAGTTTGACTTGGGCCACATACTAGCCCGAAATTCGCTTGTGTAGTCTGAGTGTCGCTGTGGAAAAGGAGAGCTTCAACACTGACCGAGCGACCTTTGGTGGGGTAGAGGGCAACCAGGGACCAACAAAAAGCAAGAAGTACTAACTTGACTCAGACCGGCCTTCTCATGGAAGGTGCTTACACTCACAATCCGGGTCAATGCATTATGAAAGAGCGCCCCGCTTCAGAGGGTCGAAGCCGGATGTGGTGCCGCCTCCGCTCGGCTGCGCTGTGCAGGGCTTCGCTCCGCTACGGCGGCTAGAGACTA
>Ga0210384_10001588_pt1 | contig 30472 bp, 31 predicted proteins | sample IncBWH2MmetaG_FD_160574 | JGI IMG/M metagenome (GOLD analysis project Ga0210384, IMG submission 160574) | Forest soil microbial communities from Barre Woods Harvard Forest LTER site, Petersham, Massachusetts, United States - Inc-BW-H-2-M | ecosystem: Environmental > Terrestrial > Soil >...
ACTGGTATCCCTGCGAGTGCCGTGCCAAATCTTACGTCAGTAAACCCCAGGTGCCGAACGCATGACTGGAGAGGCAACGGAGAACCGGACAAAACGCACTTTCCGTTTGTACTCAACGATCCCGATTGTGCTGCTGATCTTGGTTGTCCTGGAAGATCCGGTGCTGGGCCAGGTGCGTGGTGTCTACTCGCCGGGGTCGACCCTGACTGGGGGTGGGACTGTGCCCGATCCCGGGTTCTCGTACTCCAATCAGTTCTGGTACAACTCTGCCAGCCAGTTGAAGGGCCCGCGGGGTGGGACAATCCCGATCCATGCTTCACTCGCTATACTGTATGACAGCAATTCCGTGGTCTACGTTCCCAAGATAAAATTGCTGGGAGCCAACTTGGAGTTTGTGTTAGTCGTTGCGGTTGCGAACGGTAGTCTCGCTGCGCGAAGCCCACTGGCCAATGGTCCCAGCGTCAACGCCTCCGCGGCAGGTCTGACTAACACCAACTTCGTGCCTTTTGACCTGGGCTGGCATTTGAAGCGGGCTGACATCCAGACTGGGTATAGCGTCTACGCGCCGACCGGTCGTTACGTTCCGGGCGCCACCAACAATCTCAGTTCCGGTTTCTGGACCAATGCCTGGCAGGCGGGCGCAACCGTTTACCTCACCAGGAACAAAGCCACACAGGCAAGTGTGTTCGATGAGTATGCCTGGAATACCGTACAGCAGGGTACGGGCGTTCGTCCGGGGCAGAACGACTCGCTCGACTATTCAGTGTCGCAGACTTTCTCGTTCGGCCAGGGCGGAAAATGGTCGTTGCAGGCCGGCGCCGCTGGCTATGGTCAATGGCAAACGACAAGAGACAACGGAGTGCGTCCGAACCGGGCGGCGCTCACGTACCGAGTAAACGCCGGAGGCTTCACCTTTAGCTTTGCTTCACCGTATAAAGGGCTCTTCGCGGGGGCCAGCATGCTGTGGGAATACGGAGCAAGGAACACCTACGAAGGCCGGACCACAACCATCACCGCTGGTTTTAACTTCTGAGAATCTGGATCAGATCCCGGCCAGGATGTTAGTTGCCGCCACCGATTACGATAGCCTCTGCGTTTCCTGTCCCGCACATCCCGTAGATGGCTCCCGACACGCAAGCTCCCGCAGAGTACTTGTAGCAGCCTTCCTTCTTCGCCACGGTCGAGACTGCGCGGTCGGAACCGCCGATGATGGTTCCGCCCTCATCAAACGGGGCCGAAGGGCCGAAGTCCACGACAAAACCTGTGTTCTTGGACGTGCTCCGCCAGGTTACAGTCGTTCCGACTTTGACGCAGAAGGTTGCGTTCCCTTTCGCGTTCGGAATACTCGGAACGGCCTGAGCAGCGGTACTCGTCCGCTTGACGTCCACGGTACAGGGAGCGGAAGCAGATCCGCAGGTGTTACTGGCGTTGCACAATGCTGCGGGATTTGCTTCCGAGCAAGCATACTTGTTGCCACGGGATTGTCCGTGAGCCCCTACGGAGCCCAACAGCATGGAGAGCGGCAGCAGAAGTGAACTGGACCAGATCGCAAGGCTGCGCTGAATCTTCATAAGTCTCCTCACTAAAGTAGATGTTCAAAAACCACAGGCCGAATGATTCATCGATAAACGGATCAGAGGACGTTCGCCACGGAGTGCTGATCTTCCCCTGCAACGGATAAACAACAAAGGTCTGTTGGCCCGCGGCATTCGACCAAGAGCTACGTTAACCAAAACCCGAGGGCCAAACTCACTAATTAACGCCGGCTGTTCCTTTCCAATCGATAAGGTCGACCAGTCTCCACGGGTTCTGATTCAGATCCCACTGCAATTGGCCCTGTTTGTCGAGGATGAGCTGAGCCGCAGGATACAAGACGCCTGTGCTCTTGCTCTTGTCCTGGTCGTTGATTTCGAGTATGCCAGCGGTGAGATCGTAGGACATCGTTTGACTGTCGGTCCAAGCCTCCGCAAAGCGGATCTGGCGATTGGTCACAAAGACGATTTTCCGCCCTGTCGGCGTGGGAATCATCCTGATGTAGGAGCAGTCATTGCCGAGCGTGCCGGTGATCTCCACGTGGCCGACCGCCTTCATCCTCTGCAGAGCGTTTACCAGCCCCTGGTTCTGGCCCTTCTCGTAAGCCTGTACCAGAACCGCTCTGTCTGCTGGGGTTGAGAACTCGTAGATATTGAGGGTAACACCGATATTTGCCCCCAATTGCGTACCCGTACCGAAGGCCGTGGCGTCGATCGTTTCATTCTTGTCTCTGGCGAAGACTGGAAGGCTTGCTGCCAACAACAGACCTATCAGCAGCAAGCTCGCCGCCGCGCGTTTGTGAATGTTTGGAGTTGTGTTCTTGATTTGCCGCATTTCATTATCCTTTCCTGTGAGACCGCGTGACGCAGTCATGATGAAATTTGTCCCTCAATTCGTTGGTGTATGCGATTCCTCGCTTGTCAGACACGTTGCCGAGATAAACAGCCTGCGACTTGCCAACCCCTGTCTCCCGCAGCCTTCAGGCTGCGCCCTTCTTTTTATGGTCGACCTGGAGCGCCAGGTCTTTTGCGTCTTTGCGATCCTCAAGATCCGCCAGCAGCCCCTCGTCGGTCAGGTCAAGAGGATGGGAATTGTCCCAGTCGTGGTGCACGACTTTGTGTAGCCGTTCCAGCACATCTTCGTCGCGCACCTCGATGGCCAGTTCGCGCCGGCTGTCGAAGCTGCCCGGGGCCAGGTTGATCGAGCCCACAATAGCCCGGACTCCATCCGAAAAGAGCATCTTGGCGTGGAGCTTCAGATGTTTGAGCTTGTGGATCTTGATACCCACATCGTCCATGATGCGCAGGCCGCCTACGCCCTCCACCAGCTTTTCCTTCTTGAGCGTGTGCGGAGGACGGGCCATCACGTGTACCTTCACCCCTCGCCCTTTCGCCCGCACCAGGCGCTCGATGATGATGGCGTCCTGATACCGCTCGTTCTGGAGGAACAGCGTGTGCTTCGACTGGTCGATAAATTCCGCGATGCGGTCCCGTCCGTTGCCGCAACACCAGATGAGGTGCGCGTGTTCCCCGGGATTGAAGTCCTTCCGGCTCCAGTCAGCTTCAAAGCAATCGATAATCTCGTTCACCTCGTGGGCATGGTCGGTGACCACGGCGTAGTCGCGGGTCTCCGTTAAGTTCTTGGTCTCCCAGTTAAGGGACTTTACGAACGCTGTGCGGTCATCCACGACCATCGACTTTTCATGAGTCAGATCAAAAGCCGGATTACTGTCGAGGACTTCGACATGGGCATGCGTGAGGGTCTTGCGGGATTCCTCATTTTCGGTCTCGCCGCTGCGGCGGGCCGGGTTCAGCATTACCCGCACTTTGACCCCGCGACGCTGCGCGTCGATGACAGCCTGCAACAGGGCGGGATCAGAGAAAACGAACATCTTGACCCGAAGTGATTTCGTCGCCCCATTGATGGCGTCAAGAATCGGCTGGGCGGAGTCGTCGGGAAGAACAATTAAAGAGCGGGACATACGGCCTCCATGGAATTGGCATGCCATCGCGGTCCTCGACGACGGGCCGAGCGGCCAAAAACAATGGCCGGCGATAACGTGTGTCTAGGACGCGATTTTGGCTGACACGTTTGATGACTGTCATAGTAGGCCAGCGAAAGTCGTTGAAGGTGGTGGTAGGTGTGCATGCGCAGGTCGTGCGCTACCCGATGCCCCACGCTTTCGGTGTAGCAGTTATCAATGTACGAAGCGATGGAGCCAATCACCGCGATGAGCACCGCGGTGAGCGCCGCTGCAGCGGCGAGTTTCATCTTGCCCGGACTCAGACCACTGACCACCGGACCCAAAAAGTGATCGAACCATTTAGGAACGGGATGCGAGCCGACGACATTATCGAGAATGATTTTCAGCGGCCACGGTCCCGCGAGACTCATCAGGGTCTCGACCAGCATGGCCAGCAATATGACGATGAGAGTTCCTCGATAAGGCCGAATGAGCTGACGGATCAGGCGCGACATGCGATCAAGTTAGCGCCCCACAAGCGGGTATTGCATCTAGCAAAACTAACAGTTTGCATCGCACCTGCATCGAGGTACATTGTGGCGGTCGCAGTGCGAGGTTGTTGCGGCGTGTGGGCACCCGCAGCACGCCGAAAGGAAAGGAAGAAGAGGCCATGTCGCGTATGGAGATGCCAGAAGCGGAAGCGATCGAGAAAGCGAGGAACGGTGACGTGGCCGGGTACGAGTCTTTGTATTACTCGCACCGTAGCCGAGTTTATTCCTTATGCTTGAGGTTCACGGGCAACGCGTCCGATGCGGAGGATCTTGCTCAGGAAGTATTTCTTCAGATGTACCGTAAAATATCCACCTTCCGGGGCGATGCGAAGTTTGGATCGTGGTTATACCGAGTTGCCGTGAATCTCGCGCTGATGCACTTCCGCAGGCGGCGTCTACCCGAGGTATCTCTGAATATCTCCGCAACCCTGAAACCAGAAATGAAGCCATCACAGATGCGCAATCCGTTTTGGACTAGTTCGTTCCTGGTAGAACGTGTTGCCCTGGGGCGGGCGTTAAGCAGCCTCTCAAAAGCGAGAAGAAGCGTGGTTCTGCTGCACGATGTCAACGGGTTTACGCACTGTGAAGTTGGCCGGCGTCTTGGTCTGGCAGCCGGCACGAGCAAGTCTCAACTGCACAAGGCGCACGTGGAATTGCGTCACATGCTGGGCCGCGGGGAAGGCCGGGAAATCTGAAGTCTTGAGTACTGACAATCCACACCACGCTCCTTTATTTATTTGCTTCATCGACGGGTTCAGCAAGAGGCAAAGCTGCCGGTTCCAAAATGGCACTTCTAAGAGTCGCGAACTGGTAGTTTTGACAGTAGCACAATAGAACTCGCGGCATTAAGGTAGGGAGGTTCCAAAGACCTACCTGCCGTTCTAACCTGGACACTAGTAATTCTAGAGTCGGGGACTAGTACTTTTTGCAGTAGTGCTATAAAATTTCGGCGACTAACCTAGCAGGCTACCAAGGCGTACCTGCACTGTCTGTGATGTGATCACTGATTGACTTGGGGGCGAGTCACGCAGTGTGTTCAAGCCTCCAGTCATCCGCCAACCGATTGAGCGAAGGAGCAACGTATGAGCCGGCCGCGAATCATGATTGCTGACGACCACGCCTTTGTGGCAGATGCATGCAAGAAGCTGCTCGAACCGGAATACGACGTAGTGGCGACGGTGGGTGATGGGCGCGCATTAGTGCGCATTGCCGCTACTCTGAAACCGCAAGTGATCATTATCGATATCGGAATGCCGCTCCTGAACGGTCTCGATGCGGGGCACCAGATTAAGCAAATACTGCGCTCGGTAAAGTTAGTGTTTTTGACCATGAATACGGATCCGGTGTTGGCCGCCGAGGCGTTCCGGCGCGGTGCTTCCGCTTATCTACTGAAAACCTGCGCGGCGTCCGAGTTGGCGGTTGCTATTCGGGAGGTTCTCAAGGGCATGTCGTACCTCTCCCCGGCAATCGCTAAAGAAACAGTCGATTTTCTATTGCGTCAGGACAAGGAGTTCATCGACGAAGGGCAACGCCTTACCGAACGGCAGCGCGAAGTGTTACAGTTGCTGACCGAAGGAAAGTCCATGAAGGAGGTCGCGTACGCTCTGAACGTGACCACGAATACGGTTGCCTTTCATAAGTACCGGATCATGGAAATCTTGAATGCCAAGAGCAATGCTGAGCTGGTGCAATACGCGATCAGAAATCACGTTATTGCCGCATAGGATGCTTGCTCCACGATGTTCTGCATTGTTCCGTAGTTAGGCAGTTGGTGAGGCCGTTCCGCCCCGGAAATGTACGTTGCTGTTCTGCCAGTTTTTTACACCCTCACTTGTATTTCCACCAGTACCGAAATCCCAAGAAAAAGTCTAACGTTCGTAACAGGGTGCTGGCACGCGCCGCGTCGATAAACAGTTCTCCGCAAGTGCCTGGAATCGTTGGAAGAGACTGTGTCAACAGCTTTGAGCATGAAAAGCCAAAGACGTAGTAGTGGGAGATTGATCGCTCGCGCTGCTTTGGTCAGTGTGGTTTGCCTTCTCGTGGTCATCTGTGGGAACGCCCAAGGATTAACGGTTCGATCGGCGCCTTATTCACACGAATGCAGGGAACCCCTTCCGCTCGCCGCGGATCAGGTCGCATATCTCTTTGTCACCGCCGATTCGGGCGATGCTCAGGCCCAGTGCCTGTTAGGATTTGCCTACCATCAAGGGCTTTCGGTCAACAAGAACGATGCTGAGGCGGCAAAGTGGCTCTTGAAAGCCGCCCAGGCGGGAGTCGCACTGGCACAGACCGAGGTGGGGTACTTGTATGAGTCCGGAAGCGGGGTTCCGCAGAACGATACTGAGGCGGTCAAGTGGTACCGAAAGTCGGCCGAGCAAGGCTTAGACAAGGCAGAGAACAACCTGGGGCGGATGTATTTTGGGGGCCGCGGCGGCCTCGCGCGGAACAGCGAAGAAGCCGCAATTTGGTTTCGCAAAGCGGCTGAGCAAGGTTTAGCGGCGGCGGAAACGAGCCTGGGAATGTTGTACCGGTTCGGAGAGGGGGTAACGAAGGACTATGCAGAGGCCGTCCGCTGGTATCGCAAGGCGTCGGAGCAGGGCTATGGCGGTGCCGAGGCTGAGCTGGGCATTATGTACCTTCACGGGGAAGGAGTCGCTCAGGACTACGTCAGGGCGGTCGCCCTTTTTCAGGTGGGAGCAAGCCACGGCGATGCCTCCGCCGAATCCTGTTTAGGTTACATGTACCTCAAGGGGTACGGTGTCGAGCGTGACTACGCGGCAGGATTCCAATGGACCCGCGCGGCGGCTGAGAGGGGGATTGCTGCCGCCGAACAAAACCTGGGCTATGCCTATGAGAACGCTTTAGGCACGGTCAGTGACTACCACGCGGCATTCAAATGGTATTACGCCGCCGCCCTTGAGGGTCTACCTGAGTCGCAGAACACGATAGGTTATTTCCTGGAAAACGGCAGGGGAGTTCCGCGGGACAACGTTCAAGCCGCCAAGTGGTATCGCAAAGCGGCCGAACAAGGGCATGCCGGAGCCCAGCTGAATCTGGCGGTGCTTTACGCGACCGGACGGGGAGTGCCCGCGGACTATGTCGAGGCGTGCATGTGGTTCCTTCTGGCTACGGCGGGCGGCCGCAAAGACGGTGCGGAAACACTCGTGTACCTGCGCAACGTGATGACGCCCGAGCAATTGCGCGAAGCGCGCCTCCGCGCTTATCGTTGGCGATCACAACCGGTCCCGAATATCGCGGAAGTACCTCCGTCCGAAGGAAAAGCCGTTACGATCAGCGCTGCAATCCAACCGTAGTACTTCGCTTGCGGAGTCAGTCGTTGGCACTGTAGTCTTTCTCCCCACAAACTGCGAAAGTTGCTAGTTGGGAACTTCTCGTTCCCGCCCTATAAAGAAAGAGCACGACTGACCGCTTCGTCTCGAACGAGAATCTAAGAGCATTGACGGACGTTTGAAAGAAAGCAACTGAGAATCTGTTGAGGTTACTTCGATGAGCGATCTAACTCAGCACCAACAAATCGGCGGGACAGGCATACACGTGGGGGATTGTTACGTCTGGGCAGAAATTCATTATCTTGACTCGCCAACCGATTATAGCGAGTTCCTGCCCTGCAAACAGCCGCGACCGGTGGCTCCGAGCAGCCAGCTCGTGATGTTAGACGATCGATCCCCCTTTGTGGGGTTTTTTTCCAGATGGCTGCTTGCGGTCCTGATCCTGGCATGCACAGTTTTATCCCAGCTTCGCTGATGGCGTCTTTTTAAGGCGACCAGCGTTCTTCCATTCTCGCCGCAACACTCTTGCGGGAGAGGTCGGCATGGGCGGTGTCACACTTCACGGGGTGACCTGTAATCCTTTTCGCCCTCTACTCTCAGTTCTGCTAGTTGAGCCGGTCGTCTCGTCCGGTAATACTGCTTTTGGGCTGTGCGGCGCTGACCTTTTATTGAAGGAGAAAGCCAAATGAGCACTAAAACAGCAGGTGGGGACGAAAACTCGTTGGTCGCAATCTTTGGCGAGCACTCGGGGGCAGAAAATGCCGTCAGGGATTTGAAGAAATCTGGTTTCGACATCAAAAGGCTCTCGATTGTTGGCAGGGATTTTCAGGGTGAGGACAACGTCGTTGGCTTCTACACGACCGGAGATCGGATGAAGTATTGGGGCAAAACAGGTGCCTTCTGGGGCGGCCTTTGGGGCATGCTGGTGGGATCGGCATTTCTGATCATCCCTGGGGTGGGCCCGGTGGTCCTTGCAGGTCCGGTGACAGGCTGGGTCATCGGGGCGCTGGAAGGCGCTATCTTTGTCGGCGGCGTGTCCGTGCTGGGAGCCGGATTGGTCAGCGTCGGTATCCCACGAGACAAGGTCCTGAATTATGAAAGCGCGCTAAAATCCGGCAAGTTTCTTCTGATTTCACACGGAACCGCTGCGGAAGCCGAGAGAGTACGAAAAACTCTCGAGACCACTGAGGCAGAGGTGATTGATATCCACCAGGTGCCCGCGATGCCCGCGCGTGTGGCCTGAAGGGCGTCAACTAATGCGGCGTTGCCTTTGTAAGCATATCGAGAACCATAGCAGTCTTGGCCTGCTGAGTCGAGTTCAACGCCACCCCCTTCGTCTTCGCGAGTTGTTGCAACTCCTTGTACGTCGACGGTCCGGCATCAGGTCCGACCTTCGTGGCGAGTTCGAGAACCCTGCCTCCAGACCACTCCCAGAGTTCCAGCGTGAGTTTAGGGAAGTGTGGCTGCGCTTTGGTTTGCCAATCGGTTGATTGGATATCGGCGATTCTCTTCACGCTGGTCCAATCAACGGAAATCTCCGCTTTCTTCAGAAGTTCTTTTTGCCCGGCATTGAGGAGGGCCAAAATGTCGGCTCCAGTCTCAGGTAGCCGCGTGACAGCGTATTTCCGCCGGACCGAGTAGGACGGGATCGCATTGCCCCCAATCAGATCAACTTCGCACTTGAACCCCCGGCCGAGGCCGGAGGGATCCGTGAGCTTTCTCCCGCCGCGCGGGCGCAGTTTGATAGTGAGGTCGCCTTCAACCCCTTGCCGCAGCCTGATGATGGCACCCTGAGACTGCAGGTCGAGCTTATTGGTATCGAAAAAGTAGACGCGCCCGGTTGTCTCTTTCTCAAAGCCGAGCGCTGAGATGGCGGTTTGCGTCTCTGTCGGCGAGAGCAGCAGCTTGACTTCAACAGCGCACCCGTCTTGCGCATGCAAAGTGGAATTGAGAAAGAGGAGGACACATATTCCGAAAATGAACGATGCCAGACGGCGCACACGAATCACGTCGTCACCAGCGCCCCGGTTGTTCAACTTTTGAGTCGTTACAGGAACCCCTCTTCTGTCTACCGAATTCGTTGCCCCACGTGCGCGCTCCCGAGTTTAGTCCCTCTTTGTCTTCGGAATGGGATTGCATCTCCGCCGGCTCGGCGCATTAGCTTTTGGGCCCTGCGACGTGATCAAGGCGCGTTGGCCGTGACTCGATCAACTCGCAGCCGTTCCCCGGCTACTTCAACTATGTCGCCGGTGCAACTGCCGAGCAACGCCGCACCGAGGGGAGTCATGAGAGAGATTCGATGGTCGGAGTGTCTCGCCTCTTGCGGAAAGACCACCTTGTAGACCGCTTGCTGATCCCGATCCAAGTCTGTAACCAGCACTGTCGTATGAATGGTTACCACATCTTGAGGGACGGCATCCGGCAGAACAATTCCGGCGTCGGCAAGCGCCTGGTCGATGAGTTCGACGTAGTGACGGCCTTTGAGGAAACGCTTGGCGGAACTGACGATAGGTTTGAGTCTGGCTAAGTCAGTTTCCGTCAGAAGGAGTCTTCGTCTTGGTAGTGCGGACGGCTGGTGTTGAGATTCTGGCGATCTCATCCGGCTCCCCTCTGTGGGAATTCGTGGAGGCGGCTGCAATTCGCGAAGCCGATCTCACCCGATTGGCGTCAGGTCGTTCAGGCTCGCGGGTTGCAGCCGCTCGCGCACGTAATGTGCCGCCTGCATAGATTAGAGATGCAGCCATTGTTGGCAAACTGGCAAAATTGTTAGCTTGGCCGGAAATATTTTGCAGATGTCCGGACCGCGCTTCTGCCCTTTGACCTTTGGTTTATCTGAACGCCGATCATCGGCTGTTTCCAGCCCGCGCTGAAGTGTACAGTCCAAAGTGATCTTGTGTCCGCATTGACTGCGGTGTTTTCATCTTCTGATGCGCATCACTGCCGCCATCCTTTCGAAGAGCGTCTTCGGTCTTGTCTTAGTCGCGGGACTAGCTGGTCTTGCCCAGGCGGAAAGGCAGAAAGTTTGTACCGACGCCGATGTCAAAGACGCACAAAAAGAAGCTGACCAACTGAGAGACTGGGACAGCGTTTATCGCTCCTTCAAGCGTTACGGCCATTGCGACGAGGGAGCAATCGCCGAGCAGTATAGCGATTCTGTCAGCCGCCTGCTGGCCCGCGATTGGAAGCATCTGGATGCGCTCCTTCGTCTCAGCTCGGACCAGGATTTTGAACAGTTCGTAATTCGGCACATCGACGAAACCATGGCTGAAGACGAGGCTGCGCTGGTCATCGCCAATGCACGCTTGCATTGCCCTCCCGGGGCAAAGCGGCTGTGCAAGTCGATTGCAGATTACTGATCGGCAAGCCCGAACTGAGGCAGTTGGAGAAACGTGCTACTGCGAAGTAGCACTCTGGTTGGCCGATTGAGATCTCGTGGCCTTGCCCTCCATGACAGTGCTCCACGCGTCTGTGGCCGTAGGTACTGCGTACTTGAAGGTGTACGCGGCCGGAGAAATTACCGTGATCGTGTAGCGTCCCTTCGCAATCACACCATTCAGCTGCGCATCGGAGTTCCAGGTCCAGGTGTTGTCCTGCATGTGGCCGGTTGCCATCAAATGCTCGCCCAGGCTGTTGTAAGCGTTGTAGGTATAAATCTTGTCGGCGGGGTTGTACTCCATGACCCTCACGCCTCGGACATCGCCCAGGACGGAGTGCATAGAAGAGTGAGTCTCGAGGAAAAAGCCGCCCGATACCCACTCGCCGTGCTCGGTCGAAGTGAAAGGTCCACCCGGCGCGTTAGGGCTGATCTTCATCGTGCCTTCCAGCTTCCAATCGCCGGCAAAGTAGCCCATCCTCTGGTGTTCCGGACTGGGCGTAGGCATTTGCTGAGTAGCTTGTCCCCAGCAGGAAGACGCCCAGCCAAAGATGACGAATGCAAAAGCGATGAGTCTGGAGTTGAATCGGAGGGCCATGAGCAAGGTCCTTTCTCCCTCTCGGGTAGCCAATCTTTAAACCACCGGGAGACCTTGTGCCACTGGCAGAATTAACAGCCTCCCCGTGAGCGATCATCCGCGGAGACACCTCCACCTGATTGCTGGGGAGCAACGACGATTCCTTCAAACTCCAGTACTTTCAGTGTACGGCGGTGTTTTTGGCGCCGCTGCAACGGCTGGGCGCCGCTGGGTAATCGCCGCCCGTCGTCCCCCGAGCGGCGACCGAACACCGCCGGGCGCGCCTGCCCAGCAGCGTGATCACTAAAAGTAAGGACTGAGTTCCGATCCCTTGAAGAAGCTTCGAATTTTACTGGCCGATGACAGTGAGCAGATCCTTAGAGCCATCTCCCGCCTTCTACATGCCGATTTCGACGTGGTCGGCTCCGTGCTTGATGGGGAGCAGGCCGTCGAAGCGACATTACGGCTACAACCAGACGTCCTGGTGCTCGATATTCTGATGCCCGTTATGGATGGCCTCGAGGCCGCTCGCTGCCTGAAAAGAGTCGGTGCGCCGACGAAAATCGTATTCTTGACTGGCCTCGAGGACCACGCTCTCATGGAAACAGCCATGGAGACCGGTGGCCATGGCTACGTCTTCAAGTCGCAGCTCATTAGCGATCTTCCACTTGCAATCCGTGCAGCAGTAGCCGGGCGCAGATTCCTTTCCACAGAGAGCGGTTCCCAGGGAAAGGACAGGTAAAGTGCGTTCATAAGCTTCCAACCGCCACTCGAACCTCCCGAGTAGTCCTCATTTCCACTGCTGCCCTGATTCCTCGGACCTGCCAGTCGTCGTGAAACTGGAAGAACTGCCAGTTCCCCCTCGGAACCCGAAAGCAATTGCGCCACGCTCGGAAAGTGCCGGCTATAACTTTTGCCAGTAGCAGGTACACAGTGCCCACCGTAACGTAATTTGGAGCAATGTGTTCCCCCAACTGGATCGCGTGCTCATGTCCGGGTCTTTCGACTCGCAGGAGCTAATGCCAGACTGATGCTATTCCGGCGAAGAAAAGCCCCGCGCAATTCTTGCAGCTCAAAAAGAAAGAGGCGAACGATGATGAAGAAGAGTGTAATTGCAATCTTGATTCTTGCCGGCGTCGTCCTGGCAAACAACCGTGATCTCTACGCACAGGACAGCGCCAACCCAACCGTTTCCGATCAGGATGTCCAGTTGTTGCGGAAGGACTTGCGCTCCCAGAAGAAGCAGTTGATCGCCGCGAACCTGCCGCTCACCGACGCCGAAGCGGTGAAGTTCTGGCCGGTTTACGACCAATATGCGGCCGAAATCACAAAGATCGGCGACACCCGGTTTGCTCTGATCAAGGAATACGCGGCCGGCTACAACAGCCTGACGGATGAGCAGGCGCAGAGCCTTATCACGCGCTCGATTGGGGTCGATGAATCATTTGTGCAACTGCGGCTGAAATACGTTCCGATCTTCCAAAAGGTCCTGTCCGGCAAGAAGACGGCGATGTTTTTTCAGATGGACAAAAGGGTTGCGCTGATGATCGACCTCCAGTTGGCGTCGATTATTCCCCTTGTCCAACCGTAACCAGAGAATAGTGAACGGGCACCCTCGACAGGAGCGAAAGGCCGCGCCGCTGAATCGTGATAGTGGTTCAATGCCGTACACCCTCGAATTCGCTCCCCCTCCGCCGGTTCTGCGAAGCCGAACGTGCCCCAAGCGCGAAAGGCTAGGTGCCCTGTGTATTGGCGACTCGGAGTATCGGCTGTGCTCTTCGCGGCAGTCTTGCCAGCAACCTGTGGCTTTGCGGAAGATTCGTCCCATTCCCCCACAACCAAGCGGCCGAGCATTGGGTTGGTGCTTGAGGGCGGGGGCGCCCTCGGGCTGGCGCATATCGGCGTGCTTCAGTGGCTGGAAGAGCATCGAATCCCGGTGAACTACGTTGCCGGAACCAGCATGGGGGGCTTGGTTGGCGGCTTCTACGCCACCGGCAGGTCCGCAGCTGAAGTGCGGCAAGTGGTCGAGACCATTAACTGGGACGAGGTGTTGCGTGGTCAGACGCCGTTCCCGGATCTCGCGTTCCGGCGCAAACAGGACGCGCACGATTATCCCAGCTCCCTCGAATTCGGCCTTCGCAAGGGCTTGCAGTTTCCCGCAGGGTTCAATTCCGGCCAGCAAGTCTCGCTGATCCTTGACCGGGTTGCGCTCCCCTATTCCGAGCTCCAGAGCTTTAACGACCTTCCCATTCCTTTTGCCTGCGTGGCAACCGACCTGTCGACTGGCAAGGAGCACGTCTTTCGCAGTGGATCGCTCGCTCTGGCTTTACGATCCACGATGTCATTGCCGGGAATCTTCACTCCAGTCCGCTCCGGCGACAGTGTCTATGCAGACGGTGGATTGCTGAACAATATCCCGATCAACGTCGCCAAGGAGATGGGAGCTGACCTGGTCATAGGAATCCACCTTGAGACTGCACCGTTTGACGCCGACAAGCCGCTCTCCAGCTTTGCAGTGCTGGGCCGATCAATCTCGGTCATGATCGCAGCCAATGAACTGCGCTCAATGGAGCAAGCGGATCTCCTGGTGACAGTGCCGCTGCAGAAGTACTCCTCGACGGACTACAGCCAAGGCGATGCCATCATCAAGGCGGGCTACGACGCGGCCGCTGCCAAGGCCTCCGTGCTCACTGCCTTCTCCGTGGATGAAACCGCGTGGGCGCAGTACCTGGCGAATCGCGATGCACGGCGACGGACAGCGCCTACACCGGAGTTTGTCGACGTCACGGGCACCGATCCGCAACTGTCCCGGGCGATCGAGAAGAACATGTCCAGTGTCGTCGGAGAACCCATCGACACTGCGAAGCTGGATGACGACATCATGACCCTCGACGGTATGGGCCGATTCCTGAATCTCAGCTATTCGATGGTCGAGCGCAACGGCCAACAAGGCTTGCAGATCCAGACCGAGCAGAAGCCTTACGCGCCGCCGACGGTGCGTCCCCTGATCTTGATTGACGGTTCCGATTACAACAACGTGCTCTTCAGTATTGGGGCTCGCATCACGTTTCTGGACTTTGGCAGCTTCCGGTCAGAGCTGCGCAATGATGTGATTGTGGGTTCGCAATACGGCGTGGCCAGCGAGTATTACCATCCTTTCACGACCACCAGCAATTGGTTTGTCGCTCCGCGGGCCGGATTCAACAGCTCGCCGTTCTACGTTTATTCCGGGAGCAACCTGGTTGCCGATTACAGAGAACGGGTAGTTGGCGGCGGTCTGGATCTTGGGTACGGCTTCGGACGCACCGGCGAATTGCGTCTGGGCTACGAAGGCGGTTACGAACACCTTTCCCGGACCATCGGAAATCCGACTGCCTTGCCGGTTATTTCGGGAGGAACCGGCGATGTCCGGCTGCAGTATGTTCTGGATACTCTGGACGATCCCGTCATTCCTCGTTCTGGCGAGAGTCTTAAGGTTTATGCGAAGTACTTCAACGATAACCCTGGAGCGCCGCAAGGATTTCCGCTGTCTGAACTGGAATCCGAGAACTTCTTCCGGCTGACCAATCCGTCTTCGATTTACCTCAACGCTTTCGGTGGAACCAGCTTCGGCTACAAGACTGGGATACCGGCATTTTCCCTTGGCGGGAGCCAACGACTTTTGGCTTATGGCACCAACGGACTGCTTACCAATCAGTACTTCCTGTTCCAGTTGGGATATATCCGCCAGTTGCTGAAGCTCCCGCCATTTTTGGGCAGCACTCTCGATTTCGTCGGAATGTATGAAGTAGGCAAGACCTACCAACTGCCGATCGGTCCGAAGCCGCCGAACCTGCCGAATGATGTTGTTGGAGGTCTGATCGTGAATACAATTTTTGGGCCGGTAGAAGTTGGAGGGGCGGTGGGGAATTATGGGCGGGCGAGATTCTTTTTCCGGGTGGGCCGAATATTCTGATGGATGGGGGCGAAGCCTGGCGCGCTGGCTGCGCCCCCCCGACTTAGTCGTTGCGAACGAAATCGGCCTTCTTAGAGACCTCGTGTTCTTTCCTCAGCATGCGGGCGATGGTACCAAGCGGCGTCGGGGGCGGCGGCAGGGGTTGCACTTCCCAAAGCGGCCTCTCACCCTGAACAATGAAATAGCTGGAATGTTCGAGCAGGCTCTGCTCGGATGCCATTGGTATCTGAGTGGCACGCTGGGTATGACTCGCCATCTGAAACGGCTGGATTTCGGCGCTCACCGCGGCACTGCCAAACGACTGTCCGAATGCTGCCGTTGCACAAAGAAAGCACAGAACGAAGAACGCAGTTTTCATGGTATTGATCTCCCAACCTGAACCGCAAACCTGGAGAGCCGATTCTCTCGGGCTCTGCCCTGATATAAGCAGGCTCCATACCAATCCGCGGGGCCTGAGGAATCTGGGGCTTAGAGGCGAGTGCGGCCGCGGATGTGCAATTGTTTTCACATTTGTGGAGGCCGCCGGGAGGGTCATCTCCCAGGCTCCGTGCTTCCCAAACTTGGAAAGTTTAGGGTTTAGTACCGGGTACCCCCCTCCCCCCTTTGTGTGCAAAATCTTGAAAACAAGCGCTTTATTTTATGACTATGTGCTAGATCTTTGAGTTTAAAGGAGTTACGGGCAAAATCTAGAAAGCATGGGGGTTAGCGAGGTCGCAGTTCCCTTTGGGAGCAGGGGATGGGGTAGGACAAAGGATTCAGAACTGGCCCGCGAACCACGGTTGGTCGATCGCGAAGCCCCGCGAATCGACGCGGTCAAATTGTCAAAGATCGAATATTATCTTAGAGATAACAAAACCACACTTATTTTATCTGTTCTCAGGCATGAAATCAACGTAAAAAAAGGTGAGCTCGTCACGTCCCAGGTCGCGGGAATGGGACTCGCGGACTGTCCCCAGGCTTCCCCAGATTACTTTCTTGTGAGAACTCTCGTTGTGACGGATGAAGACGCCGTGGCTCCCCGAGTCTTGTGGACATCGAAAGGTTCTAAACGCCCGCACCTTCTCACAAAGAACGCGAGAAGGGCAGGGCACCCGCTTCTTGCGTGCAGAGGAAAGCATGGGCCATCGCCGACCGCGACCTCAGCTGGTGAACACGGCACTTGAGGACCTGGCAGCGTCCATTGGCTTTGCTTCCAGCGGCAGTTCCACGACAAAGGTCGATCCCTGACCCGGGGAGCTTTGAACGCTGATCGACCCCTTGTGTTGCTGCACGATCCACTGGGCGATCGCGAGGCCGATACCCGCGCCTCTTAAATCACGGCTTCTCGACTTGTCGACCCGGTAAAACCGTTCGAAGATCTTCGGCTGGTCTTCGAGAGCGATTCCGATGCCGGAGTCGTGGACACGAATCACCGCCGAGGATCCGGTGCTTTCGAGGCGAAGCTCCACCGTGCCGGGCGCAGGCGTGTACTTTGCCGCGTTGTCGAGCAAGACGGTCAGCAGCCTCCGCAGGCCATTACGATCTCCGAGAACGTTGACTTCGCCGCCGGTTATCCCGCGAGTAAACTTTAGATTCCGCGCCGCCATCAGCTCGCGCCATTGCTCGCTTACCTCCCGAACGACAGCAGGTAAGTCTATGGATGTGATTTGCAAGTTTTCCCGTCCGGAATCGGCGCGGGCGAGGGACAACAATTCCTCTACCAGGCCCGAGGTTCTCTCCGCTTCCAGAAGGATGTGACGCAAGGCTTCGCGATACTCGGCATCGCCTCGAGATCTTCGAAGGGCGATTTCTGCTTCGGTGCGAATCAACGAGACGGGGGTGCGCAGTTCATGAGAGGCGTCCGCCGTGAATTGAATTACGCGGATAAAAGCGCGCTCGATGCGTCCGAGCATTTCGTTCAAGGTATCAGACAAGCGTTGGAGTTCGTCGCCGGTCGTGAGCTTCTCGAGCCGATGGCTCAAATTGGTGGCATTAATGGTTCGGGCGGTTCGGGTGAGTGCGTCCACGGGCGACAAAGCTTTTCGACTCAGCCAGAACCCGCCGGAAGCCGCGGCGAGCAACAGTAGCGGGGCAAACATCAGCAGGTAGCCTCGAAACAGAACCAGGGTCTGGTGAACCTGATCGATGGGGAGGCCCATCTGCACCCTGAACACGCGGCCGTTGGCTTCAATCCTCTGGCTTACAAAGCGGAGAGACCGGCCCAGTTGCTCGTCCTGATAGAGAGGATGAGTCGAGCGGCCGGGAGTTGCCGGGGGCAAATCATGTTGCCGCAGATAGTCGGCGCGAAAAATCCATTCTCCGTCGCTATCGTCGTAAATCTGCAGATAATCGCCGGAGTGTTCGAGCACATAGGCTTCGGAGACTTCTTCCTGCAGCTTGGCGACGGTGGCGTTCTTTCTCTGAGCTTCGAGAAAGTTGGTTAGATCGTCGATTTGCCCTTGCAGGGCATCGTCGGTGATGCGGTAGAGGCTTCGCCGGGCGAAGAACCACATTCCAGTACCAAAGACAAGCTGAGCCGCCGCGAACAGCAGCAGATACCAGAGTGTAAGCCGAACTCCGATCGACAACTTTCTCACCGTCAGACCTCCGACCGCATGATGTATCCGACCCCACGGACAGTGTGGATCAGCCGCCCGCGCCCATGGTCGTCTATCTTTTTACGCAACAAGTGCATGAAGGCATCGAGGGTATTGTCTTCGATCTCCGACTTACTTCCCCATATTGACAGGATGAGCATGTCCCGGGGAACCACGGATCCAGCATTGCTCATAAGGTGCTCAAGCAAACTGTACTCGGTTCGAGTGAGGCTGATGGGTTCCCCGGCACGGCTGACCTGGTGAGTACTGGGATCAAGCCGGAGATCTGCGACCCGGAACGTCGAAGGTTTGCACTTCGCCGCCCTTCGCTTTACCGCGCGCAATCGCAATAGCAGTTCATTGAACGAGAAAGGCTTGGTCATGTAATCGTCGGCGCCCAAATCCAGACCGTGTACGATGTCGGGAACCGAGTCTTTTGCGGTGAGCATCAGAATGGGCGTGGAGTTTTTCTGAGTGCGCATCTGCAGCGCCAGATCGAAGCCGCTCATCTCAGGCATCATCACATCGAGGATGACGACATCGAATTCCTGCTCTCGCAGTTTGAGCCATGCGTCACTGCCGTCGACGGCGCAGAACACGGTGTGTCCCTCTTCGGTGAGTCCTCGCCGAAGCAGTTCGAGCATCCGCTGTTCGTCTTCTACCACCAGCAGTCTCATTGGGCCCAAGCTCTGGCTAGCCGGGTGCCAGATGACCATAGAGTAGAACGGCGGCAGGCTGGAAAGCGCAGTCTGAAAAAATTTTAACCTTCCTTTAACATCGGCTTCACAAGGCCTTCCTACAATCGCGGATCATCAGCAACTGCAAAGGTCAGCTGGAGCGGGAGAAGAGTCTGTTCCCCGGAGTAGTTGACATGGGAGGCATGCATGCGGTCAAAGCGCGGTACGCTCGCTCTTATTGCGTGTTTGTTGGTTCCACTCGCCGGCCCGTCATTGTTTGCGCAAGTGGATCGTGCGGTGCTTGAAGGAACCGTAGTGGATCCAAGCGGGGCTGCAATCGTTGGAGCCAGTGTGATGAGTCTGGCGGTGGACACAGGTATTAAGGAGGAGCAGCGGACAAATTCGAGGGGTTACTACCACTTTCCAGGCCTCGCTGTTGGCCGCTACAGCGTAACCGTGGCCGATCTCGGCTTCAAGACTCATGTAATCGAAGACGTTATCTTACAGGTGGGAGAGACGCGTACATTAGACGTCCGGCTGGAGGTTGGTGCAATTGCCGAAAAGGTCGAAGTCACTGCAACGGCGGCTCCGGTTGAAAGGAGTTCGGCCGAGGCATCCACCGTCATCAGCACAGATCAGATTGCGAATCTCCCCAACAACGGGCGCGACTGGGCAAGTTTCACTGTTCTCGCGCCTTTCGCGCAAGATGATGGTGGCGGCGATCAACGAACGATCCGCTTTGCGGGAAGGGCCAGGGACGACAACAATTTTCAGTTTGACGGCGTCGACGCGGGCGGCATTCAGGAACAAGCGCAAAAGTCGCAAACCCGTTTGCAGATCTCTCAGGACGCAGTCGAGGAGTATCGCGTCAGCAGCGCGTTGTATGACGCAGAATACGGTACCCAGGCTGGCGGGCAGATCGATGTGGTCACCAAATCCGGCACCAACCAGTTCCACGGCTCAGTCTTTGGGTACTTGAGGAACTCGGTTTTCGATGCTCGCAACTTCAACGACTTCGACATCAATGGCAATCCGGCCATTCCTGCCTTCCGCTTTGGACAATACGGAATGAGCGTGGGTGGGCCCATCGTCAAGGACAAATTGTTCTTTTTCCTGAACTATGAAGGCCTTCGCCAATATGGAGGCGCGACCACACGAGTACTGGTGCCTTCCCCGTCGATTCAACGGCAGACTCTGGCGCAATCGCCGCAGATGTGTTCCATACTTCAGGCCTTCCCGTGGCGGGCGTCTACTGGTTCCATCGGAAGCTGCAATCCCGTGTTCGTTTATCCGGACGGGGCTTTCGTCGATCAGACAGGCAGTGGGCTCCCCGACTCGGATCAGTTCACGGCGCCGGCGCCAACCACGGTCCATGAAGACACGTGGCTCGCGCGAATCGATTACAAGATCAACGACAAGACGCTGCTATACGGACGGGCTCAGCGCGACATCAGCCTGGTAAGCGGCACGAACGGCGCCAGCGTTCCGTATGATCTGATCCAAACCATCAATCATCCCGCGAATTATTTCATTGCCCTACAGCAGACTCTTTCTACATCGGTGGTGAACGAGGTCAAGGCTTACGTGAATCGGGCCCCGTTCATCAATCCGCAAGTAGCCCCTCTACCGTACGCCGTTCATACTAATAATTGGGTACAGATTAACGACGATAACGCGGATCATGAAGTGGGCACGACGTATGGCGTAATCGATAACCTGACTTGGGTTCACGGGGCTCACACTTTCAAGACAGGGATGGAGATTCGCCGGATTCGGCTGAATCAGGGGAAGACTGCAGACAACAATCTCTATTTTTCCGACAATTCCGGTGCTCTCGACACAGGCTTTGTGAATGCTTCGCTTTATCAAATTGCTTTTACTTCCTCTTGGTGCTGCCACAAATATCGGCGAACCTTTTATCTACCCTACTTCCAGGATGAATGGAAAGTCACACCCACTTTGACGCTCAATATGGGATTGCGTTGGGAATATTACGGGGTTGCGAATGAAGCCGACAATCGCACCACGGTCTTCGATGTCAGTCAATTTCATGGAGTTTGCCTGGGGTCGGGCTCGACGAATGGGCCTTATCCAACACCTATCAACACGCCGCCATGTCCCAGGAATCCCGCTCTGTATAACGCCGATTACTCGAACTTCGATCCGCGGCTCAGTTTCGCCTGGGCTCCGAGCGTGTTTAACGGGAAGACAGTCATTCGAGCCGGGTTTGGAATTTACACCGGCGCGGCCCAGAACGACGACCTTAACGCCGGCCTGGAGAGCGACCGGTATACCGCGTACGTTAATCTCGACCCAAGTGGCCCGGGCACGCCGCTCTTGCCGGCCTACCAGCAGGAAGTCCCAAACCTGAGCGGCTTGGGGAGCAACGTTGCGAACCTTCAGCAACCCCGCGCGTTGCAGCGTCATGGCCGCCGCGACCTGTACGTTGAAACCTGGGGATTTTCGATTGATCGCGAATTGCCGTCCAACTTTGTGGCATCGGCGCAGTACATTGGATCCCACGGGGTTCGTTTGTTTTCTCGCGGAGGGGTCAATTTCTGCGTCACCAAGCCCGACAGCAACGGAAATTGCACCCGCACGCTGGATCAGTACTATCCCGGCGATCCGTACGGTTCGGTGGATTACAAGTCTGATATCGGCGCGAGCAGCTACAATGCGCTTCTTCTGAGCTTGCAACGACGTTTTACCAATGGTCTGTCTTTCCAGGCGGGCTACACCTGGTCGCATTCCATCAACGACGGGTCGGTGGGCGGAGGAGAGTCGAACGGGCCGGAAAACGTGAATTGCTTGCCGTGCGATTACGGACCCAGCGTTTTCGATATTCGTCACAATGTCGCCGCCGACGTGGTTTACGAGTTGCCCTTTGGAAGCGGTAAGCGCTTCCTGAACGAGGGAGGTGTCGTGAACAGAATCGTGGGTGGCTGGAGCTTCAGCAGCATCGGTCTTTGGCATACCGGCCATCCCTTGACGATTACGATGAACATCTCGCCCACGCAGCTTCCGGATGGCAATGACCAAACCACCCAGCGGCCGGACCTTGTTCCCGGAGTTCCGATTCTTTTGCCCGGAGGAGTGCACAACTATACGATCCCGATCAATCCTGCTGCGTTTGCCCCGCCACCGCTTGCACAAGGGACGGACCAATTCGGAGTTCCGTATGCTTCTTATGGCTTGGTAGGCCAGTTTGGCGATGCTCCCAACGGCCTGATCCGGGCGCTTGACTCTTGGCAGATCGACATGGCGCTCATGAAGACAACCAAAGTGACTGAGCGTGTTTCAGTGGAGTTTGGCGTACAGGCATTCAACATTTTCAATCACGTGCAACTCGGAGACCCGAACCCTAACAACCTGGCTTTTAACTACGTTCAGGTGGGTTCCGCGTGGGTACTTCAACCGGCGGGAACTCTCGGTCAGATCACGACGACAAACAATTTCAATAACAACAACGACAACGCCACGTCGCCAAACACGGGCACTGGGTTGCCACGGCAGATTCAATTCATGCTTCGTTTCCTATTCTGAAAAGAGGAACGTTTTAATGTCAGATCAACGTAGGACCTTCGTAACAGCACCGCGGATACTCTTGGTTTTCCTCGCATGCCTTGTTTTGCTGGGTACAACCAGTTCGTCCGACGGTAACTACAGCGTGGTCAAGAAAATTGCAATTCCCGGTCAGGGGAGTTGGGACTATCTCGCGATCGATGAAGCCGCACGTCGCTTGTATGTTTCGCACGGAACCCAGGTGGAAGTGGTCGACGTGGATTCAGGGACGATAGTCGGCAAGATCGAAAACACCCTTGGCGTGCACGGAATCGCCATCGCTGCGGACATGGGCCGCGGATTCGTCAGCAACGGGCAGTCCTCGACGGTAACAATCTTCGACTTGAAAACCCTCAAGACGATCGCCGAAGTGCCTACCGGAAAGAAGCCGGACGCTATCATTTATGATCCAGCGTCGTCCAGGGTTTTCGCTTTTAACGGTGGCAGTAACAGTGCCACGGTCATCGAAGCGGCCGACGGGAAAGTGGCAGGCACGATTGACCTCGGAGGTGGTCCAGAATTCGCAGCTGCGGATGGCAACGGCTATGTCTACAATAATCTTGAGGACGAAAGCCTGGTGCTGAAGATCAACTCCCGTACCTTGAAAGTTGAGGAACGCTGGCCGACGGCTCCTTGTGCCTCACCTTCCAGCATGGCGATCGACCGAACCAATCGCAGGTTGTTTGTCGGCTGCCGCAGCAAAGTTATGGCGGTGATGAACGCGGACACGGGCCACATTATCACCACGCTTCCCATAGGCGATCACGTGGATGCCACTTCTTTCGATCCTGAGACTCGGCTTATTTTCAACTCCAATGGAGAAGGTACGGTCACGGTGATTCGCCAGGAAAGTCCCGACAAATATTCCGTTGCCCAAACTGTCAAGACTCTGCCTCGCGCCAAGACCTCGGCACTCGATCCAAAAACGCATGAATTGTTCTTGTCGACTGCGGAGTCAGGGCAGTTTGAAGTGCTGGTGGTAGGAAAGTAAATGAAGATTTGCCAGAGAGTGGCGATTGTTCTGCTTTTTCTTGGTTGTGCGGCCTGCACGCGTTCCCATTCGCAGATGCAACCAGCTGACATCGAGCCGGTTGCCTTGCAATTACAAGCAGGCATTCCATTTCGTTTCGTAGCTTATGGAGATGCGCGCTTCCATGATCCCAAGGACACGGAAGCGGCGAACCCTCCCGTACGCCAGGCGTTGGTGCAAGCCATCGCTGAGGTTAAGCCCGCGTTTGTCTCCTTTGGCGGAGACATCGTATACAACGGCTACGATGCGAGTGACTGGAAGGTCTGGGACAGCGAAACCAGCATTTGGCGCGAGAAGAATATTCCTGTGTACCCGGCCCTGGGGAACCATGATCTGCATGGCAGTGAGACCGCCGCCCTGGCCAACTATTTCCAGCGCTTCCCAGACCTGAAGAACAGCCGTTACTACTCGGTCCGCGTGGCCAACGCCCTGATGCTGGTGCTCGACAGTTCAATGGACGAAACCTCCGGGGCGCAAGGGAAGTGGCTGGCGCAAGAACTGGACACGCTGCCCGGAGATGTTGATTTCGTCTTCATCGTGCTCCACCATCCTCCCTACACAAGTTCCTCCGACGAGAAAAAGTTCGGAGGAGGACACTCATCCCGCTCGCCGGAACGCGCACTGGCGAGCGCGTTGGAAGCGCGGCAGCAGCACCTTCGAGCCCGGATCGTCGTTTTTTCCGGACACGTACACAACTACGAACGCCATGAGCACGGCGGGGTCAACTATTTTGTTCTCGGTGGAGCAGGAGCTCACGCATATCCTATTGAACGCGCCGCCGGGGACCCTTTCCAGAGCAAGGAGGTTAACTACCACTACCTCCTGGTCGAAGTGGATCACCGTCGCTTGAAGGCCACGATGAACCGCCTCGACCTCACCAGCGGGAAGGCAATGTGGACGCAACCCGACTCGATCGACATCAGTGTGCCTGCCACTGTCCCGGCTGGAGCAGGCAAAGACCACTAATGCCTGCTGGTTGAGTCCCGCAACGACCAGACGGAGTTTCCAAGTTACTCCTTTCCGTTCCGTGCAGGCTTCAGGCCGCGCTCCTCCAGCAGCGGCTCGATCGCTGCGTCACGGCCGCGGAAAGCGCGATACATCGCAGCTGCATCCTGTGCCCCGGCGTGGGCGAGTATCATGTCTCGAAATCGCTGACCATTCTGCCGCGTCATGCCGCCGTTTTCCGTGAACCAGGCGAAGGCATCATCTTCGATGACCTCACTCCACAGATAGGCGTAATAGCTGGCTGAGTAACTGCCGCCCCAGATGTGCGAGAAATAGGGTGTATGGTAGCGCGGCGGAACCTCCGGCATGAAAACCTGATAGCGCTTCAGGGCATCAGGCTCGAAGGTGTTGGCATCCTGAAGCGGTGTTTCGGCGGGCAGCATGTGCCAGGCCATGTCAAGGAGGGCGGCTGCCAGATACTCGGTCGTGGCAAAACCCTGATTGAAGGTATGAGACTTCTTGATCTTCTCCACCAGTTCCTTCGGCATGGGTGCGCCAGTTTGGTAGTGCTTGGCGTAGTGTGCGAACACCTCCGGCTGAAGAGCCCAGTGTTCGTTAAACATGGAGGGAACTTCCACGAAATCGCGAGGGATCCGGCTCGTCGGGTAACGCACATTCGACATCATCCCCTGCAGTGCATGACCGAATTCGTGGAACATGGTCGTTACTTCCTCGAAGCTCAGCAGCTTGGGCTGGCCGGGGGCTGGCTTGGCGAAGTTCTCTATGTTGGTGATAACCGGTTTCGTCCCGAGGAGGGTGCTTTGGCCGACGAAGTCGCTGGTCCACGCGCCACCCCGCTTGCTGGGCCGGGAGAAAAAGTCGATATAGAAGAGTGCCAGCGAAGAACCGTCAGCGTCGAAGACCTCAAATACGCGGACATCGTGCTGATAAACCGGAATGTCCTTACGCTCCTTGAATGTCAGGCCGTAGAGCTGATTTGCGGAGTAGAAAACACCGTCGTGCAATACGCGATCAAGCTCGAAATACGGCCGGACCTCGGACTCGTCGAGATCGTACTCTGCTTTGCGCACCTGCTCGGAGTAGTATCGCCAGTCCCAGGCCTCAAGCTTGAATCCTCCCTGCTGCTTTTCTATTAGCTCTTGCATGCGGCTGGCCTCATCTCGCGCCTTGGCGGTCGAGGCTGGAACGAGACCCGTCATCAGGTTGATGGCGTTTTCAGGTTTTCTCGCCATTTCGTCATCCAGCACAAACGCGGCAAAACTCGGATAGCCAAGGAGCTTCGCGCGCTGGGCGCGGAGTTGTGCGAGGCGTTCCACGATTGTTTTCGTGTCGTTGTCTCCGCCGTGGTTGCATCGCTTGACGGAAGCGTCGAACAGGCGCTCACGAACGGCGCGGTTCTTCAGATAGGTCAGAGTCGGCTGCTGCGTGGTGTTTTGGAGAGTGATGACCCACTTGCCGGCGCGGCCAAGCTTGGCGGCGGCTTCGCTCGCCGTGGCAATGTCCGCTTCGGACAATCCGGACAGGTCGGCTTGGTCGTCGATCACGAGGGCCGACGCATTAGTGTCTGCCAGGACCTTGTTTGCAAATTGAACGGTTAACTGTGACTCTTCCTTATTCAGGGAGCGTAGAGCGTTCTTGTCAGCATCGGACAGCAATGCACCCGCCCGGACGAAGTCGCGAAAGTAGCGCTCGACCAAATATTTTGCTTCGGGATTAAGGCCCAGCGTCTCGCGCTGGTCGTAAACCGCCTTGACGCGCGCGAACAGTTTCGGATTGAGATAAATCGCGTCCCGATTCGCAGCCAGCTTCGGGGCTTCCTCAGCCCGCACCTGCTGGATCGTCGGGTTTGTATTCGATCCGGCCAAACCGTTAAAGACTGGCGCTACCCGTTCCAGCAGTTCGCCAGTTCGTTCCATTGCCTCAACTGTGTTGGCCAAAGTCGGAGCGTCGGGGTTGTTGGCGATCACTTCTACCTCCGCGATCTGCCGTCTCATCCCCTCCTCGATCGCTGGCTGGAAATCGCTGTCTTTAATCTTGTCGAACGGGGGTGCTTCGAACGGGAGGGTGCTTTTTTGTGCGAACGGATTGGCCGCGTCGAATTGTGGCTTAGCAGGGGCTGGCATAGCAGTGGCAGATGTTTGCGGAGCCGAAGTTTGCGCAAAACAAACGACGGCGAAGATAAAATGAGTCAATAAAGCTGCGGCCAAAAACTCATGTCTCATGACGATTCCTGTCTCCTCGCATCAGCCAGACGTTTTGATTGAGACGGTTCCATCCGCAATAAGTCATCGCGGATTGCCAAAGCCAGGTGGCGGCTCGATCCCGGGACCAGATCGAGAAAAAGCTCCGGCTCGATAACCTCGAGTTCCATGAGTTGAATGGACGGTCCCTCAGCAACTATGTCCACCCGTGCAAATGTAGCGGACTCGATCCGGCTCAGTACGGCCTCAGCAAAGGCGAGAGCCTCACCGGCTGGCTCCTCTACCCGGACCGTCCCGCCAAAATTGTTTTGCACGCGGAAGTCACCCTCACGAGGCTTCTTTACGACCGCGTGACTGAACGTGTCGCGGAAGTATATCAGGGACCATTCCCCCTCGGTCTCGATTGCCGCAATGTATCGCTGGACCATGGCAGGGCCACGTACCAGACCCGAGCTCCTACGTTCCGTGCAGTGCGCGCTGGCCGAGATGACTGGTTTGACGACGGCGCTAGCCCAGCCCCGTGAAGCGCAGACTCTGGCCAGATCGAGTTCCATCCCGGGCTCAACAAAGATTGTGTCCGGTGTGGCGACACCAGCGCTCGCGAGTTCGGCTAAATAGATCTTGTTGGTGTTCCAGCGAATCAGATCAGGCGAGTTCAGGACGGCAATGCCATTACGCTCCAGAAGCGCGATCCACACAAGAAACTCTTCCAAACGCAGGTGATAATCCCAACAGGACCGCACAATGACTGCATCGAACTCCCGCCACTCCAGATGCGTGCTTGACCAGATCGCCGGATGGACATCGAATCCCTGCTCACGCAAGGCAAGGGCCAGCGCCTGGTCACTGGGAGGCAACTCGTTCTGGGAAGTAGCAATCGCGATGCGTGTCACTTTTTTCTGCTTATCTTTCGTTAGTCGATCCCGCCAATCATCTTGTTCCCCTGAGGCGCATCAACGATAGACCGCGCATCCGTGCCCTTCGAGTGTCGCAACCCAAGCTGGAGGTACAAGCGTAGCCACCCAGCGTAAGTCCAGTTTATCTAATCGAGGCAACACTGCGTTTCGAGCTTGTTTTGTTCCCACGCGGAATCGGGCACACGTCCGAGTCGATGCTTCCACTGACGCAAATGCGATGAGGAATCCTGCACGAATGGAATACTAGCGCAATCCGTCTCGTGACGTCGCCAGTGTTATCCGATTAGGCAGACCGTTGGAACGCGGCGTGGCCGCAAGTCATCGGCGGCTACTGGGGATGTCGCAGTACGGAGACGCCCCACTAAATCCCGTTCGTATAGGAAAATAGATCATGACCTCGGTGCGGATAGACAAGTGGCTGTGGGCTGCCAGATTCTTCAAGACACGATCATTGGCTGCACGAGCTTGTGAACTGGGTAGGATTCAATCCAATGGCCAACTGGCTAAGGCCGCGCGCGAGGTGCGGATTGGAGATATGTTGCGCGTGACCAATGACGGCGGCGAGTTTCAAGTGGAAGTCTTGCTCCTTAGCGATGTCCGGGGGCCGGCTTCGGTTGCGCAAACGCTCTATCGAGAGACGGAAGAAAGCCGGGAGCTGCGGCTGAAAGTGGCCGCCGAGCGTAAGGCGATGAAGCAATTCGAAGAGTTGCCCGCAGGCCGACCATCCAAACGCGATCGCCGGAGAATCATCCAGTTCCGGGGAAGAGCCTGAGCGCATGCCAACCAGAGCAATTCTCTCAGGACACTCGGATCGTGACAAAGGCTTGCGGATCGCCGACGAGGTCCGGAGAAGCCATCCGCTTCTACTCTCCGGCCTTGGCGGCCAATGTTTCGACTACGGCGATGTTTTGCAGCAGATCTTGCGGCAGACCGTGCCGCTGCTTTAGGTACTCGGAGCTGTTGTATGACAGCCAGGTGTTCCCTTGAGCATCTTCCCAGATCAGAATCTTTAAAGGGAGGTCAATGGCTGCCGTGGGAGCGGCCAGCATGAGGGGAGTGCCGGCTTTGGGACTGCCGAAGATCAGAAGCTTGGTGGGACGCATTTTCATTCCCACCTTTTCCGCTTCTCCGCTGTGGTCGACCAGCGAAAACAGGGTGACGCCGTTGGCTTGCAGGATATTCTTGAGTCTTTCCACTGTCTCATCGACCGAGTGATTGCTTGGCTTGTCGATGATTCCTTTGCTTGCTGCCGGTGTCATGGATAGCTCCTGGTTTTGGTGTTCTTCGGAGTTTACACGCGACCTTCGATCATCGTGTTAAATAGTGCAGTGGGCCGCACGCAACCAGTGACACCTCCCGCCCCCGAACAAGATAAGTATCAATTTTGTGGCGTCGACACAGAATCTCCTCACACATGAATCCAATTGAACAGAATGAGCGTCAGCGAGCCGGCGCCAATGATGATCCAGAGGGCGAGTCCCTGGAGAAGCGGACGAACACCAACACGCTTGAGCGTTTCTTTGGTTAATCCTGTGCCGATCAGGAACAGCGTCACCGTAAGTCCAATCTTGCCCAAGTGATTAAGAACACCGAAAGTCGAGTTGAATGCTGGCAACAAAGTGTTCAGCAGAGCGGCAAAACAGAAAAACAGGATGAACCACGGCCACTGGATGCGCGCTTTGCTCTTCAGCGTGACCGCCGTCACAAGAGACAGGGGGACGATCCACAGAGCCCGCGCCAGCTTGATCGTGGTGCCGATCGCCAGCGCCGTTGGCCCGTACTTGGCGGTCGCGCCGACGACGGAACTGGTGTCATGAATGGCCAGCGCCGACCATAGACCAAACTGCGCCTGCGTCATGTGCAGCGCGTACCCGATGAGAGGAAACAGAAACAGCGCGACCGAGTTAAGGATGAATACAGCCCCAAGGGAAACGCCCATTTCTTCTTCGCTGGCTTCAGCAATCGGGCCCACGGCCGCAATCGCGCTGCCTCCGCAGATCGCCGTGCCGGCGCTGATTAAGAATGCAGACTTCTTTCCGACATGAAGCAGATAACCGAACCCGAGACCCAGCAGCATCGCCGTGCTGATGCTCACGGCCGTGTAGAGGAAGCCGGATCGCCCTGCGTGAACGACTTCATGCAGGTTCATGCCGAAGCCCAGGGCGACGACGGAGGCTTGCAGTAGGAATTTCGCCAGGCGTTTGCTTTCGACCTGAAACGGGTGGGTTGCAGCGAATCCATAGACCAAACCACCCAGAAGTGCGACAGGAGGGGAAACCAGACCGCTTGCCGCCAGTATCAGTGCTCCAAAGAATATGTTCTTGCTCATGGAAAGAGTGTGCCTCGGAGAAAGCACCAGCGTCCAAGCAGTAGTTTTGATTAGCGATTAGCGAAGCTTATCGGGGCAAGATGCCCGAACCGGAGGGTTTCCGCGCAGTCCTGGCGAGAAGCCGGGCGCGCTCAAGCGCGAATGTTCGGAACGCGGCCGCCGGTCCGTGTGGCTCTGGGCCGGTGCGCGAAATCAGAGAAAAGTGGCGTGCGACTTTGAGACCTGCCACCTCGGTTACCTTCAGCGCGCCCAGTTCCAGTTCCTTGGAGATGGCCCAGCGCGAAACGATGCCGATGCCGAGCCCTGCTTCCACTGCGGACTTGATCGCTTCCGTGGAATCGAGGTTCATCACTTTCTTGAAAGACTTGAGCTTGAAACCAGCCTTCTCAAGAGCAATCTCGACGACGCGGCGAGAGCCGGAACCATGTTCGCGCATAAGAAGATTTGAGGCCAGGAGTTGATCGCGGGACATGCGATTTGATTCGAAAGCGGGTGGCGTGATCAGGACCAACTCGTCTTGCATGAAGGGCTGAGTGCGAACGCCGTGGTCGCGGGCTGGTCCTTCGATGAGGCCGAGGGATATCTTGCTGTCGAGAAGAAGTTGCACGATTTCGCTGGTGTTGCCGCTATGGAGCGAGAACTGCACGCGTGGATGCTCGTCGAGGAATGCTCCCAGCAAGCGCGGGAGAACGTATTGCGCGATCGTGGTAGAAACTCCGAGGGACAACTCTCCGGAGATCTTCCCGTCCTCCGCGCCAAGTTCTTGTTCCGCTTGCGAGACGAGTGTCGCTATCTTTTTAGCGTAGCCGAGCAAGAGGCATCCGTGCGAGGTAAGGGAGACACGACCCGCCGAACGATCGAAAAGGCGAATACCGAGATCGTCTTCGAGTGCTTTAATCTGAAGCGTGACGGCGGGCTGGGTGAGGAAAAGGTGTTCCGCCGCTTTGCGAAAATTCAGATGCTCAGCAGCGGC
>Ga0210384_10001589_pt1 | contig 30465 bp, 14 predicted proteins | sample IncBWH2MmetaG_FD_160574 | JGI IMG/M metagenome (GOLD analysis project Ga0210384, IMG submission 160574) | Forest soil microbial communities from Barre Woods Harvard Forest LTER site, Petersham, Massachusetts, United States - Inc-BW-H-2-M | ecosystem: Environmental > Terrestrial > Soil >...
GCCACCTCCTGCGCCGCCGCCAGGGCCGGCCGCAGGGCCGGAACGTAGGCCCTGTCGCCCACCATGAACGGGTAGGGGACCTCCTGCTCGCCGCCCTTCGCCGTCTCGCGCACCATCAGCCAGCGCCCCGGGTTCTCGGCGAAGAACGGCGGCAGCAGAACCGGCGGCGACCGGTCGAAGGCGGGCACCGAGAGCGGCGTGGAGCTCAGGCCGTAGTCGCCGTTGCCGGCGTTGCGCACCAGCACCCGCAGGCTGTAGTCGCCCGGCGGCAGGTCGAGGTGGCCGAAGAACTTGAGGCCGGTCCGATCCAGCAGCGGGATCACCTTGGCGAGCTCGAAGCGCAGGCTCTGGCTGAAGAAGTCCTGGATGGCTCCCGCCGCGTCGATGGCATAAACGTAGACCTCCACCGGCAGGACGTCGCCGGCGGTGCCGTTGAGCAGCGAGGCGCCGTCCGCTTCGATCACCACCGTCACGTAGGCCTTGCCCGCGGCGGACGCCGCGCCTACCGCGCCTGCCGCGCCTCCCGCGCTTCCCGCGGCATGGCCTCCCGCCGCCAACGCTCCCGGCCGGCCCGGCGGAGCGAACGGCGCCGCCAGCACCGCGATGCGCATCTCGCCGCGGTCGCCGCCGCCGATCACGGTCTCCGCCACTGCCAGCTGTCTCTCGCCGGCGCTGCGTTGCCGGTAGGGGCGCGGCGCGTAGTAGCCCTGGCGGTAGGAGATCTGCGCTCCCCGCGTCGCGGGGCCGCTCTTCAGCGCCACCCGCAGGGGATGATAGGAGCCGTCCTGCTTCAGCCCCTGCGGCTGGATGCTCAGCACGTAGGTGAGGCTGCTCTTCGCCAGCATCTGGCCCATGGCCGCGCCCAGGTCGTTGAAGTTGCGGTAGAGCTCGCCGCCGGTGTCGTGCGCCATGACGAACAGCGAGCCCTCGCCCGACGGGCGCGCCGGCCCCTGGTCGCCCTGCGCCCGCAGGCCGCCGACGTCCACGGCCTGGATGACGCAGTCGGCGCGGCGGAATTCCTCCATCATCTTCTCGAGCACGTTGGCGCCGCGCGTGTTGCCGTAGCGCGCGTCGGAGTCGGTCAGGTATCCCTCGCCGGCAATCGACTGCTCGGCAATCTTGCCCTGGTCTTCCGCTTTCTCGACCCCGTGCACGATGGACGTGTCGAAGCCTTCCGAGAGGTAGATCACCTGCTTGCGGCCGTGAACGCTCGCCATCAGCCGGGCGAGGTCGGTGAACGAGCGGGTGAAGGCGCCGACCACCGCCTGCTGCTGCTGGCGGTTGGCGCTGTCCGACGCCTTGGCCGCGGTGTTGATGAGATCGATGAACGCGGCCTCCGCCTGCTGCCGGGGCCGGGCGTCACCGCCCGCCACAGCGATCAGCGCCCGCTGGCCGGCGACCGAGTTGAGCTCTGCGGCAGCGATCAGCTGCAGCGGGTCGGGGTTGCGGTCGACCAGCTCCGGCAGGCCGAGCGTGTCGATCGCCTTCAGCACCTGCCGGCGGTCGGAGGTGAAACCGAGAGCGAGCTTCGGCCCGCCGGCCGTGCTGTAGGTCGCCACCGCCACCAGGTCGGCGGGGTGGAGCGACGGCAGCATCCCGCGCACCATGTCCCGCGCCCGCACGATCGACTTCGGCTCGGAGAAGGAGAGATCGAAGAGGAACAAGAAATGGCGCCGCAACGAGGGCGGGATGGTGGCCACCGCCTGCCCCTGCCGCGCCCCCAGATCGAGCACCTCGAAGCCGGTCACCGGCTGCCGCTTGCGCCCGTCGTAGACCTCGAAGTCGGCGGCGGTGAGCCCGCGCACCGGCTCGCCGTCCCGCACCACCTGCACCGGCACCTCGACCGCCACCACCTCGGTGGTCTCGGACAGCGAACCGGACCCGGCGGCCGGGCCCAGCGGCGCCGCCCAAGGCCCGCCGCCGGCCGGGCCCAGAGTCATCATCGCGCCCAGCGCGAGGACCAGCCCCGCGGCTGGACTGCAAGAAGATCCCCGGCCTTGCATGGTGCACCTCCTCCATCGACGAATCCCGTTTTTCGCGTCGATGGCGATATGTAGCACCCTTGGCGCAAAAAAGCAAACTGCTTTGATGGATTTTACACTACCTGAGGACCTGGAACGCCAGCGAGCTCGCCTCCGTGTGCCCGCTCGCCCGGTTCGTCAACGCGACACGCAGCACGTAGTCGCCGGGGTGGAGGCCGGTCGGCTCGAAGGTCGCGAGCAGCTCGTCGCGGCCGGGGACCCCGGTCTTGGTGCGCTCGACCAGCGCGAGGCTGCCGCCGGTCGAGGCGCTGCCGTCGGCGTCGAGGACCTTCCCCTCGATGGTCAGATCGCCCTTGCCGAGATCGTAGCCCACCAGGCAGAGCCGAGCCTTGTCCGCGCCGCCCAGCACCGGGCGGGCGGCGGGCACATAGGGCTCGCCCTTGACGGTGAAGGGATAGACCACGGACGCACCGTCGCCGCCCTTCGGGCGCTCCCGCACCATCACCCAGTGCCGCCGCCCCTCGATGAACAGCGGCGGCAGCAGGACCGGTCGATGCTTCTGGTAAGCCGGCACGGCGAGCGCCGCCGCCTTCACGCCGGTGCGGCCCGACTCCGAGTCGCGCACCAGCACGCGCACCCGGTAGTCGCCTGGAGGCAGCTCGAGATGGCCGTAGTACTTCACCCCGGCGGCGGCCAGCGCCTCGCGCCCCTGCTTGACGTCGAGCGCGATCCGGCGGGTGAAGAAGTCGGCCATCCGGCCCTGGCGGTCGATGACGTAGGCATAGAGCTCGAGGCCCAGCCTGTCCGATTTCTGCCCGCTCGCCAGCAGGCTAGGTCCCGACACCTCGACGATCACCGGCACGTACGCGCGCTGCTCGCTGGACCGGAAGGGCGCCACCAGCAGGTTGACGTCGAGGTCGGAGCGCGGCACCGCGCTGGCGATGCCCTCGGCGGCCAGCAGGGTCTTCTCGAGCGGCGACAGCTCCCGGTACGGCCGCGGCGCGTAGTAGCCGGCGCGGTAGGAGAGGCGCGCGCCGGCCAGCCGGGTCTTGACCCGGAGCCGGTGATAGGCGCCGTCGGCCTTCAGATCAGAGCGCTGGAAGGCCAGCAGGTAGGTGACGGTCGAGCGCTGCAGCACCCGGTCGAGCTGCTCGCGGAAGTTGTTGGCGTCCTTGAACAGGTCGCCGCCGGTCTCGTTGGCGAGGTAGAACAGGGCCTCCTGGCCGGAGACGGGCGGCGCGTCCGTGGCGTTGCTCTTGGCGCGCAGGCCGCCGATGTCGATGGCCTGGATGACGCAGTCGGCGCGCCGGAACTCTTCGAGCATGCGGTTGACGGCGCTCTGCAACGAGGTGTTGCCGTAGCGCTTGTCGTTGTCGATCAGGTGCAGGTTGCCGAGCGCGATGTTCAGCGCCTCGGTCGACGCCTCGTCGCTGCCCGGATCTTCGCGGCCGAGCAGCAGGCGGCTGTCGAAGCCTTCCGAGAAATAGACCACCGTCTTGCGCCCCTCGAGGCCGGCGAGCGCCTTGGCCATGGCGCCAAGCGCCCTGGTGTAGGCGACGATCTGGCTGCGCTCGTACGACCGCAGCTCCCGCTCCTCGGCGGCGCGCTGTGCGACGAGGGCGTCCAGCAGCGCGGCGTTCGCGGCGTCGCGCGCGTCCTGCTGGGGATTGCCGCTGCCACCGGCGGCGCCGAGAGCGCCGGGGGGGAGAGGGGTGTCGAAGCCGCCGGCGAGCGAGGACGGCGGCACGATGACGAAGCGCAGCGGATCGGCGTCGGCCTGCCCGACCCTCTCGCTCTTGTCCAGCCCGAGAGTGCCGATGGCGTGCGCCAGCTGGGCGCGGTCGGGGGTGAAGGTCAGCACCAGGCGCGGACCGCTCGCCAGCGAATAGGTCGCCACCGCCACGAGATCGGTGGGACGCAGCGAGTGGAGGACGAAGTCGCGGGCCGCGAGGCGCGCCCGGAGCACCGCCGTGGGGTTGGAGAAGGAGACGTCGAAGAGCAGCAGGAAGTGGCGGCGGACGGCGGAGCTCACGGCGTCGACGTCGCCGACCGTGGCGACGCCGCCGGGTCGCTCGGCCGCGAGGTCCGCCGGCGCCTGGTCCGGCCGCAACGCCTCCAGGTCCACCACCTCGAAGTGGGTGAGGGGCTGCCGGGCTCCTTCGTCGAAGACCTCGAAATCGGCGGCGGTCAGGCCACGCACCGGATGGCCCTCACGGTCGACGACGTTGACCGGCACCTCCACCGCCACCACCTGCGTGGTCTCCTCGAAGCGTGGCGGCGCGGCGTGAGAGGCGGCGGCGAGCAGCGGGAGCGCGAGCACGCCCACGAGCAACGCCCGGCGATGCCTGGCGGGCTGGTGCGGCTTCATGAGGTCCTCCTTCCGGGCGATCAGCAGTCGCGCGCACCATGGTACGCCCAACTGCTCCCGACCGGAAGGACGACTCGGATGGTGGATAGGGTGGTGTCCCAGTTTGCTCGATCGCCCTTGCCTCGCTTCCGCCCTTTGGGCGAGGGTCCGCAGCCCTACGCCGCCGCCCTCCAGACTTGGACCCTCGCCCAAAGGGAGGAAGCGAGGCAAGGGCAATCGAGCCAGGACACCACCCGGATCACTTACAGATCACTTGCCCAGCAGGTAGGCGTACCTGAGCGCCTCGCGGTCGTTGGCGTCCAGCTTGAGGGCCCGCTCGAGGTAATGCTTCGCCTTCTCGAGGTCGCCCAGGGCCAGGTAGACCTTCATCAGCCCGACGTGGACCTCGGGCACCTCGCTGTCGAGGCGGAGCGCACGCACCATGTAGTCGAGCGCCTTCTGCGTCTCGCCGCGGGCCAGCGCCATGTCTCCCTCGTAGACGTAGAAGAACGGGTTGGTGGTGTTCGACTGTTCGACTTGCGCCAGCAGCCGGGACGCCTCGTCGCCGCGCCCCAGCTGCTGGTAGGCCCGGCTCATGTTGGTGAGGATCATGCTGTTGGCGGGGTCCGTTTCCAGGCCTTTCCGGTAGAGCGCGAGCGCGCCCTCGTAATCGCCCGCGCGGGCCTTGCAGACACCCAGGTTGTTGAGGCTCTTCTCGAACCGGGGAGCGACCTGGTTGGCCACCGTCAGCTGGCGGATGGCGAGCTGCAGGTCGCCGGCGAGCAGCGCCTCGGCGCCCAGGTTGTTGTAGAAGTGGGCGACCGCGGTGAGATCGTCGATCGGCTTGAACTGCCGGTACGCCTTGGGACGGTAGGGCAGGAAGTCGTAGGTCTCGAGCTTCCCTCCCAGGTACATGCCGCCGACGATGTGCCCCTGACTGATCACCATGCCGCCGCGATGGTTCCAGGTCTGGTAGTCGGCGACCTCGACGTAGAAGGGATTGAGGCCGACGTCGCGCGCCAGGCCGACGAACAGGTTGACGAACGAGAGGCAGTTGCCGTGGCGGGTGCGGAAGGTCTCCACCGCATCGCGGGTCGGGGCCAGGGTGTACTTCAGCCCCAGGTCGTCGAAGACGAAGCCGATCAGCTGCGTGGCCTTGTGATCCTCGCTGCCGTTCACGGGGCCCCTGAACTTCCTCAGAGTGGCCCGCACCTCGTCGTCGATCTGGAACGGCACGACCACGCCCGGCAGGTCCGCCGGCTTGATCCGCTGGCCGTACTGCTCGCGCAGGAAGGCCGCCGCGTCGAAGGGCTTGTACTGCGAGCAGCCGGCGGCTGCGAAGGCTATCGAAGCGACGATCCACAGGCGGCGCATGGCCCGTCAATATAGCAGGGAGGCCGCTGGTCCAAATTCCTGAATCGATTTGATCCAGCGGATTGGATCAGGTGGTCGGAGAGCTCTACCGGAGCTGCGGGCAGAGTCAATAAACCCTTTGTTTTCAAGGTTTGATTCCAACCTCGCCAAGTGGCACTTGGCTTGCTTGACTACGGGCGAGATGATCGCTACAGTTCTTTCCTCGGAGCTATCGAGCAATCCAGTCCTTGCGGAAGGAGGTGTTGCACGGCACCTGTTCCTCGCGTAGACCCTGGAATCTCTTCGCTTCCAGAGCCCTTGCCGGGCGCGTCCTGCGTGCGAACGATGCTTTTCATGTCATCGCCGTGCGACCCGCGCCTTTCGGGGGCCCATCAACCACATAACATGGGAGGTTCTGCATGAAGAGTAACAATCAATGGGGACGGCTCGTGGCCTTCGCCGCGGTGCTGCTGGTCCTCGGCTCGGGTGCCGCATTCGCCCAGCTGCAGACCGGCAACCTCTACGGCAAGGTCAGCGACCAGACCGGCGCCGCCTTGCCGGGCGTCACGGTCACCCTGGACACCGGCGAGGCGCCGCAAGTCCAGGTCACCAATGCCCAGGGCGAGTTCCGGTTCTTGAGCCTCGCTCCGGCCACCTACAGGATCAAGGCGGAGCTGCAGGGCTTCTCGCCGGTCGAGTATCCAAAGATCGTGATCAACGTCGGCCGCAACACGTCGATCGAGGTCACCATGAACTCGGCGGTCGAGGACGTAATCACCGTCACCTCGGAGAGCCCGCTGCTCGACGAGCGGTCGATCCGCACCGGCAACACCGTCAGCCAGAACGAGCTGGCGAGAATCCCCACCGCGCGCGACCCCTGGACCGTCCTGCAGTCGACGCCTGGCGTGCTCATCGACCGCGTCAACGTCGGCGGCAACGAGAGCGGCCAGCAGTCGACCTACACCGGCCCCGGCTCGTTCCAGAACCAGGCGATCTGGTCGGTGGACGGCGTGGTGATCACCGACATGGCGGCGATCGGCTCGACGCCTTCCTACTTCGACTTCGGCGCCTTCGAGGAGATGCAGATCTCGACCGGCGGCTCGGACGTCACCATCGCCACCGGCGGGGTAGTGCTCAACCTGGTGACCAAGCGCGGCACCAACGAGTACCGCGGCTCGGCCCGCTACCTGCAGGCGCCCGGCAGCACGGAGTCGGACACCAGCTTCAAGAAGAGCGACCTGCCCATCATCCCGACCGGTCCTTCCGCCGGCCAGCGGCAGCCGGAGTTCGGCAAGCAGTTCAGCAACAAGATCAACAAGGTCGACGACTGGGGCGGCGAGATCGGCGGCCCGATCCTCAAGGACCACATCTGGGCCTGGGGCTCCTACGGCCAGCAGGACGTCAGCGTGCAGACGCTGCCGAGCGCCCTGTCGCCGAACGGCCTGACCGACAAGACCAAGCTGCCGACCTGGAACGCGAAGGTCAACGCCCAGGTCACGGCGAGCAACTCGCTGACGCTCTTCGGCAGCAACAACTCCAAGCAGAAGACGGGGCGCAACGCCGGCCCCACCCGCACGCTGCCCACCGCCTGGGACCAGGGCCAGTTCGGCGGCAAGCCGACCATCCTCAAGGCCGAGGACACCCAGATCTTCAGCCCCAGCCTGTACGCGACGGTGCTCTACTCGCACGTCTACGGCGGCTTCTTCCTGACCCCGATCGGCGGCTTCACCACCAGCACCCCCGACTCGTTCTTCGACGCCAACGGGGTCTGGCAGAACAGCTTCGTCGGCGAGCAGATCAAGCGGCCGCAGACCCAGGAGAAGGCTGACGCCTCGACCTTCTTCAACACCGGCAGCCTCTCCCACGAGCTCAAGTACGGCGCCGCCTACCGCATCGCTGAGTCGGCCACCAACTTCAACTGGGCCGGCTCGGGCTGGATCTCGGACGCGCAGAACGGCTTCTTCGGCGGCGAGCCGGCCGGCACCAACGACCTCTGGCTCGCGCGCGCCGCGTTGCCGGCCGTCAAGTCGAAGTACACCAACGCCTACGCCCAGGACACCCTGACCACCGGGAACCTGACCGTCAACCTCGGCCTCCGCTTCGACCGCCAGACCGGCGACAATCTGAGTGCCGTGGTGCCGGCCAACTCGGTCCGGCCCGATCTCCTGCCGGCGGTCAGCTATGCAGGCGGTCCCTCCGGCTTCACCTGGACCGACTGGGCCCCGCGCGTCGGCCTGACCTACGCCCTGGGCAAGGACCGCTCCACCCTCCTGCGCGCCAGCTACTCGCGCTTCGCGGATCAGCTGTCCAACGGCTTCGCGTCGTTCAACAACCCGCTGGCCTTTAACAGCTATTACTACGCCTTCACCACCAACCAGGGCGACGGCAACGTCACGCCGGGACAGGTGGTCCCCGGCGGCGCTTTCGGTCCCGGAGCCGCCTCATACAGCTCCAACGTCAATCCGGCTAACCCGGGCCAGCTGCTGCAGCCGAACATCATCGACAAGAACTTCTCTGCCCCGATCACCAACGAGTTCCTGGTCAGTGCGGAGCACGCGCTGCTGCCCGAGTTCGTTGTCGGGTTCAACCTGACCTACCGCCGGCAGACCGGCCTCGAGCAGGAGGACGTGCTGGTCCAGGACGGCGGCACCGGGCCCATCCGGGTGTCGGTGCGCTCCGACTATGTGCCTACCACCCATACGGTCATCCTGCCGAGCGGCGCCTCGCAAACGGTCACCCAGTGGCAGCTCCGCTCCGGCGTCTCGAACACGGGCGGTCTCTTCCTGCACAACGGCGACTACGAGACCACCTTCAAGGGCGCTTCGCTGACCTTCAACAAGCGGCTCTCGAACCGGTGGATGATGCGCGGCAACTTCAGCTACAACGACTGGTACTACAGCAAGGCGGGCGACCGCCCCGATCCCACCATCCTGGAAGCCGGCGGCATCACCGACGGCAACTACGTGCGCCAGGGCGACCTGGTGCTGCAGGGCTCGGGCAACGGCTCGGGCTCGAAGGCGTGGATCTACGTCAACAGCAAGTGGTCGTTCGCGGTCAACGGTCTCTACCAGATCGCTCCGGACCGGCCATGGGGCTTCAACGTCGCCGGCAACGTGACCGGACGGCAGGGGTATCCTACGCCCTACTACGACAGGCTCGGCGCCGGCAACACCAACAACCCGGAGACCGGGGGCACGGTGCAGGTGCAGTTCCAGCCGTCGGACGCCAACCGGGTCGACAACATCGTCGACTTCGACGGCCGGCTCGAGAAGGAGTTCACCTTCCAGGACTTCGGTCTGACCCTGGGCGTGGACTGCTTCAACCTGCTCAACGAGTCCTTCGTCCTGCAGCGAGTCGCTCGCGCCCGCAGCAGCTTCAACACCACCGTGGGCGTGGGCTTCATCAACGAAACCCTGAGCCCGCGGATCTTCCGCTTCGGCGCTCGGCTCAGCTTCAAGTAAGCGCGGCGCAGCGCGCAAGCGGCGCTTCGCTTCTTCCCATCCGCCGGGGCGACCCGGCGGTTTTTTTTTGCCCGGTTCCCGGGTACACTTGGCCGCGCCGCGCGCCGGCCCACTGTAAACCGGCTGCGGCGGGCTCGAGAATCTCGCGAGAAACGCGGCCCGCCGGCGGCATGCCTAATCCTGAAAGCGCCTGGAAGGAGGCCCTCATGCTCTCGCGCCGCAATCACACCGCGCTGCTCGCCGTCCTGCTGCTGCTGTCCAGCGCCCGGCTCTTCGCCCAGGAGTGGAAGGGCATCGGCCGGCTGCAGGGGATCGTCACCGACGAGAGCGGCAAACCGATCGAGGGCGCTAAGGTCACCTTGCGGCCGGGCGACCAGACGCCGAAGCCCGAGAGCTCAGGGCCGCCCTCGATCACGACCGACAAGCACGGCAAGTGGTCGATGCTCGGCCTCAGCGGCGGGACCTGGGCCGTGCTGATCGAGAAGGACGGCTACATCACCTCCGAAGGACGGCTGAAGGTCGCCGAATCGGGTCCGCCGCAGCAACCGGTGACGGTCAAGCTCAAGGCGGCCCCCACGGCGCAGGCCCAGGCCCAGGGCCAGGCAGCGGCGCCGAAGGAGCCGACCAAGGAGAGCAAGGCGAACGAGGCGATCAACGCCGGCAACGCCGCCTTGCAGGCGGACAAGTACGCCGACGCGCGCGCCAGCTACGAGCAGGCGCTCGCCCTGCTCGATCCGGCCAAGCCGGATCACCTGCCGGTCATCGTGGCCGTGAAACGCGCCATCGCCAGCACCTACTACCGCGAGGCCGGCCAGGCCAAGACCAAGGACGCGAAGGCGAAGGGGCTGGACCAGTCGATCGCGGCGCTCAAGCAGGCGCTCGAGCTCAAGCCTGACGACCCGGAGACGCTGCAATTGCTCGTCAACGTGCTGGTCGACGCCGGGCGCGAGCAGGAAGCGCAGACCTACCTGGCGAAGCTGCCGCAGGGGACCAAGCTCGATCCCGAGAGACTGATCAACGTCGGAATCAAGTACTACAACACCAAGCAGATCGACAAGGCGCTCGAGGAGTTCAACCGGGTCATCGTCGACAACCCGGATCTCGCCGAGGCCTATTACTACCGCGGCCTGGTCTATCTCAACAAGGGCAAGGTCCCCGAGGCCAAGGCCGACTTCCAGAAGCTGCTGGCGCTCGATCCCAAGAACAAGTTCGCCAAAGAGGCGCAGGATTACCTGAAGAACTTGTGACCGCCGGCCCGGAGCGCCCCCGATGAAGCCGCTGCCGGCGCTGGCCGTCCTGGCGGCGCTGCTGGGCGGCGCGGCCGTCCTGCTCGCGGGCAGCGGCAACCCGGCGGGCACCGCGGGGGCCGCGGGCGCCGCCGCCACGGCCAAGGCGAGAGGCGCGGCGACCGCCGCCGCGCCGGGGCCGTCGCTCGCCGGCGTGGACGTGGTGCTGATCACCGTCGACACGCTGCGCGCCGACGCCGTGGGATTCGCCGGCAACCGGCTGGTCGCGACCCCGACGCTCGATCGCCTGGCCGCGGCCGGCAGGGTCTTCCCCGACGCTCACGCTCACGACGTGGTGACCCTGCCGTCCCACACCAACATCCTGACCGGGCTCTATCCCTTCCAGCATGGCGTGCGCGACAACAGCGGCTTCCGGCTGGCGCCGTCGGTGCCGACCCTGGCCACCTGGCTGCGGCGGGCCGGCTATGCCACCGGCGCCTTCGTCGGCGCCTTCCCGCTGGACGCGCGCTTCGGCCTCGCCGGCGGCTTCGACCGCTACGACGACGCCTTCCCCCATGGCTCGACTCCTGACCAGTACCGGTTCGCCGAGCGCCGCGGCGACCAGGTCGTGCGGCCCGCCCTCGCCTGGTGGCGGTCCAGGCGCGCCGGCCGGCGGTTTCTCTGGGTGCATCTCTACGACCCGCACGCGCCGTACGAGCCGCCGGAGCCTTTCGCCACCCGCTTCCGCGACCACCCCTATCTCGGGGAGGTGTCGGCGGCCGACTCCTTCCTCGCCCCCCTGCTCACCGCCTTCCTCGACGGCAAGGAGAAGCCGGCGTTGATCGTCTTCACCGCCGACCACGGCGAGGCGCTCGGCGAGCACGGCGAGCTGACGCACGGCCTCTTCGCCTACGAGGCGACGCTCAAGGTCCCGCTGGTCGTGTGGGGCCCCGGCGTGAGCCCCGGACGGGACCTGCGGCCGGCCCGTCACGTCGACATCGTGCCGACGGTGCTCGAGGCGCTGCGGCTGCCGGTGCCGCCCGGTCTGCCTGGCCGGTCGCTCCTGGCGCCGGCGCCGCCGGCCGGCGCGGTCTCGAGCTACTTCGAGGCGCTCTCCGCCAGCCTGACTCGCGGCTGGGCGCCGCTGCGCGGCACGCTCCGCGATCGGCAGAAGCTGATCGACCTGCCGCTGCCCGAGCTCTACGACCTGCGGGACGACCCCGGCGAGCAGCGCAACCGCTACGACCGGGACCGCCCGACCGCGCGCGCGCTGGCGGCGCAGCTGCCCGCCGAGTCGGCCTGGCCGCCGGCCAGGGGCAAGGTCTCGAGCGAGGAGGCGGCGCGCCTGCGCAGTCTCGGTTACGGCACCGCGACCGCCCGGCACGCCGGCGCCTACACCGTCGAGGACGACCCCAAGCGGCTGGTCGCCGTCGATGCGGAGATCCAGCGCGCCCTGGGCCTGTACGCGGCGCGGCGTTTCGGCGAGGCGGCCGACCTCTACCGCCGGCTGATCGCCCTGCGCCCGTCGATGTCCGAGGCCTACGAGCAGCTGGCGCTCTCGCTGCGCCAGCTCGAGCGCCACGACGAGGCGATCGCGGCGCTCGAGACGGCCCTCGCGAAAGGCCTGGGCGGCGAGACGCTCCGCCGCCAGCTGGGGCTGGCGCTGTGCGAGGTCGGCAAGGCGCGCGAGGCGGTCGCGGTCCTGGCGCCGGTGGCCGGTGCCGGCGATGCCGAGACCGTCGCCGCCTACGGCGTCGCGCTCGGCGACGCCGGCCGCTACGCGGAGGCGATCGCGGCGCTCGAGCGGGCCAGGGCGGCCTCGCCCTCCGATCCGGCGCCGCTCGAAGACCTGGGGGTGGTCAGCCTGCGCATGGACCGCCCGGCCGAAGCGCAGCGCTACCTCGAGAGCGCCCTCGCGCTCAACGACCGGCTGCCGGTGTCCTGGAACACGCTGGGAGTGGCGCTCTTCCGCCAGCAGCACACCGGCCCGGCGCTGGACGCCTGGGAGCGCGCGGTGGCGCTCGACGCGCGCCAGTACGACGCGCTCTACAACATCGGCCTGGTCGCCGCCGATGCCGGCCGGCGGCAGCAGGCGGTCAAGGCGCTGGCACGCTTCGTCGACACCGCCCCGGCGGGGCGGTTCGGCACCGAGATCGAGCGGGCCCGCGCGCTGCTCGAGCGGCTGAAAAGCTGACGGGGTAGTTGCCCATCGGCAGTTGCCGACCCCGGGGTATGAAGGTGGGCGCAGTGCCCCCTTCCCCCCCGGAGGGGTGGGAAGGGGGTTGGGGGGATGCGGGGGGCGATCCAATAGACGCTGTAAGTTGCGCGACACCCCGGCGCTCCGGAGGCGATGCCGGCCGCACCGGGCAAGGGGGTGTGCCTCTTAATACCCCTCGCGAAGACACTGACCCACTACCTCATCCGGAGTGGGATGGGTCGCGAGCGGGGCTGGGGCCCGCGGGCTACCCCGGCCGCCGCGCGGGTGCTATAGTCCACGCCGATCCGCAAACGCTTTCCGCAACGACCCTCTGGAGGCCCTCCACGTGAAACGTCAAACGCTGCTGCTCCTGGCCGCACCGCCGACCATGCTCGCCGCGCTTTTCGTGCTGAGCCGCACCGTGAAGCCGGCGCAGGCAGCCGCGCCCGCCGCCGCACCGGCGGCACAGGTCGTGTACGACCCCGACCCCGACTCCGGCATCGACACCCTGCCGGCCCGCGAGGCCGCGGAGCGTGCCAACGCGGGGAAGCTGAAGGTCTTCCATGGCTTCCAGCTCCACGACCGCCTGCCGGAGAGCGGCATCACCTTCGTCCACCAGATCGTGGACGACGCCGGCCGGGACTACAAGGCCGTGCACTACGATCACGGCAACGGCATCGTCGCGGCCGACGTGGACGGCGACGGGCTGATCGACGTGTACTTCCTCAGCCAGCTGGGCGGCAACGAGCTGTGGAAGAACCTCGGCCACGGCAAGTTCAAGAACATCACCGCGGAAGCGGGCGTCGGCCTCCCCGGCCGCATCTCGGTCTCCGCCACCTTCGCCGACATCAACAACGACGGCTGCCCGGACCTCTACGTCACCACCGTGCGCGGCGGCAACGCGATGTTCCTGAACGACTGCCACGGGCACTTCAAGGACATCACCAAGGAGGCCGGGCTCGAGTACGTCGGCCACTCCTCCGCGGCGGTGTTCTTCGACTACGACCGGGACGGCCTGCTGGACCTGCTGCTGGTGAACGTCGGCAAGTACACCACCGACCAGAAGGGGCGCGGCGGCTACTACGTCGGCCGCACCGACGCCTTCCAGAGCCACCTCCATCCCGATCGCACCGAGTACTCGGTGCTCTACCACAACGACGGCAACAACCATTTCCACGACGTGACGAAGGAGACGGGGCTGGTGGACGGTTCGTGGAGCGGCGACGCCACCATCGCCGACTTCAAGGGCAGCGGCTGGCCCAGCGTCTACCTGCTCAACATGCAGGGCCCGTCCCACTACTGGGAGAACGAGGGCGGCAAGCGTTTCGTCGACAAGACCGCGCAATACTTCCCGAAGGTCCAGTTCGGCAGCATGGGAGTGAAGTCCTTCGACTACAACAACGACGGCAACATGGATCTCTTCATCACCGACATGCACTCCGACATGCTGCAGATGGTGGGGCCGCGGGACGAGAAGCGCAAGATCGCCTGGAACCCGCCCGCGGCCGAACGCGCGAAGTGGAACCAGTTCTTCGGCGGCGACATGGACCGTTTCATCTTCGGCAACGCCTTCTGGAAGAACCTCGGCGGCGGCAAGTTCCAGGAGGCCTCCGACGCTGTCGGCCTGGAGAACTACTGGCCCTGGGGCGTCAGCGTCGCCGACCTGAACGCGGACGGCTGGCAGGACGTGCTGATCACCTCCAGCATGAACTACCCCTGGCGCTACGCCGTCAACTCGCTGCTGCTCAACAACCGCGGCGAGGGGTTCCAGGACGCCGCCTTCGTGCTCGGCGTCGAGCCCCGGCGTGGGGGCCAGACCCGCAAGCCCTGGTTCACGCTCGACTGCTCGGGCGCCGACAAGGAGCACCGCAACTGCAAGGGGAAGACCGGCAAGGTGACGGTGTACGGCACGCTCGGCACGCGCTCCGCGGCCATCTTCGACGTCGACAACGACGGCGATCTCGACATCATCACCAACGAGTTCAACGCGCCGCCGCAGGTCTTGATCAGCGACCTGGCCGACAAGCGGGCGATCCACTGGCTGAAGATCCACCTGGTCGGCAAGCGGTCCAACCGCGACGGGATCGGCGCCGTGGTCAAGGTCACCGCCGGCGGCACGACCATGACGCAGGTGATGGACGGCAACACGGGGTACCTGTCGCACAGCGACATGCCGCTCTACTTCGGCCTGGGGGACGCGCCGGCCGCGGAGCGGATCGAGGTGCGCTGGCCGTCGGGCACGGTGCAGACGCTCCCCGGCCCGATCGCCGGCAACCGGCTGCTGGACGTCGTCGAGGCGCCCGGGCGCGCCGCGGCGGCGCCCAGTCACTCCGGCCACCCCGGTAGCGCCGGAAACGCCGGAAACGCCGGGAGTTGATGCGCTCGCTGGCCCCCACACTGCTGCTCGCCGGAGCGGCCCTCGCGAGCTCCGGCGCACCGGGCCTGGCCGGAGAGCTCGCCGCCGCCCCCCCGCCCGGCGCCCGCGCGGCCTCGCCACCGCGTGCCGCGGGCGCTCCCGGAGGTAACGCCGCCGCCGGGCCAGCCACCGCGGCCGCGATCTTCACCGACCGCGCCGCCGAGGCTGGGCTCGTCTTCACCCACGTCAACGGCATGACCGGCAAGCTCTACATGCCGGAGATGATGGGCGCAGGAGTCGCCCTCATCGATTACGACAACGACGGCAGGATGGACGTCTTCCTGGTGCAGGGCGGCCCGCTGGGGCCGAACGCGAAGCCGGACCCGGCGCACGGCTCGCGCCTGTTCCACAACGACTCCTGGACCGGGCCGGACGGCAACCGGCACCTCCATTTCACCGACGTCACCGAGAAGAGCGGCATCCGGCCCGCCGGCTACGGCATGGGCGTCGCGGTGGGCGACTACGACAACGACGGCTACCCCGACCTCTACCTGACGGGACTCGGCTGGGCGCAGCTCTGGCACAACAACGGCGACGGCACCTTCACCGACGTCACCGCGAAGTCAGGCACCGCCAACCCGCACTGGGGGGTCAGCGCCACCTTCTTCGACTACGACCGCGACGGCTACCTCGACCTCTACGTCGGCAACTATCTCAATTACTCGTTCGAGACGGCCAGGTCCTGCCACCGCGCTGCCGGGAAGCCCAGCTACTGCGGCCCGGTGGTGTCCGAGGCCGTCCCCGGACGCCTGTTCCACAATCGCGGCGACGGCACCTTCGAGGACGTGACGGCCAAGGCCGGCCTGCTGGGCGCCTACGGCCCGGGGCTGGGCGTCGTGGCCGACGACTTCGACGGCGACGGCTGGCTCGACCTCTACGTCGCCAACGACGAGAGCGGCAACCAGCTCTGGATCAACCAGCATGACGGCACCTTCAAGGAGATCGCGCTGGTCGCCGGGTGCGCACTGTCGCCGGACGGCAACACGCAAGCCAGCATGGGGATCGACGCCGGCGACTACGACGGCGACGGCCGCGACGACATCGCGATGGACAACCTGACCGGCGAGGGCGACGCCCTCTACAGAAACCTCGGCGGCCAGCTCTTCGACGACGGCTCGCTCGCCAGCGGCCTCCGCCAGGCATCGCTGCCGTTCACCGGCTTCGGCCTCGCCTGGCTGGACTACGACAACGACTCATGGCTCGACCTGCTGGTGGTCAACGGCGCGGTGCTGCAGATCGAGGCGCAGGAAGCGGCCGGCGACCCGCTGCCGCTGCGGCAGACGAAGCAGCTCTTCCACAACCTGGGCAACGGCAAGTTCGAGGAGGTCTCGGCGCGGGCCGGACCGGTGTTCACTCTGCCCGAGGTGAGCCGCGGCGCGGCTTTCGGCGACGTCGACAACGACGGCTCGCCCGACGTGGTGGTGACCAACAACAACGGTCCCGCGCGGCTGCTGATGAACAACCTCGGCGGCAAGGCGCACTGGCTCGGCCTGCGCCTGGTCACCGGCAAGCCGGGCCGCGACGCCCTCGGGGCGCGGGTGGAGATCCTGCGCCCCGGCCAGAAGAGCCTCTGGCGCCGCGCGCGCGCCGACGGCAGCTACGCGTCGGCCAACGATCCCCGGGTGCTCGCCGGCCTGGCGGACCGGCCGGCGGTGTCGGGGGTGGTGGTGCACTGGCCGAGCGGCCGCATCGAGGCGTTCGACGCCGGCGCCGTCAAGGTCGACGCCTACACCACGCTGCGCGAGGGCACCGGCAAGGCCCAGTCATGAGCGCCGGAGGCTGGCCAGGATTCGCCAGGTCAGGGCTCCTCGCGCTCACCTCGCTCGCCGCGCTCGCCGCGCTCGTCGCGCTCCCCTCGCCCGCGGCGCTAGCCGCGCCCGCCTCCGGCAGGGCGCCGGCCGCGACGAAGACACAACCGGTCCCGCGGGTAGAGGTCGCCGGCATGGAGCCGGCCGTGCGCGAGAAGATCGAAGCCGCCTACCGGGCGGTCGCAGCGGCCAAGACACTGCCCCCTGCCGATGCCGCGGCCAGCTTCGGCGAGGCGGGCAGGACCTTCCTCCGGTACGCGCTGCCGCATGCCGCCCTGCCGTGCCTCGAGAACGCCGCGGCCCTGGCGCCCCGGGACTTCCGCTGGGAGTACTTCGCGGGCTTCGCGGCGAAATTGAAGGGCGACGTCGAGCGCGCCAGGCTTCATTTCCAGCGCGCCCTGGCGCTGAAGTCGCCGTTCCCGGCCGGGCTCGTCCGCCTGGGCGACATGGAGGTCCAGCGTGCCGACCTCGAGGCGGCGGAGCGCGCCTTCACCGCTGCCCTCGCCTTCCCGGACACCGCGGCGGCGGCCCACTTCGGCCTCGGCCGCATCGCGCTGCAGCGTGGCGATGCCCGCCTGGCGGCCGAGCACTTCGAGGCAACGCTCGCGGCCCAGCCGGCGGCCTCGATCGTGCACTCGCAGCTCGCCATCGCCTACCGGCGGCTGGGACAGGCCGACAAGGCCGCGAAGGAGGCGGCGGCGCTCGGCAAGGAGGCCGTCCGATTCCCCGACCAGCTGCTCGAGGACCTCGAGGAAGTCAACCCCAGCATCGGAGTGCGCGTCGAGGCCGCCCTCCGGGAGCTGCAAGAGGCCAGGATCGCCCTCGCCAAGGCTGCCCAGGACTTCCGCGAGGCCGCCAACGTCGATCCGAAGGACATCAGGATCTGGCTGGGCCTGGGGCAGGCGCAGGAGAGCCTGGGCGACACCGGCGGCGCCGAGCAGAGTTACCGCAGGGCGGTCGGGATCGAGCCGGACAACCACGTGGCCCGGCTGAAGCTCGGCACGCTGCTGGCCCAGCGCGGCGCCCGCGGCGAGGGGATCGAGCAGCTCAAGGTCGCGGTGCGCCTGCGCCCCGACAGCAAAGAGGCCCGCTTCAACCTCGGCAACGCCCTGGCCCAGGAGGGCAGGCTCGCCGAGGCGGAGACGGAGTTCGACGCCCTGGTGAAGATGGTGCCGCAGGACAGGGAGGCACGCGCGCTGCTGGACCAGCTGCGCCAGGACCTCGGCAAGCAGCAGCCCGCCAAGGAGGCATCTCCTCCGCCCCGCTGACCGCCGCGACGCCGGCAAGGCCCGCGGGCAGGAGGACCCGACCATGAACGCACGTCCGCAGGGCGCCGGCGCCGGCGCCGGTGACGATCGCAGGGGGGGGGGTTCTCGTGGCAGCCGCGTGCGGCTCGCCGCGGTCCTCGCGCTCACGGGGGTCGCGGCCCTGCACGGGACGACGACGCAACCGGTCCCGCGGATCGAGCTCTCGGGCATGGAGCCGGCCGTGCGCCAGCAGATCGAGGCCGCCTACCGGTCGGTCGCAGCCGCGACGACCCAGCCCGCTCCCGCGGCCGCGGCCAGCTTCGGCGAGGCCGGCGAGGTCTTCCTCCTGTACTCGCTGTCGGAGGCCGCCTTCCCGTGCTTCGAGAACGCCACCGCCCTGGCGCCCCAGGAGCTCCGCTGGGCGTACTTCGCGGGCATCGCGGCGCGCTTGCGCGGTGAGCTCGACCGCGCCAGGGACCATCTCCGGCGCGCCCTGGCGCTGCGGTCGCCCTTCCCGGCCGCGCTCGTCCGCCTGGGCGAGGTGGAGATCCTGCGTGCCGACCTCGACTCCGCGGGGCGTGCCTACACCGCCGCCCTCGCCTTCCCGGACACGGCGCCAGCTGCCCACTTCGGCCTCGGCCGGCTGGCCTTGCTGCGCGGCGATGCCCGCCTGGCGGCCGAGCACTTCGAGGCGACGCTCGCGGCCCAGCCCACGGCCTCGGTCGTGCACGCACAGCTGGCGATCGCCTATCGCCGGCTGGGCCAGCTCGACCGGGCGGCCGCGCAGGCGGCCGCGCACGGCGACGGCATCGTGCGGTTCAACGATCCCCTGATGTCGGCGCTGGACGCCGCCAACGCCAGCAACGCGAACCGCATCACGGGCGCCCTCCGGGCGCTGCAGGAGGGGCGCTTCGCCGAAGCCGCCACGGCCCTCCGCCAGGCCGCCGCCGTGGACCCGCGGGACGTGAGGGTCTGGCTCGGCCTGGGCCACGCCCAGGAGAGCCTGGGTGACGCCGCCGCCGCCGAGCGCAGCTTCCGGCAGGCGGTCGAGCTCGAGCCCGACAATGCCCGGGCCCGCCTGAAGCTCGGCACGCTGCTGGCCCAGCGCGGGGCGCGGGGGGAGGGCATCGAGCATCTGCGGGCCGCCGTGCGCTTGCGCCCCGATTACAAGGACGCCCGTTTCAACCTCGCCACGGCCCTGGCCCAGGAGGGACGGCTCGCCGAGGCGGCGGCGGAGTGCGACGCGCTGCTGCAGCTGGCGCCGCAGGACCGCGAGGCGCGGACGCTGCGCGACCAGCTGCGCGCGGACCTCGCCGAGGAGCAGCGGCAGCAGGGGCCCGGCAAGCAGCCGCCTCCGCCACCTCCCCCTTTGGAGTAGACTTTCGGGCGCTTCGCCGGCGGCCCCGCCATCGCTCGGAGTCGGAACGGGACGCAGTGCACTAGGAGACCTTCTGTCCGCCCACCGTCACCGCGCCGCGGCCCTCGCCGCCATCCTGCTGCTGCTCGCGACGGGCATCGCCGCGGTGGGCTGTGGCCGCGCTCCCGGCGGCGGGACCTCCGCCGGGGCTGCCGCCGGGACTCATAGGGGCGCTCCGATCGTCCTGATCTCGATCGACACGCTGCGCTCCGACCACCTGCCGGCCTACGGCTACCGCCGGGTGGAGACTCCCGCCATCGACGCCCTGCGGCGCGACGCGGTGCTGTTCACGCGCGCCTACAGCCATGTGCCGCTGACCCTTCCCTCGCACTGCTCCATCCTCTCCGGGCGGCTGCCCGGCGATCACGGCGTCCGCGACAACGTCGGCTACCACTTCGACGCCGCCGCCTGGTCGTCGCTGCCGCTGGTGCTGAAGCAGGCCGGCTACGCGACCGGCGGCGCGGTGTCCGCCTACGTGCTGCGCGGCGAGACCGGGATCTCGCGCGGCTTCGATTACTGGGATTCCGAGGTGACGATGCAGTTCTCCGCCGGCCTCGCGCAGAGCCGGCGCCCGGGCCAGGAGACGGCACGCCTCGCGCTCGGCTGGCTGCGCGGCGTCGCCGGCCGGCCCTTCTTCCTCTTCCTCCACCTCTACGAGCCGCATTCGCCCTACACGCCGCCGGAGCCGTTCGCCTCGCGCTACCGGGATTCGCCCTATGACGGCGAGATCGCCAATGCCGACGCCATCGTGGGCGGCGTGCTGGCCGAGCTCAGGCGGCTCGGCGTCTACGAGAAGGCCATCGTCGTGCTGCTCTCCGACCACGGCGAGGGGCTCGGCGAGCACGGCGAGGCCGAGCACGGCATGCTGCTCTACCGCACCACGCTGCAGGTGCCGCTGCTGCTCAAGCTGCCGGGCTCGCGCCTGGGAGGCACCAGCGTGGCGGTCCCGGCGCAGCTGGTGGACGTCTACCCGACCCTGCTGTCGCTGCTCGGGCTCCAACCGCCCGCCGGCCTGCCCGGCCGCTCGCTGCTCGAGCTGGGCGGCGGGGCGGGAGGGGAGCGCGAGCTGTACGCCGAGACGAGCTATCCGCGCCTGCACTTCGGCTGGAGCGAGCTCTCGTCGCTGATCCGCGGGCGCTTCCATTACATCCATGGCCCCGATCCGGAGCTCTACGACCTCGAAGCCGACCCGGGGGAGGTCCGCGAGGCCAGGGAGCGGGAGCGGCGGAGCTTCGCCGACCTCCGCGGGCGCATCGCGAGATACCAACGGCAGCTGCAGGCGCCGGCGGCGGTCGACGCCGAGACCGCCCGCCAGCTCGCGGCTCTGGGCTATGCCGCCGGCATGGTGCAGGCCGGGACCGGCGGCCCGGCGATAGACCCGAAGAGCCACCTCGCGTCCCTGGCCGACCTCAACCTCGCCATGCGGCTGTTCTTCCGCCGGCAGTACGCCGAGGCGGTGCCGGTGTTCCGTCGCGCGCTGGCCGCCAACCCCCGGACGGTCGACGCCTGGGAGCATCTCGGCGAGGCGCTCGAGCAGCTGGGCCGGCTCGACGAGGCGCTCGCGGCCCACGAGGAGGCGATGAAGGCATCGGGCGGCGTGGCCAACGTCGCGCTCACGACCGGAGCCTTGCTCCTGCGCCTCGGGCGGTTCGACGAGGCCCGGGCGCACGCGGAGCTGGCGGAGAAGGTCAGCCCGAGCGAGGCGCAGAGCCTGATTGCCGAGATCGCCCTGGCGCGGCATCAGCCCGCGGTGGCCGAGCGCGCGGCGCGCGCGGCGGTGGCCGCCGGCGGCGGTGCGATGGCGGCCCGCCTGGCTCTCGCCGAGGTGCTGGTCGCCGAGGGCCGGCTCGAGGAAGCCTTGGGCGAGACCGACCAGGTCCTGGCCGAGCTCGGGCGGCGCGCGCCCGGCCAGAGCTTTCCCAAGCTCTGGTGGGTGCGCGGCGACGTCCTCGCCCGCCTGCAGCGCGACGCCGAGGCCGAGCAGGCCTTCCTGCACGAGATCCAGAGCTTCCCGGCCGACACCCACACCTACGCCAGCCTCGCGGTGCTCTATGTCTCGGAGGGCAAGCCCGACGCCGCGATCGGCGTGCTGCGGCGGATGATGGAGAGCCAGGGCGAGTCCCCGGCCGCCTGCGCCGAAGCCGTCAGCACGCTGCGGGTGCTGGGGGATGCGCCCGGGGCGGCGGCCCTGCTGCGGCATGCTCTCGAGCTCCATCCCGGCAGCTCGCAGCTGCGTGCTCTCGAGCGCAGCGGCTGAGCCGGCGACGGGGCCCAGCGGTCATCGCATCGACTACCATCCAACGAGGTCTTGCTCGAGGAGTTCCCAGACCATGCACCGGACCCGCAGTCTTGCAATCCTCCTGCTGTTCGCGGCAGGCACGCTGAGCGCAGTCCAGGCGTCGGCCGGGGCGGCGCCGGCCGCCCCATCGCCGGCCACTCCATCGCCTGCCGTGCCACCCGCGGCCTCGGCCGCCGCCGCCGGCGGCGGCACCGGCAGCCAGGCGGCCGAGGCCAGGCTGAGCGAAGCCGGCAACCTGGCGGCCGCCGGCAAGTTCAAGGAGGCGATCGCCAAGCTCGAGGCGCTGCGACGGGAGCCGGGGTGTCCGCCGCGGGCGGTGGCGCTGCTCGGAGCGCTGTACCTGAAGGTCAACCGTCCGAAGGAAGCGCTCGACGTCCTGCGGCCATTGGCCGCTCCGGCGGACGCCCAGCCCGCGGTGCTCTACAACGCCGGCCTCGCCGCCCTCGCCGTGCACGACGTCCCGGCCGCGGACGGGTACCTGGTGCGCGCGGTACGCCAGCAGCCGGGATCGCCGGCCACCCGCGAGCTCGGTCTGCTGCGGGCGCGCCAGAGAAGGGTGGTCGAAGCCTACTCGATGCTCCGGCCGTGGTCGCTGCGCAACCCCAAGGACGGCGAGGCGCTGCTGACGGCGGCGGCGCTGGCTTTGCAGCTGGACCGGCCGGCCGAGGCCGAGCAGCTCATCGCCGGGATGCCGCAGGACGATCCCGGGATCGTGCTGCTGCGCGCCAAGATCCTGGTGCAGCAAGGCGACGGCAAGGACGCCGTGGCGCTGCTGACGCCGCTCCTGGCGCACCATCCGAAGGGGATGGAGCCCGAGGTGCGGCGCACGCTGGCGGAGGGCTACCTGGCTGCAGGCCAGCCGAAGCCCGCCGTCGACCTGCTCAAGGACCGGGTGGCCGGCCATCCCGCGGTGGCGTTGGACCTGGCGCTGGCGCAGCACCGGAGCGGCGACGTCCTGGGCGCGCTGGTGACCCTGCGGCCCTTCGCGGACCAGCTGCCGGCGGACGCCAAGGGGCTCGGCGACCCGCGGCCGGCCACCGGCATCGCCATCGAATACGGCCGCCTGCTGGTCGACGCGGGGCGCTCGCAGGAGGCGGTGGCGGTGCTCGAGAAGGCCACGCACATCCTGCCGCAGAGCCTGGAAGCCTGGCAGTCGCTGAGTCAGGCCTACGGCGCCGCGGGGCGCCGCGCCGATTCGCAGGCGGCGGCCGCCAGGGCGGAAGCGCTCGAGAAGGCCGCCCTGGTGCCGCCCGAATCCCAGAAGCCGGCGCCGCCGGGGCGCTGACCTCAGCGGGTGCCCCTCCGGCCGGGCGGCGGGCGGCGATGTCCCCCCGGCCTCCGTTGGGGCGAGGCCCTGAAAGGGCACCTCGGGTGCTCGTCAAGGGCCTCGCCCCAACGGCGGCCGGGGGGACATCGCCGCCCGCCGCCCTCCTCCTCCCCACTTCGGTTGCGGAAAAAGCAAAAGCCAAAGAAAAGCCAAAGCAAAGGCCAAAGATAAGTCCGCCACCGGATTGGGTCCGGTGGCGGCGAGATGCAGCGGTGGTTGCTGGTTCGCTGCGCTTACTTGAAGCTGAGCCTGGCTCCGAAGCGGAAGATCCTTGGGCTCAGGGTCTCGTTGATGAAGCCCACGCCCAGGCTGGAGTTGAAGGTCGTGCGGGCGCGAGCGACTCGCTGCAGGACGAAGGACTCGTTGAGCAGGTTGAAGCAGTCCACGCCCAAGGTCAGACCGAAGTCCTGGAAGGTGAATTCCTTCTCGAGCCGGCCGTCGAAGTCGACGATGTTGTCGAGCCGGTTGGCGTCCGACGGCTGGAACTGCACCTGCACCGTGGGCCCGGACTCCGGGGTGTTGGTGTTGAGGCCGCCGATCCGGTCGTAGTAGGGCTCAGGATACCCCTGCCGTCCGGTCAGGTTGCCGGCGACGTTGAAGCCCCACGGCCGGTCCGGAGAGATCTGGTACAGACCGTTGACCGCGAACGACCACTTGCTGTTGACGTAGACCCACGCCTTCGAGCCCGAGCCGTTGCCCGAGCCCTGCAGCACCAGGTCGCCCTGGCGCACGTAGTTGCCGTCGGTGACGCCGCCGGCTTCCAGGATGGTGGGATCGGGGCGGTCGCCCGCCTTGCTGTAGTACCAGTCGTTGTAGCTGAAGTTGCCGCGCATCATCCAGCGATTCGAGAGCCGCTTGTTGAAGGTCAGCGAAGCGCCCTTGAAGGTGGTCTCGTAGTCGCCGTTGTGCAGGAAGAGGCCGCCGGCGGTCGAGATGCCGGAACGGAGTTGAGAGAAGTGGACCACTTGCGACGCGCCGTTCGGCAGGATGACCGTCGCCGTGCCAGGCACGTAGTCGGAGCGCACCGACACCCGAGAGGGCGCGTTGACGTTGAAGGTGTCGCCGTCCTGGACCAGCAGGTCCTCCTGCTCGAGGCCGGTCTGCTTGCGGTAGGTCAGGTTGACCCCGACCACGAACTCGGGCAGCAGCGCGTGCTCTACGCTCACCAGGAACTCGTTGGTGATGGGGGCATTGAAGTTCTTGGAGATGGCGTTGACCTGCAGCAACTGGCTCGGGTCGTGCGGATTGACGTTGGCGCTGTAGCAGGGGGCGGGACAAACACCTGGCACGACCTGTCCCGGGGTGACGTTGCCGTCGCCCTGGTTGGTGGTGAAGGCGTAGTAGTAGCTGATGTTGGTCAGCGGGTTCAGGAACGAGGCGAAGGCGGACTGCAGCTGGTCCGCGAAGCGCGAGTAGCTGCCGCGCAGCAGCGTGGAGCGGTCCTTGCCCAGGGCGTAGGTCAGCCCGACGCGCGGGGCCCAGGTGGTCCAGGCCAAGCCCGAGGGACCACCGGCGAAGCTGACTGCCGGCAGGAGGTTCGGCACGATCGAGTTGGCCGGCACCGTGGAACCCACGTTGTCGCCGTACTGCCGGTCGAAACGCAGGCCGATGTTGGCGGTCAGGTTACCGGCGGTCAAGGTGTCCTGCGCGTAGGCGTTGGTGTATTTGAGCTTGACGTCCGGCAGCGCGGCGCGCGAGAGGAACAGGTCGTTCTGGCCCGGCGGCTCGTGGCCGAGGATTCCGTTGGCCGCGTCCGAGACCCAGCCGGAGCCGGCCCAGTTGAGGTTGGTCGCCGACTCCGCGACGCGGTAGGCGGCGCCGTACTTGAGCTCGTGGGAGAGGCTGCCGGTGTTGAAGAAGGTCGAGGCGTCCGCCTTCTCCTGGGTCTGCGGCCGCTTGATCTGCTCGCCGACGAAGCTGTTGTGCCAGACCCCGTTGGCGTCGAAGAAGGAGTCCGGGGTGGTGCCGGTGAAGCCGCCGATCGGTGTCAGGAAGAAACCGCCGTAGACGTGCGAGTAGAGCACCGTCGCGTACAGGCTGGGGCTGAAGATCTGGGTGTCCTCGGCCTTGAGGATGGTCGGCTTGCCGCCGAACTGGCCCTGGTCCCAGGCGCTGGGCAGCGTGCGGGTGGGGCCGGCGTTGCGCCCCTGCTTCTGCTTGGAGTTGTTGCTGCCGAAGAGGGTCAGCGAGTTGTCGGCGGTGACCTGGGCGTTGACCTTCGCGTTCCAGGTGGGGAGCTTGGTCTTGTCGGTCAAGCCGTTCGGCGACAGCTGGCTCGGCAGCGTCTGCACGCTGACGTCCTGCTGGCCGTAGGAGCCCCAGGCCCAGATGTGGTCCTTGAGGATCGGGCCGCCGATCTCGCCGCCCCAGTCATCCACCTTGTTGATCTTGTTGCTGAATTGGCTGCCGAACTCCGGCTGCGGCTTGCCGGTGACCGGGTTGATCGGCAGATCGCTCTTGTTGAAGCTGGTGTTCGACTCGGTGCTGCCTGGCGCCTGCAGGTAGCGGGCCGAGCCGCGGTAGTCGTTGGTGCCGCGCTTGGTCACCAGGTTGAGCACGACCCCGCCGGTGGCGATGGTGACGTCCGAGCCGCCGGTCGAGATCTGCATCTCCTCGAAGGCGCCGAAGTCGAAGTAGGAGGGCGTCGAGCCGATCGCCGCCATGTCGGTGATCACCACGCCGTCCACCGACCAGATCGAGTTGTTCTGGAACGAGCCGGGGCCGGTGTAGGTCGACTGCTGGCCGCTCTCGCTGCCGCCGACGTTGACGCGGTCGACGAGCACGCCTGGAGCCGACTGCAAGATCGTCCAGGGGTCGCGCGCGGTCGGAATCTTCGCCAGGTCGTTCTGACTGACGGTGGTGCCGGGACGGAACTCCTTCTCGTCGAGCAGCGGGTTGCCGACGACGAAGACCTTCTCCGTGAACGGTGGGTTCATGACCACTTCGACGTGGGTGTTGTGGCCGACGCTGATCACGATGTCCGGACGCTCGACCGACTCGAAGCCCTGCAGCTCCGCCTTGAGGTCGTAGCTCGCGGGCGCGAGGCCCAGGAAACGGAACTCGCCCTGGGCGTTGGTGACCTGGACCTGCGGCGCTTCGCCGGTGGCCAGGGTGACGGTGACGCCGGGCAGCGCGGTCTTGCCCTGATCGGTGACCTTGCCGTGGAGATTGCCGGTCTGCAGCTGGGCGAGCGCGGCGCCCGCGCCACCCACCAGCAGCACCGCGGCGACGACCACGTATCGCCGCCATTGATTGTCGCTTTTCATCGCTCTACCTCCCTGTTCAATTCGTTGATGGGCACCGCGGCGCTCGCCGCGGACCGGCGACGCGCCCGGCAATTAATCTGGAAGTCAGCAGCAGCAGCAGCCGTGATCGCAAGCGAACGCCGCGCAACACCTCCTTCCGCAGCATCGAAGAGCCATCCGGCGGCTGCGCGCCGAGAATCGTGATGACCCTCTCGTCGCGATTCTCTCGTCCTCCATAAAGGCAATCCTGGTGCCACGTCGGTCCGGCGAATCATTCATTGGAAATAAAGGGTTTAGGACCGACGGCACCGCGACCGGTCCGCTGCCTGATCCATTCGCCTGGACTGGAATCCAACCAATATTTTGATAAACCTCGTCCGCGCGCCGGAGCCGCTGGCGTCGCCCGTCGGCGGCGACGGACGCCGATCGTTTAGAATGAGTCGATGATGGGGTTGCTCGACTGTCTCTTGATCTCGTTGCAGCTGATGCTGGCCGGTCCCTGGGCGGCACCGGAGCCTGGCGCCGCGGCGGCCGGCGGCGGCCCGGCGACCGCGGAGATCGCGGCCCGCGCCCGCGAGCGCGGCCGCGCGCTGGGCCGGCGCGGCGCATGGACGCCCGCCGAGGTCGCCGAGCTCGCCGCCCAGGACCTGGTCGATCCGGCGCGCTTCGCCGACGACCCGGCTTTTCGCCGCTGGGTGATCGAGCTGCTGCCCGGCGAGTTGGACCCGCAGACCGCCCCGCGGCTTCGCGACGATCTCCTGCTGGCGCTCGAGCGGCTGCCGGCCATCGACTTCGCGGCCGCGGACGCGATCGAGAGCGCCTGGGGCGCGGCGCCGCGGCGCGCCGCGGATCGCCTGAGCGCCTTCGGCCGCGAGCCGGCGCACTTCGACGACGACGCCGAGGCCCCCATCGCCGCCTCGGTCTACTCGCTCCCGTCGTCGTTCTTCGACTCGCCGGTGGCCGCCGCGTTCCTCGCCGCGCTGCGGGCGATGGCGCCGCAGCGGGACCTCGTCGTCCTCACCGACCTCCCTTCGCGGCGGCGCCTTGCCGCATGCTGCGCGAGCCCGCGGCTGCACCTCCTCGAGACCTACGGCAGAGGCTTCTCGCCATGGACCCGTGACCCGATGAGCCTGACGCGGCGGGTGGACGGCGGCGTGATGGTGCTGGTGCGGCCCAATGCGCAGCCGGGGCGCGAGGAGGACGGGTATCTCGGGGCGCAACTGGTGCGGCAGCTGCCGCCCGCGCTCGACCGCGCCTGGGGCGGGGTGCGCTGGGAGGTGGCACCGGTGCCGTTCCACAATGGCCAGGTGCTGCTGACGCGGGACGCCGCCTGGATCAGCATCCACAGCCTCGAGCCGCGCATCCTGGCCTTGCTGGGCACCGATCGCGTGCCGGTCGAGAGCTTCGCCACCGCGGCGGGCATCGAGCGCTACTTCGCCGCGGCACGGCAGGCGGCGGCGGAGCTCGTGGCGCTCTATCGGCGCCCGGTGCGCTTCGTCCACCCGCTCCCGCCCGAGGTCATCGGCGGCGACCGGCAGGCTGCCACCAGCCGCGACCTGGTCCTGCGTGCCGGCGGCGGCGCCGGCTACGACCTCGATTCGGTGCTCACCCTGCTGCCGGCAGCGCCAAGCCGGCCAGCGGTGGCCCTGGTGGCCAGCCTGGCGGCCGGCCGGTCGCTCCTGGCCGCGCTCTCTGCCGAGGATTGGAAGGCGCTACGCCGTGGCTACGACCTGGCACCAGCGGGTGGCGAGCTCGCGGCTGCGCTAGCCGCGGCACAGCAGACCCCCGCCGCGGTGCGCCTGAACGGCTTCCTCGACCTGGTCGCCGCCCATCTCGGGAGCCAGGGCTTCAGAGTCGAGCGGCTGCCACTGCTGACGGTGCCGGTCACCCTGCTGTCCGACCACGAAGGAGTCGCCGGGAAGGAGTTCCTGCTCACCTGGAACAACGTGGTGCTAGAGACCCGCGACGGCCGGCTCCGCGCCGAGGGCTTTTCGTCCCTGCTCCCTGCCGGCGACCGCGAGGCCCGGCGGGTCTTCGCGGCGGCAGGCTGCAGCCTCGACCTGCTGCCGGCCCTGGTGCACAGCATCGTCCTCAACGGCGGCTACCGCTGCGCCTCCAATCACCTGCGGGCCAGCCCCACCGCCCGCTAGAGGCAGAGGGCGTCCCTAGCCTGAGAATGGCCGCGAGATCACGCAGGCGTTGATACCGCCGATGCCCATCGAGAGCTTCCCGGCGGGGCCCGGCGGGGCCTGGCAGGGGCGGTCGAAGACGAAGAGCTGGTGGCGGGTGGCGATCTCGCGGTTGAGCTCGCCGGGGTGCAGCGGCGTGGGATAGATGCGGCCGCGCTCGTAGCCCAGGTACTGCGCGGTGAGCTCCCAGCCGCCGCCGGCGGACATCCCGTGACCGAAGGTGCCCTTGCGGGCGGTGACCAGCACCGAGTCGGGCACCAGCGAGCGCAGGGTCTCGACCTCGCGGTCGTCGCCCGGGGTGGCGGTGGCGTGGAGGTCCCAGCTGCCGATCTCCTCGGGCCTCACGCCCGCCGCGTCCAGAGCCTGGCGCATGGCGGTGAGCGGCCCCTCGGTCGAGGGCGTAATGATGTGATCGGCGTCGGAGCTCACGCCGACCGCCAGCGGCTCCATTCCCAGGGGGTGGAACCCGCGAGCTTGCATGTGCTCGAGATCGCCGACGATCCACACCACGGACCCGCCGGCGACGTGGGTGCCGCGCAGGCCGGTGAGCGGCTTCGAGACCGTCGAATCGGCGGCCACCACCCGGGCGGCGTAGAAGGCGCCGACGCTGAGCGGCAGCGGCGGCGGATCGGTGGCTCCCACCACCACGGCGCTCGCCTCGCCGCGTTGGATGGCGTCCATCGCCAGCTTCAGGGCGACGCCGAACGTCGAGCAGGCGGCGACCGGCGCGAACGTGAGGCCGGTGATGCGGCCGAGCATCGAGACCTGGGCGGCGGGGGTGTTCTGGATGTTCCACACCAGGTTGGCCGAGACCGCGTACCAGGGCGGCGGCGGCGCCCCCCAGCGCTTCTGCAGCTGCGACAGGCGGCGCTGCTTCTCTTTGAGCACGCTCATCTTGGCGCGCTCGACCTCGCCTTCGATCGAGAGCCCCTCGATGGCGGCCAGCTCGGCCAGATAGTCCCGCAGGCCCTCCGAGCGCCCCGCCCAGAAGTGCCACCAGGCCCCTTGACGCTCCTCCTCCCCCGCCTCCTCCGTCGCCGCCAGGCCGTCGGCCGCGGCCGGGTCGAGGGCCTCGGGGTCGGGCGGCATGCCCGCCGGCGCTTCCAGGCCGGCCGCGCCGGCGGCGAAGCGGCGCCGCTCGCGATAGGCGGCGAGCTCGGGGTTCCGCTCCGCCCAGAAGCGATCCCAACGCCGCTGCGCGCGGTCCAGGGCGACGGCGCCGGCGCCGATCGCCCCGAGGTTGCCGAGGCCGGTGCCGACGTAGACGTGGGTGCGGGTGCCGAGGCGGGAGAGCTCCTGCTCGAGACCCGGGTTCTGCCCCAGGGCCTGGATGAAGGCGCCGACCGCATAGAGCGCCGGCGTGTCCATCTTCTCCTCGAGCTGCCGGAAGCGGCTGGGCGGGAAGCGGGCGGCGATCCAGGGGCGGTAGTCGGCAAACGAGAACTGCGGGCAACCGACCAGGAAGTTGTCGGGCCCGTAGCCGTTGAAAGGGGTCAGCCAGGTGTCGGCGCACTCCAGGTTGCGCGCGAAGCTCGCCACGTCGGGCGACCGCGGTGCCACGATGCCCCAGCCGAAGACTCCGATCCTCCTGCTCAGCGCCGCACCTCCCGTCGAAACCCTGCATTGTGCCATAGCTGGGGGAGCGGGTCAGTTCTCAGTGCCTCCCCTCCCCCCTTCCGCGCTTTGGGCGAGGCCGCGGCTCCGCCTGTCGCCATTCGCGGCACCCCGGCTGGGAGGGTCCGCAGTCCTCTGCCGCCACCCCCTGAAACCTGGACCCCTCGCCCAAAGCACGGAAGGGGGAGGGGAGGCACAGAGGGAACTGACCCACTCCCCCTCCATTACAATGGGCGGACGCGAGGCCAAGGGATGTCCGGACGACCCATCATGGACGATCTCGAGCTGCTGCTCGGGGTGATGCCGCCCGCGATCCGCCAGGCGATCGAGGCCGGGA